>Ga0307982_1004406_pt1 | contig 11136 bp, 13 predicted proteins | sample OrgLakmetagen989_FD_201847 | JGI IMG/M metagenome (GOLD analysis project Ga0307982, IMG submission 201847) | Saline water microbial communities from Organic Lake, Antarctica - #989 | ecosystem: Environmental > Aquatic > Non-marine Saline and Alkaline > Saline | place: Antarctica: Organic Lake... | reverse complement strand
AAATCTCCTCGTGTGCCCGCCTAAAGCTATGACGGTCTCGCTAAAACCGACCCCTGTAACCTGAACGGTATCGGTGTCGCTTCGCGACACCGAATGAAGCCGAAGAAAAAATGTAGCCGAAGAACGATGATGGAAATCTCTTTTGGATAGGCACATCTTCGAACTATGGCGAGTAGTGAGGAAAGGCGTCTCAGTGGGGTCAGTGCTGTGCTTACAATGGTTACGGAAGCCTTGAAGTGGCCTTCAGATACGATGGCTAGACGCTATGCTGAACCAGCGCTCAGTCATCATGACATGATGCAAGCTGGTGAGGTGATGGCAGGCGTAATGCCGATAAACATCGACAAGAATCGATACAGCAACATTTGCCCCTATGATGACCAGCGTGTAGTCTTGCGTCGGGATGGGCCTAGTGACTACCTCAACGCATCCCACATCGAGCTCCCACATGTACGTGCCATTGCAGCTCAAGGCCCCACGCATCCTGATTGGCATGGCACTGATACCACTGGCGACTTCTGGCGAGCTGTGTGGGAGCAGGGTGTTGAAACAATCGTAGCACTCGCAGATGTTCAATCAGGGTTCAGTGGTTCTGCTCGTTACTGGCCCCAAACGATTGGAGTGGACTCGACAGTGTGCGGATTTTACCCTAAGCTTTCTATGACGCTGCTTTCAGAGGAGAAAGGAGACCATTTCACGACGCGCCGGTTGCGCTTGTCTCAAGCAGGAAGCGAAACAAGAGATGTATTGCAACTGCACTATACGAGCTGGCCTAACTACGGAGTACCAAAGAGTACAAAGGGTGTGGCAATGCTCTTACGTACTGTAGAAACCTTGGAGTCAGCCCGCCTCGCACGAGACGTCACTGAACCAGCACCACCACTACTGGTGCATTGCTCTGGCGGCGTTGGGCGTACTGGCGTTTTCTTGACAGCGCTCTCAGTGTACCGCACCATCCTTCCGACGGTACCATCAGGGTCGACTGTTGTGCCCAAGCCACTGAGGAATGCTGACGCACTTGCCGATTTGATCGCGGAAACTGTAGGGTCGCTGCGAAAGCAGAGACATCCGTGGATGGTTGAGGGTGCTGCGCAATATTCCTTCGCCCATGCACTCATTATTGATGAGTGTGCTGCCACATCTCAAGCCTTAAGTGGGCAGGCGGCATACTAAGTGAACTCTGGTAATCTAAACTGCGCGGCAGTGAAGTAGCAGTAGCCACCACCTGTGAACCTTTGAGGCAGCTACTGCCGGTATCATATCACGGTTAGATAAATGAGGAGCATAGAGATCAGCTCAGGAACTCCCCACCGAGCTAACAGTAGTTCAATAATAGGAGCGCTGTTGATATTTATGTGAATAAGCACAAGTGGGGCTTTCGCCAAGTCGGGAATAAATAACCATCCAACTTCCTGTACGGACATGCGAAGAACACTAGACTTTATCTTGAGCTTCGTGCAGCTAAAAAGGCTGCCACCTGTGGCTAAACTATGGGTACATCCGTATCCAAGATCCGTATTTCTGTTATATACGGGCATAGCTATGGTGCTGCTGTGCTGATCTGTGATCTGAGAGCTCGAGGTGGGCTCCACAATAAAACGTCTGACGTGTTTTCTCTAATATACAGGGCAGATACGCTGCTACGTAGCCACTTCTCCGGTGACGCCATCAAACAGCCAGTTGCGGGTGAAAAGAAACACCCACGTTAAGGATGTGAAGGATAAACTTTGGTGAATTTTAAAAGAAACTGAGGGGATTTGGCCCTGGTTTCTAAGAAACGAGGGCCTTTCTGCCCTGCCTGTCTCCCAGTCACCTTAAAAACCGAAGAGGGCCCACGCGGGAATCTTTAGAATTCGCCGAAGAAATGAGGGGGTCAGCCGTTTTCTGCTTTCTTATCACCCGCAACTGGCTGTAGACATGTCATCAAATATACGTCTATATACGGCGTTTGCCATTCATCTAGTGGGAATATGCCCTAATATAGCGCAATTTACAGTATAGACCTTCTGATTGGCGTATTTAGGTCAAATTTTTGACGTATTTTTGTAAGCTGTCGAGGCTCGAGGCTGGAGGCACGAAAAGCACGAAGTTTAGCTTTTAGGTGTCTCCGTGTCTCCCGAGTGGAAGCCCTGAACAAAGAGTACAAATGTCGTTCAATGCGAGTCTCATGAACAAGGCCACGACTTCTGATCCGGCGCCGACTGCAGGGTGTGCCCTTAAACCCCCCTTAGCCCCTAAGCGAGTGTAGAATTATAATGCTTCCGGCGCTGGCATATTTGTGCGCACTTTCTTGATACGCCTTGATGCCTGCTTGGCCTTTGTTTTGTCTCATGCGATACGTAGGTACCTCTTCGAAGAGATTGCTAAAATGACGCATATTAGCTTTGACGTGAATGCTAAGGTGCGTGGTGTGAATTAGGCTTTACATTTCTTGGTGCATGTTTGCCGTATCTGTAATCTATCCCGAAGTGGCACCGCATAATAACTTCTCTTTGGTTGTGTGAGCTAAGGCACAACTTAGCGCGCTTTTCGAGCATCTTAGAGAGCGATCGTGTTCATAGTTTCTTGTGGGCTTTGATAGTGAGTTTGTTTTAGATTTTCGATGAAAAGAGGCGCAGCTATTACGTATGTCCCTACCACCTTCTGGAACTATCCTTTACGATCTTCGTGGGTATTCGCCATTGTTATTGCATGTTTTGTAGCTCTAAATCTTGTGTCAAACTTGTACTACTTCTTTATTTCACGGCGTGCCATCTGTGTGTGTGTGTACTCTAGGTGGTATCGTTTGTGCAGACTCGGCTGCAGAACAAGACCAGTCACGTGAAGTGGAAAACGTTGCTGATGGTCAAGTACGTGGCTTCCAAAGGTGCTCCAGCCTTCAAGCAAGCCCTGCAGCGGCAGCTTATGGGCGACTTGAAGCAGTGCCTTAGTTTTACGGGCCCGCCGGACGTGCTTCGCCAGGTGGCATGTTGTTCGCATGTGACCTGAGGGAGTGCTTCCTTTGTTGTCTGCCTTCTCATTCTTCTTCTTCTTTTTATGGTTGTTCCTTCATTCTTCGATGCGTCGATTGCCATTCTCCTCCTTCTCCTTTGCTACATCCTAGGATGAGTACAACGCGCGCGTGCGGACTGCTGCGGCAGGCGCCCTCGAAGCAGTTACCGCAGACGATCGGGCTACGGGAGGCCGTATGGCAGGCCTTGGCAGCGACAGCTTCAGCAGCAATGCCAGCAACAATCCGAACAGCGGCGGCGGCGGTGGCGGCGGCAGCAGCAGCAGTGGTGGAGGCCCAGTGCCTTTTAACAATAACAACACTGGCACAGCGGGCTACGCCAACAATTCCGGCCGGATGCAAGGGATTGGGTCGTCTCCGTGGGACCCCAATGCCAAGAAAGAAACGTTCGGTACGGTTGTGCTCTTGCGTGTTGTGACAGTCTCCTCTGCGTTGAATTAAAAGTTCATCTAGTAAAAGGATTATAACGAGTGGGCTTTTAACCGCTTATTCTCTACTTTTCATCGCGTCGAGTGTGGCCTTCGACTTTCACTTTATTGGGTTGTGTCACCCTCCATCTCTGCGCAGGTTCGTCGGCCTTGTCGGCCGCTCGGTCCGCGGCATCCAAGCTCGTCTACGCGGCAGGCACCCCAGAACAGCGCAACATGGCGTACGGCGGCGGTGCTAGCGGTGGCGGTGACTTCAGCAACAGCTACGCCTCGAACCGGGGCGGCAACGCCTACGGTCAATCCAATTGGCAGCCCACTCCTGGCTACAGCGGGAACAGCGGCGGCGGAGGAGGCAACGGTGGCGCAGCAGCGGTGAATTGGGGCAGCGGCGGAAGCACGGGCAACAATGCTAACGCGAACAGTACACCTGCAGCTCCGTCTTCGTCGTCGTCGTCGTCTTCAGTCGGTGGGCACGGCGGCATGGGTGGCGGCGCTGACGACGGCGCCTACGAGCGCGGCTTGATTGCGGAGCTGTGCGTGCCCGGTGGAGCGCGCGCCGTGCCCCCTGCCGACGCCCTTGCCAAGTTCTTAGAATTAGCGCCCTCGCTCGACTCGGAATTGGTAGGTGCGTGTGTGCTTGGGGGTTTCGATGGTGTGAAGTAGAAGGACTTGCAGAAGAAGGGAAAGGGAGTTAGTTCATTTTGCTCTGGTTGTCTGGAGGACGCGAATTAGGGTGCTGTATTGCACCGTAGGCTGTGCATTGCCCGTCCTCTTCTTGACAACTTCAGCCGCAAGTAACTTTGCTTCCTCTTCTCGTGCTTAAATCTAGGTTGGGCCCTGCCTCCTTGAGACCTTCTCGATGCCGGACGTGCCGTGGCAAGCGCGCTCGAAAGCCCTCGCGGTAGGGCTCGCTCTAGTCAAAAAAGGCAACGACAACACCGACTCATCATCGCCCTCCTCCCCGCATGCAGCGTGGTTTCGAGCCAACGCTGCCGACGATCTGGAGGCGATGGCCAACGACGCGACCATGAAGCCTGCGTCGCTAGCCACCAAAGCCAGGGACCTGCTGGTAGCGCTAGGCCTCCGCGCCGGCAGCACCAGCGGTGGTGGTGGTCATAGTGCGGTGTCAGCCGTGTCGACCAGCCTAGGCGCCACAGCCGCTGCTCCTGGAGGGGAAATGGATCTGCTCGGCACTTTTGAGGAACCTCCTCCTCCTTCTCCCGTAGCAAGCAACAACCAGCCACCAGCACCGCTTACCCCAACTGTGCCACCAGCAATGGTGCTACCTTCTCAGCCGGTCGCTGCCACGCCGAGTCCCGCGAAAGCCTCAGGCGTTGGCGGGTCGCTCTTTGGCAGCTTAGCAGTGAAACCCTCACCGACTGCAGCAGCCACTCCGGCTTCTAGTCTCGAGTCCAACACAACTCTTTCTGAAACGAGCTTGCTGAGTGCCCTGTCTCTCAATGAGAACAGCAGCAGTAGTGGCGGTAGCACGGCGAATGCAACAGCTGCTGCTTCCGCTAGCGCACTCTCAGGAGCAGCCCCAGCTCCAGTACACGATCCTTTTGGGCTGTCGGACTTATCACCTTCTTGGTCTGCTCCTTCCACAGCGCCACCTCCAGTGCCCGCGCCTTCAGCTAGCCCTGACCAAGAGACTGGGTTGGACTTCATGAGTGGTGGCGGCAGGCAGCAGCAGCAGCAGCCTATGCCTGGTCCTTCTAGTTTGATGCCCACTGATCAACCGCCACAGCAAATACCAGCTTATGGGCAGCAGCTGCCTATGGGAGTAGGAGGCGGCATAGGCTATGCTCCTCAAGGTGGGATGGGGTATCAACAACAGCAGCAGCAGCAGCAGCAGCAGCCACCGATGGGCATGGATGCTGCTGCGCTCTACCAGCAAAACATGTACCTCATGCAGCAAATGCAGCAAAACCAAATGCTGATGCAGCAACAACAAATGAGTCCACAGCAGCAACAGCACATGCAGCAACCCCTAATGCCACAACAGGGAAATGGCATGATGATGCCAACACCACCGATGCAGCCACAGGGTAACGGCAATGGTAGCAGCGCTTTCGACTTCATGGGCAGTGGTGGAGGCGTTGGTGGATTCAGTTCGGGTGGTGCTGGAAGCGGCAACAGCAGTAGTGGCGGTGCAGTGGGAAGTGCAAAGGAAGATGCGTTCTCTTTTGTTAAGGACTCCATGCAAGCCAAGTGAATTTTCTTTGAAAAGCGAGGCGCGTTTATTTGTATAAATAGCTCCTTAGAAATGCCTTGCTTCGCGCCTTGGTTGCCTGATTCGATTTGCTTGGAACTCCACCAAGTCGAATATGTTCCGATGTGAACGAAACCCCCGGACTTTCTTCATTTGAGGACTGGTTCGGTACCTCAATAAGTCGGGGTTATAGGCCCTGGAGAAACAAAAACAAGATAAAGACAATGATGATAATGATAATGGATAAACGGATTGACGAACAGAAATCCCCCCTGTACTATTTTGAACTTCTGTACGGTACTGTAACAAGTACGCAATGGCAACCCCCGAGGACTTCTCTCCATAAGTTCGCGCCGACATTCCAGCGTACGCCTGAAGTATACAGGCTCAGGCTTTACATCACTCCCTAATCCTGCTGTCCGATGAAATCGTTTCAGCCTCGGTTCGGGCTACAAATGATGTCTAGAATAGTAGCCGTAGCCATCCTACTACTCGGAGTGCTTACTTCGCCACCATCGACCCTCGGCGCGGTTGTGCCACTAGAAAGCGGTCGCGACTTGCCCTACGTAAAGTTTTTGAACCCTACCATAGGCGCTTGCTTGTCTAGCGACGATGACTTGAAAGTGTCTTGGGTCTTAGTTATTACGGGCCACGAGAGCGAAGCTGATGCCTTTCGAGCAAAGCATGAACACAGCGAAGTGTGCATTGCTATTGGCTCCGAAGGCGCCGAAACCTGCGTGGGTGCCCTTTCACAAGTGGATATTTGGCTCAGAGGCTACCTTCCTGAGGGCTGCTACACAATGGCGGGGTGGTTCAGGGAGGCGAACGGCCGGCCTGGCAGCGTGGTGAGCGTACCCTTCAGTGTAGGGCCGAATTGCTCTGCGGCTTGCAATCAAATGGGTGACGTAGAAGTGGGCGAAGCTGGAGACACTAGTCGCTATGATGGTGATACGCTTTATGCTGCTTCATCTTCTCGTTTTGCGCTCGGCTTTCCGCCAAACGCTATCACAGGAGGCTGCTTGAAGAGTGGAGGTGCCGATCCAGCAGGGTCTGTTGGCGGAGGAGGTTGCCGTTGCACGGAAGGCTGCTGTGAAGCTGGAAGCCCGATGAGCATGTGCGAGCACGCAAGCTTTGACCAATGGCACAATTCGACTGCTGTTTCTGCTGCTGCTCCCGAGGAGGTGGTTTCGGAATCGAAGAGTGGAGCGCCCGCTCCAATGGCTAGGCGCCACCGGAAGCGGCTGCCTCATTGCTCCGAGTGCTTGCCCGAAGTCACTGCACCGAACCGCGCGATGCTGCCCCGCTTCTCAGTGGGGGTGCCGCTGGTGCGGCGGTATTTGGACACCGTAAAAGCTACGGTGCTGAATTCGGCGTACACGAACTTCAACGAGGCCGACTTTGACTCATTGCAGGTTATCATCCAACACGCAATACGTACACCCATAAGCGAATGAATGGCATTGTTGCAATTACCTTTTTGAAATGTGTAGCGATGCCCCATCTCATTTTTATTTCTTGTTCGGGTTTTGTTTCTTCTATAATGCTTCTTCATTCCAGGCCCTAACCATGGTGGGAGATCGGCGCATCGATCATTTGGATGCTCTCATTCAGGACGTGCTGTATCGGGATGTTCCGGGGGACTTCATTGAGTGCGGTTGCTGGCGCGGTGGCGTCGGCCTCTTTGCTGCCGCTGCCTTCGAAGCTTACGCCACTGCGGCTTCCTCCGTCACAGCTCTAGTTTATCCCTTGGCGACCAACGTGGGCAGCAGCAGCAGCAGAGGTGGCACAGAGTTGCCCGAAGGTGGAGGCCTAGGAGGTGGCTTGAGGCGGGTGTGGCTCGCGGACAGTTTTAGCGGTTTGCCCCCTGTAGACACTGCTGCTTACCCCGCGGACGCTGCTCACCAGGGCAGCGACGACATTCAATTGCTGAAAGCGAACAGTGTGGGACATGTTGAGCGCGCTGCAGCAGCGCTTCAGTTGAGCCACAGGACGCGCATTTTGCCAGGGTTTTTCAATGAATCGCTGCCTGCCGCGCTCGCTACGAGTATCGCTAAAGAAGAGGAGGGTGACGCAAGTCGAGGCAGCGGCGGTGCTGGTGGTGAAGTAAGCGGCGTTGGAGGAGTGTTACCCGCCAAGGAGGGGACCTTAGCGATACTTCGGCTCGACGGCGACTTGTACCAATCAACACTGGAGAGTTTGCATTATTTGTACCCGTTGCTCGCGGTGGGAGGGCATGTAATCATCGATGACTTCACCGATTGGGAAGGGTGCCGTAACGCGGTGACGGACTATCGAACTGCGCACGGGCTTACGGAACCTCTTCAAGTAAGTTAATGACGATGATAGTGATGATGATGATGACGGGAGTGCCTCGCATTTTGATTTTCATGCGACTGCATTTTTTTTTAAGCAAGAAAACAAAATTGGTCGGTACCTCAAACAGAGAAAGTCTGCGTATTTTTTCATGTGACCTGCCTGCATGCTTCAATCTTCCAACCCCGCTTATCGTTCTGCGAACCTCCTCCTCCTCCTCCTCAGATCACTTGGCACGCATTCGGCAGTGACGCAAGCCGAGGAGAGCTTACGCGAGGCATATGGTGGACCAAAGCGAAATCTGGCCCGACAATTACGTATGCACCGGGTTCCGGAGATACCACTAGTCGTGTGGCGTACGCAAGGGGCACTGTGCACCTGCCACTGTTGGCAAGATCATCTTGATGAGGGCGCTTGAATCTGGAGGCGCTAGCAGGATCACCCGAATGTATTCGTCGCCTTATGTTACGCGTGTATAGCATTCTTAATTGCACTGGTAAATACCAGGCCTGAATTGCTTTCTGTTCTTGATTCAGAAATAATGGATGATAGCCGAGTTTCAGGGGAGTTCGCTCGATTTATAACATATAATGTTTATCGCAGGCCGCAATCGCCAATTGCCGCGATTTCCCATCGTAAAGTAAAGATAGATGATAGAGATAGAGGAACGCATTACTAGGAGTAGCCGGCTCCAGCCCGCATGAGCTCAATTTCGGGGTTTTATCAGACCTTGTCGACCCCGTTCGCCCACCTCAAGGAGAATGGAGCAAGGAAGCTTACACATTAACTCATACAAACGCAGCAGAACTAATAATAGCGGGATATTCTTAGTGATGAATGATGTAATAGTAGGGATAGCAAAGGCCAATTCCCGGGTGCCCGGAATTATTTTTCTATACAGCCATCTCCAAATGTATTCCCTTATTATTCAGGTATCCTTTTGAGTACTGCGATGACGACAGTATAATCCCTCCTTACCATACATCATTCTCCATGTATTTACCCCCACGGCCTTTTGGACCTCCTCTGAAAGACGTAAAATCGCTCGTGCCCACCCGGAAAAGGCGCGAGGTCGATATCTTGCTTTAAAACCCACTGCCCACCATCCTGATCAACATGGACACCATACAAATAAGGTAGTCTTTGGTGTGAACACGTTAAAAGGAAGGAAGCGGCGGGTCAAGGGTTGAATTTCCTTTTGACATCTCCAGCCCATCTCTATTTCCCAAATATTAACCCCCCCCTTACAAAAGGGTGTATTAAAAGCATCTAACCTCCAGTTTGTCAAATAATTGGGCATTGCCGTTCGCGCCGCCGCGGCCTTCCCCGACATAGAATAGAACATTGCCCTGGTAGGCTTCGAGGCAATTGTGAGCCATGGGACCCGGCGGGGGGTACACCAAGAGCAGGGCTCGTCTGGTCGTGATAGATGGAAAATGGTGAGGGTATTGAGTCAAAGAAAGACATTGGTGGCTGGCTTGTGCCTTGCTTGAGAAGTGCAGAATGTGCGCATGAAACTAAAAGCTCAAATTTATATCAGGCCAAAAGAAAGCCACCTGACACGCTCATGTATTAGGCTTCATTTCGTAGTTACACACATACAATATGCACAAATTAGTTGACCTGCTGCCTCTTACCGCTTCATGTTGGATTGAGCTAGAATCGACTCATCGCCGAGCCCCACGCCTGCTGCCAGAGCTGCTGCTTTGGCTGTGCCTCCAATGTCGGGTAGCTCAGACCTATCAACATAAATGGTCATAGGATAGCAGAAGAAGAGAAGGTTCAATGAATATGCTATGCGCAGGATCACCCTACTTCGCAAAGCTCGCTGAGACGCTACGTTTCTTGAGCTCCTCAATAAAGCAATTTACCCGTTATCATAGGCAGCTACGTCTACTCCTCGCATGCGAAGCGCGTTGGCCCATCTCCCGCTGCCCGCTCCAATTTCCACCACCCCAGATCGCGCCCATGATTTCACGGCTGCGAGCGCTGTTTCCGTCCAGGCGGCGCAACTAGTGTGCATTTATTCGGTAATGAACACAGTGTTGTTGTTATTCAATTGTTGAAGAAAGGAGCGACAGAAGCAACGGAGAAAGCTCTTGCGCAGACAAGATACGAGATCCAGTCGTTGCAGAGCTAGCTCTGTGTGGTGCGAAGTGAACTAAAGAGCACGGACCCAAAAGCGTCGAGGTATTTCTGCCTTAAGCCCGGCGGCTGCCCGGGATACAAAATGCTTTCTACTTTACCCCGAACCTGAATATGAGTGGCAAGGAGTGAATGCTGAGAACCTAGGTTGGTGCTCTTTCTTCAAGAGTAGAAGAGAGGAAAAGGACTGATTGCCTCTCGTCACAAGTACAAACAAAAAGCGAAAGGAAAGGTTTCCAAAAGAACTCGCTACTCAAGACTAGCTCGTCACTAAGATAAAATAAATCATGCTAGCTAGAAGCATCAAAATTCGAGCTCATTAGTCCAACAAATTCGCACCACAGTATGGAAGTCTACGAGGTTCACGAGCGCGAAGGCTCGGGCCTGATGGTCCCTAGCGACTGAAGCGTCGTGAAGCGCCTTGGCTAGCCCTTGCTGACGCTTCGCTAGGTCCGCCATGCTCAGGCGCATTTCAAAGTCTGCACTTTTGCGACCCGCAATGGCGCCTGCGAGTGTTGGGTCGTCGAAAATGCGACGCTTTGGAGCTCCTTCGCTCGTAGCGACGCTGCCGCCGACAAAGGTGGCACCGGCAACAGCGGCAGCTCGCCACACCATGGGTAGCTTCGAGTATGAATTGAGCATCGATTAAGATACTAGATTCAATTAATAAAATTGGCTTGATGAACACTGGCTTCTCCGTTTAGAATGAATGACTCGTTCAAGGCTAGTACTTAGGAACCTGAACACACGCTAGCTAAGTAGAATGATAGGCTCTGCAGCTCATGTCACAGGCTCATCAGTTTTTAAATTACTAATATGGTATGTCAAAAATGAAATACGCCAGAAAGCAAATCAAAAGTCAGGTTTGGCATGGAAGGAATGATCGAGGGCGAATAGCAGGGATAGGGCCAGAGTTGAAACAGGGAAATCGTGGAGAAACGAAACACCTACTTTTTGGGGGCTGTTTCGCATGACACTCAAGAGTAGAAACGAAACAGGAAACTAGCTTCGAATTTACGTTTCGTTTC
>Ga0307982_1004403_pt1 | contig 11139 bp, 6 predicted proteins | sample OrgLakmetagen989_FD_201847 | JGI IMG/M metagenome (GOLD analysis project Ga0307982, IMG submission 201847) | Saline water microbial communities from Organic Lake, Antarctica - #989 | ecosystem: Environmental > Aquatic > Non-marine Saline and Alkaline > Saline | place: Antarctica: Organic Lake... | reverse complement strand
GAATCCAGCTCCAAAGCACAGTCCTCGTCCGTCGGCAAGCACGGCGCAGGTGTGTGCGGTACCAGCTGAGATGGACACGATCTTGGCGTCAGTGGGCACCTTCACTATGCCGTTGGCCGTAGGAGTGCTCGCTCTGTCCCCTATGTTTGCAGTACCATCCGAGCCAAGGCGACCATTGAATCCAGATCCAAAGCACAGTCCTCGTCCGTCAGCAAGCACGGCGCAGGTGTGACCGGTACCAGCTGAGATGGACACGATCTTGGCGTCAGTGGGCACCTTCACTATGCCGTTGGCCGTGGGAGCGCTCGCTCTGTCCCCTATGTTTGCAGTACCATCCGAGCCAAGGCGACCATTGAATCCAGCTCCAAAGCACAGTCCTCGTCCGTCAGCAAGCACGGCGCAGGTGTGTGCGCCACCAGCTGAGATGGACACGATCTTGGCGTCAGTGGGCGCCTTCACTATGCCGTTGGCCGTGGGAGCGCTGGTGCTGATCCCTATGTCAATAAAGCCATCATCCGAGCCAAGGCGGCCACTGCCTCCAAATCCAAAGCACAGTCCTCGTCCGTCAGCAAGCACGGCGCAGGTGTGAGCATCACCAGCTGAAGTGCTGAGCATTCTGCCCTGCCCCTGCGCTGTGGCCGTGCACGCCAGCAGCAGAGCACAAAGCAATGCCCCAGCCCCCATACCCCAGTGCCGGCCCATCAGGCGCAAGAATGGGATAGTTGTGGCAGGTGGCTGCTGCGCCAGCCGCTGGTCTGGTGGCCCCGGGCGCATAGAATGCGCTGTAACGATGCGCACAGCACACATCAAGATGAAGCGCGACCTGCAAGCGCACAAGCGTGTGCCAGACAGGTGAATTACATGAATATGCATGTTGGCGGGATAATCAAGGAACGTATGCCGCTACATTGATTGCAATCGCTCGAGCTGAGCAATTGCAAGCTGCCAAGGTGGGGCTTACGCCAGGTGCTGCCTAACAACATGCTAATCGCACAACAAGGCATCTCTCAAATCGCAAGAGCACAGTTCAAAGACAATTGGACAACAGGATCCGAAACATACTCAAGCTCCGGATCCTTCTCAAAACAAAAAAACATTTGCAATTCATGATCAAGTGTTGCGGAAATGGTGTGTGCACATGGTGTAGGTTGAGCTCAGGAGGAGGGTGCATCTTGCATGATCATGATCAAAATCGCACCACAATAAAAATACATTCTAATTCAAACAAAACATAACAAGCACTCACTTACGCGATTGCCAAGAAGCAGAAACCACATGTAATTTTGTGGCGATGTGAGTTTGATAATGTTTGGAAAGTGAATGAAAGCTCCAAATGACAGCTGCAGCATGAAGCTCTGCAGCCTCAAGCACGCCCCCCTAGACCCACCCTGGTGGGGGTGCACCGTTATCTTCATACTCATGTGTTTTTGTCACTTACAGCGAGTGTTTATGCAGTCTGCTGCATGGTAAACGCACCTTCGTCCTGTATGAAATGCTGGCCGCCAGCAGCCTGCGCAGGTACGCACATGGCCATGCATTTGCCCGGCATGCAATGTAGCACTACGATTCCCACTGAGCAGTGGTGTGCAACTCAACACGCTGCCCGGAGCCAGGCCGTGCGAAATACGTGGTGTCTGTAAAAAGCTCACAATCGCCACATCATGCACAGCATGTCGCAACTGTGTTTTGCGACCAGTTTCGGTACCTTTTGTCCTCTGAACAAAAGCAATTGCAACCAGACATGTACAACTCTTTACAAAGTACGAATACGACTTCTTGCTAGCGAGCGTTAGCCCTCAGAGGCAGAGTAGCTGGTACCTAGCAGGCATTTCTGTACATGTGTGCAAAGCATGACATGAGATTGCTTGCCCACATCACTCTGCAACCATAATATGCATACACAGAGTCACGCAGAGGGCAATGTACCCCAAAGTACATACCGTCTCTGGAGGTGTAATTGCAGGCCCTTGCCGTCGTCACACAAAGCGGCAGTAACAGCTCTTATAATATAATTGGCTCAGATCGACTGATAAGGAGGATGAGCTTTGCGTTAGCTGGGGAGTTTGAGGGGTGGTATCTGTCTGCGGTAAGTATTGCGTTTTGTGTTTTCAATTGAAATTTTCCAAATTCCGCAAATCCCGATTGACGGTATGACTGCCTATTGCAGAGGCAAAGTGTGCATGTCCGCCGCGCTTTGTTGTGCTAATCCATTACATTGCATCATAAATGATTGATTCTATGCAGTTTTGCTTGTCCCTGGTCAGTCAGTCATGCTGTGAGTGTGCGCATTGCGGTCAGGTTGGCAGGACATTTCATGCAGGCTGGGACACCGCTGATCTTCCAGCGCCATAACACTCACAGGTACATTCGATGCATGCATACAGTACATGCATGTTACATGTCGGTGATGCACCTGTCCAATCAGCCAAATCTTGGTGCTTTCTGTCTAGGTGTCACCGGGATAGTGCATGGGAATCTGCTTCAGCTACCCAGCGGCAAGTCTGCTGTGCGAATAAGACGGCCCAGGGCCCCTTCCAGCACTCCAAGCAGCCCTACGACTATGCTTCATTGTACTCCATGCGCTCTTCATTGGCTGCACACCAATACGTCGAACACATAGTCAATGGGGACCTGCCAGTGCACAGGGCCTGCACAGCCAGCAGCACTGGTGAGGAGATGGTTTGGCAGCAGGAGCACTGCAGCATGACACTGCAGTGCCCATGCATGTGCTCTACAGTGGCATGCTGTCGGTGGGTGTCAGGTGTGTCACTTCCGACAGCAGGGGGGGCAGTGCCCTTCACCAGCTGTGCACCCAATGCACAGCCAGCAGCACTGGTGAGGAGATGGTTTGGCAGCAGGAGCACTGCAGCATGACACTGCAGTGCCCATGCATGTGCTCTACAGTGGCATGCTGTCGGTGGGTGTCAGGTGTGTCACTTCCGACAGCAGGGGGGGCAGTCGAATTGCCATAGATCTGAGCCACAGACCCCTAGCACATTCCAGTTCAGTCCCAGTCAGGTAGGGGTCGAATGCAACCTTGACACGTCAGTCGTTGTTGCATTCCTATCCCCCTAGTAGTTTAGTGCACACGGCAAGTCACGTCAAGTCAAGCCAAGTCATCAAGTTGGCGCTAGGAGCAGCCTCGAAGAAATGCACCTGCTGTACCCGGTGGCTGTAGGGATACCACATATGTATCTTGTGATACAGTATGGGGCAAATGTGTGCGGCCTGCTCATGTGCAGCTGCTTTGGATCTCCTGTGCCTTTCCGCGACGAAAAACTGTGTCTTGCCTCCTCCTCCCTCTTCTGCTGCTGGGCATGCTCTTGTCTGAGAATCGTAGACTGTGCAACTGCGCAGTACACAGCCGGCCGCAGTTGCAAAAGCTTGCGTTGTGGCATGTATTGCAGACCCCCGGCATGCATGCAGGTTGTCACGCACGCCACACTAAACAATTGCAAGCAATGAAATGGCTTCAAAAACCGCACCCCCAGCAGCATCAACTCAAATGCTTGTATCAGAAGTGCACTAGACCAACACTGCAAGCCATAGAAGGCAGCAATTCCTTCGAATTCTCTGCCGCGTATATTTGGCTAGGTTGATTTCCTTTTGAGAGAGACACGGCACGCACGCACGCTGGCCTTGGTACTTGGCGCAGAAACGTCTGCCTCTGGCCCATCCACAGATACATGCAGGTTCCATGCAGCAAGTGATTGCCATATCATCATGCCATGAAGCGCCGGCTTCCATTGCGAGACGGCTGCTGTGACTAGCTTGCTGCCATCTGGAGCAAAGTTGTCAACTTTCAAGGCCGATTGGTACCGGCCGATTCCCTGCATTGCACCATTTCAGACCCCTACCCAGCCGCTGCAGCAATACTGTGCCATCCGATAATAAATTTTGTATCACTATCACCCTCAAGTATTGATGTCATGGCGCTTGCCGCTCTGGCCTTGACTTGGAGTTCGGCAGCAGCAGCGCGCTCACTCTGCTGCTGCTGCTGCTGCTGTGTCTCAGAAACTCATCAGCATAAACACCATGGCTGCTCCACTCATGCAGTGCGTACGACGCGTTTTAGATGGTAATCGGCTGGCCTCTCTGGTGCAACTGCATGCGTGCCCACAGGCAGGTGCTGCACCTGGGCCCACAGCTGGACTGGGAGCATGTACCTGGGCACTTGACTGCCCAGCTGGCATTGGCACCACTGGGAGCACCGTGGCTGCATGCAACGCTATGAATACCTTAAGTTCGGCGCTGGTGGTGCCGCCTCCACCCCTGCCACTGCTGCTGCTGGCTCAGCCATCTCCTCCGCCCCTGTGGCTGTGCAGGTGGCCTCCTCCAACCACCCCCTTACAGCTGCTGGCTCAGCCATCTCCTCCGCCCCTGTGGCTGTGCAGGTGGCCTCCTCCAACCACCCCCTTACAGCTGCTGGCTCAGCCATCTCCTCCGCCCCTGTGGCTGTGCAGGTGGCCTCCTCCAACCAGCTGGCTCAGCCATCTCCTCCGCCCCTGTGGCTGTGCAGGTGGCCTCCTCCAACCAGCTGGCTCAGCCATCTCCTCCGCCCCTGTGGCTGTGCAGGTGGCCTCCTCCAACCAGCCCCTTACAGCTGCTGGCTTTAATGCCGGTGCGATCGCTGTGCAGTACCTAGGCCGCTTTGCCAGCAGTGGCGTCACCCTGTCCCAGAGCGGCCCTGTGTTTGCAGGGCCCACTGTGCATGTGGCAGCCACTGCTAGCGCTGCTAGCGTGCAGGTCCCACTGATGTTGTGCTTCCTCTGATCTGACTCTTGGCCCTGCTGTGCTAGGTAGCCACTGCGCCGCTGCTGTTGCCAGCTGAGAATGCCACCTGCACCTCCCGCCGCCTGGCTGTGGCAGCCCAAGACGCCCAGACAGCCACCTCCAACTACACTGGCATGTGCCCCACTGATGCATCTGCATATGCTAGTGCTCTGCTCTGCTGCAGACCACAGTGTGACGTGCGCTGCCAGCGAGGCGGGCGGGACCAAGTTCGGTGCCTGCCCCGTGAATGCCTTCACCGCTGCTTGCGTGTCCTTCGATGCCACTGCTGCTGCATGGAGACCAGGACAGTGTGCTGTGGTGCAGGTCAGCAATGACTACTTGACCTTTGAGTGCACTGGTGTGGGTGCTTTTTCGCCTAGCCTTGCAACGGTCACCCGTGCCGCCACCACCAACTTCAGCCCAGCCACTGCCTCCGGCTTCGGGGCCGGAAATGCTGCAACGCAGGACGACTCTGGGCTTTACACTGACCCAATTATTGCCATTGTGCTCATTGCGATCGTGGCACTGCTGGCACTTTTTGTCTTCGTGCGGGGCAGGCAGCAGCAGAAGCGCTCTCGAGCCAAGCCAGCTCGGCCCGTACCCACTGCAGCAGCCAGCGTGTGATGGGTACCACTATGTTTGTAAGTTGTGACTCAGCCTTTCAATTTAGTTTAGCCGGCTTGTGAAGTTGTTTGCATCCAACACCAACTGAACTGTGCATACCCATGATTCTGAAGTTTCATGGCACTCTCTGAGAGAGCACACCTACCGGTAGATGAGTATAGTTATCGCAGGCACAGTGGCATCCAAGACATAGAATCAAACACCAGTTTAATGCGGCCAACACTGCCTTTTTGTGCTGTATTCTGTAGTGAGCGGCATGTGGGTTTGAACTGCATTTCTGAAAACTTCTCCAGGCAATTTGTGGGTTCCCGTAGTACTAGCACCTTGTCCCTACTACATCGTTGTATCGACTCAAAGCGTTCAGTAACTCTACTGAATGAAGATTACACACGAGTTGTATTCGGCAAGGTACTGCAGCAGCCCTGCCATCCTCGACTCATCACGAGCTGTGACTGCATGCCTCTCCCGTGACCAGAAGGTGGGGCGACTACGGCCACGATAAGTTGCCAACCTCTGCAAGATGCTTCTGCTCCCTCGCCTTGGCTGGGCTTTTGCAGTCCCTGCCCGGGAGCCGACTTCCTGTCCTGGAAGCGCCAGGACGAGGAATCGGATAAAATAGTTGTGTCAGCCCTTTCGGGGCCGGTGTTCTCTCGGCTAGCAACCGGGCCAAGGAGGATTCCACATGAAGTCATCCTTAGAGAGCTGAATATCAAGCCTGCTTATGAACGCCGCAGTGGACTGTCCCGCGGACTGGCAGCAACAATCCGCTGATGCACCCATCGCGAATCTGCGCTAAAAAGGCGCAGCTTGCCGCCAATCGTGCCAATCAACCCACTGACTGGCCGGCTAGACGATCCGAGGTTAACGCTCCATATAAACGCGGAGTACCGCATGCACCCCTGCGAGTGTCGATGGAGACTCGCTCGGCAGAAGGAGCCAGCCTGCCAGAGTATGGCCTTACGAAAAGCTCCCAACTACGAACGGCTGCTCTGAAAGCGAGATGCAACACCAATACCTTCCTGTCATGTGATGCACTGCCAATGGGACCCTCGAGAGCCTGTGACTACGGGGAATGCGGTGGTGCACGAGACTACATCACCCACAGAATTTATCTCTGCCGGCACGGCCCTCCGCAAATTGCCGCCCGCCAACGATATCTCCAGCTCCTGCAGATTGCGCTCGAAGTCCCGCCAACATCCCAAACTGCGACAAACCGCGCGATATAACTGCCAGGTGAAGAACTCTTGTGCGCCCTGGCTGTCTCGAACCAACGTGAAGTTGGCAAGCTATGGCTATGGCCAACTGCAATTTCCGCGCACCGTGAAATGTAGCGCAGAGCTTTCACCATCGCGTGCACATATATTGATGAAATTATCCGCCATGCTCGGGCTGCAGACCGTCGACCTTGGGGCGGTCATCAGCCTTTTCTCAGCCCATCTATCATGAGGCATTATGAATCCGCAGACAGTAACAGTGCCAGTGCTGAGCTTCCCCCCAGGGATGCGGGCCACCTTAGTGGGTCTGCGTTGCAAAACTAAATCGCCGTTGCGATTGCCTCGTGGCTTTTTTGAAGTGTTTGGTGCTACGGCTAGCCAATCACGAAGTTGTTTCCTCTTGGCCCCCCTCTCTGTGGGGCGAAGGGAGCTAAAGAATATATTACACACACGCAGCCAGCAAACTTACTAGACATGATAAACGCAAGGTTTTGTTAAGCTGGATCAGTTCCGGCAATTTAAAATGGTGCTGCTCGGCGACATTGTGCAGCAGGGCACTGCTACTGCAGCAGGCCAGCTGCTGGCTTCGTCAGCAGCTGGCTGGTTGTTCATTCTTTTAGAGAGAAGTTGTGTGAATCAGTGCCACACGTACAAAATGGCGTTTTGATTCATCTCACTAGCTAGATGAGCTCACATGCATCCACTTTGCCTCAGTGGCTAGCTAGGCTAGTTGAGCAAAGGTGGGTGGTGGAATCGTGACTAACATCTCTAGAATATGAAGTGCGCAAACGGCCAGCCAATCGTTATTTCCAGACCTGCAAGGTCGGGTCTGGTTGCAACTGCAGAGTTTTCAGCTGGCTTTTGCCCGGTGGTGTCTGAGGAATTCACGACATTGACAATTTGTGGCATATGCTCTGAACGGCACATTGCTGCGTAACACTACCAGGTGTGCGCCGAGCGTAGGGAGAAGCACAACAATGTGTTGACTATTTCCCCAGCGGTTCAAGGTCGAGGGAGGGGAGTGTATTGTGCATGGGGGTGGAGCTCATCCTAGGGCGGCGCATGAGGCTGCGTAGCCCAACCATATGGGAGGGGATGTGAAGGGGGTGCAGGCTAAAGGCAGCAGTGGGTCGGCAAGGACCGCAGCGCGCCCACCACTTCTGATTCCTTTCATCATCGACATCAAGCCCAGGTGGATATTTCTCGCGTGTAATTGCTTTTGAGCCTGGGCATTTGTGGGAATGCCGAGCGGCAGTGGCTATTATGGTGCTGGAGCACTCTGCCTCGGGGCAGGCAGGTATTGCTTGATTGAGTTTCTTCGTCGCCAGGTTATTTATTGCTTTTGTTTCTTCATGTCCAGGTATTCCAGATTTTATCACCCTCTATTTTCCCTCATGTGCTCTATTTTCCTTTCCTGTCACAATGTCTCTCTCTTATCGTTCCTGCTCGCCATGTTTTTTTATATAATTTTTTTATTCCCGCACTTTCTGCCCAGCTTTCGTGCCAGCAGCCTCGCCTGTGCTCGCGTACGGTCTCGCTGTTGGTAACAGAGATAAATTTTCAATCTGAAGTTCGTCTGCTTCGGTCTGTGACGGGTTATTGTCGCTGCACCTTTCTTTGGCGCTGCTGCCCTGAAGGTCACAGTTGAGCCGAGCTCTGTTTGATTGCGGTTGCCATGGCTGCCATGGAACAACTCAAAGATGCGAAGAGCCCTGTTCCAGTTCAGTTTTGCTGCAGAGTTGCAGAATTTCGCTGTGGAGGTGTTTTTACTAAGAAGTGACCCTCGACTGCAGTGCACAGAAGGCACCGATAGTCCCGGACCGTGAACCACGCTGAAACGTGCACGAAAAGCGATGAGTCCGGGGAGAAGATCCGCGTCAGGCGCTTTGATTGGCGCAGAGGTGGCGCTGGGTCCTGAACGGCAGCCAACAGCGAGTGCTCCACACCGTGGGAGTGTGCGCCAAGAGTCATTTGCCTACGTCCCTTTATGCTCGCTCCTGCCTCTGCCGTCAGCGTCATTTTCCTCCCAGAAGCAACAAGTACAGTTACGCCCTGCTGCAGCTTGGGCGACTTGTGGGTTACCTGTGGCCGCGCCGTTCAAGCTCAGCTCGGGCAGCACACACGCAGTGAAGATGAGGAGCAGGAACCTTAGTTGGGTGGCCACAGATGACAATGTTGATTTCGGTGGTACATACCGTGTTGCCTATCCGTATGGCTTGCAGTGTTGCCAAGCCCGCATTTGCAAGCGGGGCGCCACAAGCTCGGTGAGCGGCTAAAGACCTCAGCCAGCGACAAGTGGCTTGGGCGCCTTTACCAGCCGTGCAGCTAATGACATGCACGCTTGCCTGTTTGTCCACGGAGCGTGTGACAAGGCGATTCGTGCGTGTGCTAGCACGGTGGTTCACTCTGTTTTACAATGGGCAAGTTACGGTCAACACGCCAGTGCCGCCTGTGGACGTAGCCTGAGCCAAGCTGCATCACCCGCCAGGGCACCACGTTGAGGTTTCAGCCAAACATAGCTGGCTTATGCTGCATTCGGTCAGCCTGTGGCGATAATGCTTACCCGGAGCGAGTACGGGACCAAGAGTTCGGTCGGCTGCCTGCGAGAGACGCTGTAGGCAGCCGCTCAAGGGTGCCGTTAGCCGAAGAAGTTTTGCATTCAGGGTGCACAGTACACCTTGCAGGTGCTTTGTAATGCGGCAATGGCGTTACATGGGTGGCCAGTTTGATTTGCGGGACTTCGTCCGGTGTCGCTTACCAGCCAGGGGGGGGGAGGTGACTGAATCGTCCCATAAAGTCGATTATCCCAAATCCGCGACTTTGTAAAGGATGGGTTTTGGCGCACTAAAAAACATACCCCAGGCTCATATTTTACTTCCAGATAGTGGTTGTCTTTTCAAAATTGGGTTTTGGGCTCTGGACTCTCCGATCCTGGGTCTCTGTGCACAGGTTTGTCTGAAGCAAAATCCGTACAAGGCGCAGGGGTGCTTTTTGTTTCTAGTGCATTCCCGGCACCGCCGCGGAATCTGAAGCCGAATACAACAACAATTTCACATACAAAAATGACTGAGCCATACGTTTAGTGCCTCCTGTCAGGCTAACATTTTGTCCTGACAAGATGCTGCGGTTGTCCCGCTAGGCACATTCACACATCTTGACCGCAGTTGTTGGGGCGACAAAAGCGTATGGGGGAACACATTACAGGAATATCAGGACAAATCAAATAACCCAAACTGCCGAAATGCTGGACTGTGGTTATCAGGCTCGGCTGTGATCGGCTGTGCTTGTCCCGCAAACGTGCTGGCACTGCTTGCCGTGAGAGAATCACGAATGCCCCTACGAGCAGTGATCAATTTGGTGCGACAATTGCAGAACAGGTTTGTTTTCAAACGCTTGCAATGTAACAGATGACAGCACAATTAGTACTGTCCAGCTCGCAGGTAAGGGAAACCGCGGCAGCTACTGTTGTGTCAACACCAGTTGTATTGAGCCCACAGGGTTGTGAACGGCGCTCGTTTATCTGGTTGGTTGGTATGAGTTTCAAACCAAGTATGACAATCCGTACAGTTAGGTTGCGAAGGCGCAACAGGTTGCATTCGTAAACAGCAAGTGCAGCAATTTCTGTGTGTCACTAACACAACACACAGCTAGCTATGCAGTCGAGGATTACTCTCAGCCTGTTTAAGACACTTGATACTTACTTGCCAAAGAAACAGTTTGTGTTATCTATCTCGTTAATCTTTTTGCTACGAGAAACACTTGCAGGAGGAGTCTGCCCCGCAGCTGCCAGGATATTTCGCGCGCTGCAGGAATCTCCCTAATCTCCCTGCTGGAGGCCAGAAGAAGCAGCCAGTCGTCTACTTGCAGATACATGGAACATTTTGCTGATGTCATTTATGAAAACAGTGTTGTGCTTGGTTTGTGTGGAAAGGCTGGCTGGCTTGACACAGCCGCCTGAAGAAACCGTGCTGTAGGGCCTCAAATTTGTCATGTAGCCTGGCCATGTTCCTTACCCCAACTGGAACAGTGTATGCCACACAAGCAGCGAATCTGAGAGTATTATTTTGTTGGGTTTGTTCGTTGCGTCTACAGGCTAGGCATACAGAACCAGACAGCAACGTGCGGCAGGTCGAGTGAGCCTGGAACGAGTCGCCAACTGAAATTGAACTGGTTGAAAATGTGTCTATAGATACAATCAAGGCATCCCGTAATATGGACAAGATAGGCCTATGGCTGCCTGAGCTGCGGGGGAGTGGGCACTGCGTCTGCAGTGTGTGTCCCGCTGAGGCCGGGGGGGCCAGCTGATGCCTGCCTTGGGCGGCAAGGGGCAGATATGTGATGGGTGATGAAAATGCCCCACAATCACAGGGGAGCTGCTCATGGGTGTGCAGGGGGGGCCTGTGGCTGCCTGAGCTGCGGGGGAGTGGGCACTGCGTCTGCAGTGTGTGTCCCGCTGAGGCCGGGGGGGCCAGCTGATGCCTGCCTTGGGCGGCAAGGGGCAGATATGTGATGGGTGATGAAAATGCCC
>Ga0307982_1004401_pt1 | contig 11142 bp, 7 predicted proteins | sample OrgLakmetagen989_FD_201847 | JGI IMG/M metagenome (GOLD analysis project Ga0307982, IMG submission 201847) | Saline water microbial communities from Organic Lake, Antarctica - #989 | ecosystem: Environmental > Aquatic > Non-marine Saline and Alkaline > Saline | place: Antarctica: Organic Lake... | reverse complement strand
GGAAAGTGAAGGATTTCAAAAGTGAACTTAAGTTAAGTTTTTTTTCTGCACTTTTCATCACTTTTTCCATCACTTTTTTTGTGTATAACACGAGTGTTAGCAATATCGACCGTACTCTCTTCATCGCTGGACTCCTCCGCCTCCGGAGCATTTTTTTATATGTTAATACTGTTGTGCTGCTGCAAATGCAGCATACCTGATTCGAATTAGACAGCACAAGTACTTGTGGGATTATTCGTTCGCATCTCACGTCAGTCAACCTCTGTATGATGCTCTAGACGTGCTGTTGGCTTCATTTTTCCAGTTTTGATCAATCGGTGGAGCACTTTCCTTTCATGATGCAGAACTCTTGCGATGAAACAGCACCTGTTCGCGTCAATGGCTGCACAAATGATGTGCATGTTGCTGAAGTAGAGGGGATAGTGCTTGGCACACGTCGCGTTGGGGCTCGTGTTGCATTTGCCGACATTTACATAGGGCCACCTGGTAGCAGTTGGGCTGTCTCATGGCTTGTAGAAGTGGTGATCAAGGTAGGTGCGCCAGCGATCTATGATTCCATAGTACTTAGTGGTGCTTGCAGAGATATTATACGGCCCGGTAACCTTGTGCGCCTCCAAGGTTCATGGTGTGCATCACACACTTCAGACGCTCACGGGTGCGTGGACCAAGTGTGCCGTTTAGAACTTGTGACGCGATGGGCTGATGCCCGCCCAGGCTGCATGTTTCGCCGTCCGACGCTAGGCGAGGAAGTTCCAGACCTCCGAGTTGAACAGGCCTTTACCATCCCAGGTCGACATCGAGGCAAAGGTGGCCAGACTACAAAGACCAAAGCCGGTGATTTGGATCGGAAGAAGAATCAGCGGCTATTGCCATGCACTCCTGTTGTAGTGGCTGGAAGCCCGCCTCCACGTGCTTGGATGCCTGTTCTGGAGTTAAGAGCCACTCCTAGATTTTCAACATGGAGTTTGTTACCGCACCGAAGGAGCGCTGACGGTTGCATTGTGCATGCTACTGTGCCTGGATTTGAAGAGGTATGCATAGCTGAATTTAGAGACAAGCTTGGATTACCTGGTACTGCAGTGTCAGCAGTACCGGGCCATGTGAGCTGCGACCTTGGAGCTTTAGACGTTGGCGCTGCAGTAGCGCGCTTACTGAGCTTGAAGAGCGTGGAGCATTTGTATGCTAGCCTCTTCGATGGCACCGTTTCAGATTTACAATACACAGAAGGCGATAATGCAAGCGCTGGTCTTTATGCTCTGCGAAGCGCCATTCAATCGGTGGCACCCGAAACGTGGCATGCGTGCTTGAAGGTTTGGCGAGAAGCTTTCCGTTCTCATCGTGAAGGTACAGACGGCGACGCGGGCGGAATTGTTAGCAGTTCCCTCGAGGACGAAGATATGGTTACTGCAGCGCAAACATTCAAAGTGGAGAAGCAGCGCGTTGGCAAGCATTCTTTCAGCAGCACAGAACTTGCCCAACATGCTTACTTGGCTGTCGCTGATAAGCTTGGCCCTAAGTGGCAAGGAGTGCTCGAGAACCCAGATTTGACGGTTGTAGTAAAAGTTAAAGGGGCGCATCTTTTTGTTGGGATTCCGCTCACTCGGAGAGGAGAAGTGCTCTGGAAGCAACAAGCTTGTGGTGTTGGCTGCGAAGATGAGGCGCCAGTCATTGACGGGGAAATTGGGAGAAGTGACGACGCGTCCAATGAAGTGCCAAGTTTTGAACAACGATCTGAGCAGTTACACCGTAATGAACACGTGCAGCAGCAGCAGCAGGAAAAGCATCAGAGGCGGCAGCAGCAGGATGAGGAGGTAGAGGAGAAGGAGGTAGAGGAGCGGCCACAGCAACTCCTTCGACACGCGGATCAGCAGCCACCGCGGGCATGGGTTGACACACCGCTTCGGCCTACAGTGGCTTACGGTTTGGTGCAAGCTTCAGGCCCATTGGTTTGTGGCGACGTCTTAGTAGACCCTTGCTGCGGGTGCGGCACCATAAGCGAAGTGGCAGCCCAAGAATACCCTCGCACAGTCTTCTGCCTCTCGGGGGATTTTGACACTACTGCTGTAGCTTGCGCTGCACACAACGTTCGGCGCCTATTTATGTCTGTAAATATTGACACTGCTCCGCATGGTGCTGATGCTGATGCTGACACTGGCAATTCAAATGTTTCCTCAAAGTACGAAAGACGAAGTAGCAAACCATTCTGTACTGGAGCGCGCCCCGTGCTGATTGACGTTGTACAGTGGGACTCCACCCGATTGCCGCTGCGAGCTGGCGTAGTCGACCGTCTGGTTACTGACTTGCCGTTTGGAAAACGTAGCGGCAGCCGCAGTGACAACAACGACCGCTTGTACCCAGCGTTGTTTGCGGAATGTGCCCGCGTACTTCGTCGTGAACCAACAACGCAAAATGACTGCTTTGCGCGAAGAACAAAGAAACAGCAGGCAATAAGTAGGGTTGTCCTTATGAGTGCGGACCGCAGCAGTTTAAAGCGCAGCTTGGAGCGCATGGGAAGTGCTAACAACGCAAAGATTATGGCACACGTGGACAAGATGAAACCTTTGGAACAGTCCAAGGGTCAAGGTGGGCTCAATGTCGAGGCGGTTTGCGATGGTGAAGTCGCGGTGAAAGCACGCGTAGGCGAAGCTGCGAGCTTACGTTTGCACGCTGAGCATCATGTGAACATGGGTGGGCTAAACGCTGATGTATATGTCCTTGGCGAAGCGTCCAATCGCGATACTTCTGCCGCAGAAGTCGATGGACGACATAAAAGCAAATAACTCTTATCCATTATAAATTGTATACATGGCTTCGTTATCGCTACGATGCACATTTATCTGAGTTAAACTTCGGGAGTAGTGACCAGCAATGAAGGGAGCAGAGAGCGGATATCCGCAAATAACGCGCTTAACCATTCTTTGAAGCACTTATTAAATATTAAACTTGAACTAAGCCGTAGGCCTCTTCCGTGAAAATTTTGTAGATAGTTATGAATAGAAAGACAAAAGAAAAAAGCCTGCCTATTCGCCTATTATTCCACCTTGATCGTGCTTTCGCTTGGGCCTCCTTGACATCGACAGCTACTTTTACAATCGGTTTCTTCGTTGGGCCGGCCACGTTGCACGTATGCCCATGAGCCGGGCGCCACGGCAGTTGCTGACAAGTTGGGTAGCGCATTCTCGGCCGGTCGGTTGTCCACAGATGACTTGGGGTAGGACGTTGGAGAACGCGCTCAAACGTAAGGGCATTTCCAAGGAGTTCGATGAATGGTTCGCCATTGCGAAAGACAGGACAAAGTGGAGACAGCTGACTCACTCCAATCCCAAACCTCCTGATGCCTGATGGCTGAAGGGCACCATGAGAGTAAACGATTACAATTGCTTTATGCAAAAGGACACTCAGCCCAATCAGACTTGTTCTGAAGGTTACACTTTTCTGTTTCTATATGTCGCAGGGGTGTTTCTTTGTATTTGGGGAGTATTGACTAGACTAGACTAGACTTATTTTCATGGTGAGCTCATTTGCTGGCACATAAGCAGTACAAGTACTTTTTGTATGTTCCTCTGTGACTACTGTGTACTTGTTTTTCTTTGTTATTGGGAGAGTATTCACTAGACTAGACTAGACTGGAGCTCAAAATGAAGGGCGGAGGTGGAGGCGCACAACGCACAAGAAAGGGCAGTGGTAGAGTGAGCAGTAGCTGGCACTAGAAGTTAATGGCAGTGGGAATGGGAGATCTATGATTTTTACAAGAGCGTTATTATTACAAAAAAATCCAGTCCCCCCTCGGGGGGGGGGGGCTCAAAAAAAAAAGAGGAGAAAAAAAAAGTTGTCAAGCCAGAACTATATTAGAGACATAGTAGAAATTCGTTTTTTGTTGTGCGTTTTGCTTTCATTTCCGAATACACATCAACAAACTCATCAAAGCTACAAAATGTTCCTCACAGCGTCACCCAAGCGAAAGCGCAACAAGGATGGCTCTGCATCAGATCCCGGTATCTTCAGAGCGAAAGATACTATAGAAGATACTGCACAAATCGAGTCAGCAGAAACAATAGGAGTAGCTGAGAAAAGTTTCAATGCGCCCACTCCAGTATCCGTTCCCGGATTTGAGGACGTTTACCTGTCGCCTAGCCCATCGCAGGCGCGAAAGATTGCCATCAGCCGAATTCGACTACATTTAGCAAAGAAGTCAAGCGAAGTGAATGCAAAGGATTCTGTGCACTCGGCTGAGGTACGTTTATGTAAATTTAGATTTAAGGAGCAACTTGCGTCGACCTCAAATTGCCACCCTGAGTATTACATATATTTGTTCTTTTTCGCAGGCAGTGAAAGCCAAGGAAGTTGCCTCAGCTCGAGCACGGAAGGTAGCGATTGAACGATTGAGTCAAGCAAAAGAACTTTCAGCTCGCAAACAAAGCTCTATAAAGATGACCGAGGTCAGTTACTAGTGTTTATCTGAGGCTGTTGGCTGTTCCTCTATTTTAGATCAGGAAGAGGATTAGCGAGAACGCAATTAGCATGTCATGTTATAAAACTTACTTATCGATATGCAATGCGTTCTTATACTTCTTGGTAATTTGGATTGCAAGTCAAGGAAATCTGCAAGTGAAGTGAAGCACGGGTCGTCGTCGTTGAGAGCCTCTGGAACACCGCCACAGTCAACGCCAATACCAAACTTGGGGTGCACGCCGCTACCAAAGACATCCGAAAGCACTCCTCAAAATGCAAAAGAGCTTCTGGCAATCGAAGGAAGTCCAAAGTCTGCTCAACCTCATTCAAAGAAAACTCCCATGATTACTCCCTCGTCAGTATTCAGCACTCCATTTTCGCCAACAACGGACTCTTTCATGAAATACGTCAACGACAGTGCACCTGATACCGACGAACGCGAGATGTCTATTGACGGCATATTGGACGATAGCAGCAGCAGTGAACCGAGGGGAGAAGACTTGATGGCTTGTATGGAAGAAGAGGTGGAAACAAAGAGCGTTAATGGAGATGAGGCGGAAGCGGAAGACGCTGATAAAGAAGTGGAGAAGAATGGCGTTGATGAAGAAGACGCTCCTTCTGAAGAAGTGCTGCAACCCAACAACAACAAAGTGTGCGTAGTCGAAGCACTCAAAAATTCACCCAACGAAACTAAAGAAGTATTAAATGCCACGCCCATTGCACCTGTCAATGGTTCTGTGGCACCACCGTTCAAGAGTACATCATCATTGCCTTCGTCGAGTTTGCATGCCAAAGATGCATTAAGTACCTTGGCCTTAGCAACCTTGTGCACCTTTGGTGTTGTTACTTTGACGCTTACAGGATTGGCTTACGCGATGTATGATGAGCCACAGCCTGCGTTTGAATCATTTCCTTCCTCAATTTGAATTGTTTGAAATAATTTTGTTTCAAAATAAACCTGAAGTGCGACTTTCGGTACACGCGTACAAGCTAGCAACTAGCAAGAGGTCTTGAACTTGAACTTGAAATGCCTCAGCAGGATTAGCTAAGTTTAAGGCCAAACCACCATTCTTCCATGAAAATATTCTTATCTTGCTCTTCTTGGGCCCCTATTCCCAAGTTATGTGTAGGGCGCTCGGTATCTGCATCTGCCATATCAAAAATACAAATACAGCAGCGCGCCGCTTTATTTTTACGCAAAAAAGAAGTATTTACTTCGGCTCTTTAAATGGCAATCGGAAACGTACGATAAGGCTGTCAAATCATAACCAGCCCATTCAATGCTTATGTCATATAATTTGAGCGGCAGTTCACAATTTAAGGTATCAGGTACAGAAATGTAATGTCTGGCAGCATTATACTTCAAGGTACGCCCATGAAGTGAAGAAGCTGCTGAGGTGTTTGCTTGCCAGTATTGGCCGCGCGGCGCGCCTGAACGATACGAAAGCCGTGTAAGGGTATGCTTGTGCAGAGTTTCTCGCTCAGCTTTTCTTGTCTCTTTTACTTCACATACTCCTTTCCTTTTAAACGACTGCAATAATAAGCACGTTCGACTCTTCGAAGGTAGGTGGCACATCATGGATAATCTATTTGCCTTCTACCCCTTCTATTTTTTTCCTCTCTGTCTATGTCTCTCTCTTGCCGCAGGCTATGACTCACCGAAACGTCTTCTTTCCAATTCGCCCGAGTCCGTTCCACATGGGCTGCAGATGCTGCTGCTAGACTACTGCTACCTATGCCATCAACTCTTTTCTCATCCTTGCGCTTCACTTTTTCCACTTTACCATTTCGACTGTGCAACGGCAGAGGTGGCGCAGTTGTAGCAGCAGCAACAGCACTCTTACGATTGCGGCTGTGGTGACGTTGAAGAAGAAGATGATGAGACCTGAGCAGCGATGGCGACGATAATGATTGGCCAAACTCTGCGTCCCAACGCTTCGCCAGCGATGCTTCAGCCACCACGACGCTCGACCCTTTGGTGCGCCTTCGGCTCGTTGGGTAAGGCACAACATTGGAGCTCATAACAGAAGGGGTGTAATTTTCATTCGCATGACCAAGCTCAGTGCGTTGCTTCATCGCTGCTTCTAATGCTCCAGCTCTGACGACACTTCCTCCTATGACTCCAGCTCCAACAATTCGAGCTGATTCAGGTCTGCCTGCTGCCTCTAGTGCCACTCTTTGCTCTCGGGCTGCAGCGAGACGTTGAGCTTTGATGCGCTCTAGGCGCGCTGACAGGCGCATGGGGCCGAGGAGCACCACGAGGAGGCTCTTTTGCAGCGACAGCATGGCTGAGCGCTCAGCGCGGGCCTATGGAGTTGTGCAATGAGAAAGCAATGATTGAAGCAAAGGTTGGGCAAAAATTCAAGAGTTCAAGACAAGGAGGTAAAAGAAGTCCCGAAAAGAAAGACAAAAAAAAGAAAGTCGCCTGATTTTTGAATTGGCACTGAAATAGATTGAATGCAAGAACATGAATATAGCATTTAAAATACACAAGACGCGAAGGAGGTAAAATACATTGATACTCTAGTACTCCTTTTTTTAATGCTTATCATCACCTGAGCGGCCGCATTGAACCATAGAGCAGCACTCCTGTCCTGTGGGGCGCCGCCTTTGCCCGGCGCTAGAATGTACGGCGTTCCACAACTCTTGCAGTTGCGGCCCTGAGAGCCCTCTTGCACTTCTTCGTAACTGTCGGGAAGAAATCATTGAAAGAAGGTGACAGAATAGCAAATAGCACAGATTATCACTTAAAATATAGACAAGACAACAAAACTATCGAACCAAGGAATACATATGTGACTGTTTACTCCAACAAGCGCTTTATTGCTTGTGACCTTGATCATGTCCAAGCGCTGAATGCGTCAAGTAAATGCCAAGGAGTCTTTTTTTGTTGTTGAACCTTGAAGTACACGTACCTCTGAACGCAGTCACAGGTCGGGCACACTTTCTTGTGAACGACGCCCAGCTCATACGCGCGCTCGCCTGCGACGGCTGCTTGTTGCGCGGACCGTTTGGCACTGTCGGCAGTGATTCGACGCACCGCCTGAGTGAATGAAATGGCGGGTAAGATACATCGACGTTACCTGAACCGTATGCAGTAAGGTGAAGCAAATTCTGGTCAACACAACTCCTGGCGTGCGAAATAGGCACAAAAAAAGAATGGTCTTAATCTTGGTTGCTTGAATATGAAAGTAGCACGCGCATACGTGTACATTCTTAGGCAGGTGCATATATGTACCCGATCGGCGATTCGTTCCCTGCGAGTCAAATCCCCCCTGTATAAATGCCGTTTGCCATCACCACCATTGTGGTAGCCTCCATTGTTATTTTCGTCGTCGTCTGATCCATCGCTGTTGCTTCCACCATTTCTCATGCTAGCATCGAGCACGAGAGCAGACGCACGTTGTTGTGCCATGGTCTTCCGAGGTTGAAACCTTTTGAAAAGGGAAAAATAGCTTAATTTGGATGTTTTGCATTGCATATGCGTTTCAATGAACAGCGGTTGAGGTAAAATTATAATACCGAATAAAGAAAACAACGGTAGAAAAATGATACAGATTTGAAGTGCAAGCTTGGCACTTGCATGCGCACGCGTAAGCATGCTGTGTACATGCTCTATTACCCCTGTTTGAGTTGCTGCACGTCGTCTGCCGTAAGAATCTGCTTCGGGCGTGCAGCTTCCCCGTGTGCCCAACCTAGAGGCCTTGCTTCTGCCCACAACGATGGCCGTTGCTTTCGTGTTTGACGATCGTTGCCTGCGTAACGCTTCGCTTCTTTGGACGCGTCAGCTTTAAAATGCAAAGAAGAAGAGGAAGAAGAAGCAGGCAAACATCGAAAAGGGTTCAATAATACCTTGATCGATAAAAAAGCACCTTCAAATATGCAAAGCATTCTAGGGTAGGAGGTTTCTCGAATAGAACAAGACAGCAGAGGTGACAGAGGCAAAGAGAGAGACTCACCAGGCCAAGTGTGCTTTGATGACGACGACGACGACGACGAAGAAGAAGATTGATTTGAGACTAGGCCCCGAAGCAGCGCGTCCTCAGCCAGGTTTGCACGCTGGCGGTGAATCGTGCGTTTACGGTGCAGCAACCACTGAATTTGGCCGGTGGGCGTCAACACAGCTACTGCCTCCTCCTCTTGGCCTTGCTTGCTGCTCCTGGAATCGTCCTTCTTGTTGCTGTTATCGCTGTTGCTGGCTGCGTTACTCGTAGTAATGCTGTCGCTGCCGCTGCTGCTGCTTTTAAGACTACTTTCACCACTGCTGCTGTTGCTGTTGCTGTTGGGGTTGTTTGTGTTTGCTGGCTCAAATTCATCGTCTTCCCTCTCGTACTTGCTTCCCTCGTCGTCGTTTGAGTTCATAGCCTCCTCCTCCTCCTCCTCAGCAGCGGCACCAGCATCAGTGCTATCGGCAACGGCACAACTTTCATTGTTCGCACCAACATTCGCGCTATTACCAGCGCCCGCGCTACCGCCAGGACTGCATTTACCTCCTCCCACTACTAAGGTATTTTTAGTCACGTACTGAACGCCTTCGCTGGAAAGTGGTACCAAGACAGTAGCGTCGGTAATCCCGTAAAGGCGACCCATTGAACGCGTGATGCGAATCGGCTCGCCATAGTGGCCGTAGCTGCCTTTGCCACCATCGCCTGCAATCAAGAAGAATAACGGGTTGAGATCATATTAGATGTGCATGCCAAATCTGATCGAACGTAGATAAAAACATGGACTTGCTAGATTCGTAGGCCGCCATCGTAGCAATAATCAAACGATCACACAAGTTAACAAAACAAAATGCTATGGAATATTGATAGATGTGTGTACTTTTAGTTACTGAAATGCATGTCAACCTTACCAATTTCAGCAATCACGTCTTCGTTTGCCCAGGCGCTTCTGGCGCGTGCTCCGTTAGCACCAATGAACGCAAGCCACAAACCACTGGCTGAGACACTGGGGTGAAGCGCCATGTCGTGCATCCACACGGCAACGTCGCGTTTCCAGCGTGCCCATTCTGTGTCTACTCTAGTTTTATCGCCAATGAAATTACAAATGTGTGAGCTGCCAGTTGTAGTGGTGGAAGGATCTTTAGTAGTGCTTTCGCCAATGTTAGAACTTTCGCTTGAAGAAGTTGCACGAGGTGGCGGTAAGAGCGGCGGAAGTGAAGGCAGCAATGGCAAGCGACGAATGTTAAACTTCAGGCGACGAACAAGCGCTTGTGCCTCCACCCAAGTGCGCTTCAAGCGCCAGTTATTGTTAGTGCTGCTGCTGCTGTAATGATGTTTACCAAGCGTTTTCGTTGAGCTCTCATCTGCTGCCAAGGTTGACGATGATGATAAAGGCAGCTCAGTCATTTCCCCGCTAGCACCGCTTGAGGATTTTATACCTGAATGATGTAGGCCCGTTGAGTCAAGAACAGTGAACTCGAGCACAATGCCATGCGCCCATTCTTTTGCTTCTTCCACGGAAAGAGAAGCGTCAGCATCATGCTTCGTAAGTAAAGTGGGCACTGAAGCTGATTCAACAACACTAGTAACGATGCCTATCTTTGCTGGGCCTGAAGATAATCCGGCACTACCACCAACGGAGCTTCTTCTTTCTTTCAGTGGTGTTTTGGGTTCTTGCTGTTGCTTCTGCTGCTGCTTTTGTCTCCATTCTTGCAAACGGCTCGAGTGCTCAGGTGCTCCTGCACTGCCCCTACCGCGCAACACTGCAGCTCGGCGCCTCAAAAGCACTTGGCGCTGTGCACTTGAGCCTGAACCGTGCTTCTTGCTGTTGTGAACTGGCTCGCATGTGTTCTGTTGCGTAGCTGAAGGCGTTGGTGCTCTTGCTGGTACACTCGATGACTGACCGCGAGACGGTGGTGGTGCTGATAATGGTCGATCGACGTGGCGGTTAGAGGGGTCTGCATGAATCGTATTCAGTTGCACCGTGAAACTCGGGCAGGCCCAAGCAAAAGCTGGGCTCGCTTTCCGCAGAGTACTTACATCAGCTAGGCTACACCAGCTCAACGCTAAAGCTACTGCTGCAGGTAAAACCGCTGAGCGACCCACCGGCAGCGTTGGTGCCAGCTGTGAAGACGACGACGACGACGACAATGACGACGATGACGATGATGACTCCTGCGAATGGTCCAGTCGACTAGCGTTTCCCCACAAGTGCACGGTCGCAACCGTGTTTTGAGGAGGTTCTGGTAACAGTATTTCCCCGGGCGCAATAGTCGATGGGACACGAAGAGGAGCGGTTGAAACCGAACCGTCGACACTGTTCCGACGGAGATACCCACAGCATCTACACCTGGCATGACTAATCAAGTCGTTCATGCTTCCGCACATGCGGCAAGTAATCGGGGCTTCAGAAAGTGGCGCACTTTCCATGTTGATGGCTGGAGCTTCATGGGTACTATCAAAGGTAACGGAGCGCTGAATCTCAAAGTTTTCACCTCTCACGAAGTCTCCATGCTTTCCGCCTTCAGTAATGACAGATGTTCTGATCTGTTGCATTTCTTTATGATGCACAGTAGCTTCCACGACGGCTGGCATTGTCATCTCCAGCAAGGAAGCTAGTGTGCTGCGCCGCTAATGAGCATCTATCTAGAGCTGGGAAGCTAATGAAGTAGATCAACGAAGAGTTGATGTTTCCCCTTGCACCTCAAATGTCTCTTGCAAGAAAATCTGTCTGTGTGTGTGTCCG
>Ga0307982_1004398_pt1 | contig 11147 bp, 11 predicted proteins | sample OrgLakmetagen989_FD_201847 | JGI IMG/M metagenome (GOLD analysis project Ga0307982, IMG submission 201847) | Saline water microbial communities from Organic Lake, Antarctica - #989 | ecosystem: Environmental > Aquatic > Non-marine Saline and Alkaline > Saline | place: Antarctica: Organic Lake... | reverse complement strand
CGTCATCAACTTCCACTATAACTCTCGAAGCCCCTCTATGGTGCTTCTTCTTTTGTCGCTCCTCACGCTCCGTGGCTCGCTTCATTCGACGTTTCGTTAAGCGTTCAAGAGCGACCTTCCTGCGCTCTTGTCGATCGGATTCTATCCTTCGTGCCTGCGCAACACTGTCCTCGACTTCAACCTTCTTTGGGAGTCTGCGACGAGGTGCGCTGCCGCCGCTCGATATCACGAAGCCTTTCCCCCACTCAGCTGCTGTTGCGGAAGGTTTCGGCCGCTGGTGAGACCAATGTTTTGATGGTTGCGGGCTGACTTTCGTAACACCGCTCTCGGAACTTCTAGGCCGAAAGGACTTATCGGTTGGCGATTCATAAGTGGGCTTCCTTCCATCAGGCCCTATGCTTGAAGGCGCGGCGTGAGTATCCGCCCCCATAAGGCTGGATGGAAGAGGCACGGTGTATGCTCGAGGTGCAGCTTTGCTAGCTGAAGTGGGCGCAACCTCTTGTGTTGGTGGCGGTGTTGTGGCCACCGCTGAGGCGTTCCTAGACAATTGCACGGGCTCAATCGGCTCGGACGAAGCCGTAGCTTCCGAAGCGTCGCTGAAGCCCAAGAGAACATTGATTCTATCCCTAGCGAATGCAACAGCGCAAAATTTGAAGTGCGATGTTAAGATATATCGAAAAACTATTGAAGAAGTAACTAACTGCTGAGATGGTTTGAAAGGTAGGACAACTTTGCGAGGATAGTGCAAGGCGAGAGTCACTCACCTCGCTGCTTTATCAGCAAGCTCCCGGATGATAGCATCCCGAAGTTTCAAGGCGTAGCTAGCAAGGGCTCCACCCTCATTCTCAAAAAGTGCTTGCGTGTTGTTAAGTACTTCAAGCTTTGTCTTCAACTGCAGAGGAGTATGTAAAAGGAGCAGACTACAAATTCAACACCGTTCAACGCAGAGACCAACACTCAATTCTAGCTTTAGACTTACCTCATTTGTTGACAGCAGGCTAACTGTGCCGAGGGGAATGAGAACATCGGCATCCATACGGTATCTACTTTAACATCGTACTACAAACCTAATGCGTCTCTGACGAGACGATCAACAACCTGTGCGCAACCGGGCCTATTCGAAAAATTGGGCAATCTTCGGTATCAAGAAATCTACTACAGGTAGTAATAGTAGTAGGTCTAATCTCGATGATGTTACGTATGGAGTGGCACGTCGAATGGAATGCAACGACAACATCGCAACCATCATACTAACGAAGCTCAAATAGCTTTCTTGATTCCTATCTAGACTAGCTAGCTTCCTATCTTGCGTTACCTAATGGAGAAGAGAACACCTGCATGCTAATTTCCGTCATGTGTTCATTTTCTTTCCATTTTCACACAGCCAAACTGCAGCGGCGCGGGGAGCGCCGCGCGACGATCAACGAAATTTGTGTGGGGTCTACGACGCCTACGTACACTAAGTAGTAGAGCTAGTAGAGCGATGTATTAGTAGCCAATCAGAGGACACCACCATCGATATACTAGAGCGATGTATTAGCCGAGCAGAGCTGAGTATGTGGCGGTGCGTGAAGTCCAGAACTCGAACTCGAAGTAATACAAACCCAAATGACACATGACACAGAAGCCACTCAGCCCAGTCAGACTTGTTCTGAAGGTTACACCTTTTCTGCTACTGCATTGTACAGTGGTGTTTCTTTGTTTTTGGGGAGTATTAACTAGACTAGACACGGAAGCCAGTGCTGCGGGCAGAAGTGGGAATGCGCGTGCGTTGCGCAAACAAAGCAAGTGCGGAGTGATAGTCCAGTCGAGGCAGTGGAGACGAGAAAAACTAACTGACGTGCGCAATATGGCCAAACACGAATGTTTCGGACCGTATTTTGGGATGTTACGGAAAATGAATGTTTCGGGCCGTAATTCCGGACGTCTCAGCTACGGAACTTGTAATACTACTTGCCTCAAAGGGGGGCTTTGACCCCAAATGGAGATGTCACACGGGCAATAAGACATAAAAGCCTTTAAAAAAAAGTTCGCTCCTGCGTCGTGGTCTTATCAGTGCGCGAGGTCGTGCGTGGACTTGACACGTAGTGTTGAGGATGTGGAGCTTCATTGAAGTCGTGCATGGATTTCAAAGGTTGTGTTCACACATTCACACAATGCAAAAATTGCTGCGCAAGGTCGTGCATGGACTTCACACGTGGTGTTGAGAATGTAGAGCTTCGCAGACTACGCGTAGACCAATCAGAGCGTTGAGAATTTAGACTTTCGCAGAGTACGCGTAGGCGACCACGAATCGTTGGAGACGCAAGAAATCAAATAGCTGAGATACACTTGACAGTGTTACAGTTTGTCACATGAGAGAAGCACACGAGGTAACTGCAGCGGCGCACACTGTTGCTGAGAGCATGAGAGACTTCAGGCGGCGAGGCGAACTGTAAAATTTACACGTTTGCAGAGTTCGCTGCGCAAGGTCGTGCATGGACTTTAGACGTAGTGTTGAGAATTTAGAGCTTCGCAAGGTACGCATAGACGACGACAAAGCGCCGTGCTGAGAATGCAAAGCTTCGCAGAGTACGCGCAAACCATAGCGAAGCGTTCGAGGCGCTACTACAGATACTGACAGCGTTCGCGCAAGACTAAGTACAACATTTACACGCTTGTAGAGTTCGCTGCGCAAGGTCGTGCATGCACATGAACTTTAGACGTAGTACACGTAGAGCACGATGAAGCGTAGTTCGATACGTTTTTTGGTACGAGCTGAACCCGTTGGCGTCTAAACTTATAACTGCAGCTTGAGCAAGGTCGTGCATGGACTTTAGACTACGTAGTGTTGAGACAGAGTACGCGTAGACCACGACGAAGCGTTGTTCGAAATGTCTTTCGGTACGAGCTGAACCCGTTGGCGTCCAAACTTTTTCTGAGCCCCCCCGAGGGGGGACTGGATTTAGTAACTAGCAGACAGGGTCCATCTAATCGGCGTCTACAGAGTCCCCCGGGCCGGACTGGAAGCCTGGCTCGGGGTTCATATAACTTTCGTAAGCGGTCTCTTCGTCGTAGTCTTTGCGAGCACGGGGGTGTTGACTTTTTCTGAGCCCCCCCCGAGGGGGGAATGGATTTAGTAACTAACAGAAAGTGCGCCATTTAGTAGGCCTTAGCAACGACCTCAGTGTCGTAACTGCTGCGAGCTCGGGGGTTTCTTTTTATAACTGCTGGCTTCGACTGCCTTCGAAATTGGTTTGATATTTTAAGTCTCTTACGGACACCATTTCGTACATGTCAGTTACATTCGCCAAAGAAGAAAACCTGAGTGACAAGGTGTGTGCAAGGGTGTGTGTCAGAAGTAAAGTTACCAATAGCACTGTGATGTGACTTACACACAGACAAAAATCTTTGCTACTCACTTTCTGACCCCACACGGCAAACATCAAACTTACTTCGTTGATCTAAACAGGGAAGAGTGCCATTTATTAGGCGGTATGTACATACAGTGATTATGAGTCGCTTGATTTTTCTTGTTGTTGACTTTTCTATTATCGAGTGTGTCAAAAAGACAAAAAGTGAGGAGTGAGTTGTTGTTGATAAGCAACTTCTTATACAACTTCCAGCCTGCGCAATCGTACGCCCACTTTCAACTTTCACCGCACCGAAGTAACTTTCACTCATCTAGAAGATTTTTTTTTTTCTAGGTGTGAAGGTGTGAAAAGATCTAGTAATTCCAACACCGACCCCTCTTCTTCTTGAGCAATGTCTCGTTGGATGCGCGTAGTGGTGTCTGCAGCGTCGTTAGCTGTGTCTGCAAGCTGGACGATCGCGCCTTCGGGTAGATTAGCTTGTCTTGTACGTAGCCAATCGACAGCAGATCCCGCTAGCGGCGGCGACCTTGAGACAGTTGGAAAGAAGCGGGGGCGTGGTCGGCCGAGGAAGGACCCGGCTGATGTTGAAGCAAAGAAAGTGTCGCAATCCAAGAAGCCTTCAGCTACTAAGAAGAAACCAAAAAAGCTATCTCTTCAAGAAGAAGAAGATATTATTCTCAACCGAGAGATTAAGGGGCCCACTCTGACCATCGTTACGGCCGATGGCCTTCCCGGAGACACAGAGGTAACTAGATGGCATTCGATAGGTATTTTCTTTACGGGGCGAGGCTATTACTTCGCCTGATCATTCACTCATCCTACAGGCATTAGATTGGATTCGAAGTCAATGTCGTGAACTCTATGGCGACACCCTTTGCATCAGCGAACATGTTTTGAACGACGATGGCGAGGACGAGGAAAAGGATGACGACGACGCTGAAGCCGTTGGCGACAATTCGCAGGATCCAGAAGTCGTCGATGTAGGTTCTGATGAAGACGAAGAGTCTGCATCGGATGGCAAGCTCGAGAAAGACGTCGAAGTTATTCCTTACGACCCTGAACTCTTGGACTTGTGGATGGAGAGCAGGGGTGGCGTGTTTCGCATCGCCTACCGCCGCTCCAAGAAACAACTGGTTTTCTCGGAGGAAGTCAAAGCTCAAATCATGTCGGACATCGCGGATTACATGGACCCAGAAGCGCACCTCACTTTTGAAGTGTTCCGAGACCCATTGAGCTACCCAGAGCTCAGCTAAATTGACCCCTCGCACCGGTGGATGATTGCCTTGGAGACTATGCAGGTTATTGATAGCAAACGCGTGCTTTTTCGGCAGCTCTTTGGCCTGCGGGCCTCTGCAGGTTACTAGGGATCACTTCAAAACCCAAGGGAAGAAAAATGAGTTGGGTTTGTCTTGTTTCATCGTTTGGTGCCATTTTTGAAGTAGATGCCATTAATAAGGACACAGACGTACAACAAGCGAACTGCCAACTACCAACTAATAATTACGTACCCGACAAAATACTCATCACCAATATCGATTGAACGGCTTACACGCAGAAACACTTGTTAGGCGCCTTCGAAAGCCAGCTTTTTCCTATGGAAATCCAAATGGGGATATATCTGAATAAGGTTTCCCCGATCTGTGGCGAAGGTGGGCCATGCAAACATGTCGCGATGTCGCTACATAAATTTGGAATTTTGATTTGGATTGTGATGAGATAAGGATGCTGGCTCGTAGTGAGGTGGATACGATCGCAATTAGATCCAGGGCACGAAAATCGTGACAGCTATACCTAAGGTATTTCAGTTTAAAACATTGAACAATACAAAGCCTTGTGGCATAGTAAACTCGTTGCCAAGGCCTTCTACTGCGAATGTCCGCTCGAAGCTCGAACGAAGCACCTGGGGGCATGCGAGCAAATTGCCAACATTAGATTGCTACTTCTTGCCCTCAAGAATATCCTCAAGCTCGTCGAGACTTGCCTCGCCAGGGTAAAGCTTGCCATCAACCTCCCAAGTCGGATAGCCTGGGACCTATTAAGAAAAGCATGGCGGAAGAGGTCAGGCCGAATTTTTGTGAAATGGGACACACGCAAACACGTACCTTGTTCGCCTTGCACAGACCAGTCTGAGAGTTTTCGCCATCTTTCGCGCATTCGATGTACGGAATGAGGCGCATAGCCTCGGCACCTAATCTTTGCTTTTGCTCGAAGCAATGCGAGCACCAGTATGCGCCGTACATTTTGGCCCCTCTCTCCTTCAGAGCTTTTGCGATTATCATCTCTCGAGGCCCCGATTTATTCGTAACTTCAGGTGGAGACAGGGCCACAATCGCAGGTTGTTCCAGTATAGTTCGAGCCTCCGCAATCGCAACTTCAGTACCGCAGAGGACATAGACAACAGCTGAGGCTAAAACAGCAGCAGACCCAGACGAGAGGCCCAGTTTGAGGTTCGGCGTGACGCCACCTGTCCTGACCCAAGTGAAGCTCGACAGAAAGATGGAGACAGCTGCCGAGAAGAAACACCACGGGCAGGCAGCCCCTATCTTGAAGGCCAACAGCGACAAGAGATATCCACTGAAGACCAGCATCATCGTTGTTAATGCTAGGAGCATTGACTGAGTGATGCTTTCAATAACTTTGTTGGAAGCTGTTGGAACCAACGGAGCTAGTGAAAGCCCCACGACAGCTAGATAGGCCAGCATGCCTGGGACAGTCAACGGGATCCCAAAGACTTCACTCCAAGGCCCATTCAAAACCTCGGAACAGGAGATGGCAGCCCCACTACATATACTTTCAGGTAGAACAAACAATCCCAGCTTGTTGGCATTAATGTATGCGGTTTCCAAAGCACCGCAACTAGCCACAGCGGCCAGTACTTTCCTGTCAGCGAAGGTCAACATTTTGCCAGACGAAGGGTTTGGAATAACTTCATCAGCCTGTTGGGACCATAACTGCTGGGTCCGAGCTGAGAGAACCCTACGTGATGCTTTGAATGGCATGAGCGAATCAGCAGACCATATCATGGCGCATGAGAGCAGCGCTTGCAGGCGCATGGTGCTGCAGGAAACTTGCACAAACCTGTACACGTATTGGAATGTATAAAGCGTAATATTCCAAATAAAATTGTAGGGAAAACACTCAAGCGGGAGCCGCCAAGACTCTTCTGTAAGTGAGTTTGGGCAAGGTTCGTTGCTTGGGAGTTCAGAACTTCGAAAGCATTATACTTCCTCACCTATTCCTACTTCGTAGCCACTCGCCTCGTGAAACCCAACTGGCGAGCTCGCTTCAGTAATCGTTGAAGAGCCTATTGCTTTCACCGCTCACCACTGTGCCTAACTCAGAAGCTACTACTTCCTGGGAGGAGCTAACAGATACTCGATACTCGAGCTCGAGCTCTGTGCTCTGTGTGATTGTGTCTGTGACAGTCTGTGTGTGAAGTCTCGAGTACCGAGTTGTATCCAGTTTCCAGTTTCCAGAGCAAGCGAACGAACAAACCAATTCCAAAGAAGGAAGACGTAAGCTTTCCAAAAGTTAGTTTGTTACAAACATTTTGGTCGTAAGCACTCAGGCCTCGAAGTGGTGCCAAAGTCACAGCTGCTTCAACAACAATCATTCCATCATTACAGCCTTCCCCTCAGTCGGACTAATAGACGCAACTTTCCTCTCCTTCCTTCCCTGCATACACTGCCGTTCCTCAAACTCATTCCTGGGCCCGTATAAATTGCGCCATTAAACAAATGGCTTCGAAGTATGTACCCTCCGAGGAAAAGATTTCTGCTTTTAAGAAAATGAGAACGAATGCTGCCAACAAGACATGCTTCGATTGTCCCACGCGCAACCCAACATGGGCATCTGCCACCTATGGCGTCTTTATTTGTCTCGACTGTTCAGCAACTCATCGGCGGATGGGAGTTCATGTCACCTTCGTGCGCTCTGTTGAATTGGACGAATGGACTCCTGAGCAATTAAAGTTGATGCAAGTCAGCGGTAATAGCAACGCAGCTGCTTTCTTCCGTGCTAATGGTGTTCGCGACTTGCACATCAAAACGGATCAAAAGTATAACTCGGCTGCGGCTCGTCAGTACAAAGTTCACCTTAAGAAGCTCATGGCAAATGCGACGGCAGAAGAACCGGTTGCCGAACCCACTAGCAATGGGATCAGCGCGGATGGTCTCGAGTCGCTAATGCAAGGACTTGGGGCTGGCAGCCTCCAGGGCGAAGCCAAGCCTCCTGCTTCGACAGCAAACTTCTCAAGGTCCGTGTCGGCCCCAGAGCTCGGCGGAACGCCGGCGCCTGAGGTGCCGAGTGCAACTCCGAACGCAAGCGCTCCTGTAGAGGCAGCTCCGAAAGCCAAGCTTGTGCTCAGCGGCGTAGGGTCTAAATCGGCCGACAAGATTTCTGAAGGAGCCAACGAAGAGAAGCCAGCAGTGTCCAAGCTCAAGACACCAACTTTTGGAACATCAAGCACGCGAAAGTCCACGTCGAAGACGCTAGGGGCTCGGAAGCTGGCAACCCCTGCTATCAAACTTGATTCAATTCCAATAGCAGCACCAGCTCCATCACCCGCTCTTGCGGCCGCCTCGCCGGAACCATTGGAGCCCGCAGTGCAATCATCGTCGCGTATTGCGGCCGCTTACGCCGAGGAACTCCCCAAGGCACCCGCTCAACCGCAACAGAAGTGAGGAGTAACATACACTTCTAGCACCTCACATCCAGCTGTAACATACACTTCTAGCCAATCGTTTCTTCATCGCTTATGCACTTTATTTTCTTTCCTTTTATCGTATAGAGAAATGAATCTGTGATTGTTTATCTTCTTCGGACATGTATTAACTGTGCTTTCGATCTAATGCTAATGCGCGTGCGTGTCTTCAGACCCACCACGTACAACAGCGCACCCGTGAAAGCGTCCCCGCCACCTGCGGCAGCATCGGCTGTGGTCTCTTCTCAGGACAAGTACAAGAGCGCCAAGGGCATCAGCTCAGACCAGTTTTTCGGTGAGCCAGCAGCTGAGGCGCCCGCTCCGCCTAGCGCGAACGATCGCTTCGGCTCATCGAAAAGTATTGGCAGGTGAGGCCTTACTCCCCACTCCTTAGCACCTTGCATGCCATTTTCCCCGCTGAGGAACTTTAAGTCTAGCGCGTAATTATTTACATCACCTCTTTAAATGATGTGTGAACTCCGTGAACAGCGATGCTTATTTCGAGAAGAACGTTAACGGTGGCGGCGGTCGAAGTTTCTGGAACAATTTTACGAGTAATTAATTGGTCTTGTTCAAGAACTCGCCATTGGAAATAACTGGTTTCCTTGCAGCACAAGGCATACCGTTTCTTATGTGTCTCCTGACTATGTATAAACAGCTCCCGAACTCGAACTCGAACTAATACAAACCCAGATGACACTGTCGATATGTGAGCAGTGGGGTTTGCAGGCTCCTTTGGGAGCTGCAGAGCCAACAACAGGAACCCAAGCCAATGCTGTGGGCGGTAGTGTACGCGCATGCGATGCGCGCAAGTCAAAATCGTAAATAGGAAGTGCGTGAAGTCCTCTTACGTTTCGACAAGTGAGTCGGGAGGCCGAGCGAGTCATACGGCTCCCACGGGAGTTTACAGCTGGGCTATCTTATACTCGGTTCATTCCTAATTTTGATGCGACTAATGGAGACGGCCAAACGCCGAAATCCGAAGTGCCGAATCAGATAAGCATAAGCATGCTCCATTAGCTCTGGGAGCCAGGAATTCGGAAGTAGAAAGGCCTCTGTTCCTTTGGTCTTAGCTCTCAGATTAGATCTAAAAATCTGAATTGGATTGGTTTATATCCTTAGAGATCAGAGGAATCAAAATAGCCCACTATCCACTTAAAATTTAAAAAGGAAACGCCAACTAGCGTAAACTTCAAGGAGTGCGGAGTACGAGCAGGGAGCTGGATGTGGAAGCTATGGAAAAATTTCTCTCCTTGGGTGCGATTTACGGTAGCGGTCCGAAACATTTTAATCTCCGTAACATCTGCAACATCCGAAATTGCGGTCCGAAACAACAGCCCCGTGCTCGCGACGACGACGACGAAGAGGCCGCTTACGAAAGTTATATGAACCCCGAGCCTGGCTTCCAGTCCGGCCCGGGGGACTCTGTAGACGCCGATTAGATGGCACCACAGGGAATACACCGAAGTATAGTCCGAAACCGAGACATCGACATTATTTTTTCGCAACATCCGAAATTAATTCGCACCACAGGTCCTTTCTACCACTGTCCACAGGAGTCCACTGTCGGCAGTCTAGCCTGCCCCGTTTGCCCGCTGTCGCAGGCGGTCGCAGGCGGTCGCAGGCGGTCGCAGGCGGTCGCAGGCGGTCGCAGGCGGTCGCAGGCGGTCGCAGGCGGTCGCGCTGTCCTTGTCCCGTTGTCCCGGTGGTGCTCGTGAACTCGTAAACACCAACAGGAATTATGCAGGGACCAGGGACTATAATACAACTACACAACATGGACATGGACCATGTAAGGTGTTGAATAGGAATCCTGAGTAAAGCACAAGGATAAGGCGGGGTCTTGCTTTTTTTTATAAATGAATTAGAACCACCGCCACCGCACACCGGGCCCATGAGTAAAAATGTATTATGCGTTTTTCAAGGCACTCTCGTTGCTTGGGAAGGTCGATGGTACAACTGAGGCATCGATATCGAGCTTATATTCGAATGTTTTATGAGCAATGAAGTATTATGCATTGGTGAGCTAGACATGGCTCTGGAACTCCTCGCTATTCGATTTGGTTGTCTGAGAAATCTTTGTAAAAGCTACTGCCCAGTTTCGTAAGATTCTGGATAGCACATTGGCGTTGATTTGGTCTCAGGAATGATCTTTGCACCACGGAAACTGTTAGCGTCATCCGACAACGAGTACAAGGCATCACTCGCTCGTAGAACCTCGACAGGGTCGCCATCTTCTTCAACCTGGAGACCCCTCCTCACCAACTCTCTGGCCACACTCTCGCGGTCCGCGTAATCGAATACGCTTGGTGTGCTCCACCAGGGTGCAGGTCGAATCAAAAGGCGATCCTTGGGAGTTCGGTCTTGGAGGCTGCGACCGCCACCACCACGACCACCGCCTCTACCACCGCCACGACCTCTTCCACCTCCTCGGCCACCACCCCTTGAAGACATCAAGATCACTGAAAGACCATGAGACTCATGACTTAGGGCTAGCAATACTACAAGTATTAACGAAAAAGTTGCATGTACAACATTGTTTAGCATCTTTAAACAACTCGTATGCGAGATCGCCTCAAAAGTTCGAAGTCGACAAGCGTTGTAAGCTTAGGATTTTGGATCTGGGAGCTGTGATGTGGGTTGAATGCAAGGCCACTCCGATTTCCTGATGAAAGTCCATGGTTTTCCTGATTTGCTTTCCTGGTCCTTTCCTGATGACGTTTCCGGGCTGTGATTGGTCAATAATTACCGAGTGACGTCACTTCCACCCCCACGTGGGGGTTTTAGCTCGAAATGCCTGATTTCTAGAGGCAATTTTAGAAGAGGAAACAGGTGGATTCCCAGGAAACACATGGTTTTCCTGTATTTTCTTTCGCGTCCTGATTGGCGAAAAGGCCATGGTTTTCCTGATTTTTTTCCTGCAGGAAATCGGAGTGGCCTTGGTTGTATGTTCACCCGACCCAGAACCCAGAACAACGAAGGGATATTACTCTCGAATATGGGAGCGCAACGGAAATTATTCACATTCACCGTGAATCGATGTCCCAATCGGTAAGCTTTTCCGAGCCCCCCCCCGCGGGGGACTGGATTTA
>Ga0307982_1004397_pt1 | contig 11151 bp, 7 predicted proteins | sample OrgLakmetagen989_FD_201847 | JGI IMG/M metagenome (GOLD analysis project Ga0307982, IMG submission 201847) | Saline water microbial communities from Organic Lake, Antarctica - #989 | ecosystem: Environmental > Aquatic > Non-marine Saline and Alkaline > Saline | place: Antarctica: Organic Lake... | reverse complement strand
CTTGCGTCTACGTTCTTGTGCATAAGTTTGTTTGGTGGCTTGCTGCCCCCTTCTTGTTTGACTTGCGCCCCGCCGCCTTGCCCCCCCTGCCTCCACGCACATCTCTCACAGCTTCGCAGCCGACGACCATTTCAGGATAATGAGCATTCAACGCACAAAATTTATTGTGCTGGGTGTGCGATGTATTGCAACCGCAGAGAGTGACATTTGTGTGGCTTGATCTTCACTGCGCAGCTTGGACCACAATCAACAAAATCTTCGAAGTGCTCCCTTGATGGCCCGCCCAGTGTTGCGCGTGGTGCATGGCGGCAGGCGCAACATTTTTGATGTGCTTCTGCTTGAAGAAGCTGTCATGCGCGCTGACCATGGAAACTGGTTGGTGCAGCTGTACCTGCGAGACGGCGCCGCCGAATTATCTTTCGCCAACCCGCAGGCTTGTCTTATTTGATGGCGAAGCAGATCCACAAATTGTCATGGGCATTTCTGCAAAGCCTCATCACGTCATCAACATTTCCAAATGCAAGCGGTGAGGCAACCAAGCTGGTCATTACTCCCGACACGTTTCAACCTTTTTGTCCCTCACTCTCAGTCAGCGTGTGCCGGTAATTCGGCGCTTCACCGGAGGCGGTACGGTCATCACTGACCACAACACGTCCTACATTTCCCTCATTGCGAACGATGTGGGTGTGCCCACTGGCCTGCATTTGTCCTGCCTGCAGTACACCGCACCTATTTCGCCCCCAGACTGACGTGGCCTGCTCCCCATATCCTCGGGCAATCATGGACTGGACGGCACAGCACATGTACGCACCGGCGCTCAAACACATCTCGCCCATTGTAGCAGACAGCTTTCGACTGCATGAAGTGGACTATTGCCTGGGTGATCTCAAATTCGGCGGCAATGCACAAGGTAAGACCAGTCTGTTCTCAGCAGGGCTCAGCACTACACACGCCCCCAGAGTTGCATACGGCGCCTGCAAAGCACCAGCTTATATAGCATTTTTTGCGCAGCCATCAGCAAGAACCGCTGGGTGCACCATACATCCTTCCTGTGGGATTGGCAGCAGGAGCGTATGGACTGCTTGACGCTACCCCCCTCCATGCCGGACTACAGGGGGGGGCGAAACCACGAGGACTTCCTCACACGCTTGAAAGACCACCTTCCTGCACGCAGTTCTCTTGCATCGGCCGTCCCAGAGGCACTGCGTGCCTCCTTCGATGTCGTGGAGGCTGGTTGGGGGGAGTTGGAAGCAGCGGCGGCACAGCCTGCAAAGGGCAAGCGGGTGTCTACACACTATGTGGATATGAATGAATGGACGCAAGATGGCCCGCCGGCTGGGGTGGGTGTTCGTGGAATACCCCTTCCACCACAGGAGCGCTGAGGCGTGTGGGGTACAGGGGGGTAACCGCTAGTACTAGCTCAACGCAAAAAGTGGATGTCACTACACAAGGCTACACTCAGCCACGCAGAGGGCTACAAGGCAGTGCATGTTTTTGGTTGCAGCCAAGCTCATAATCTCCCACTGACATGTACGGAAGCTGACTTGACAATTGCAGATTTCTGTAACCGCTGCCTGTAGGCCCCCTCTCGTACTAAACGCTAGTGAATGCATTTGAGAGAGGGCAAGCCAGCTCACAGACTGTTAACTCATTTGCGTATTGCAAGGCTCAAGTTTGGTTCAAGTGATAAAGGAGACCGGCTGCAGCCGTGTGCGCGCAGCCTCTCTTGCTGTACTGCTCTTTTTCTGAGAAACGTACTTGAGCTTGCCAGACATGGTACGGAAACAGTCTGTGTATCGTGGGCGCAGGCAAAGACGGTTCCCATGGTTTGTAGCTTTCATTGCTGTTGGCTATGCTGCATTGGTTTGTGTGGGAATGGCGCCGCTCCCGTTCTTGCCGGCATTTGGAGCAGCCAATGGTGGCGGCTTGGCCAAGGCACACGATGGTGAGCAACACATTTGCTGTCAAAGTGAAAGCAAAGCTCTCCGGCTGAATAAACACTGAGCATACACATGTTTTTGCAGCTGGCACTGAAATGGCTGCAGGCGGGATTCCCTTGGGGCCGGACAAACTCCCAGTTGCCGGACAACTGCGGCCTTCCGCAAGACGTTTGGACAACTTCCCACCTGATGCTTTCACCACGGAGCAGCAGGAGAATGGGGCTGTCACTTTGCATTTGGTTGGCATGATCTACATGTTTCTAGCGCTTGCCATCATTGTCGGTGAGTGTGCCTGTTTGCATGTCGCATAGCGACCGCTGACAAGTCGCGAGGCTCCTCACGTTTCCTGTCTGCAGACGAGTATTTTGTGCCCGCCCTTGAAGAGATTGTGGAGCGCTTTAATGTCTCAGATGACGTTGCAGGTGCCACTTTCATGGCTGCGGGTGGGAGTGCTCCAGAGCTGTTCACGTCCTTCATCGGGGTTTTCATTGCCGTTTCAAACGTAGGCTTCGGCACCATCGTGGGGTCTGCCGTGTTCAATGTTCTCTTTGTGATTGGCATGTGCGCAATTTTCTCACGGGAAGTGCTGGCGCTGACCTGGTGGCCCCTTTTCCGCGATTCCAGCTACTACACGCTTTCTCTGCTCGTCCTGTTTGTGTTTTTTACGGACGGCGAAATTGAGTGGTGGGAGAGCCTGATTCTGTTCCTCATGTACATCGGCTACGTGGTGCTTATGGCTTACAATGAACGCCTGCATGCGTGGGTGTTGCACACTTGTTTGAAACGTCCCCGCATTGGCTCCAAAGCCAGCATGCACATGGCCAACGACGGGACTGCCCCGTCAGAAACGGCGCTGAAACGGGCTGCAAGCAACGCAGGAATGACCAGTGATGAGATCGAAGACGACATCCGCGAGACCTCTGCTGCTGCCGGCGGTGTCGGTCAGCGTCGAGCGCAAATCACGTTTCAGGCCGGAGTGTTTCACATGTTGCTGTCGCACGTCGACCCTGCTGGGTACGGTCCCAGTCAAGCGAAGGACAACCGCTTCAAGCGTGCTTCCCAGATGGTTGTGCACCGCATAAAGGACATGAAGCACCAGGGTACGCCTGTGGTAGACAGAGACGAAGTGCTGCATGGCATGCGCCTGAATGGCGATGTGGTGGATGCAGGTGCAACCGGCACTGGCACTGGCACCACCGGTGCCTGGCGATCTGCTTCCCCTTTGAGCCAGAACACCGACACATTTGCAACAGCTGCACTGCAAGCATCCCATGCCCAGGAACGCAAGGCAGCTGCTGGCGCACAGGGGGGCGCCCCCCCTGGCGGGGCCCCCCGTGACACCCCTACACCGGCAGGCGAGCCCGAAGCCACACAGCCCAGCGACACCGGCATGCCCTCCCTCAAAAGCGACGATGGCCTCGAGGAAGTCGATCTGGGCACGCCGCATCCTAGCACAGCCTCTGTCTCCAGTGCAGTCGTGGAGACCGCCGCGCCACTGTCTGCCAAGAAAAAGTCACAGGTGGTGCCTGTTGCAGGCAATGACGTGGAGTCAAACCCCACGAGGCAGCGCACGGCAGCTGAAGAGTTCGGCATTGATGATGCCCAGAGCGTGTCCAGTGAAAACACAGTGGAGCCCACAGAAGATGACTTGTTGTGCGTATACCCCCCCCCCCTCCCCGCTCTGCCCTTGCACCCCCGCTTTTCTGTGCAGAACATTCCCCAAGGATTCACCGTGGTATGCACAGCTGTTCTGGGTGATTGCTGCACCCCTCGTGTTCTTCTTTGCGTTCACTGTTCCTGATTGCCGCAAGAATGGCTGGGAGCACTGGTACCCCCTCACCTTCTTTATGGCTATCATACACATCGCCTGGTCCTCGTACATGATGGTGTGGTGGGCAACCACCTTCGGCACCACCGTGGGTATCCCTGCACCCGTGCTGGGCCTGACGTTCCTGGCCGCAGGCACCTCTGTGCCCGACCTGCTGTCCAGCGTGATTGTGGCGCGACAAGGCCTGGGGGACATGGCGGTGTCCTCATCCATCGGCAGCAATATCTTTGACGTGCTGGTGGGGCTGCCGCTGCCCTGGCTGATTTACTCAGCCATCAACGGGAAGTCCAACTTCGTGGAGAGTGACTCCTTGCTGTTCTCATTGTTCCTGCTGTTCTTGATGCTAGTAAGCGTCATAGCTGCCATCGCGGCTTTTGGATGGAAGCTGAGCAAAGCCCTTGGAGGCCTCATGTTTGCCCTGTACGGCTTGTTCGTGCTGCTCACCTTGCTGGTGGAGTACGGCGTCATGTCGCCGCCCTTTTAAGGGGGGCTATGCACCGCGCGGGGGGGGTACCCGTACAAGCACACCTACGTGCATGTGCGCAGTTTGCCTTTTTTGTGTGAAAGGCAGCAAACAGCAAAGCAATACAAAATGCATTCTCAACCACACGTCCGAAGCAGCAGGGGGCTATTTACCAAGGGAACTCCTCCGATCGTGTGACGTACAGGGGCTCCGGCAAGCTGCCCTGCTCCAGGTTCCGGTCCAGGCCTGGCGTGATGGGGATGTTTGCCCCTGTGGCTTGCTGGGCAGACAGCCGCCGCAGGACAGACGCCCAAAACTGGGAGCGGGAGGCCAGCATGGTGCCGTTGCCGAAGATGTACATGCCGCAGCGGGCCCTCGACAGCGCCACACACGCCCTGTTGTCCTCTGCGAGAAACCCAATGCTCCCGTGCAGACTGGAGCGCACAAGGGACAGCAGCACGATCTCGTTTTCCTCCCCCTGGTAGTTGTCCACTGTGGTGAGTCGCACGCCTTGCGCGGCAGGCATGTCCCGCAAGTGGTTCTTCAGCAGCAGCAGCTGCCCAACGTACGCTGACAGCACGGTGATGCTGCTGGCGGTGTGCCCCTCCCCCAGAAGGTAGGACAAGAGGCCAGCCACCATGCTCGCCTCGTGCACATTTTGCTTCGAGGTGCCGGCGCCACTGCCCCCCCCCTCAGGGGATGTGTGGTCATAGAAGAATACATCGTGGAGCATTCCCCGGATGTGTGGGCGGGCGGGCCCTGAGACAATCTGGTGGTCGCGCAGCGACGGATACAGCGTCCGAATCAGCCCACTGACCTCAGGTCGCATGCGACGCTGCTGCGACAGGGTGACGTGGGGCACGCCATTCAACACCAGGCGCTCAAAGAGGGACACCTCCAGGTGCTTCTCCTTGGCCAGCTCGTGCACTGCTGTGCCAGGGCGCAGCTGTTGGTGGTCCCCGATTGCGATGAGCTGCTTCACACTGGAGGTGAGGGCAGTGACCAAGTGGCTCTCCAGCACTTCAGCTGCCTCCTCTACAATCACGATCTCAGGCTTCAGGGCGTGGATGAGGTTCTGGTACTTGGCAGTGGCTGTGGTAGTCATCCCGATGACCGAAGCTCGCCCCAGGATCTGCAGCTGCAGGTCCCGCGTCAGCGTCGCAAGCTGCCGCTGCACCCTGGCATAGCGCTCACACCACTCGGCTAAGGAGTTCTGTGCAGTGCGGTACCGCCGCCACACCCAAACACGGTACAGTCGCCGCCGCTCAAACACAGGCAGGCGCCAAACATCAGGCTCGCTTTCCAGGTCAGCAGTGCACATGAATGAGCGGCTGCGTGCTGCAGAAGATGCCTCCCTGCGGCTGCCACTGTTGTGCTGGGCATCCACCTCGTACAGCCCCCGGGAGTCGTTGACTGAAAGGGGGGGTGGAAAAATCGGCGAGGGGGCTGTCTCCAGGTGTTTGAACTTTTGCCCAGCAGTAGCGTGCTCCCAAGATGGGGCGTCTCGCGAGGCGGCACCGCTGCCGGCACTAGTGCCCTCCTCAGCGTCGTCGTCATCTTGCCCACCTTCACCCCCATCAGCTTGCCTGTCTTGCTGGATGCGGGTCACTTCCTCGTCGTCATCTGCAGCTGGAGACACATCCGTAGGCGTGCCCTCCTGCAGTGCCTTGAGTAGCAGAGCGCCCTCCTTAGCCCCAGCTCCCGTCCTTGTCCTGGCAGCCCTGCTCCGTCCCCCCCCGACCACCGAAACACCGTCCAGGGGGTTAGCTGCCTGGCGGCCGGTGCGGGCATCTGCCAATCGTGCAGCATCCGCTTTGGTGGCACGCATCGCCTCGTGGTGTGCGTCTGCTGCGCGTGCTGCCTCCTCCTCTGCAAGGATGGAGGCACGCAGCATCTGCTCGGCGGCTGCAGCGCCCTCAGGCCCATCTGTAACAGCCAAAGGGGAACACTCCAGCCAAGAACACAGGTGTTCATACTCGAAGTCTGAATGCTCCTGGTCCTCTGCCTCTCCCTGTGAGAAATCATCCCACAAACTCTTGTATTGCTTGAGCAGCGCTGCATCAGCGGTATCCTCACGGTACAATACACGACTGCCCATAGAGACGCAGGCTTCGTGGATGTGACCACGCAGCTCTCGCAGCTGCCGCATGATGCCCCGTCTGTGGTGCAGCAATGTCGCTGACGCTGCAGCAGATGCTGCTTCGACAGACGCCGCTGCTGCATCTGTGTCTCGTGCGTGCGCCGCCTTGGCTGCTTTTCCTTTGTGAGAGTCCAGTAGCCCGAACACGCGCTCGCGCAAGTTGAAGGGGCGCAGCACTTCCGACTTGGAGCGAGAGCCCAGGCGCACGATGTTGTTAGTCACCTCCAGAATGCCCTCCAGGAACTGGTCCAGCGCGTGGTTGGTGTAACACACCACCAGGATCGGCCTGGCTGACAGCCGTGGGACCACATTCTGAAGAAGGGACCGTACGACCTGCAGCCCAACGTAGGTCTTGCCTGTGCCAGGCGGCCCTTGTACGAGGGCAAGCTCTCGCGTGAGCGACAGCTTGAAGGCATCAAGCTGACTGGCATCCAGTTGACACGGCACGTGCTCCGGGGCAGCTGGCCCCACCGTCTCGTCCTCCGCCACCACTGGCCACCGGCCCTGCAGCACTCGCAGGGAATGCGCACCGGTAAATACGCTCAGCTGTGGCATGATGCCTGGGAATCTGAACGCATCTGGGAACTTGCCTGGCAGCAGGGGGTTGGGGGGGGGGCTCGACGGATATGCCGCCAACGCTCCGGGCAGCACCGGCAGAGGCACAAAGCGCCCCATGGACTGCTGAGTGGCAGGCGGCGCAGCAGCTGTGCCTGCAGACAGCTGTGCAGTGGTGGTCTGGACCCACTGCTGTCGGTCCTTCAGCTGCAGATGAGGGGTGAGGTAGGCGGGGGGGAGCACCACCCGAGGGGGGCGCAGTAAGGACTCAAACAGTGTGTTGCGGCCGAAGCCATCAATATCTACTGACTGCAGGGCTGCCAGTGTGTGTCTGTACGCCTCGAAATACGTTGCGGAGCTTTCCACCACAGTGAACTTCAGCACCGGCGACGAGGTGCCCAACAGGCCGAACTCAGCAGCAGCAGCCGAGTCTTCGTCGCCGTCGTCTTCAGGGGCGCTTGTGTTCTCCTGCAGCAGGCGCTGCAGCAAGGTGTGCAGCCGGGGCTCGTACCCATCTTGAAACGCAATGTCCAACTGACCCTTGGAGGCAATAAGCTCCTCGTCTCGATTTTGCACTGTCGCCCACAGCAGCGTGTCGTCGCTCACCTCGTCCCCCCCGTCTCCAGGCAGCGGCTTGAAGCCGAAGTCGTTCATGGCTAGCAGCAACAGGGAGCCATACATGAGGCGTTTGGAGCGGGGCCAGTTCACGCCGCTGCTTCGCATCTCATGCCCCAGCTGAATGCGGTACACCAACTGCTGCCTGCCCGGCACCAGCCCCACCAACTTCACACCTGGGTACACATGCACGTCTCTGCTGGCGGGCAGGGGGGCAGGGGGGGGCGGCAGCTCCGTGAGTGGCAGCCCGTGGTGCCGAGCGTACTGGTACTGCGCGCTGACAATGGCCTCCCGTCGCTTCTCGTGCAGGTAAGCAGCGATGCCCGCTCGGATAGGCGCCACGCAGTCCTCCCGCAGCAAGCGGAAATGCGCATCCAGGTATGCAAATGCCGATGTGTATGCCCCCTGGACCGTCAATGCCCGCAGCGGAGGGGGGACTGGCGACAGCACCTCAGCCGCGCTAGGAAATACAGAGAGTGACCTGAAATCGGTGCCTTCCTGCCAAAGCGGGTCATCTGGAGCCCCTACAAGTTGAACAGGTAGCTTTGCCCCGGCCCATGCCAGCGCTGCAGGGGTGAAGTCAGGGTGTGAGGGGGCTACAGCGGGCAAGCGAGCCTGGGCATACGAGCCCCCCCCCCCCTCACGAGGGGCAGCCACAGCTACCATCTTGATGCCTCTGATGGGGGGCTTGGCAGCTGGCAGCTGCGTGCCTTCCCGCTTGGCAAACCGCATGGCCAGGGCAGCTGCGGCCTGGGCAGTGGCCTGGGACGGGGGGGGCTGCATGTACTCAGCGGCGCTACGCAGCCCTTCGACCAGTGGCTTCAGCACTGCAGATGCAACGTTTGGGTCTGCCACGATATACCTTAGGACCTTCGTTGCCCACACCAGCGGCATTTCGCTGGGGTGGGTGTCGGGGGGGGGGCTCTCGCTTACGGGGGGTGAGTCCCGTAAGGCCATTCGGCCGGTGAAGCCAAGAAGCAGAGAGGCATCTACCAGCCACATACTGCGCTTCACGTCGTCATACACCTTGTCAGCGCGACACCCGTCGGCGCCCCGAGCTTGTCGCGTGGCGAGCAAGCGCAGCAGGCCGTCGTGCACTGCGTCACTGCTGAGCAAATCTCGTCTATTCATCAGCCCAGCCAGGGCAGAGCGCTCGAGGAGTATTTGTTCGGGGTCTTCAGCCAGCTTGCGCAGCCATGCAGCGGCCTCTGCTGTTCTTCCCTCGGCGATGGAACACATACGGCCCTTTTCAGGCTGCCCCACGCCCGTGCGCTGGGGGCCCCTGCCCCCCCCCGATGCCGCACTTGCATTGGACGTGCTGCTTGACACAGCACCCCCCGAGGACAGCGACTTAAGGGCCGCAGCCAGCCCCCCCGACCCAGTGGGGCTTGGGGGGGGTGGCAGCGCAGGCAATCCGTCGGGGGCTGCTTGCATCTCACTCACCAATGACACTTGCTCTGCGCGAGCACCTATAGTGCGCATGTCCCCACTTAGTCTGAACTTCACTGCGTCTCCCTTGGTGACGTTTGACGGGCACCCTGGCGTCTTTGATTTGTTGAAGGATGCGCGGGGGGCTTCTGTGCTGCCCTGGGGCTTAATCAGGCCGTCCCCAGCCGACAGCAGCGACACGATCCAGCCCCCCAGCCACGGTTGCGGTGCTGCTGCCGGTGCAGCGCTGGCTGCGCTCAGCACCAGTGCTGGGCCCCGCTTGCCCGCTGCGGCTCGTCGGCGCTGGCGGCGCTCAGCGGAGGACAAAACTGGTGCAGCTGGGACTACAACTGTGATTTGTTCTGCGCGAGTACGGCCGTTGCGGGCCACCACCAACTTGAACGAGACCTTCTGTCCGACTGTAGGTGCTTTGAGAGTATCGGCATACCCTTCGAAGTCTGTCAGCTTGAAATACACGTGGCTGTCATCCCCAGACCAGTCGATGAAGCCAAATCCAGCATCATCACGAATATTTGCAATTTTTCCTGTGTGCATGTCGCTGGGTACTGCCGTTGTGGGTGCAGAGGCCAGCTGTGCGGCTTTTGACGCGGTTGCCTGCCGCATGCGAGTGCTGGCAGATTGCCGCCGGGCATCGGCTGCAGCCTGCTCACTTTGAGCCACTTGGAAAGCATTTTTCAGCCCTCCCTTTGATTTCGTTGTGGTGCTCGCTTGCACCTTGCTCGCCCCCCAGGCAGCTGGCGGCTCCGCGGCAGCTGTGGCTTGCGACGGGGCAGGAGGCCGTCCCCAGGCAGCACTGCCACCTCCAGACACTGTCGAGGCCCTCGCACCAACCCTTACTACTGCAGGCTTGAGAGTAGTTTGTGCATCGGCCCCTCCGCCCGCTTGTGCCTGCTGCTTTGCGCGCCTTTGCTGCAAGCGCTTGTTCATATCAAATCAGTGCGAAACTTGTGCGAAACGCTGGCGCATTTGCCGTGCACTGCAAAACTGCGGTGAGCGATAATGGTTCAACGTGCAGTAAGGGGATTTTAAAATGCAGGTTGCTTGCGTTTTGTGTTGCTCGCAACGCTGACAACTAAATTGAGCGAGCTCCGCTAGTACCACCAACCCACCAAGCTCCAACATGTGTAGCACGGGGAGGCGACGTGAGGCCCCCCCCCATCAACAGACCGCAAGCCGCTCCGGATCCACGGGGGTGCTTGAGCTGCCTCGCCATAGTGCAAAACAGATCATCGTGTGATTCGTTGGTAAAAAATGCTTGTTTGTCCTACTTGCGCGCGCTGACTTGCTGCAGCTGCACTCCCACGGCCTGGGCCTCTGCTTCCAGCGCCTCCACGGTTGAGTTCACCCACTGCATTGTGCGCATGTGCGCCTCCACGGTGCGCTGCACGGCATCCATGCTGCCGCTGCTGGCATCCGCCGACGCCAGCCCGCTGACATTCCTCGATAGCATGTCCAGCTTTGCCTCTGCGTCTGCCAGCTGTGCCGCCACATCATCTGCCAACTTGTAGTACTGAGTGCGAGCCATGTCTGCAGAATGGCTGCCTGACCCAGAGCTGCGCTGCATCAACGCGCCGGTTTCCGCTCTCAAGTCGTCGATACAGGTGTCGATCCCGTCCAAATGGGAGCTGATGGCGCTGAGTCGCCGGTCCAACTTGGCTTCTTCGCTGCTCAGCTCATGCGTTTCGGCCGCCAGCGACAGCAACGCCAGGTGGTGGGAGCGCAGGTCTGCATCCCAGCCCGAAATTTGTTCTGCTTGCTTTACGAACACGTCTTTCTGAGACTGCAACTTCTCCTTCCAACTTCGAAACAGACTGTCCACCTTTTCATTGTTGATGCTGTCAGGAGGCGAGCCCACGCCCTGCAATCCCTCAGCAGTGTGCTTGGTGGAGGTGGTGTTTCCATTTGTTGCTTGTGCCAGCAAGCCACCACTAGCCGGTGCAGGCGCAGGTGCTGATGTGCCACCCCCCAGCAAGCTACCACCAGCCGGTGCAGGCGCAGGTGCTGATGTGCCACCCCCCAGCAGGCCACCACCGCCGCCGCCCAGCAAGCCACCACCAGCCGGTGCAGGCGCAGGTGCTGATGTGCCACCCCCCAGCAAGCTACCACCAGCCGGTGCAGGCGCAGGTGCTGATGTGCCACCCCCCAGCAGGCTACCACCGCC
>Ga0307982_1004396_pt1 | contig 11153 bp, 13 predicted proteins | sample OrgLakmetagen989_FD_201847 | JGI IMG/M metagenome (GOLD analysis project Ga0307982, IMG submission 201847) | Saline water microbial communities from Organic Lake, Antarctica - #989 | ecosystem: Environmental > Aquatic > Non-marine Saline and Alkaline > Saline | place: Antarctica: Organic Lake... | reverse complement strand
ATCATGACTGTCTGCACCAATGGGAGCTCTTGCCCAACTGGGAGCTTTTCCCACCTGATTGTTATATTGGGACGCTGTGGGCTGTGGGTGGATTATACAGGGTTGACGACCGAGTATTTTTTCCCTCGAGTCGAGTGAACCTCCAGCGCCAGTGCAGGTGGGGAGGTGGCGGACAAAAGAAGGGCAGTAAGAACAAAACGAAAACGCGATTGAACTACCATTGCGCGCCTGGTAACTTTATACTAACTACCTTCTGTCTCTTTCTTTGAGCAGGCAACTCGTCTGAGGGGCGCAGGAGGCGAAGGCCAGAAACAACAAATGTTTTACTGGCCACTTCGTTCACTCCGGCGCTGGCGCTGATTGGCCGGGAGAAGGCCGCACCCCACTTCAACAGACAACACGGCAATAGTTAATAGCACTTAGAACTTGTACTCGAGTGGCAAAAATACGAAATCCGAAATACCTCAAGTTTTAGCATCTCACAATTCGCCTTTCCTTCTAATATTGGCTGCCTTGAATTTCCTGAGCCCCCCCCGAGGGGGGGGCTGGATTTAGTTACTAACAGAGAGGGTGCCATCTAATCGGCGTCTACAGAGCTCCCCGGGCCGGGGCCCGAACCAAATTCGTTAGTGAATGGTTCTATAATTCAAATTATTCGAAATACCGGCACCGTGGGCCGTGGCGGCTTCCTCTAGATTTTGCATTGCGCGATTAAGGTAAATGCCAAATGCAGTAGAGGAGGGTCTGCCCTCGCTGCCTCTGCCTCGCTCTTATCTCTAATTGCACTCACCCATTACATCGAAACGTTCACATATAGCACGAAGGAACGCACCGTCGTGTTCTCCAAAGCGAGTCTCAAGGTTTCACTGGACTGAGGGGCTGAGTGTGCGCCTTCAAGCGCATATGCTATATATGCTTTATCGCCTTCTGCTGGCCCAACAAGGAGAGGGCCCTCCTCATCAGTAATTTTTTTCTTCTAATTTACTTCAGCAGTTGAGCTGCACCTGCTTCTTCGCCCGCTTCGGCTACCAGTTCCGCGAGCACTGCCCCGTCGCTGACCACCGCGCCCTCCGAGGCGTGCAGCGCCCCCACCACTCCCGCTCGGAGCGCGCACACCACGTGCTCCATTTTCATGGCCTCCAAAATCACCAGGGGCTGGCCTTCTTCGACCTTGTCGCCTTCCTGCACCATCGTCTTCAGCACCTTGCCTGGCATGGGCGCTTTCACCGCGCCGCCCCCTTTGCCACCCGCCACCGAGGAGGTGAAGTCCGGCGCGGGCACGTGGAACGCGTAGGATTGGCGGTCGCCCAGGCCCGCCGCGTTGCCCGGCCACACTTGCACCGAGGACGGGTCCCCCGCCTTCAGGCCCGCGAAAATGGCCGCGTCCACCACGAAGGTGGTTTCTTGTCCGTTGGGGTTCTCGGCCTCGTTGACGGTGCCGTTGAGCCAGGTGACGCGGAGGGCCCCGCTGCCGGCCTCGCACAGCGACCCGCGAAGCTTGAACACCGCAGGAGCTTCGCTGCTGCTGCTGTCGGAGGAAGAAGAAGGCGAGGGCGGCACCGTGACGGTGGCCACGCCGTCGCGATCGAGGGTCACAGTGACCGATCGGCCGTTGTCGTCGTTGCCGGCGTCAGAAGCATTTACGTCCTGCATCATCACCTGTAAAGAACACCAGCACCACCACCAAGTTACACACGAAGAAGATTACACCAACACCAAGTACCGATTGAAACTTGCCCACCGACAAATATATTCTATTTGTTGCAGATCTTCTACCGTGTTTTCCGTCAATATTCCACAAGCGCATTAAAAGCGTGTGGCCAGCTCCCTACCGTGCTGGTCGGTGCCCCAAACAACCGCCAGCCGCCAGCCACTGCGCCGTTTTGGGTGAACGGGTCCGGTTGGCCTCCCTTCGAAGTGCTCGCGTAGCTCTGCTTTTGCCCGCGCTGTTGTTGCTGCAGGGTGTGGGCAAGGGCACCGAGGGCCACCGCTAGGGGGGGCGCAGGGGCTGCCTCCTCTGCCAAGATGGCTTCGCCGTAGTCGTCGAGGAAGGCCGTGGTCACGCCGCCGGCCACGAAGTCAGGATGCTTGGCGCACCGCCGCAGGAAGCCTAAGTTGGTGGGGAGGCCAGAGACCTGATTTTTTTTTTAAAGAAGGAGTTCATGGATGTCACACACGTATGAACGTGAACTTGAGATGCGAGCACACAGGTTGAAGAAGAAGAAATTGAAGTGATACAGAAAGGAGAAGGAGAATGCATGCGTTTCCAAGCATGAGGACAGAATTGTCCAGGTGCTCCAAGCCAACGGAAACATAAACGGCCAAGGCACATCAACACCCCCCGTACCTGGTAATCTTGGAGGGCATTGTTCATGGCCACGAGCGCGCGAGGGCGGTCCGGCGCGTGCACGATCAGCTTGCTGATCATCGGGTCGTAAAACATTTTCACCTGTGGATGGTTGGTTTGTTTCGTTGTTGCATTCATTGCAAAAAAAAACGAAAAGAAAGAGAAGATGACCAGGGCAGCTTCAGAATTAAAAGAACGAAGAGCGCCGTAAAAATAAAATGAACACAACGGAACGAAAACAAGTCTCGAAAGGACAAGCCAGCAGTCCCTCCCTCACCTCGTCGCCTTCCCGCACGCCCGTGTCCACTCGCACGGTCACGTCCCCCGAGCCGCCTTCCGACCTTGGGTCGCTGTCGCTGCTGCTCGTGCTGCTGTTGTCGCTCGCGGCAATCGGGCTCTTGGGCTCCCTCAGGCGGCGGAGGCCACCGGTGGCCGGCAAAAACCCTTTCAGGGGGTTCTCGGCGTAGACCCGGGCCTCCAGGGCGTGCCCTAATGTTGTAGGAATGGTTATACAGGGCGGCATGCGAACGTTTTCAACAAGCACGATGATGGCGCGATGCACAAAAACGGCGAATTGTTGACAAACGCCACCAGTACTAATATAGAGAAAATATTCAATCTGTGAGATAAGCAACATCCCTATATGCTTTTATTTACCTGCCCGCGGGTGCCGCAAGCGCGCGTCAATTTCTGCTTGGTCCAAAATGGGAAGGGGGTTGCCCGCCGCGACTTCCAACTGCCACTCCACCAGATCCAAACCAGTCACCATTTCCGTCACTGGGTGCTCCACCTACGTGTGTTTGGGGCAGGCAAAATGGGTGGGTAGTGGAAAAAGCAAAAGTTCTGTTTGAATCCAGAAAGCGGAGAAGATCAAACATACAGAATTCAGCACAGAATTACACCCAAGTACACGAAAATACAACTACTTACTTCTCCACCCCTCAAAATCCCTCTCCCCCGTCACCATCACAACCACCCTGCACACCACACCTGTAGGCGGGTGTTCATTTCGCAGAAGTAGTACTCATTGGTGCGGGAGTCCACCAGAAACTCCACGGTGCCGGCGCCCACGTAGCCCACTGCTTTGGCCGCTGCCACTGCGGCTTCTCCCATGGCGTTCCGTTGGGTCCAATCGAGGCCCGGGGCTGGGGACTCCTCGAAGACCTAATGTATGGATGTGCATCGGAAAGCAAGAGAGAGATAGAGAGAGAAATTATGTGTGCATGAGTGTTAGGAGAGAGCTGAATTTGAGAAAGTTAGAGGACTTGATTGACAAAAAGAGAAAGGGACAAGTCCGTTAGAGATTTAAAAAATACACGAGTCGCTGTGCACGCAAGCGCAGACATTCCAAACGTCATTATCAACAATAAGACTCACACCACTCCTCCTCCTTCGCCTCGTAGTAGCAGTATACCTTTTGGTGGCGGCGCTGCACCGAGCAGTCGCGCTCGGCGAGATGCACGGCGTTCCCAAAGGAGTCGCCGAAGACTTGGTACTCCACGTGGCGTGGTTTTACGATGAACTTCTCGAGGAGCACCTGGTCGTTGTTGAAAGACTTCATGGCCTCGCGCTTGCAGGCGTTTAGCGCGTCCAAGAAGTCGTCTTCGTGCTCCACCAGCCGCATCCCTTTGCCCCCGCCCCCGTGCCAGGCCTTGATGAGGACCGGGTACTTGATCTTGGCGGCCTCTTCTTTCAAGTGCAGCGGGTCCTGGTTCGCGCTGTGGTAGCCCGGGGCCACCTGTAGTAGTAGTAGTAGTAGTAGTAGTGTTAAGGGAGCACATGAGCACGTGTGCTCGCAACCACAGATGTGTGAATCGCGACACATGCCAAGGACACTACGACAGGCACCACGCACGTACGCACAATGCGGTTAGATGTACGTGCAAGGAGGCAGTACACAACGGTGAGCGCAACATGAAGGTGAAGGCGACGCGTTTTCAAAAAATTGAATACAAGAAAAAAAAAACACGGTACATTTGGGCGCTAGCATTGGTGGTTGGTGCCTAATGTTCGAAGTTACGAATTGGGCATCAATACATAAGTAGTCGAGACGAGGAGCTGCATCCAGTGAATAGTCAAGATCGTACCGGGACGCCCGCGTCGATCATGATGGCTTTGGCGGTGCTCTTGCTGCCCATCGAGTGAATGGCCGATACAGGGGGGCCAATAAAGGCCACGTTGCGGTCGGAGCACGCCTGCGCGAACTCCTCGTTCTCGCTCAAGAACCCGTAACCTGGGTGCACGGAGTCCGCCCCACTCCCCGACGCCACGTCCTAAAGATGTCACCAGAGAGGGGGTGTAAAAATCATTTGAACGGGAGGATGCAACATGAAGAAGCGTGAATTGTACCGCGCTATGATTGGTTCTTGAGCTAACACAATCAAATGAATAGAATGTAGAATAAGCAAGATTTAAACAACCTGGCATGCAATCTGGCGCACTGCCAAGAGAGCTCAGCGAATACTCTAATTCTTCTCTCCCAATTATCATTTCGTGGTATCATGTGCGGAGCTCTCACCAGGATACGGTTCACGTTGAGATACGATTGAGCAGCAGGAGCGGGGCCCACATGGAACGCTTCCCCAGCCATAGCCACGTGCATGGCGCTGCGGTCTGCAGGGAGCAAAACATAGACAATAAGTATTGGCGAATGACGAGCTTGTGAAGGGACCATCGACACAGATGACAAAGATACGAGCCTACACATGCCTAAGTACACAATCATCACCATCCCAACAAATCAGAAGTCGTAGTCTGACTAGAAATGATTAAACGGTCAACTAAGATTCGCCGAATTTTGGTACATTGGCAAGGGCGAGCAAAACGGGCATGGGCATATGAATGTATCTACGAGCCCGGCGGGTTAAACATGACACCATAGCGCCGCCGGAGCTTCACAAGAGGGCATCCAAAGGATAGCTCACGCCTTCGGGCTGCCTCTCGTTTTTGTGTGTATGCATTCACAAATTATATTGAAGGCGCAATGCTCAAGGATCTAGGCTTGGTGCACGCACTGTAGGCGGAAGAGCTCAAAATCCTCAATGATCGCTGGAGGTGTCAAGGTGACTGAAGACGTAGCACTCACCAGCATCGCTGAACACTGCCACGGTATCGATACCAAGGCGGTTGCATGTTCGAATCACACGGCATGCAATCTCGCCACGGTTGGCAATGAGCACCTTCTTGAGGGACTTCCCAGCGCTCATGATTGACACGATGATGAGCAAAAGGCACAAACGACTGTATACACAAACACGAATGAAAGAAAGTGAAAGCAGACGAAAAAGAAGAAAGCTCTGAGTTTAACATGGTGTCCCCTGGTTTAACAACTTCTTCTTGCCACTTTGGACACACGATCGTTAAAATGCATTTTGACTTCTCGTCGTCTGCTGCATTTTTCGCTGCTCTGATCGTCTGATCGTCTTCTTTGACAACAAGGGTTTAGGCAGCAGCAACAGCCTCGCGACATTTGACGAGGCAGCCAAGGCGATGAGTGAGGTAAGAAGGGTAAACATTACTTCAGGCATGCTTCTTCTATGGGACTCGCTAGCTGCTTATTTTATTCTCGGATCAGATGCACTTAGAGTATCTAATATGTGTGATACTTGTATACCAAACGTTGTGCCCGTTTGCAACAGGAACAGCATGAAGACACCGCCCTCGGAATGGTGAGAAAATTCACTTCTTGTCTTCCTGGTTCATTCCCTTTTTTCTGAATTCTTTCGAGACAGTGCCCGGCGCTATCAGTTTCAAACGTTGAAACAAGGAAGAAAAATGAAGTGCTAAAGATGTTCTAAACCTACCTCTCTCATTAGCTTGACTGGCACACCAACTGACATACGTCGCCGTCTTGTTCCTTCATTCAGATGAACGGCGCCAACGCAGAGAACGAGCGAGTCAATGCCTTCTGGAACAAGCGCTTGCGTGAAATGGAGTCCATTGACCCCGAGCACCCCACCGTAGACTGGTCGCAGCCCGAATTGCCCCTTGCGCGCATCAAAAAAATCATGAAGGTAAAAGAGCCTCGCTGAGCTTTTTCGTACGTGCAACGGTTTGGTTTACGTATTCTCATGGAACGGGTGTGTCTAGTTGCTACTTACGGTTGAATATCTGAGTACCATGCCTTGAGGTATGTTAGTCTTCCCCTTTCGCTTTCATCTCCTCCTCCCCAATGCATTCGAATAGCACCAGGGTAACATCCAGTGTTATGGGGCTAGAAATGTCATGCAATGTACCGAACCGTTATAATTTTTAAACTAGCATGCCAGTACTTTGATTTTTCTTTCTCGTCCTTTCTTCTTTTTCTCTCGCTCTGCCCGTTTCCTCTCATTTTCAAATCCCCTCCAGTCTGAAGACGAAATCAAAACCGAACTCGGGTCGCAGCGGTTCATGATTTCCGCGGAAGCGCCGGTGATGTTCGCGAAGGTGTGCGAGATCTTCGTGCAGGAAATGACCGAAGCGGCGTGGACCCACACCGAAGAAAACAAGCGCCGCACTTTGCAGCGCAACGACGTGGTGGCCGCGGTCAGCAAGGTAGTGCTTAGTTCGTGTGTGTTTACGTGCAGGGATTATGGTGGTGGCGACGGTGTATGTGCAACAGATGAGTTGAAGATTAGCGTCGTCGTGTAATAGGGTGGGGGGATAGGGCGATGAGGCCTGTGGCACTTGAGAAAGGAACACTCGGCTTTTATGGGAAATATGTACTGATTTCAGTTCGTTTCTCTTTCTCTTTTTCTGGTATGCCTAATTGCTATGCGCTGCTTCTCTTAGAACGATACCTACGACTTCCTCATTGACATTGTGCCGCGGGACTCCAGCATGCTCTCCAAAGCTTCTGGCCAGCAAAAGTCGTCCACGGCGTCTTCTGCTGGAGCGGACGTCGTTGGCGGTGGCGAAGGAGGCGCTGGTGGCGGGGCTCCCGCTTCAGAGGGGGGAATGGTCGATCCCTCTCAGCTGGCCCTCTTGCTCCAACACCAGGCCCAACAACAGCAAGCAGCAGCGGCGGCTGCGGCGGGCGCGAACAACAAGGGAACAGACGGAGCCGATGCTTCAAACTCTTCTTCTTCCTCTTCTTCTTCTAGCGCCGGTAGTTCGAGCGCGGGCGGTGGCGCCACGGCAGCTGCGGCGAACAGTGAGAACAGCGGAAGTGCGCCTGGTGGCGACAGCAGCGGCAACAATGGCAGTGAGGGAAGTGCGTCGGGAGCTGCGGCAGCGCTTGCGGCGCAGATGGCAGCTCTGGACCCGCGGCAAATGGCACTGTTACACGAAGCGCAAATGGCGCAGGTGCGTCCTGCAGTCCTGTAGCACAAGTACACTGTAGCAATACTCGGGTGTTTCTGTGCCGAAATCAATGCCCTCTTTGTCGTTGATGATCGTGCACACAGTGAACATTGTGGAATACAATGCCCCATTTGTATACTTTTGTTTGAACGTGGACGTGATCTGATCTCAATCTTTAAGTGAAAACATTGATTTCACCTCGTTTGCTTTGATGATTTCTGGCTCATCCACAAAACTATGTAAAGGTGGCTGAGCTGGCAGCAGGCAATCCTGCAATGGCGCAGCAGCTCCAGTACCAGCTCCTGTGGCAGCAACAGATGCAGCAGCAAATGTGGCAGGCCCAGGCACAACAGCAGCAGCAGCAGCAAGCACAACAACAGCAGCAACAGTTGCAACAACAGCAGAGCACCTCAAGCGCCTCGTCGGGCGCAAGCGATGACAAGGCAACAAAAGACAGCGAATCGGTTGCAGTTACTGGTGTGTGAATTTATGCATAAGAGGGATGAGAGGAATGAATGCAGGGCGAGTCACGCAAGGCCCCCCAATTGCTCTTATTTACTTGGCCTAAATGCGCAGGCGCCTTGAATGCCCCCCACTAACCAAACCACTAAGAACTAGGAAAAAAAAAGGCGCTTAAGTTTAAGAGTGCCAGAAAGACAAAGAAAAAGGCAGGTTCTCGCTTTAAATCCTTTCTTCAAAACCATTTGCGGTTCCAAATCCACATCACCATAGTGCCCAACGGCAGCATACAGTTTGCAGCTGCAGCCGGGAATTCATAGCGAGCAAGATCGCAGCAACAAATGATTTGGCATGCGTATCTTCTGATCTGCCTTCTGTTTTTCCAACAGCAGCTGCGACGCAACCACTGAAGAATCCGAGTGAGAAAAGTTCCGTACTGTGGGCGCATTCTGAAGCCCTTGGGGCTCGGACTGCGCTGCTGACTTCGACTTCTTGTGCTTAGGCTCAGCTGCTAGATCACCTGCTTCAGGGCTCAAGCAACTGCCTTCGTGGCCATGGTCACTACAGCAGTAGGCAAAATGAAAGCACGCGCACATGCATGAAATAAACCCGACGTAAAACGATTTTAATGCCAATACATTTCAGTGATATCGCTTCACCACTTATCTCTTATGGACTTACTTGTCACCGGTTCCCCGTGAGCTGCATTCCTTGCGCCGCTTGAGTGTTGAAATACGCCCTTTCGTGCCAAATAACTCCGGAGCGCCTTCAGTGTTATACGTGCAGTCTATTTCTCCTCTTTGTTGGAAACATAGCATGCGCTCAGGTGCCAATGATTGATCTTCAGCACGGTTGCTCCCTCGAGAAGAAGATCTAACACCATTCACAATAGTACCAGTTAGCACATCGCCACCCACACGAGTTTGCGCTCCTGCTAAGGATGAGCTTGCTGCGGTTGCCACTATCTTCACTGCTGGTGCTGGTAGTACAGCAGCTTGCATTGAGACTCTGAGCTCTTCAGCTAAAACAGCTTCATGCCGGGATTGCTTAGCAGATGCATTTCGAATCTTGGCCCTCAGCTTTTGGATGTCTTTGGCGTCTTCCTTCCTTTGAGCAAGCATGTCCTGTCGACGCTCTTGTAAGTATTCCGAATTAGCTGATGTCACTGCAATTGAAGCTTTCTGGATAGCAATATTGAGAAAATTATCAACGGCCCGCTCAAGACGATTACATTGAGCAGTTTTCTTCTGGGTAATTTCTTCAGCAACTTTCGTCAAGTCGAAGTTCACCCTCTGCGCTGCAAGGTAATTTACACGTACTTTCTGTGTAGATTCCTCGAGCTCGCGAATGCAGCTCTGAAGGTGTACGACTTCTCGGCGAAGGTCTTCTGATGCTGCAGTACGAACTGATGCCTCTGACTCTAGGTCGCGTATACATTTCGCAGCCTTAGCTTCGGCGAAAGCTTTTGCTGCTGCCTCAGCTTTGAAGTCGTGGATGCATTTGATCAGGCGGTCGTTTTCCTGCTGCAGTTTCTCTAATTCCGTCGTCTCAGCACTGAAATTAGTTGCACTTTCTGCATGCACTGGATGGTATCGAATAATACCATCCATAACAATGGGCGAATGCTCTAAAAGATTTTCGCTGCATTGCGCCGAGTAATACCTTCAACTAATTCATTCGCTGCATTGCGCCGATGCACACAAACCGTGCCGCCGATTGAGAATTTACCGACGCTTGGAATAGGAGCTTCTGTCTTTGGCAAAGCGTCGCATGTTATCGTGCGCGCACATTTTGCAAGAGAGCGAAACAATTCAAGCAGAGGCCGCCCTTGAGACACAAAAGCGATCTTCAGCACTTTCGCTTGTGTTCTTGCAGTCTTGTTCCGCACGATACCGCCAAATATTTCCTTGAAAGCACCGTTGGTTGCACAGACTATATTAATCGCTGACTTCGTTACGGCATCACACCTGGTACATACACGAAAAGTATCGTTTACAGTGCAGACGCCTGCGGCCTCAAAAATGGGCACAATATCGGGATCAAGTCGACTCGCGATCGTGATTGTGCGGAAATTCCCAGTCTGAGGAAGACTGTTCTTCATAATTCCACACATTGGACATAGTCCCTCAAAAATCTTGCCTTGAGGGATGTAATATTGGACCACTTCGGTACTAGCATCAGTTCCCGTTGCGATAGTGCTCTTATCAGCACTTGCGACACTATCTACCGCACCTAAGTTGCATTTGGCCATTACATCGCTAGCACCGAGTTCAGCTGCGTGAATGCTCCTGTGGGCTCTCCTGGCATCATCTTAAGCGTTTAATAAGGTGCATTCGGCCGACTCGTCGCCAGCCTCAGGCCCAGCTGCGGAAAGCCCCCCGATGGCACTTGTAGCACTGTCCATAGCAAGTGCTCTATGCGTACAAAGGAAATACCCCAAGCCTAGCGATATGGCGATATAATCTCATACATATTGAATGTTGCCGCCGAAAACGACTTCTCGAAGGTTTACAAGATGCTAGACCAGGAATTGTAGAGGTCTCTTTTAGCCATCATTTACAGTAGAAAGGCATGGGCTTTCGGGCTATCGTAAATCGAGTTGTGGCTAATGAAAAGGGCGCCTATCAGAATTCAAAAAGTCAGGGAAGAATGAAGAAGAAAGTGTCATGAGAGTGAAGAACAATTAATTCGTCATCATCAGACAATCATCAGAACAGAAGAATCTCCGATGCGAGGTCAAGTGGTGTTGTGACCGATGTGACGTGACGTGCAACAGATCAGTACGGCACGAGCCTCCCCTTCCTTGCTTCCTTAGGAGTGCTGTACTCTAGTCTAGTCTAGTTAATACTCCCTAAAAACAAAGAAACCCCCCTTTACAATGCAGTAGCAGGAAAAGTGTGACCTCTTCAGAACTTATCAGAACAAGTCTGACTGGGCTGAGTGCCCTTGTTGCATAAAGCAATTGCGACCATATACTCTCAAGTTGCCCATCAGCCATCAGGCATCAGGAGGTTTTGGTTTGGAGTGAGTCTGCTGTCTCCACTTCGGCCTGTCCCTCGCAATGGCA
>Ga0307982_1004395_pt1 | contig 11155 bp, 13 predicted proteins | sample OrgLakmetagen989_FD_201847 | JGI IMG/M metagenome (GOLD analysis project Ga0307982, IMG submission 201847) | Saline water microbial communities from Organic Lake, Antarctica - #989 | ecosystem: Environmental > Aquatic > Non-marine Saline and Alkaline > Saline | place: Antarctica: Organic Lake... | reverse complement strand
AAGGCTTCAAGAGGCCTCTGTGGCTGCTGCCGTTGTCGTTGCTTTTATGGTCTACTTGCTGGTGTTGCTCTTGACTTCTCATCGAGGTCGCGCCCTGCAACTTTTCGGGGGTCGTCGGCTCCCGTATGCCAGCTACGGCTTCGGCACAGAAGTGGCTCCCCGCGTCCTCGAGGGGCACCTGGACCACCACCAAAGAAGAAGGAATAGCAGTAAGAGGAGGGCAGAAAAAGGGAAATGAGGGAAGAGAGAGGCAACGTGTGTGCGAGAGAGCAAGGCATACATGTCACACGAGGGCAGAGGAATGCCGAAATACGTTTTAAAAATAAAGAAAAAGAAAACAAGAAGCCAGCAAGCAAATGTCCTCATTTCGCCTCGGCGTAAAAATGCATGTTATGTTTTTGAAAAGTCTATCGCGCAGTACCTGCTCCCCACAGTGCGTGCAACGGGAGTACACGGCGCCCAAATCGCACTCGTGGTGCATCGCTTCGCTGGCCGGCACTTTGCAGCCGCACACGCGGCAACGCACCCGGCTGTTGGCAGGTGTGGTGGTGGTGGCAGCGGTGGTGGCTTGCGTAATCTTCATGGCAGTGGCCGACGCTGCATCGGCTCCAACTGAACCTCCTGCATCTGCTGCTCCTGTTTCAGCAATTAATCCTTGAGCTCCTGATGCTCCTGGTTTCGATGCTTCTGAAAGCTTCACTGAAGTTCTGGCGCTGCTACTAGTTTTGGCCGAAGAAGCAAGAGTCGTGACTACGGGAGGCGGGCGGCGGCCGAAGCGAGGGCTATTGCTGCTACATGTGCTGCTACATGTGCTGCTACATGTGCTGCTACATGTGCTGCTCTTGGGAGAGACGCTCGAGGCGTCTTCCTCGTCGGTGCGAGCACGAGCAGAAGATTGAGGAAGAGATGGAGGATATGGCGCATCTGCAACAGCAGACGCAGTGATGTTTATATTGATAGCAGATGAGTGGGGTGAACGAAAGTTAATACTAGAAGGAGAAGAAAAAGAAGAAAAGATGGAAAATACAAGGAGTCAATCACACCTGATGGATCCTCATGCCGGGAGCTCTGCACGCTGCTGCCGCGGGCTAAGCTGGTGCTCGGGGATACTCCCGGCGGGGAGAACACTGAAGAGGGCGAGGGGGACACCGCGCGGTGCGGAGGCCACGACGGCCGCGTTTCCACCACTTTCCGGGAGGCATGGTCTGCTGCTGCTGCTGCTGCTGTTGTTGATATATCGTTACCAGCAGACGCTGCTGCCGCACCAGCAATAGCACTGGCGTCTCGAAATTGGTGAAGCGACTGCGCGTGCGTACAATCATCGCAGGACACCAGTTGGCACAACTTGCAGCCCAAAAAGGAGTCCCCCTGTGGCAAGTGCCGGCGGCAGCGGCTGCACTGCACTTTGGTGGTGCCAGCTCCGTTGTCTGTTGAGGGCACGTCGTAGCGGTTGCCTCCGTGCTGGCAGCAGCCGGGGTGAACATCTTCAGGGTGTAGGAGCAATGGAGGCAGCGGTGGTATTATAGTAGCATTAGTAGCAGTCGCTATAGTTGTGGTAGTAGTTGTTTTTAGCAGCGCAGCGCTTTGGTTCTTTGCTGGAACCTGAAGAGAAAGGGAAAAGGATGCAGGCGAAGAACAAGAGGGAAAAGAATGGACGAGAAAGCCTATGAAAGATAGTTTGTGTACGTTTCAGCAAATACACTACCACAGCCACAACTTTGACACCTGCTGCAGCAATGGAAAATATTCAAAAAATGGTAGGTAGGAAAGAAAAGACATACAGACGACCTCGGTATGATGTTGCTAGGGGCAATGTAAGCAACACGCGTCCAATGGTCTCAAAATGAAAGGAATAGGCGTACAATTCATTTGAGGCATGCCACACACGTACCTTGGCTGGTCTGAAGGTTGGCGTTGTCGGAGAGGCCCAAGAAGGCACTCCATTGAAAAAAGAAGCCAATAGCGTCGCGTCTTCATCTGGCGCCAGCGTGGAAGCTTTTCCCTCGCCACTAGCATAGTCGTCGGTAGCCCTGTGGTCAAAAGGCTCAATCACGAGCTGCGGGGGTTTAACCATGGCACCATCTTCGCGTGAGAGCGGTACAAGGCCGTGCTGTTGATGTTTGTCGTCCTCTTCCACAGGATGGGAATCTCCCATGGGAGAAAGAGGCGAGAGTACCACTGAACCCGGCGTTGGTGTTACCAACGGAACTGCATAATCCGATGACTCTTCACTTGGATTCGACAAGGTTAGTGGCGGCGGTGTAAGGGGCTCGTCGTCTCCTGCAGACTTAGGAAGCACGAACGCAATGGGCTGCGTGAGAGGTGAGAGCGGTCCTCGGCGTGGGCTCTTTTTACTGCTAGAAAACATCGCAGTCAGCCGCGATCCCTGCATAGCTTAGAATTGTCTAGCTCAAGTAGAGTGTCATGCAGTGGGACGAAACTATTCAATGATAGAACTATGCCAGTGTGGCAGCGTCGCTGCTCTAGGACGGGCACCACGCCCCCTTCCACATGTTCTGTAGCGTAACGTTCGCGACGGAATTTCGGAAAAATGCGTTGCGAGCCGTTACGAAAAATATTTTTGAGGATTCCTTCACCCACAAGAGGGGGAATTTGTTGCCAAATTATTACCGTAAATGCAAAATTGCCGTAAACCGTAGGTATTGTCGTCGCCAAGGTCCGATTTGTGGCTTGTACCAACCAAAACAATGTGCGTCCTCAACGCACTCTTTGCTCTCTGAATGCGGCCTCGAAAGATAATTGTTTCGCATGGATTCCAATCTAAAGACCCTTGACACCCGACTCATCTGCTTCGTTATGCTCTATTTCTTGTGGTCTATGCGCGCGTCGACTGTGAACTCGAATGCTCATGACGCCTCTGCCAGATGTCCAAGGTATGACTGCCCTCCGATACGAAGGCTGCCTCACTGCGACATTTCGAGACACATTCTTATTTTATGATGCCGACATTGTTATCGATTGGCCTACGTCGAGACCTTTTTGTTTCTTTCTTCGCGTTGTTGTTTTCGTTGCCTCACGTGCCCCCACGACCTCTACTCGTTTTGCCTCTTACAGCACAAGAACCACACCGGACACAACGCCACCAAGAAGGACCACCGGCGGGGCATCAAGAAGATGCCCAACTTCCGGTTTAAGTCCACGAAGGGGGTAAGCCATACCACATGAGGGCTACAATTTTGAAGGATGGTTTCACAGGATTGTAGGTCCTTTTCAGTCTTTCTGATCGCAGCATGTTACTAGAGGTTGAGGAAAATGGAGAATGTGAATACGACACGACTACGTGAACAGCGCATTTGCGTAGAGCATCCAAAACCAGCAGCGCTGCAGTCTTTGTCTCGTTTATCTTTTGGTGTAGCTCCCTCCCTATCCGTCTTAGCGCAAGCAGTACTGAGCTCTGCCTGAGGCCTTTCTACACTTTCTTTCTACAAATGTCTTACTCCTTGTCACTTATCTTGGTTGAATTACTGTCTTCGCATAGGTGGACAACAAGTTCTTGCGCAACATGAAGTTTGCCAAGAAGTACAATGGCACCAAGAGGGACGCTGAAGAGAAGGCGTAGAGCCTTCGTATTAGTCTTCTTTTTCACTCGTTGGATTTTGGAGGGCGCTGAGGAATCATCTCATACTGCCGAATGAGACAGGGCAATTGAGCTAGGCCAATAGAGGCGGCAGTAGGCCACTGTGTTGTCCTCAGGTCTTAGTTGCTTTTCTCTATGGCATATCTCGGTTCATAAATGGCAATAAAGTGCCGATAAAAATAAAATAGGAACAGAGATGTACTATTATCTATAATAGTATAGTTATAACCATTTTTGGTCTAGTCCAGAGCATACTCCCCAGGAATGTAAAGAAGAAGCACTGTGGCATATAGCAACAGAAAATATAACCTCCAGAACAAGTCTGACTGGGCTGAGTGTCCTTTTGCTTTTGCGTAATGCAATTGTAATCATTTATATTTACTCCGTTGTACTCTCGAGGTGTCCTAAACCCTAAACCTATGCCTCCTTCCGAGAATTGACTCTGCAGGGTTCATGGAAGTAAAGATGAATATTGCATTGCGCAAAAGGGCACTCAGCCCAGTCAGACTTGTTCTGGAGGATTCATCAAAACGCAGCTCTATGCTATTTGTTGTTGTTTCTTTGTTCTTTGCAATTGGGGAGTATAATCTAATCTAATCTAATCTAATCTAATCTAATCTTCAGCCATCAGGCATCAGGAGGTTTGGGAATGGAGTGAGTCAGCTGTCTCCACTTCGACCTGTCCTTGGCAATGGCGATCCACTCATCGAAATCCTTCGAGATGGCCCTACTTTTGAGCGCGTGCTCCAACGTTCTGCCCCATGTCATCTGTGGACAACCAATCGGTCGAGAATCGGGAATGCGATACCCAACCAGTCAGTAACTGCCGTGGCGCCCGGCTCATGGGCATACGTGCGACGTGGCCAGCCCAACGACGAATCCGATTATGAAAGTAACTACCGATGTCAAGAATGCCCAAGCGACGTTAGAGACTCGCGGAAGTGATATAGTGGCGGAAGGTATGATGGAAGTTCACACGGCACATGCTATGGGCACACCTGTTATGGAAACTTCGAAGGCGCTTAGATAAATCTTCACGCAAAAACCAAGCTTCACAGCCGTAAAGTGAAGTAGATAAGATAAGAGCCTCGTATATTTCACCCTTAAGTTCCTCCTAAAGATACTTGTCAGCAAAAATGTTTTTTTAGGGCGCCAAAAGCAGCCGTCGCTGATGTTATTCGCTTGTCAACATCTGCATCAGAGGTAAGCGAGTAGTGAAGCATTGAATTTTTAATTGTAAAAGAAGCACACAAGAAGAAGTCGAAAATTATTAAACTTTAAAGACTGCGTTTAAGCGAATTTAATTTCGGAGTTATAGCGCAACCGGCAGCCAAAGGGGGGTCACTTTTCGCAAAAGCGGCAATTTTGAGCTTTTTTTCGACTCCAATGCTAATGCTGCGTGTACATGTCACAACTCCTTTGCCGTAAATCCACGAACCTTGTCCGTTGGATATAAAAATTATCATTTTGGTGCTCCTTTCACACAGCAAATACAGTTTTGCTGCACTAGAATGTTCAAGCGATTTTGGCCAATTCTAGGCTCTAAATTCAACGGAATATCGTGGTTCTTCGTAACGGGATTCCCCCTCGATGCGGTCAAAATTTCGGGGCCCGGGGCCCTGGCTCTTTGAGCTCGGTTAGGGGGAATCCCGTTGCGATTTGCGTATAATATGGCCAAACAGGGCGATTTTTTAGAAGTGACCCCCTTTAGCTGCCAGTTGGTCGCCACGTCGCGGGTAATCTCTGACGTGCGCTTGCGCTTACGGTTTGCATTTGCGCGTTTGCGTTTGCCGTTTGCGGGTTGCCATTGCCATAAGACAACAACACCAAAACCCACGGGAACCTGGAACCGGAATATGGGATTAACAGGAATGAGAAAGTCCCAATTGTACTTGGTATACAGACTTCTTTTGCATAGCGTATTTTGCGCATATAAAACTTAAACCTTAAACCTTGACCTTGACGCTTGACAAACAGCGTATTTGTAAGCGCAATCGTATTCGCATACCTATATAATTGATTTGTTAACTTGTATCTTAACACAGGAAAACACCTACAATGCGCTTATCGCCAATCACCAAGGAGCAATATTATTATCGGAGCTGGAATGGTTGTTTTGTAAGATTGGATACGCGATACTAGCACCCAACCGGCAGAGCTGCGAGTTGAGTGCGGCTGGGGTCATAAAGCCAGTCCTATGAGATGGAGAAAACTCTTGAGCCCTTCACCTCAAACGAAGCACCCTACAAAACACTGATGTCCCCATGGAGCGGCAACAGCACTCTGGAAATAAAGTGTGCCAAAATGAATTTAAAATGCTCGGACATGCGCCCAATCTGCATTCTCACAGCCACTGGGGAACGATTGCATAAATCTGGTAGTTTTTTTTTCCTAGTACGTGCTACTTTGCTTTGTTTTTCTGCCTCTTAGCCTTCTAATTCTGACCCCCCGGGGGCCTGTGTCAAGAACACGACCGCCGTGGCCGTACTGCATTCTCTTTCTGCCTGTTGGCCTACTAATTCCGACCCCTCATTGCCCATGTCATGAGCGGCGGTTCGGAAGGGCACTAATCGAAGATCAGCCGGTTCTCTTGCCTGGGCCTTGATGCATACCCAGCATCTCGCGTGATTCAGCACCTCCGATGCAGCTTTGAGCTCACAGACCAGAAACTAAGCACTTGTGACATAGATACACCCTGTAGCTACAAAATGATAAAACGGTGTTACGGTGTTGCTACGCAACTGCCGACGCTATCTTACACTAAACCTACTGATCCTGCTCCTGGAGCTCGTCAGTGCGAAAGAAAATCCGCGAAGAGCACGCAGAGGAACGTATACTTGAACCTAGCTAGCTCGCACTTTTATATAGCTCTATTCTGGAAGTATTCAATGGCCTCCTCATCACCATCGAAGCAGGCATCACCGAACTACGATTTAACGGCGGCCCCCAAGAACAGCAAGGGCGGAGTGCTAGTCACTGATGCTGAAATTTCAGCCGCCTTTGCGTTCTTTGACACCGATGGTGAGTCAGACTGGGTGACTGTATTCTTCCGAACAAGCACTGCTAGATGGCACACAACTAGGAGAGTGTTGCGACTTATGATGCAGACGTTGTCTTCGATTTCTGTGTTGCCCTCTGAATCTCTGAATCTCTGAATCTCCGAATCCTGAGTAAAGGATGAAGTCTTCAAGGGCTGTGCTTCACGAATTGAACCGTGAACATTTGCCGCGCATAGTGCTCCGTACCATGGGTGTAGCTTTTCCGGGCATTTTGGTGTGTATTATCCTACAGTAATATGCTACATGCGTGTGTGTTTGATACAGGCAAAGGGCGCATCACGAATGCGAGCCTTCGCAAGCGCTTGAACGCCTTCTACCCCAACATGCCGGCCAAAGACGTTCGATTCTTGATGCACAACAAAGTAGGTGGCGGATGAGGGGGGAGGTGGAGGAGGAGGCGGCAGATGGGAAGGGAAAGAGACGGTCTGAGATAAAGAGATAGAGTGGTCTTTAGATACCGCCTTTCCCCAGTTTTCTTCTTTCATTTATACGTTACCACACAAGAGGCTTATTCATTTTCTTTCTTCTTCGTTTTCTTCTGAACGAAATTCCACCATGCTTTTTGTTTTTCGCCTACCACAGACGGACTTGACAGAAACGGACTTGAAGAATTTGTTGGTGGACAACGAAGTGCAAAATTTTGACCCGGTAGCCGAAGCGTTCAAGGTGACGATGGAGCGGAAGAGAGATAGGAAGCTTAGTGAAAAATCTTGGGGCAGTAATAGAAGAGATTTAGGTAGGCATTGCGGTGTGAGAGAGCGTGGTGAGAGAGACAGAAAAGGTGAGAGAGGGCCGTATAACAGGGGGACATTGAAGTAAGAATCAGAGCAAGGTATCGACTGAAAGAAAAATATTCACCAAGGAAAGCGTTTTTTTTGGCAAGGAGTTTTTTTTTCTTTTTCCATTTCATGAAATCACTTTGATGTTCCCATCTCGACCCCCCCCCCCCCCGCTTACTCTTCTCACCTCCTTGCCTCAGGTGTACGACCCTCAGAACACGGGTTTTGTGGACCACGAAACCTTAAGACGCATGTTCGAGTCCCTGGGCTTTGGCGAGGTGGGCTGAAGTTAGATGATGACAATGGGGTTGGACTTTGGGTGGGCTGAATTTGGTGAAGGCAACGTATATGCATGCGCTTGTTTTTTTGTCCTTTTTTTTGGCATGATTGTTTGGTTTATAGTTTCTGTCTTCTGAATGTTTTTTTTTCGTGATGTTGTGGGCGTGGGTGAACTTAATGCTATTTATTTTTCTTTTCTGTCACTACGTTTGCTGATCCATGTCGTACTCCATCCGGGCGCTAAGCTCTCATTATCTATTTCTCCTTCTCTAGCTTCCTCGCAAGCACTGATCCTCTCCTTGCTATCTATTCCTAACTTCCTCTTTTCTTGCACGCTCTTTTATTTCCTTTTCATCTCCATTATTTTCTACTTCATCTCTCTATTACCTCTTGGGACTCTATATAAGGTCACCGATGCCGACTTGGCAGTGCTTCTCGAAACCGGCGACGCAGACGGAGATGGGCGCATCTCATTAGAAGACTTTCGTGGCTTGACGGTCGGTCCTGGGCACAGAAATGGAGGGGATGTAAATGTTCTCCGTGGTGTCTGTAATCATTATGGAAGGGAAAAGGATATTCAAATAATTCTAGTACTATGCTTATTCCTCTTCTTGTTTCTATTCTTACTATGTATGATCTTCTTGCTCTTTGCTGGCTCGACAATACTTTCACCTTGATAGATCTACAGTGAGAATTTTTAATGCGTCCCCCTTTTGGCTTTTTCTAATCCCGCCGTACACCCGCTTTCCTTGCAGGCATCGACAGCGCCCGACCAAACAATCTCCGGGAACGGCGAATGAGTGGGATGCTGAGAACATCAACTGGTCTATAGAACTGAGCAGTAAATCTGCTGAAGCCCCCCTGCACCATGCCAATTATCCTGTTGAATTATTGAATTTAAGACTATGAAGAAACACAACGGTGATGTCGAGGACTAATGGGCGATGCTTAATAGATCCCAGATTGATAATACCCTACAGTATGAACAGGCGCTTCCAATTCCTCGTGAGATCAACAACTTTTAAGGTCCGCCTACTGGACATTGCGCGGTGGAAAGAGGAGGTACAAGTAGCTCCGCCCACTGGACGGAAACTCTAGCGCTTCAACGCTTCAGCGCTATTGAGATAGCCATGATTCGCCAGCCGTTCTGTAGTTGGTAAGTGCGTTCTGTCGTGTAGTCTGTTCACCCCGTTCGCTCCTTTGAATGATAACAGATAACATAATTTAATCTATCTCTTCTGTCTTTTGTAAGCTAAATGACATCGGCCATGACGATGGTATTGGCGGTTTGGTGTTGGTGGATGGGGTGGGGTTCCCCCAGTCCACAGTCCCCAGTCCGCCTTGTGACTTCTGTAAGCTGTAAGTGAACTATATCTATATCTATATCTATATCTATATCTATAAAATCGAAATCAAAGAAAGTTTGATGCCAGGCCGTGCTCTACTTACTACGGTTACTACCTATCTCTCTCAGTAGATGGGTTTGTGTGGGGTATAGGCATGGGGCTTGAGTGTGACGTATAACATGTAACATTTGATATATCAGCAAAACACCCACAATACGCCTAACCGGCGGCTAATGGTTTATAGTATATAATTTTATAACGTTCCCCGTACCCTTATCCGTATCCCTTGCGCGTTACCCCAATGCCAATTAATTGGCCTTTCAACTCCTAACTCCTCACTGCTGAATCTTCATTGTGGATTGTGGACTGCGGTAATCGCTGGATAATGGACTGGAACTCAAACCCTGATTGCGCTCCTCGTGATATCTTCTCAATTGGTAGTTATAAGTATAAGCGTGCTAAATTGAAGAGCTAAGAGTTCTGGAGGTGCGATAATATTCTCCATCAAGCCCAAAAGGAAAAAAAACATTCTGGCATAAGACTTTCGAGTTCATGATGAGTGTCTCCTGTAACTGGCAAAATTATACGTGGTAAGAACCCCAAGACAAATGATAATTGAAGGTAGCGAGTTTGCTTGTATTTCAACCCCATGCAGTTATAGCGGTAGTAGTCCTGATTATTCGGCGATGAAATTATCTTACCGTCGTCACATGAAGAGCCATGAAAGCCAGCGTACTCCAACCCTGGCATGTTTTTCACGACCATTACATTACCTGAACGAAAAAGACAACATCATGAGTCCAATCCTGCTGCCGAAACCATGCCTGATAAAGATGATAAAGAATAACTTACCCCAGCATAGGGTTTCCGTAAGGCTAAGATATGTCATCGTCGTTTTATCTTTCAAGACCTTGATATTACCTAGTTCAGTTAAGTGATTGAATGTATGCAAATTTCAGAATAAACGAAATCATCGGCCAACGGATTACTTTTCGCGGAATCACCTGTGCACTTGGTGTCATCGAGATCAAGATAATTTAGTTTCGGAGTGTGCTTAAAGACCTTGATGTCACCTGATTCGTGCAACAGATAATGTCAGAAGACTCACCAAGAGAGAAAAGTAGGGGCTAAGGTACTGACCGGTACACTTTGTGTCACGGACGTTGACTAAGGTAATTCCTGGAGTTTGCTTGAAAATGCTAATGTTTCCTGAATCAAGGTGTGAATATGTAGGAAATTCTCGTGAATTGACTGAAACATAGTCACAGGTGCGTGTTCAATATGCGACACCAAGTGATGACTGACGATACGCAAAATGTGTACGATCTATGCATGCATTTCATTATAGGAGAATCAAGTAGCGCACGTGAAATTCCAATTGAACATACCGGTGCATTTTTGGCTGTTTACGTTGAGCTGGCTCAAAGCGGGACCGAACACACGAACAAAGTCGGCCAGCACAAGTTTTGTCCTAAACTCGAAGTGGCATGGGGTGGATCCACTGAGGCCCAAGCGCACTTCAATGCCGTCTGCGCTCTCAAAAACCCAGTTCCACTCCGATATTGGCAAATGAAGTGCCCAGTTCAACTTCCCATTGCTTGCTGCCACAATGCGCTCGATGGCTTTGCCTTTTTCTTCATAATTATTATTCTGTTTGCGAAAAAAAAGAAACAATAAAATGAGTATAAGATTGTAGAATCTTTGAGGGTCGTGAGGACACTCTATCATTTGAGACAGACGAGATGATAAAAATGATTATTATAAGCATGTTTGGCATGCATGCCAGCAAAGTTTGGGTAAAGAATGTGATGTTGAGACCAAAGCTCGCAACTCGGTAAGCATGTGGAGTAAGTACCAGCGCCTGCTCTTCTGCGGTGCTCTCGTTTATTACTTGTTTACCTGTAGACCGACCCGTAAAATACAGGGTTGTTTTAACCGTCGTACTACAGACGACTTCACTACTCTGTAGTAAGCTTAGACTAACACCCGTTATTTGCCACTTTTTGGGGGTTGGAAATCTCGAGTCGATATTTTTAGTCCTCCGTTATTTGCCGAACTATGATTTCTCGATATTTTGGACTTCGTCGAAGTGTC
>Ga0307982_1004394_pt1 | contig 11155 bp, 13 predicted proteins | sample OrgLakmetagen989_FD_201847 | JGI IMG/M metagenome (GOLD analysis project Ga0307982, IMG submission 201847) | Saline water microbial communities from Organic Lake, Antarctica - #989 | ecosystem: Environmental > Aquatic > Non-marine Saline and Alkaline > Saline | place: Antarctica: Organic Lake... | reverse complement strand
CCTTGTCCATGTGCCGGGTGTAGCAGTCGTCCACGGCACGGATGTAGCAGGACTGGGACAGCTTGCCATCAACGGTGGGGTACTCCGACTGCATTTCGGGCTTGTAGAAGTCCCACACGTCGGCTGCGTGTGTGGCGCGGGTCTGGGGGGTGAGGCGAAGGGGGGCCCCCGGGCCCACAAGCACGGCCACGGCGCCGGCGCCCCCGGTGGGACGGGCGGCCCCCTCCTCGTACACGGCGATGTCAGCAGCCACAGCCAGGGCATAACGACCATCCCACTCGGATGACTCCACCCAGGCAGTGGAGTTGAGCAGGGCGGCAGTGCCGCCGTAGCAGGCGTTCATGGTGGTGGCGCCCTCCAAATCCCGGTTTCCGTGCTTCTCAAAAAAATGCATCAGGCTGGTCTTGGCGCTCTTGGACTTGTCAGTGAGAGACTCAGTGCCAACTGAATAGAAAACAGGTGCGAATGTGTTCTTCAGAGCGCCACATGCAGAGCACTGGTGTAGATTCCAGTCAGCAGCCTGGCAGCCGCTCATTTCCAGCTCACCACGCCAAGCCTGCACTCACCCTCAAGACGCCCAACATCCTTGGGATCGATGTTGTACTTCTCCAGCAAATTCTCAACAGCAGTCATACAGATGCTGTTCGTGTCCTGGTTGTCCCGGACGAAGGCCATGGCATCCTGCAAGCAAAAAGCGCTCCAGTGCGGGCTTCAAGCTGCAAACGTTAGAAACGTCGCCATGTGACGGTGCCAACATACCTGCCCAAGTCCCTTGGTGTATTTTCCCTTTCCGACACCGTAAAATTCTGCAAGTGGTTGGGAGATGCGTACATGGGCATGGGCTCAAAAGTATAGACGATGGCCGTTGCCTCAAATTCCGCTTGAATCCCGCAGCCTAGCACCGGCAATCAAACTCACCCTCAAGGCTATCCTGGGCGACAAACTCATTAGGGATGAACGCATCCATGGCCAGAATCCCGACGTTATGACGAGAAATGTCATCAGGCATAGCGGTGGTGAAGGCACGAGCCTGCACAGCTGCCTGGGCTGCAGAGTGAGGCTTGCGGCCCAGAAGGGCAGCAACACGAGAAGAAACAGCAGACATGCCTGAAATGCTTTCAGTTAAAATGAAATCAAGTGGTTGGTGAAGTTGTCAAATTCGTGGGAAGGTCTAAGTTGAAACTCGCTAGTTTTCACAAGGACTTCCACCAATGCAAGGAGCCCCCAGCACATCGAAATCGAAACTCCCCTCATCTCTCAAGTCGCGTGATGTGGCGTTGTATCCATGAAATTAGCAAATGGAGAGGTGTGATGATGGCACCACCATCACTCTACATGCTGTGTTCTGACAAAAGTTGGATGTGCTTCTGCTCGCTGATTGTGCATGTTACTCGCATATTACTCGCATATTTATATAACATGGCGGCTGAACCTCAGGAAATTTCCGAGATACAGTCACGTTTCCGACAGGAGCTGGTTCAAGAGCCTCAATGCGTAGTTGTGTTGCTAGGGTGGCTGGGGTCTGTTGATAAATATGTTGCAAAGTATGCCAGTTCACTTTACACGCCCATGGGCTGTTCGTCTGTCCGCACTACAGTAGGAGGCTGGTACGGCTGCGGGTGCTCTTTCAGCCGCACTGCCGAATGAGTCAAGCTTTTACCGCTGCAGGGACATGTACTTCAACTGGAAAAACTGCGCTGATACGTTACAAGCAGGAATAGACTTAGCTGGGGTGCGTTGGCCTGTAATGACAGCAAGTGGTTCCCACAGTAGCAAATAGCTGCGTTGTGCTGTGCGGGATATTTCACGACGGAATTCGACTCTTGTGCAGAGCGTTGCACCAGGCGTACCCATCGTTGTGCACGCGTTTTCCAACGGAGGCTGTTCTGGTGTGTCTGCACTTCTAGCCCGTGCGGAGTCTGAGGGTGCCGACTCTGAGGCAGCTCTCACCCTCGCCAAGGTCGCGTCGTGGGTGTTTGATTCCTGTCCTGCCTACCTGCACACCGCCACCGGGGCTGGCGCTGTTGCGGAGGGCTTCACAAATCCAATCGCCAAGGGCATAGCTTATGGGGGCATGTTTGCTGTGCTGGGCACAGCGACGTTTTTTGCCCCCACGGTTGCGCAGGACTTTTGGGCACCGCTACTGCACAACTCTCTCCCAGCGCCCCAGCTGTACCTATACTCTGGTGACGATGCGTTGACCCAGTGTGTGGACCTTGAGCCGTTGATGGCAGAACGCCGCACAAATGGCTTTCCTGTGCATGCCTTGAAGTTTGAGCAGTCCCCGCACGTGTCCCATTTCCGCAAGTACCCGGGAATATACAGCACTGCAATCGCTGCTGTGGTGCAGCAAGCATGCAGCTCAGATGCGCCTGCACATGGCAGTGAGACCTTGGTACGCGCCCTCCACGCGCTGGCCAGCAGTGATTCTGTCCGTGCGTTGGCCTTGGCGACGCAGCTGGCTGATACAAGCGCAGCTGCCCGGGTGGAGTCCAGCACTGCCAGTGGTTCTGCTTCATATGCTGATGTTGCCCGTGGCAGTACGGGTACACCTGCAGCCGGTGCGCTGTGGGTGGAATCGCCCACCGGTGTGCTGCAGCTCTCGGCTGTTGTTCCGGCGTCTGCAGGGGATATACCGATACAAGCAGCACCAGTGGAGCAGCAAGCGGATAGCTTGAGTGTCAAAATCTAGTGTTGCCCAGGCATACTGCTGGCTGTGCCATGCAGTACAATCACACCGGCGGGGAGTGCACAGTGCCGCTGGAGAGCAGAGCAGAGCGGTCAGGCACATGCTGTTCTCGAGAGTATGTTCGTTGGTGTGGTTAGGGTGTGTTCCTTTATGGTGTGAATTGAAGCCCTGCGGGAACAGTGGCTGGGCTACGTGGGTTGTCGCTGCCAAGCATAGGCAAGACTACCCCCCCGCAGCGCATTGGACCACTTGCACTGGACATGCCGGGCTGCTTGAAATGCACACAATTTACACCTGTTCTGTTGGTTTTGTTGACTGCTCTGTTCAGCCCAGCTGCTTCGCTCAGCGGGCATAATTGGGCAGCCCTGCGTTGAAGCCACGCGCTCTCAAGAAAACTGGCAATTCAAACAGAGTGGACGATGGAGCGGATAGCACCCCTTGGCTCTCCAGGACAGCAGCTTGACCATGGTACTGCTTTACAGCTACTACTGGAAGCAGAATCTACACTGGCCGCAGAGGCCACTGCCTTCCAAGCAGTGAGTGCTCATAGCCAGAGTGCCAGAAGTTTCTGGACTCGCTCACTGGCCTCTTTTACTCGCAGCAATCGTCCGGACAGGGCGCTGCAGCACGGGCTACTGCACCAACTGCAAAACCCGTTTCATCTGCTGCATCTAGTGGTGGCTCCAGCATATCAAGAATGCTGCAACAGGTGCGTTGCTGGTGGGCTGCTCCTGCACGAGCACCCCGCACGGCGGCACATTGCTTTGCAGAAGCGCTCACTTGCACGGGACGCGGCAGGCGCAAGCTCCAGCCATGTACAATTAACTGGACTAGAGCTTTCGCGTGACCCTCTGTTGCTTCGTAACGTGTTGTTTCAGTCCGGCGACTCTCCCTGGACAGGTGCCAAGAAGACAAACTTGGTGCTGAAGCTGCCGGAGCACCCAGCCGTGAAGCCTGGACAAGCGCTCACCATCACTGCGCTGCTGTCAACAGGGTATGACATGGGCAAAGACAAGGTGTTTGTTCCCTTTTCACTTGCCAGTGGCTCCCCAGACATCAGCACCAACGTGCATGCCATCGCGGCCTTCAAAACCCGCACCTACAGAGCGCGGCCCGGGGGCAGCATCCCAGCCTCGTACGTGGCGGGGGGCATCCTTTGGACCATGGACGTGGGGTACAAAATGTCTCGCTGGAACATTAAGGCTGTGAACTTACACCCCCTGCTGAGCGGCTGCCTTGCCCCTGGGCAGCAGGTGTGGCTGCGCCTAGCTCTGGCCCCCGCCCAGGAAGGCAGCACCATCATGTGGGTGTACATGAATGGGCACCTGGTGGCGCGCTCTGACCACCCTGTGGACCTGCGGGACCTCTGGGAGGAGCAGGCTGCGTATGTGGTGGTGCCCGCCACGGGGGACAACGGGGAGGTGGCTACCACACAGGTACATGCCGTGTGGCAGGGCACTGCCCTCATCGATGCAGAGATGCAGCGCAAGAAAAGCGACTTTGTGGGCAAGTCCATGCTGCCAGCCGCTGCGTAGGGCGCGCTGTTGGGGCTGAGGGTCGGTGACAGCGGGTCCAATAAGCAAGCAAGCAGCAACACATCAGCAAGCAAGAGGTTTCGGACCTCATGATGCTCAACATCTGCACAAAATTGGACGCAAACACCCCTGGCGTTGTTCTCTTTGCAGCCCTAAGGTGTATAGGGGGGGTATCTCGCTTGCCGGCGCGCGCAGCAATTTCCCAGCCCAGATCAATTCACATGTTTTGAAAGTAATCAATGAGAAATCAAAGAAAACGAGCTGCAAGTAAAATTGCACACACAACATAATACAAAAACTACACACTAAGCTACCAAAATGGCTTTGTTCACACAAAAGGAGCAGCTGCAGCTGGAGGAGGCCTCAAGCCTCAACTCTGCTGTGTCAGCGTCCACCATGCCCCGCTGGCAGCGCAAGGCCCTCGCGGCCAAGCGCGCTGGTGACAGCAACACAACACCACAGAAGATGTCAAAGTCTTCTGTTGGTGTGAAGACCCCCGGTGTAAGTGCTATTCTTCGTTTGGCGTGTTGCCGTGGCGCGCATTGCGGATTTTGAGCTTTTGACACACGCCTCACTTTGACACATTGCGCAGGCCGCCGACCGCTTCATTGCGTCCCGCAGTGCCACCGACATGGATGTTGCAAACATGCAGTTGACCATGGACAGTTCTTCCGCAAAAGTGTCTGGTAACGGATCTTTCAGCAGTGCCCTCTCCCGAGAGCTCATGTCTGAGTCATCCGCTCAGCACACCAGCACCGACAGTGGCGAGGATGCCCGTGTCTTGGCCCTGCGCAACAAGGCACCTGCCCCCAAGGACGGCTACCAGAACCACTTGAAGGTTCTGTACACTCAGAACCGCACCGTGGCTGGAGGCAAGCGCAAGGTGCACCGCCACATCCCCAGCGCCCCTGAGCGCATCCTGGATGCCCCCGACCTGGTGGACAACTACTACTTGAACCTGCTGGACTGGAGCTGCAACAACGTCGTTGCTGTGGCCCTGCACCAGACTGTGTACTTGTGGAACGCCGCCTCAGGGAACATCGAGGAGCTGATGACTGTGGACACCACTGAGGAGGACTACGTGACCAGCGTCTCTTGGGTGAAGGAGGGCGGCGGCTACTTGGCAGTGGGCACCAACGGCGCCGAGGTGCAGCTGTGGGACTGCGAGAAGATGAAGCAGGTGCGAAGCATGAAGGGGCACACTGCACGTGTGGGTGCCCTTGACTGGAACAAGCACATCCTGTCTTCCGGCTCTCGCGACTCCAGCATCATGCACCACGATGTGCGCGTGCGCGACCACCATGTGAGCACACTTGTGGGCCACACCCAGGAGGTGTGCGGCCTCAAGTGGTCCCCCGACGGAACCCAGCTGGCGTCTGGCGGCAACGACAATCTGCTGTGCATTTGGGACAACGTGAATTCCTCTGCCGTGAACAAGGTTGCTCCCCGCTTCACCATGACTGACCATCAGGCAGCGGTGAAGGCACTCGCGTGGTGTCCCTGGCAGAAGGACCTCCTGGCCTCCGGTGGCGGCACTGCTGACCGCACCATGAAGTTCTGGAACACCCAGACTGGTGCACTGCAGAACAGCATCGACACCGGATCCCAGGTGACCTCCCTGACTTGGGCCCCCCATGACCGCGAGATCGTCTCTTCCCACGGCTTCTCCAAGAACCAGCTGTCTGTGTGGAGCTACCCCTCTCTGGCCCATGTGAAGGACTTGACTGGGCACACTTCCCGCATCCTGTACACTGCGCTGTCCCCCGACGGCCAGACTATGTGCTCTGCGGGTGCTGACGAGACCATGCGTTTCTGGAAGCTGTTTGCTGAGCCCAGCAAGTCAAAGAAGACTGTCACCCCCGCCACTGCTGGTTTGGCCGGTGGCAGCGGCACTGGGTCCTCTAGCCGAGCGCTGTCTTCCCGCAGCATTCGCTAAGCACCCCCTTGTCTTGCACTGCCCATGCACTCCTCCCTTGTGCCCCCCCCGTAATACCGTGTGTTGTGTTGTGTTCGCTGTGCTGATCACTGTGTTTGTATGTTTGTTGAATTGCTGCGCGCTTGTGTGTGTTTTGTAATGATAGTGAGGCTCGCATGTGCGGGCCTCAGGCTGTGCTTTCTTCTCAGCTATGTATGGCTGCTCCTCTCCAAAGCCAGCTGCAGGATGTGTCTTAGGCACAGCCTGCAACTTGTGGTGGCGCCCCTAGCACGCCAACACAACCCCCCGTGGCTGTTGCCACATTTCAACTCACAACATCTTGCGTTTGGTTCAGTTGCACGCATGTCTGCATGTCTTGTTCCCACAATTGCTTGCTTGAGCCCCCATCAGTCCACCATGGCTGCCGGGTGAACGCAGGCAAACTCCTACAAGCCCTCCACCGCCGTCGAGAGAGGTTCTTTCGTGTCTGCCGTTCAACCCCTGTGCGGGCCTGCGCTCAACCAGTGCACTTTGCGTGCTGCATGAGAATGTACACCTGCATGCTGGTCTGGTCTCCGTGCAAAATCACCAAAAGCGTCGACCGCGGAGCAGACATTCCGCTCATTCAGCATTGAGCAAGACTCAATAGAGCTCCACTGAGTTCCCTGAGGCTCAGTGCACACCCTTATGGATGACGAGGGGGACACCCTCAGCTCGGGCGGCAGGCTGCACTCCGGCGCACAAGCGGCGGCCTACAGTCTGGCACCATGAGCCATGCTCCTTGTGCTGAGAAAGTAAAGCACAGTAAATGGAGCTCATAACTGTGGGTGAACCAAGGCAGCGAGGTGCCTTGTCCAGTTCTGGCCGTGATGACGCCTCAGGGCTGGTCCGGCAAGGGCCCATGAACAAACGTTCACAGTGATGATGGCTGTGGCATGTGTGGTAGCCAACATAGAGTCGGTAAAGTAACTGAAAGGCTTTTTCTTTGTCGAAACCCCAGTCATTTCTGGACTAGCCGTGACAAAGCCTCCTCGGGGACTTGTTGATTGACTGCGGATTTGGGGGAGAATGGCAGCTGCATCAAGCAGCCAGTCAAGTGCATCTTGCAGTCAATCGTCACTGAGATTTGGAGAAGCAAAAAAACACGACCGTAATGTGGTCGAGAATGCAAAGGTGGGTTTCGACTGTTGCTGACCAATCTGCAGGATTCACACTAGTGTCTGCTCAACCTCATCACTGACTAGCACGTGCGTGTTATACACAGGAGAGATGCCGGACAGGTATGAAACGATGAAGCGAAAAAAGATGAACGCACTTTTGCAGAGCCTTGTCTGCAGATTTATACCTGAAAGAGTGGGCACGCCAAGGGCATCACCAGCACCCGGAGCGAATTGCTGAGCCTGCTCCAGTTGGAGAAATGCCCCGGATCCACGTGGACAAGTGCTCCGTGGAAGACTTCCGTCAGTATTTTGAGGCGCCCAATATTCCTGTTGTTGTGGATGGTATTGTTGACAAATGGTCCGCGCCCGAGGAATGGACGTTCTCGAATCTGTTCGAGAAATATCGCCACCGCCGCTTCAAATGTGGTGAGGATGACGATGGTAACCAAGTGAAGATCAAACTCAAGTACTTTTTGCGTTACATGGACAGTCAGCAGGGTAAGCCCCCCGCTCCATTTGTGTCGTCTCCGATTCTGGGCTGCATGCATTTGCAGATGACTCACCACTGTACATATTTGACTCCCACTTTCCGGATGATGAAAAAGCCAAAGAAATGATGAAGGATTTCCAAGTCCCTGATTATTTTTCTGATGACCTTTTCAAGCTCGTTGGCGAGGGCATCCGCCCGCCGTACAGGTGGTTTCTGATTGGCCCAAAGCGCAGTGGCACCTGCACTCACATCGACCCGCTGGCCACATCAGCGTGGAACTCGCTCATCTCCGGCAGGAAGCGATGGGTACTGTTCCCCCCAGAGACTGCAAAGCGCTTCGCCAAGGCCAAAGAGTGGCAGCGCAAATCCGACGGCGAAGACGATGAAGCCATTGACTTTTTCAACCTCATGTTGCCACGTGCCTTGGCGGCTGCAAAAAAGGAGGGCGTCCCCGTGCGTTATATCGACTACATCCAGCGCCCTGGCGAGACCATGTTTGTGCCTGGCGGCTGGTGGCACGCTGTGCTGAATCTAGATGATTCGGTGGCAATCACTCAAAATTTCTGTTCCCGGGTGAATTTTCCCCGCGTGTGGCTGGCCACGCGCTCAGGTCGGAAACGCATGGCACGCAAGTGGCTCCCCCTGCTCGAACAGCAGTGGCCTGAGCTTTCGGCTCAGGCTCGTGCCTTGAACCAGCGTGACGGCTTCAGTATGGAGCCTTCCGTAGCTGAGCGCGCGCGAGCGACGCGGCGCGCTGAGCGAGCCAAGGCGCGCCGGGAGAAGCGGGCGGCCAAGGCTGCACGACGCAGTGCAGCAGACAGCACAGAGAGTGACAGCAGTACTTCCAGCTCGGAGTCCTCTGACACTTCCGACAGTGACTCAGATGCTGACGTGGTGCCAGAGCAAGCCCCCTTTGCCCTGAGCACCCCCTGGGGAGGGCTGAAGTTACACAGCACAGTGCCCATCACCGGCATGCAGCTGCACCAGGCAGGAAAGTAACAGGGACATAGTGTCGTGAAATACAATCAATTTTCGCTTCGCCGTATTTTTGCTCCGTTCAAGGGCCGTGGCGGCTACTTCGCAATTGTCCTTACTACGGGCAATACTCTGCATTACCCCAGCCACAGGTAAGGGGGCTAGCGGTACTTTCTGCGGCGAATGCGCACCTCTGCTTGTTTCAAGATGAGTTTCTGTCGTGCAACGTGGCGTGCCGTCGTCAAGCTCAATCTGCGCCGGCCACAACACCTGAGGCCTCGACCAGCTGCACACCTAGCACAGCAAGGCTAGCACCAATGTCTGCCTTGAACTGGTCCACAGCCTCTTGTGTGACGCCTTCTGTGTCTTCCTCCCCCAGCTCCTCGTCGACCTCCTCCTTCTCGTCAGCTGCGACCAGCTCCCACATGCCAGTCACGATGAACTGCAGCGCAGCAGTCGCCTCTGCAGCAAGCGTGCGCAGCAAATTTGGGTGCTCCTCGTTGTGCTTGAAGGTGGCGGACAGCAGCTCCGCCTGCTGCTCGGCGCTGGGGGCGTCCCCGGAGTCCTCCTTCATGGCACTGGGCTTCAAGGGCAGCTCCACTTGTTCAGCTGCCTGTGAAAAAACTTCAATGTTTGAGATAGTGTTCAGCGTTGCGGAAGCATGTCCCGTACCTTGGCTAGCCGCCAGAGCAAAGGCGCCCCGGCAGTGCTCTTGAGCTGATGAGCGTAAAATCGAACCACCTGAGCAAAACAGCTTGGTCAAACGTGAAAGCTCCAGTTCAATATTGCAGCATACCCATGTGACACTGCGCATCTTGCTGGGGTCCTCTGCGAGAGCAGTTTCACTTCTGCCATTCTCGAAGAAGTCGGCGAGAGCTTTCAGGATTTGCTGAGTGGGCTTGATGATATCCTCGAAGCAGCTGCAATAAAATCGCATGGCATGCTGCATGCTATTAATTACCAATACGCTTACATGGCCAAAATAGATACGAGTCCAGGGATGTCGCGCTCGCCACCGCCAACCTGCGCAGTGCACGAGGGCTGCTCCGAGCACAAAGTGGATACAGATGTACGGCACGCACGTGCACAGCTGCCTCGTTCCATTTGATCAAGGGGAGCTCCTCGATATCTTTACCCTCCATGGCTGCTTTATAGTTGCCGATAGCTGCCATAACTAAAACTGGGGTCCTGGCGAACCTTGCGGAAAATGAAATGCCGGTATCGGAGCTGGACAGTGTATGTGGTCCGAGATGGATCTGTCGAGTACAATTCAAAGGTTGAGTAGCGAAAGCAGATCAAGAAGCATTTTTGTGGCTGAAACATGATTCACATGTGGATCTAAGCTTTGTCGGGGACTGGACTGGTGCTTCCAGACCCCCTCGGGAAGAGCCCCCTGCTGCACAGGTGGGATGGAAGTAATGCAATTGCCACTCAAAAGACGAACATTTCGTCTTCACTATTTCACTATGTGCCGAGAATGGCACGCTCCGCTGCTTCTCAGCCTCTCCTGCTGGCTGGGCCTCTCGACGCTGGGCCCCGACGGGCCCCTGCGATACGGGGGGCTCTCGGGATTCAAAGCTCCACACCAGCATTTGTAGTTGAGGCGGCTGTGTGCCAAGGGCTGCATAAGCACAATAAAGCTACAGATCAAACTCAACATAAATTGCCCCAGTACCCACTCACGTGCACTGAGGCGACATACAAGACATGCTACGACACTCACACGAGGCATGGCCCCTCTACACTCAGCATATTAACGCCTCAACTGACCAGTTACAGATCCTGGGGCGTATCGCCTTGGGCCTGTAGAGTACTCTGGCATGTCGTCGTGCCAGCGGCATGCAGCGCTTGCGGCTAGGGCGGGGTGTACGGGCCCCATTGCCGGGTACTCCTGCACACGGTGCATGCCGTGCCCAGGCATGCCGTGTGCGAAATGAGGTGCCCCATGGCGCATGGGTCCACCTGCGCCGCTGTGGTGGGAATGCGCACTGATCACGCTGCGGGCTCCGCTGTGGCTGTGGGTACTGCGCACAGTGGGCATTGAGTACGAGGGGGGCTGGTAAAACGCATCTTGAGCGGAAGCATGGCTATGGGCTGCAATGTGCTGCTGGTGGTGCATGTACGCGTATGGGGGCGGCTGGTGATGCCCACCATGAGCGTGCGGCGAGTAGCCGGCAGCAGACCCGGGGGCTGAAGAGTATGCCATGCTGGGGTGGGGGGCAGCGTACCCCGCACCAGAGGGGACACTGTGCTGGTACACAAACTCTGTGCTGACCTGCGGCGCAGAGGACGTGAAAGGCATTGCAGCATGAGCACCAGGGTGTGCACCAACGGCGACCAGCGCCTCCGCTGCTGAGAGCTCCACGTCACCCACGTGCCCCCCCTTCACAG
>Ga0307982_1004393_pt1 | contig 11156 bp, 15 predicted proteins | sample OrgLakmetagen989_FD_201847 | JGI IMG/M metagenome (GOLD analysis project Ga0307982, IMG submission 201847) | Saline water microbial communities from Organic Lake, Antarctica - #989 | ecosystem: Environmental > Aquatic > Non-marine Saline and Alkaline > Saline | place: Antarctica: Organic Lake... | reverse complement strand
GCCCCACGAGGGCCGTAGGAGTGCAGCAAAACAGCAGCAAAGAAGGACAAACAGAAAGCACGCCATAAACACGGTCAAGTTTCTGAACGAAACAAAGATGCGCGTAAACATGATGAGTCTATAACAGTGGCCAGTAGTATGAAGAAAGGCTCTACTTTTGTACAAACCTTGGCGATGTCGGTTTCTAACTTGTCCATCATCGAAGCCAGTTGCTGGGACAAACGGCCCATCGCATAGTCGGCTTTTGGGGCCGCCGCCACTGCGGCTGCGTACCCCGCTGCCGTAGCCGCATCCTGCTCGTGCTTGAACTGCCACGCCGCGGCCAAGTCCGCACCTGCTGCAGCCGCTTCTTGTGCCGCCGCTGCCAGCGCGGCTTGAAGCTCCGCGGCGGATTGCTCCTTGGAAGCAGACTGATCGCCTTGGTAAAAAGCTTCTGCCTGTTCTCGCTCCTTGCGAGAGGCTCGCGATGACAGTGCGCCAGCATCCCCTGTTTCGGCTTCTCCATCCCTTGCTCTGGCTGATGGTGGCTGCGGTGCTCCTGACCCTTCTGTGTCGCTTCTTTTTTCAGCAGTGCCACCAGCAGTATACTCTGCACTATCCGATGCAGTCGCAAATGGATCGGGCGTGGGTTTCTCGTCTGGCAGTGCTTCTTTGGCGAGTCGAGCCGCGGTGGCGGCGGCAGAATCAGCTGGCGCTGCCGCAACGTCCATTTCCAGGGATGAAGAGGTAGTGGCTCCGGCATGCTCGCTCGCAGTCGCGTGCACCATTGTCTCGGCCTCGTCTTGGTCCCTACTCTTCGCAGCCAGGTCTTCTTCGGACGCTTTCAACTTGGCAAAGGTTTCCTTTTCTTCTTCCACCGCCGAAGGCCCCGCAAAATTGGCCAGGGCTTTCAACTCCTCCACGGTGAGCTCATCGTTCCCACTGCCTTCGTCCTCTTCTTCCTTGGAGCCGTTTAACTCCTCTGTCTCTATTTCGTCTTTCTTGTCTTCCTCGCCGCCTGTTCCGGCTCCAGCTCCCAATGCATCTCCTGTAGCTGCAGTGCTTCCTGCCTCGGGTACCGTAGCTGCTGCCACGGCTGCCGCTTCCTTCTCTTTGGGTGCTGCTTCACCTTGTGTCGCAACAACGCCGCTTACCACTTCTGGTGCAATTGTCTCGGCTTCTGGTCTGACAGAAGATGGCTGCGCAGCTGAGTCGGTTGTAGGAGCCGTAGCAGACGCACCAGCAGCACCATTAGCAGCAGCATTCGCTGCATTAGCCGCCGCTGCTGCCGCTGCCTCTGCCGCTGCCGCAGTAGTTCCCGCTTTGGCCGCTGCCTTGTTCTCAGCAGCCGTCGCCGCCGCCACTTCGGCATCGAACCTGGCCTGCGCTTCGCCGGAGAGCACTTGAGCCATGGCAAAACCATTGTTGGCTTCGGCTAACGTCTTTTGCAACGGCGCGACCAAACCCGCATGTTTCGTAGCGTCCGCGGTAGCGTCCTCCCGAGACAGGGCAGAGTCGTCCTGCGAGGACGAAGCTCCTGCCTGACGCGCAGCCGCCGCCGAGGCGTCGGCTTTCGAAACGGCCGCTGCCACTGCGGCCGCGGCTTCGCTTTTCTTGCTCTTGGCCTTGGCCTCGTTTTCACGGGCAATTTTCAAGTCTTCCTCCAGGTCGGACTTTTCTTCGGCGATCAATTCGCTCTGAGTTTCGTATGACTCCAGGCGCAGGTTTCGGATTTCCGCGGACTTGCGCTCTTCGGCCGTGGCGGATTCGAGCACCACTTCGGTGACAATCGATTCTTCCAGCGATGAAATGGATTGCGCCAACGCATTGGCTTCCGCCTGATGGTAACAGGACGAGATTGATGGAGGAAATGCAGTCAGAAACGTCAGTCATGTCAGAATAAATGCCTCGGAAATGAGTGTTTTAGCGGGGCTCCTTCTCTCAATTCATACATGCATGAAAACCACCCAAAGTGGAGAAACAAACAAGCGAATGAAAAAAAAGAAAAGAAAAAAAGCAAACAAGTACAGAATTAAATACGGAATAAAATACGTCAGGCAGCGTGTGAAAAGGTAAAAAAAATACCTGAGCGCGCGTGGACTCATCGAAATCGGCGCCGGGGCCCTGAAAGGACGAGTCTAAAGCGAAGCTCCGGCTCAAGATGAGCAACGAGATGGGCACCTGGCGATTTTGACTCAAGTCGATCCATTGCCTGCGGCGGAACCAAAGGCCAAGAGCAAACAAGACATGGCAGTGAAAATTGAAAGTAATACGCGTAGAAGTAACAATGAATGCAATTACTCGCATTCAACTCAACCCATGATTTCCCGTCCTTGTCTGCTACAACCACTACATCATAAACACCATTACATCGTAGAGGCAACACCATCCCTCCAATAGATAGTTTTTGGCATCCGATTCAAACGATTAGTTTCGAACTGTGCTTACCTCAATTGTTGCTTCAATTCGTCTTTGGTCAAGCCCAAGGCCCGCATGCCCCGCTCTCGGCAAGCTTCTTGGAGCTCGCGGCGGTCCAGAGAGTCAATGCCTTCAAACACGATCCGCTGGTCGTCGGTCTGTTTCATTTGTTTGGGTTGATTGTCAGTTCAATAGAGCACAAACAGAAATAAAGTCGAGGGATAACTTTGTTTTTTAATGAACAGAAAAGATATATATTTTAATGACAATGCGTTTCAAAGTTCTTTTTACGTAACGGTAGTTAATTCTCAAGCTTAATGATGTGTCGAGACACTGTGGAAGAACCTGCAAGTCACGAATGTGGGACCGCAACTTGAACCGCACGAACGCGTCGGCGCCATAAGGCTGGACATTCATGAAGGTGCACATGGTCACCAGCTGGGTCCGAGACATGTTGTCCAGCGTCAAATCGTCCTTTCAAGGGGGGGAGGGGCAGAGATAAGGGATAAAAGGGTGAATACATTGAGCGTGCGCGGTTTACGAAAGAAGTATTCGGTAAGAGAGAACAGAGGACATTCAAACACGGAAGGTAAGCAAGAATAAAGCACAAAGGGTGCGAAAGATAAAGAAAGAGGTAGACCGAGAGAGAGAGAGAGAGAAAGACAAAGAGAGACAGAGCAAAGAGAGGAAATGGCTCACCTTGAACAATTTGGCGAACTTGAAGATGTCCTCGTTGGCCACGCTACCCCGCTTGGCTTTCGCCATGAAGGACGTCACTTCCGAAGCGGACGCTTCCGAGGACGTGGCGCTTTTCACGTCCTTGGCCATTTCGCGCAGCATGTCCTTCATGAATCCTGGTAAGGGAGCGGGGGGGGTAAGTGGATAGACAGGTGGCTCAGAGAGAGAGAGACAAAAAATACGAAAGGAAGAGAGCTAAAGATTACAAAAAGAAACACACTCAAACCAAATAACCCTCTCATAATTACGCTTAAGTTAATTCCTATGTTCCATTCTCTGTAATCCTTCTTTCTGTCTGACAAACCCCCCTTTTTACTCACCCGCCATGGCCAGGCGCGTCTGGAGTTCCCGCTTCATAGCTTCTTCCTTCTGGTAGCTCCCCTCAAAGGTGCTGGGCAACATGTTGGGAAAGAGCTTGAGCGCCACTGGCAGCAAGAGCTCCATGAACGGCACCAAAACAAACACCGACATGGGCACCAAGCGCAGCAAATCTGTTGTGGTTCGCACCTGAGATAAATATCAAATGAGAGGAAGAGGCAGAGATAAAGAGCGCAAAAGCACTTAATCAGGTTGCGTGAGCACATTTTCATAGCAATCACATTTCTGCCATAGCTGCTTCCAGTAACTTTACTACTAGCATATAAGTCGAACCATTATCTTCGCCATTATTCGCACACACCCCTTCTACCCTCAAATTCTTACCATTTGCATGTGTTCGCGGCGTGTCAAGCGGTGGCCCATGGCCAGCCTTCCCAAAATTTTGGTGGCAATTTTCACGTCGGCCCACAGCAGCTTGCTCCCCACCCAGTAATGGTTTGCTTCGTGCTTGATGGCCGCCCAAATCTCTTTGGTCTTGCGGCGCGGGTCCGACGCCAACTCGCGGGAAAACTGGGCGCACCACGCTGCAAATGCCGAAGTGCCACTCGCAATGGCGCTGGGCAAGCTTTCCAACAGGTTGGTGACGCGCTGGCCCATCGAGACGGGGTTGCGTAAAGCAGCGACAGTAGCGTTGTCTGCAGCCTTGGCTGAACTCCCAGGAGCCGCTGTTGGTGTTGGTCCTTCTCCTACTTTTCCTGCCCCATTATTCGGGTAGGTTTCCGCTGAGGGCGAGTGCTGCTGCGATTTCGATAATGACCCACTAGGGACGCCAGGCGCGCCTGTTCCTGGTCCTCCTCCTACATCTGGTGAACTAGCGCCCTTGTTCGAGTCTTTCTTGGCGCTAGCAGCGGCATTGTCTTTGCCACCCTTCGATGCGTCATCCTGCTGGTCTGGCGCAGGTGCTGGTGGCATTGTCGCAAACGCGCGCACTGTCATGCCTTCGGGCCCAAATGATGAGCCTCCATGCTGCCAGCCGCTGCTGCGCCAGCTACTACTTCGTAACACTATCGCAGTAATGCTGCCACTGCTGCGGTGGTCCTTCTGGCCGAAAGAAGGAGGCAGTCTTGTGACCCCAGGCCTGAAGGCCACAGGTCCATGCCCTCTTGAGGCTTCGACAGAGATGCCACGATAGTACCCAAATGGCAACGGATTAGTAGTTCGCGTAATACAGGAAGAAGTTGACAGGCGAGCACGGCGTATTGCCGTTGTTCGGGCTACGGAACTCAGCATGGTAATTCGACTGCCTTCGAAGACTCTTCCTCAATGGAACTCTTCTCTTTGCAGAGGTTCTTGCGAACAAAAGTGACTTCAGGGTTCGAATCCGTACGCGGACTTCTAAGTGTATTTATACGCACGCGATGATATATCTTAGACGGCAGAAAGGAAGGCGAGAGGCCGACCAAAGGTAGCGAAAAGGGGCGATGCCGAATGCAACTCAATGACGTCTATTGCATGGTTCCTGAACGTCTGAACCTCAGAAAAGTTGCAGATTCGTCACGAAATGCATGAATCAGCAAGAATCGAATTCTTATCACACACACGCCCCGCTATTCTACGACGGCTAAAACGTAGTGCTGTTTAGAGCAACTATAGCTTACTACTAGTACTTGAGATAGGGAGACATAAACAAGCTTATTGCAATCGAGCATCTGTAGCTAGGCTCTGCATCTCTCTCCTCTAGCGAAGGCCCTGTGTTAATAGGTGTCGGTAAACCATATGGGTTGTTTGCGGTATCTGCCGGCAAGTTTATGGTTCATTGCTCTTCCAGCCCTAGGCGGAATAGTGCCTCCATTTCCACGTGTACGCTACGACCGTGCTGTGACTGTAAGCACTCTCAACAAGCTTGGCATCAAAACTAGCATGATTTTTTATTTTCCAGGAGGGTTTAGACTTTGCGTCATGTTTATGGCATCGTTCGACGAATTGTTTTGCTAGCTAGGGTTATAAGGGTCCCTGTCCTGTCCGAATCGCAACTCACTGCCGTCCTCAAAAACGACGCACTTCTCTCTCGGCCGTACCTTGCTATATAACAGGTGTTCGCTCCGGACGGTAGCCTCCTTCAAGTCGAATACGCACAAGCCGTAGCTGCCAAAGGCGCGCCTGCCGTGGCGGTCGTCGCCGCTGGAGGGCGTAGCGTCGTTCTCGCTACCGTTGCCGAGGAAAATGACAATGAAGACGAGAATAACGGTGACAGCAATCCACAGGACGACGATACTTCACCTAGTTGGGATGAAGATCAGATCCATTCAGAGGCCTCGGTCATGCGCACCGCAAGCGAAAAGCTGCTGCAGTTGGATGATCATGTGTGGGTAGCGGTACGTTTTGAAGCACGATACAATTTACACAAGTTTGTTGCGCTGAATAACAGCTCCCAATTCTTCGAACCTTTGTTTTATTTAGAATTTCGATTGTCCTCTGTAAAACCAGGTCTCGGGCTTAAGAGCCGACGGTCGGGTTTTAGTTGACCGAGCTCGTCAGGCTTGCCAAGAATACCGCTTGTCGTACGGCGAAGCTCCGACGGTGAGTGCACGATCATAGAAGTCATTCGCCCACGCATCTTTCATCAATGTGCATGAAAGGCTCGCGTAATCCTGGTCTTGTATTGCACGTTACAGTATTGTTTCGTTCTTCATTCTGCCTTCCACTTGGACGTGGGTTCATGCGTCGTGTGCCTACGCAATGCGATTTAAGGTTCGGTATGCGGCCGCCTCGTTGGCTAGTTTGCAGCATGCCACCACCATGAAAGGTGGAGCGAGGCCTAGCGGAGTGACATGCCTCGTAGTTGGCGTAGACCTGATGGGCTGCTCCTCGCCAAGCAACGGCAATGAAGGAAAAAGGTCAGGGAGCCGTTGCCGGATTTTCCGGACGGATCCCTCGGGAAGCTGCCTGGAATTCCCGAACGGGTGCGCCATTGGACAGGGTGCTGACGCTGCAGCACTCGTGCTAGCGGCTGCAGTCCGTGAAGAAGGCGAAGAAGGTGAAAGAGGTGACGCGGATGTTAACGCAGGTGGCGGCAAAAGTGGTGCGACCTCAGCTGCGAATGAGGACACCCTACAGGATGCCACGGAAGCAAACGGAGGAAGAGAAGGCAAGAGATCTGCGGTTCGTGATTTAGCAGCGGCCGAGGCATTGGCAGCTAAAGCACTGCGAGGAGCGTTAAATAGCAGACCTTCAGCGAGGCAACAGGGTTTGGACGGAGATAAAGGTGGCGTTGACGCCTCAGAGGCGAGTGCTGACGAGAAGAAGGGCAGTGCAGAGGAGGAGATCAAGGCGGAGGAAAGAGAGGAGGGCAGTTCTAGCATGGCCAAAGATGGAAGCAGCAATAGAGATGGCCTCGCAGATGCAATGAAAGCAGCTGCAGCTCCTGCTTCCGTGACGGGTAGCCGCGCACATTACCACCACCGAGGGGCGCTTCGGTCTCGACCTCAATTCGTAGCTCTGCGCTTAGAGGCTTCTCAGCCGCCTTCGTGGCCTTCGCGCGGGCCACGTCATCGCTTTAATAGAGCCAGCGGCAGTAGCAGTGGTGAATCTGTGGGTGCTTTATGGAATTTACAGGCCCCGCACTGTGCTGCTTCAATAGCGCCTATTGTTGACCATGCTGTGGATAAGAAGCGGCCATAAGTCATAACGGAAGTGGCTTCTCATTGCCTTTTGTTTCTACTTATGCTGCGTCTCCTTTTAGACTACTTTCAATCCGAATTAGCATCCAGGAAAAGAAGAAGAGTTAACTTGAGAAACGGGTTGGGTGGGCATGAGGGCATGGTCGGGAAAGGGGAACGGGAAGATTAGACAAGACTACAGTAGAAAGGGGAAGTTGTGGGCATCCCACAGGGGGGAAAAGAAAGTCGTTGGTTTCCTTTCACAGAATGTTGAAGGAACAAAAAATCAATACTCGATGAAGGATCAAGAAAGCCGAGAACTTCAAAATGGCATCGGTGTCACGTCAAGTTCGGAGGAGACCCGTCCCTCAACTCCCAATAGCATTAGCTTGGATCGTTGCATTTTTAGTTGAAGTCACGCCAGCGGATAACGTCCAGCCAATTTCTTCTAAAGGAACGCCAGTGCGTCCCGTGAAAGAGCAGACAGAAAATGGACCAGAGCGTAAACGGAAGCTCAGTAATGGTAGCCCCAAGAAGCTTCCACCCAAAGTGGACTATGACGATACTGACGAACTAGGGCTCGAGCTTGTCCAAGGCTTTGCCAGCATGGTGCGAATAACGCTAGCTCTCCACTGAGTCACTGCTTAAATTCATGAATATCACTTGCTTGATAGGTTCCACGTGTTATCTTAAGCACCTACGATCTTACTTTGTACTTATGCTGGTTGGCTTTTGATGTCTGTGCATTCTTTAATTTCAAGGTGGGTGGCATGTTTGGCCTAGCAGGAGATTCAGTGCGAACTGTGTCTCAGACCACTGCAGGCGCCGCAGGTGGAAGCGTCAAGCTTGTAGGTGGAGCAGTGAAAGGCTTTGGGAAAGCGGTTGAAACGATGGGCGAACGGTAATTCGAGTTGCATTGTACTCTTTATACGAGAGATCTTAGTATGAGAGGTGATATTTTCACGATTGCGACTCAGAATAGAGATGAGATGATAGAGTTACAATGTTAAGTAATAGCTCCTGACTAACTTTCATACACGAAATTCTTTGTTCGAATCTTTCCTTGGACACGCAGGACAACTGGATATGGTGTTCCAGGAGGCAGTGTTGTAGGGGGTATGCTAGGAGTGATGGGACACGCTGCAAGAGGATTGGGAGATACTGTGTCAGTGCTCGGGCATGTGGCAGAAGAAATCACGGCGGAGACGGGGAAGGTGAGAATACACGCACATATCTACATTTGTATCCTTACGATTATTATCAATTGCATCAAGAATTATCTGATGATGTGGATTGTCTTTACATGTGTAGGTGTTTGAGGACGCAGTCCGGAGTTCCAACCCATTAGACGCCGTGTCCACCTTTCTCGACACGAGCAACGCCCCACCTGTGCTCCCCAACAAGTCAACCCAAAAGCCCCTCAGCACTAGCACTGGCACGGGCAGTAGTAGTGGCAGTGGCACGAGATGGGGCCGATGGGACGACCGAGGCCGACCTCAGAGCCGCCAGCCAAAGATCACTCCAGGTGACAAGGCGACATCTGGGGCTACTCCATCTCCATCAGGTGCTGCTTTTGACGCTGTTAACGAGGATGAGCATCAGGAGCCGGAAAACTGGGTGTCAAAATCAATAGGAGTGCTGATGCTACTGCTGCACGGCAGCGTGGCTCTCATGGCTGCATGCACCCAACGCTTGTTAGGTGCGGCAGCAGGCTTAGCAGCCCCGACCTGTGGTGTGCCTTCGCTATTGCCTCATTTGTGCGCGGCAGGGCTCTTCGTTAGAGGAGTCTCTGCACTGCTGGACCGAAATGTTGATGCTAGGAACAAAAGCACCAAGAATAGCAACAGCAGTAGCAGCAACAGCAATGGAACCAATAGCAGTGGAAAGCACAGTAGTTCGAGCGCTACGAGCAGCTCTAGAGACACTGAGGACAGGAGCAATTGCAGTGGTAGTACCCATGTTGGTGACGTGCAGAATGATACGGATAGTTCGGATGCGAGCAGGAGAAGCCAAGAAGAAGGAACGGTTGGAGACGACAATCATCCAAGCCAGCCGTTGCCGCATCGGAGTTGGTGGCGGCGGCGCGGAGCGATAGCGGGGGCGGTGGTGTACGTGGCTGCGGTGGATCAAACCGCGAGAGTACGCGTGGCTTCAAGGGCTGCCGTAGAAGCAGTGGGGACACCTCCGGATGGAGATTGGGGCGGAGGCTACCACACTGGCCTAGAGGTACGATGGTGTATCCAAGCGTGCGGTGTGACTCAAATTCTTTTGATTGACGTGCTTAACTTGACTGCTAATCAGGCATTATTTCCTGTTTGGGTCATCTTGTTTGCTTTGCTTGAATCTACTTTTGTTTCCTTAATTTCCAGTTTGTTCTAAACAGGGAGGAGGTGGGAAAGGGGGTTGGAGCCTTGGAGGGCAGCCTGAAAGCGTGGAATGGCTCAACAGCATCTTTGCCGCCATTTGGCACCAACCTTTGACTTCACAAACTCCCAGCAACATCGATGACGATGAAAGCGATATTGTAGTGGAGGAGCCTGGGGCAGTTGATCACAGCAGTAGCACTAGTGATAGCAGCAGTCGTAGTGGCAAAAGCAGGAGCAGTAGCGATCGCCGTCGCCAACGTCGCCGTAAGGCCAAGCATGCGCCACCTCCGGTAGTCTGCCACGGTTGCAATGGTACAATGTGCACCACTGCCGGCGGGGTGGGGCCTTACGTTGCTGCTTCGGTCATTCACGACGTCACGGAGGTAAGAAAGTAATTTCGAAGGGAGTGCCTTAGTCTTCATCGTGCGTACTATACCTTCATAGGCTAAAGTCAGCACTTAGTACGATTTCTTCCCTTATCGTTTCCATTCTTTGCCTTATTTCTGCATGCATATCGCCAATGCTAGGTGTTGGCCGAATCCTCAGCCAAGCCGGACTCGATAGCTTCAGTCGCCATTCAGGGGTTTGACCTCGGTAAGGACCCACCTCGACTGCGCAGCGTTGACGTTGTCGACTACGGTGGCAGCTATAGCAGCAGCAGTAGGGGCGGGGCGGCAAGTGACTCGAGACTGAACTTAAGCTTTTGCCAGTTTCTTTTATTAATACTTGCATGTTCCTTGAACCACTTTTTCGAATTAGTTGTGTCATATTGTAAGCCATGAATTGTGCATAATGCGAGGTGCAAATGTTGACTAGATATACTTTTATATTGACCGAGTGTGCTACTGTATGCACTTACTATTACGTTACAGGTGCGGCTGCGGTTGAAAGCAGGGTGGGCAGCTGAAGGCTTCAAATTTGCGCTGAGTTTGAAATTGTCTACATTAGAACACGCAATGCTCCCTCAGCTTACATTACGAGTGGATCGACTCGTAGTGGGTTTAGTGGCTGACGTTGAGCTGGTGCCTAGAACGACCATGCCATTTTTAGAAGCGGTGAGTTTGTGCATTCATATAATCTTTACCGATCGTGCTGGTGCCATTTTGGCGAGAGCGTTCCTTGTCGAAACGATGGTGACTTCCATTCCAGCCAAATTTATCTCTTGTCTTTCTTGTTCCTTATTTCTTTTTTTGAGGTCGATGCATGACTACTACTAATACACGGTGTAAAACAATGCAGGTGCGCGTGTCCCTCGCTGAGGTGCCCACCATTGACTTTCGCTTGCAGCCGCTATCAGGGGTAGACTTGGTTGCAGTGCCAGGCCTGCGCGCCTGGATTCAAACCGCGATTCAATCCGCACTCGTAGATGCTGTGTCACCGGTAATGTGATGCTATGTTTGGGGCAATAAATGCGTACTTTCATCAATCTTGCTATTCTTATGGTTCTGTTGTAGTGCTCTATTCATCGCATAACCTATGGGCAGTATCATTATATCTAGTGTTATTCGCACTCGCGCATCACATCATAATGTTGTTCCCTCTCTACTTAGGGTTACTTGGAGATAAGCGTAGCTGAGCTCTACGGCGACCCTTGCGCCGATATTATCAGTAGCGGCAACAACAATTGCAGCAACAACGCCAACAATGCCAGTGCCAGTGCTTGCAGCAGTGTGAAAGT
>Ga0307982_1004391_pt1 | contig 11158 bp, 4 predicted proteins | sample OrgLakmetagen989_FD_201847 | JGI IMG/M metagenome (GOLD analysis project Ga0307982, IMG submission 201847) | Saline water microbial communities from Organic Lake, Antarctica - #989 | ecosystem: Environmental > Aquatic > Non-marine Saline and Alkaline > Saline | place: Antarctica: Organic Lake... | reverse complement strand
TGAAGTCCTACAATGCGATTCTGGATTCACAGCCATGAGCTCCGGTGTCAGAGTTCCGTCGGAGTTTGCAGTCCATACTGTCCTCGAAATCATCCTGGACAACCACTCACAGACAAAGACTCATTTACGGGGTTAATTTAAAGTGTTAGCGGAAAGGCGTGCCGCGTTACACTTCAAGGCGACGCGACTACAAGCCCGTGCGGTGGATGCTGCGTCAAGAATTGACGCTTCGAACGTGATGAAGAGGAGAAAATTGCACGACGGGTCGTAAACGACCGGCGATACTCTAAAGACCTTACCTCACTAAGTTTGAGATCCCGGTTGCACTCGAAGCGTTTGTAGCTTCGAAGGAGGTGCTGGTCCGCCGCCCAGCACCTCCCGGCATTCGCCCATTTTTGGAAATAAACGTACTGATTTAGCCTTAAACCCAGTCGGTGGGTACCTTCAGTGGTGTACTCTATTCATGTAGACAGCGCAAGGTATACTGCCGTGGCTGTTGCCCAATCCTCCAATGGATCATTCTTGAACTACAACGACTACTGTAGTGGATGTTCCGATAAACGCCGAAGCGAAGAATCCGTGAACTACTTCAATTAGCACGGACAAAGCTAGAAGTGCGGAGCATTTGGCGCCATTTGGCATACAGCGCGTCACCTAAATTACGCGCACTCTATTCTTACGTGGCGGCACAGTTTGAGTCAGCCGCCCACCACCCACCACAACCTTATTTTAAGTCAATCTATCGAGCCTGAACGTAATCAGTTCTCCGTGGAGGTCAGCGCCCAGCACACTTTGTTCTGGGCCTTTCTGTTTGTTAGTTTAATACTTTCCCTCCATCTTATCATAAGTAAAACCAGTAGCAGATTAAGCAGTACTTCTTTCAAAAACTAAGAAGTACAAGACACGGCGTGGGCCAATTAAGAATGACGAAAGACGACACGTGTCCACGCAGAGAATAAAAATGTAGGCCCTATAACCCAGAAAGAGGTCTGACTAGCTCAAGATAGATACTGGTTCTCTAAGTATAATATAAGGATAATCGCGTAAGTAAACTGGAGAGAGAGAATTAAACTACTAACAAACAGACAAGCCGAGTAAGCGGCGCGCTGTCTCCATGGGCACGATAATAATTCTGTGTGAGCTGAATTAGCGAAGAATCGGGTTGTAGAGTTGTTCACCAGGAAGAAATTAAGGATTGGGCTAATGCCCCGTATGTGCCTTGCGCTGTTCGTACGAATGTAGAATGTAGTACACCACTGAAGGTACCCATCGACTTTTCCGAAACCTTTAACAAATGTCTGATTTGCTCTGAAATTCCTCCGATCCTCGCTAGCCTCTAGCCTCGCTCATACTTATATCCGCATCTTCGGTATTTGATTTAGCACCTAGGCAGCGCCGCGATACCTTTCTAAGAAAGCAACGACCTCTCCTTACCTTGAACATATACAATCGCATAGATATAATTAATCTAGCGGCTAGGAGGCAGCACCTCCTGACCTCGTATCTTTTGACATGTTTCGTTGTCCTTCTAGGGGAGCTACAGAAGATACACTCCCTCGAGGTGGCCCCTGCTCTAGTACATGAAATCTAGGATCTTAACTACTGCATGTATCAGTTAGCTGGCGGGAGTGGCAGCCGTCGACAAGTGCTTAACTGGAAGCAGCTACCTTTTTGGGTTGTTTGCGAGCTGTGGTGCCCTCACGGAACCCATTCTTGAAACGGCGGGCGACAGTCTTCAGATGGCGCATACGACCGGTCCCATCAGTGCGACGGCGGAGTGCTTTGTAAGACCAACCAACTAGCACACAGATAAGGTATCATAAGCTTAGTAGACAATACTAGAATGATATCGAAAGTAGACGCAGTGCGAGACGCATCAGCACTCAAGACAGAGATGAAATAACGGATTCCTTGAAGTACTCACATCGCCGCATTGACGCCTCAGGGTACCCGCACGATGCGCATTGCTTCTTCTGCAGGTGGAATGACACCTTGCCGCAACGCCTGCAGCTGGTGTGGGTCTTGCTGTGCCGCTTACCGAACGAGGAAGTACCCTTGGTCTGAAATTGCGAAACAGAGGGGGCATAGAACGAAAAGAAGATGGACGAAACAAGAAAATTAAGTTCATGTCATTGGGGATACAAGTTTAGTGAAGATTAGTTGTTGAGATAGCTCAAAGGCTTTGAATAAGGATGGCTGTCGCGCCAATCATTACGACAAGACCTAAAGAGGTGCTGCACGCATGTCTAGCGAAATGAACAAACGTCCAAGACGATAAAAGATCTTGCGATTTTTTTTCAGCTAGCAATTGCTGAATGGGCCTCAAAAGGAAGCTTAAGCTAAGCAGCATCTATGGCATCCGCGATGAATAATGTCCGCTCACCATTGTCGCGAGCGAGAGGTGAGTACTTTTGGAAAGACCCCGAAAGTACTCTTCAAATCCCCCCACCTAGATTCTCTAGTAGGGTACTGTTCTTTCAGTACAAGAATACGGTTCATGCGAATTTGCGAATGATGATTTACCGTATCAAAAATTGATGATTTGTTGATTTGTTCGGGATAAGGGATAAGTAATTAGTTAGCGTGCGGGTATTGAGGGCATGGCTGTTAAAATATTATGAGATGACCACGAGTTCATAAGCTGCGAAGAATAGCTTCAAAGAAGAACGTAATATTGCAGTTTCATATATCTCAGGCACTTCTTATATCCGCTATGGCCGGTGTTGAGTTGGTCCAAGGTGTCGGCGCGTCTTCAGGTTCTTTTTCTCATCGCGGACTTTCGAGGTGCGCTTGTATTGTTTCGCTCACCAATTCTCGCTTCTTTCGTTCGTTTGTTTGCGATTCCAGGTGGTCGTCTCCGCGTCATAACTCTTGGAGATATCAGCGCCACAAGGGTAAGAGTAGTTGACAACGCGCTAGCTTTCGGGCTCGTCCTTTACCTCCGCGACCATTTTTTGGGCAGGCGTCTCTCGAAACCGAAGGGAATGCCACGATGGACAACACCGTTGTCACAGCACTCTATACATGGTACAATTTTGTGCCTCGTAATCTCTACAAGCAGTTTCAGCGCCGACAAAACACGTACTTCCTCCTCATTTCGATCATGCAGGTATTTGGCATTTTCACTGACATCCTTCGCGCCGGGATCTAACACACGCGATAGATGATGCAATATATGATTGTGCCGCCCTACTTAATCTCTCCTTTTTCCATATATACAGTCGGTGTCATCAATCAGCATCACCAACGGCCAGCCCACTGTGCTCTTCGCCCTGATTCCATTGCTCATGATCACAGCCTTCATGGATTTCAAAGAGGATTCCAACCGAAAGAAGGTAGGGCTGCGCGCTGAGCGTTTTTGTTCTGACTGTCCCAAACAGTGAGCAACGCGTTGTCACCGTATGTTTGTTTGCCTCTTCTCCTTTTATTCTCCGCCGCTCAGGCTGATGCGTTGGAGAACAACAGTGTGGCTCACCGTGTAGATCCTTCGAGTGGCGCGGTGACTGACGTGCGATGGGTGGACGTTACTCCGGGAGATGTGCTCGAAGTCCGAAACCGTGAATTGATCCCTGCAGATTTAGTCCTGCTCGAATCGACTGATGATAACGGCCTGTGTTTTGTAATGACGGCAAATTTGGACGGGGAGACGAATTTGAAGTTGCGGCAAGTAAGTTCTGAGATGAGCAAATGCGATGGCTCCAAGGGCTGCACTCTGGCTTGCGAACTCCCCAACAACCGCCTCAACAACTTCGAAGGCACTTTCACCGAGGCGGCAAACCGAAACAATAGCTTTCCGCTGTCAAATTCGAACGTGTTGCTGCGAGGCACCCAGCTGCGCAACACGGCGCACGTGCGAGGCCTAGTGACCTTTGTGGGCCGGGAGACCAAAATTCAGATGAACGCGGCGTCGAGCCCCATCAAGATGTCGTCCTTGACCAAACTGGGTAACACGGAGACAGTGGTGGTCTTTGGAGTGCAGTGCCTCTTTTGCCTTTTGTGCGGCATCATTGCAGCGTCGTATGCGTCAAGGAGTGAGGTCCGCGAAAATGAGTGGATTTGGGGCACCGATTCTCCGGAAAACGCCGGGGAAAGCTTTGTGTACAAGTTCTTCACTTACATGTTGATTTTCACCAACTTCATCCCCATCGCGCACGTGGTGCAGCTGGATCTCGCGAAGCTAGGGCAGTCCGCCATGATGCGCCTTGACCTCAACTGCTACCACGAAATCGCGGACGTGTACGGGCAGGTGTCGCAGTTTCCCCTCGAGGCCCGCTCCTCAGGTGAGCATGACTGAACCTGATTGCTTGTTGCTTTGTCCAATTACGACACCTCCATCTGTTGACTCACAAGCGCTATCTCCTGTGCAGAGCTGAACGAGGAGCTGGGCATGGTGTCGTACGTGTTTAGCGACAAGACAGGCACCCTCACCTGCAACGTGATGGAGTTTCGCAAGTGTTCCATCGCTGGAGTGTCCTATGGTCTGGGCACCACTGAAATCGGGCGCGCCTACCGCCAGCGTCACAACTTGCCTATCCCGCCGGAGCCAGTGAAGCCCAAGGACGAGCCCAACACTCCTTACGTGAACTTCGTGGACCCAGCCATCTCCGCGGTGCTCAGGGATAAGGGCCACCCTGCAGCTCAAAGCGTGCACGAGTTCTTCCTGAGCCTCGCTCTGAACCACGAAGTGATGCCTGAGGCCGTGAAAGGTGACATCGTGCTGAGTGCTTCCAACCCAGACGAGGCTGCGCTAGTGTACGCGGCCAAACATTGTGGCCGGAGCTTCTACAAACGAGTGCGCGCCGACCACGAGGAAGCAACCGTGAACATTGAAGGAAAAGACGTTACCTACACCATTTTGCACAACCTCGAGTTCAGCAGCGAGCGGAAGCGCTCGTCGGTGGTGGTCCGAATGGCCGACGGCAGCATCGTGCTTTACTGCAAAGGCGCAGACAACGTGATTTTTGACCTCTTGTCCAAAGACCCGAAATTGAACGACCCGTCGCTCTTGCGCACGACCCAAGCGCACCTCAACGAGTACGTCAATGACGGCCTCCGCACTCTTTTGGTGGCGCAAGCGACGGTGCCAGCGGCCAGGTATGCGGCATGGGCGAAGGAAATGCACGCTGCAGATGTGGCTCTGGTGGGGCGTGAAGAAAAGCGCTTTGAAGCCATGGCGAAACTTGAGAAGGACCTGATTCTCCTGGGCGCCACGGCGATCGAAGACAAGCTTCAAGATGGAGTTGGAGACGCGATCTCAAGCCTGCGGCTCGGTGGAGTGAAAGTGTGGATGTTGACGGGGGACAAAGTAGGCACAGCTGTTAACATTGGATTCAGTTGTGAGCTCATAAACACAAGCATGCTTATGCTCACCTTCGTGGGTGGTGAGAAAGGGCAGGCGTCTGAGATAGGGCAGAAGGCTCCTCTTCCCGGGCTCCCAGACCTCAACTCCTTGGACGCTGCCGGAGTTCGAGGCGCCGTCAAGGTGCAATTGTTGGCACTGTTGGAGGAGGTGGACGCAGTGGTTGGCGCGGACCCTTCGCGCGAGGCGTGCCTGGTGGTCGACACCGAGGCGCTCACGGGGCTCGAGGACGGGATGCTCGTCGACAAGGAGTTGGGGCCCCTGTTCATCAAGCTGAGCGAGAAGGTCAAGTCAGTGGTGTGTGCCCGCGTGTCCCCCAAGCAAAAGGCCCGGATTGTGGGCATGGTTCGCGATGCGTCTCCTGGCACGGTCACCTTGTCGATCGGCGACGGCGCCAACGATGTGCCCATGATCCAAACAGCGCACATTGGGATCGGCATCTACGGCCTCGAGGGGCGCCAGGCAGTCAACGCGTCGGACTACGCGATTGGCCAATTTCGTTTCCTGAAACATTTGCTCTTGGTTCACGGCCGCTGGAACCATCGCCGCTGCGCCATCCTCACGTCATACCTCTTCTACAAAAACTGCGTCCTGGTGTTACCCAATTTTTTCCTCGGCTTTTACTGCATTATGAGTGGCAGCTTTTTCTATTACGACACTTTCTACCAATTTTTCAACACCATCTTCACCTCGTTGCCGATCTTGTATTTGGCCATTTTGGACCAAGACGTGAACCGGGACGTGGTGCTTGCGCGGCCTGCTATCTACAAGGACGGCATCGAGCGAGTCTTCATCACCCATGCCATTTTTTGGCGCTGGATGGTGGAGGGCATGCTGTCGGGTGCTTTGGTGTTCTTTGTGCCTATCCTCTGCGGCGGCTCCTTGAACTTGCTGTCTAGCGGTCAAACTTTGGGGTTCTGGGACCTCGGCATGCTGGTGTTCTTCTTGGTAGTTGTGGTGGTTCAGGCACGGCTTGGACTTGAGATTGCGTTCTGGTCAGGCCTTGAAATGGTTTGCTTTGCGCTATCTCTGGTGCCAGGCCTTTGGGGGCTTTGGTTCATATTCAGCACAAACGTGGACCTCAAGGTGCCTGGCCTCCTCTCGAGCTACCGGATTTATGGCACCCACGACATGATGTTTGGCACCGGCGCCTTTTGGCTCATAGTCATCGTCGCCACTGTGGCTTGCCTGGTGCCCATTGCGGTGTTTCTCACAGTTAAAACCAGCGAATATCCGACACGCTCTGACATCGGCCGGGAGATGACAAAAGGCTGGTACAATGGTGTAAGAGTCACGCCTGGTGCTCCCGCTCTTGGTACGCTTATCTAACCCCCTTCTTGCATAGGCAATTCATATAACTCACTTCTCTTCGACTTCGCTCCAAATGTTGATAGAGAGATCGCATTAGGTTACACTTACTAGTAGTCCAGTCGACTCCTCTGGTCTAGTGTCTAGCCTAGATGATATTCCACATTCCACATCCACATATATCCCAAATACGAAGTCTAGTCTTGTGTCTTGTCTACTTAATACTCTCCCAAAACCAAACAAAGGCAAGTACGCAGCAGTCAGAGAGGCACATAAAGAATACACTCGAGCTGCATATGCGCTAGTGAATTCGCCCAGAAGGGAGAAGGGCCATTAAGGAAGGCCCCTGCGGCATCTATCGACTATCAACTATCAACAGAAGAGTGCCATCCTTGGCTGGGTATTACGATAAACCGTATCGTCAAAATTTGCCATATTTTTGAGACAGGCCCCAAAGGACCGGAATTAGAAGGCTAAGAGGTAGAGATGAAAAGCAAAGCAGCGCGAATTAAACCTAAGGAGCTAACCAGGCGCACGTGCATGCCCGAGTGGCCATGGAAGTGCCGTATTTTTCGTTGTTTCGCTAAATAACGCACGATTCAGCGTTATTTCGGCGTAATAACGTGCTCTCCTTTGACGAAATCGAAACGAAATCTCGTAGCGTTTACGAACAACGGGCGTAATCCTCAGCCAAGGTGCCATCCTCAAAACAGGTTTAACAGGGCTGAGTGCCGTTGAGCTTATACTTTCAAGCCGTGGATATGCGAGATGGAATATGGAAATGTGGGCCCCTTTGTGTTTGTGTATTTGTGATTGTTTTTGCGATATAAAAATTTAAACTGCTCGGTAGTTGGCGCCTTGTTTTACTTATTAGGACAAGGTGCGTAAGTACGAGTCCATAACCCGTCAATCTGGAGAGACTGGGATGCATGCGACCATGCCTCACTAACGAGGTAAGAGCACAGCACCGCCATCAACAGGGGCCTCCCTGTATAGCTCTGCAGCTCCCAAAAGAGACTACAAACCCCACTGTTTTCATATGAATAGCTGGAGTCTTGTGTGTAATTAGGTTGGGGGGGGGTTGTAACAGACGCTAAAAATTTGCTTCGTCGGCAATAAGACTACGGAACCCGAATATTAAGCAATATTGACAAAGCTATTTGCAGAGGAATCCAATGTTCATTGAGAACACTAGTACTGGATGCCTTAAACTCGTAGAAGTACATGTGCACCTCATACATGAGACCAATGTTTGGGCCTCATGTGCCATGAATGGCAACTCTAGCACAATATCGCGCAGGCTGACTAAGGCCCATATCGAAAGCGCATTTCTGTACTGATGAACCGTAGCTCAGGCCATCTTTTTGTCACACCAGCAGAATAATAGCGTTCTCTCTTCGCCGCAGGAACAGACACAGCACAGGCCCAAGTCCAAAGAGGACAGGAAATCTTGAAAAAAATCCTGTCCTCTACGCACGTCCTCTCTACGATTTTCATTTGCACACATCACATGCGCATAAATTTTTACCTGCGGCAGTGGTTTCTATGTCATTTGTATTTGTATAAGTTTGAAAGAGAGCCCGTTGTAAATTCAGTTCTATTGGGGGCCCTGTGGAAAGAGCTCTAATTCAATGAAATAGAACATGGTTCATCTTGGCACCTAGGATAGCCTAGGATTTCCCCGTGGATATGGTCAAACTCTCGGGCCACAGTGGCAAGGCCACGTCGACGCCCGTAGAGGTAATCGCGATTAGACCCCCCCCCTCCCCTTGAGCATCTGAGCTGTTGCGTATAGGTAGTCTAGTTTTTGATTAAGGAATTATAAGGGCGTCTAAACAGACATAAATTTGGGCTCGGCTAACTGGCAGCTAAAGGAGGGTCACTTCTGTAAACTCACCCTAACCCTAAGCTCAAATTCGCGAGAATTGACCCCCCTTTAGCTGCCGGTTACCCGCTCATGCCTTTCATGTTATTCAGAATATTAAGGCGCCAGAGATCCACCGCCATGCTGAAAAGCGATAAGTGGCTACGCCAAAGTGGGCGCGCCCTAGCAGTTCCACGAAAATTTACCCGTTGGATATCAAAATTTCAATTTCGATGCACCTTTCACACAGCAAATGCAGCTCGGCTGCAATAAGAATTCAAGCAATTTTGGACAATTCTAGGCTCCAAATTCAAGAGAATACCGCGTTTATTAGTAGCGGGAATCCCCCTCGATGCGGCCAAAATTTCGGGTTGCGGGGCTCTGGCCCTATGGGCTTGATTAGGGGGAATGCCGTCAAGATTTGTATGTGCTATGGCCAAAAAGGGCAAAATTCCAAAGTACCCCCCCCCCTTTAGCTGCCACCCGGGGCATAGGGCATAGACATCCTATTAATGTGACCAGCCCAGCGAAGAATCCGATTGTGATGTTAGCTATCAAGGTCCATCAAATTAGGCCTTTGGAATAGAGTGGCTAAACTGATGTGTGGTGATGGGAGGCATGATGAAGGCTGACACGGCACATGCTGTGGACACAACGCTCTTGGAAACTTCAGTAGTCGTAGTTGGTTGAATAAGTTTTCTCGTAAGCACCACATCTCGCACCCAAAAAGCAAAGGAGACAGAACCAGAGCTGTATAAGATGTATAAATTTCTCCTTCGAGGTGATAAGACACGTGTTTGTTTCGAAGGATTACTCAAAGCGCCAATAGCTGCTGAGGCTTCGGAGATCCGATAGGCGACGTCTGCATCCAATGTTAGCTTATAGTGGATAATTAAACCCAGATACCGTAAGCATTCGGAAAAAGTGATTGTGCCAGTCAGGGTTGCGATTCCCGTTTCCGTTTCCGCGGAATTCCCGCGCGATGGCTAAAAATATCACTTCGCGCGGTATTTCCGCGGGCGGGTTTTCCGTGCCGTGGTCATTAAGGCACTGCCAAATTCCCGTCGCGGAAACCGCGTCTGATTGGTAAAGTTCTCCCTTTCCGCGGGAATTCCGCGGAATTTCCCGCGAGAACCCTAACCTACGTGTAGGTGCCCACGGTGCCAGTGTGCCGAGGTGCGAGGTGCCAGTATCGAGGTAACCTCGCTGTATCATTAATATTAACAGTAGATTTAGACGCCTTTCCTTCCGTACTTCCTCTGATTTGAATACCTTATGGCGAGGATTACCACGTATCTATCTCGCCTCCCCTATACAATAGAAACCCCCAGAGCAGCACTGAGACATCACCACTCTTACTCATGCGTTCCAGCTCTCTTAAACACAAGGCATTAGCGCTAATACAGCACGTCCATCATTCGCATTTGATCATTTATAATCCCTGCATCAACACAGAACCCTTTCAGATAGACTTGTCTAGACTAGGGAACTTGGTGACAGTAAAAGTTCTAGCCAGCAAGGTAGGCACTACATGCTCACTCGTCAACATCTTCGGCAGGCTCGGTTGCACCCTGCTTCTTCTTATCAGCTAATTCCTTCCGCATGAGAACAAGAAATTCTTCAAGCGGGGCAGCCATGTCCTGGAAATCGAGCTCCTTCAATGCCGCAATGACGTCTGCCGACGAAATAGTGCTTCGTTTATTTTCTTGACAAAAATCATTCGAGCAAGACGTCAGGTACAAGATGAAGATTCCCGCTGCTTTCGAAAAAGCAGCCTTTGACTCCTTAGTGATTTGGCAATTCTCTGGCAGTGCGGCTTTTACAATACGTTGGACTGACGCTTGAGGGGGCTCGAAGTCCGGGAGCCTTTTTTCAGTAGTTGGGACTGGCGGGGCCGTATCCACCTCAAGTCTTGGTTCAGGTGGACTTTGTTCAGCTTCCATGGTTAACACGTCTAGCCCACCAAGATATCGTTGAAAAAATGATTTCGCGAGCTGCGGCACTGATTATTCGCGCAGAATAAAACACCAATTCCAATAGTAGCTTTTTAAGTTATCTGTTGAGTACGACCAGCTTCCGAAAAGCCTCAACTCTATGGCTGTAATTGTTTGTAAATTTGTAATCTGTAGGAATGAGGTTTCTGGAGGTGTGAACGTGAGCAGGGCTGGCATAAATAGGAACAGGTGATCTTTACAAATCGAAAAAAACATGTTCGTAACACCTGTTTTTTACCTGGGTACTGTAAAAAATTAAGGTATCGTACGAAACCCCAGTTTTTGCCCAATCAGGGATCAGGGACATGGTTCAGTTGGCTCATTTCCACGGAGAACAAGTGAAGATAAGCCCGGCAGGCGACTGCGCCACAGGAGAGAACGGAGACACGTTCAGAACCAGACTGCGCCTCATCAGTTCGACGCCCGAGAGGGAGGCCGGGGACATAGCTGCGTGCTCACACGTGTTGCCGCCAGACGCTCAGTGTCACTGGTCTATATCGTAAGCGCAAACCCCCCACCAAACTCGGATACATGTGAGTCTGAGCCTGAACACAATCGAATCTTTGTTCGACCTCGCTAAGTACCGCTTCTGGAGCGGAGAAGCTATTCCTGGTGTTCGTAGGCCTGTGTTCA
>Ga0307982_1004384_pt1 | contig 11171 bp, 5 predicted proteins | sample OrgLakmetagen989_FD_201847 | JGI IMG/M metagenome (GOLD analysis project Ga0307982, IMG submission 201847) | Saline water microbial communities from Organic Lake, Antarctica - #989 | ecosystem: Environmental > Aquatic > Non-marine Saline and Alkaline > Saline | place: Antarctica: Organic Lake... | reverse complement strand
GCTGCGCTCCGAAGTGGTGCCGCACGCGGTGCTCTGCTTCACCGGCGAAATGGTCGACGACGACGACGAAGAGGACGACGAAGATGACGACGACGATGACGAGGACGATTCTGAGGACGACGACGACGATTTGTCCGATGACGAGGACGTCGGTGGCAAGTCCGGACGGTCAGCCAAGCGGGGAGGAAAGGTGCGTTGAGTGTTACTGCACTGCCACACCTTGTGCCGCTGCAGCTATTCTAGCTGGCGCAATGCAAGAGCCTACTCTGCTTCAAAAACTCGCGAATAAATACCTTTCTAATTATCAGTCTTTCCTCCTTTCTCAGGGCAAGGGCAAGGGCGGGAAAGGAAAAGGTGGCAAAGGTCAGCTGTTTCCTGCAGGCGCAGGCGGAGAGCAGCCTCAGGAGTGCAAGCAATCGTAAAAAACTTGTCTATGCACCCTTTAGACCACCGGTTTCTTCCTAGTTATCGGTTACCCCAATTGGCTGGGAATTCGAATGAGTGGGATATGGTTTTGGTGCAACTGTGATGTCCATATGTTTTTTGATGCGTGTCTCACTAGAAAACAAAAAAAAACAAAGCGAAAGCGGCCCTCGGACTCATCTCTTCATTCCTAATGTAAGAAGGATTAAGGCAGCGATCCCAAGGAAGTCTAAGGAAGACAACACAGGCAGGTTAAGAGAGTTATTTGGATATAGCAGGGTCCAGCCGAGGCCAAGGAACTTGCTGCAGGTCGCAGATTATAAGGTTACAGGTTTTGCTACCTCTTCTAGTTACAGTTACAGTACTCAGTACAAGAAGTGGCAAGGGTATGTGTTCATTGATCTTGTTTTCTATATGGGTGGCTCTACAAACATAACCGTCCCGTCTTTTGCTCCCATCATGTTTAAAAAGTTGAAAAGCATTGAAAAATGGACGATTCCTTCGAAGACGACATCGTCGCGCGGTTGATTGCGCAGCAGACGAGCGAGCTTGCGGAGCTGGGCAACTTTTTGGAAAGAGATCCTGTTAGCCGGCCTCTAGTTCTCGAATACACGCCAGACAAAAGGAATTCTACACCCAGCAAGCCCGTCCAGCTAGGTGAGCTCAACAGCGGCCACCGCCATATTGAGGATCGGCTAAATAGCGAACAAGAACGCAATGCCGAAAATGCTCACAATGAGATCGAGCAGATCAAATATTGGCAGCACGAATGGTCCCGGCAGCAGCAGCAGCATGAGCGAGAGAAACGCCAGCAAGATGAACATATGCTTCAGCAACAGCAGCAACAGCAGCAACAGCTGCAGCAACAACAACAACAACATCAACAACAGCTACAGCAGCCACACCATTCACAACAAATACACCAGCTACAGAAACCGCAGCACCAAGAGCATGAGCAACGCCATCAGCAACAACAGCTAGAGCAGCAACCATACAAACAGGAGCCAGAAGTTGCTGACAGCGCTGCTTCTTCACTAGACCTATCTACTGAAATTTCTCGGCTGCAAATCTTAGTGGCAGAAGAAGCAGCCAGGCGAAAGGGCACAGAAACGGCGCTTTGCGAAGCTTACGAAAATATGGAACGAGACCGCAAAAAAGCCCTGGCCGCAGCTGCAGCCCATCGCGCAGAGGCTGACGCTTTGCGTGCGAACTGCGCGGCCTTCCAGGACATGCGAGCAGCTTTGGACGCGAAGACTTTGGAAAACAATACGATATTGGCGCGTGAAGAGGCCACCAAGCGCGAGCTGGAATCCCTGCGCCGTGAAGCTGCGGAGCTTCACCGCGCCCGAGTCAACGATGCGAGCCAAGCGAGCGCGAGTCGAAGAGCAGCCGAAGACGCGGCCAGCCAAGCCCTGCGCAGCGAGCGGCGCCGGGCCGAAGCGAAATTAGGAGCAGCTGTACTGCGCGCGGAGCAGGCCGAGCAAGCGCGCACTGCCCTCGAGGTCGAGCTGGAGTCGGCACGACAGCAGGCACGCCGTGCTCGGGAGGAAGCCCGCGCAGCTGCAGCCGCCGCTGAAACTAAGGAAGAAGCTGCCAGAGTGGCTGCAGCCGCGGAGTTAGCCACGTTGACGGCTCAAGTTACGGCAGAGCTGCAACGTATGAAGCCTGACTCGCAGCAGCAGCAGCTAGAGGAGGATCAACGAGACCAACACCATACCTTCAAGTTTCAGCCGCAGCGGGATGTAGGTCACGCTGCAGACAACGAGGTGAATGGCGCCTCACAGGAGCCTCTAGCAGCTGTAGCGGAGCGTGCAGCTAATGCCGAGCGAGCACTCTCAGAACGCAACCGCCGCCGCGAGGCTGCAGCCAGAGCCAAACAGAGCGTCGCCAACAGCACTGCTTCACATCGAATAGACCACCACAACAATCACCGTAGCGGTGAAACCCACAATGACGACGACGAAGAGAGAGAAATCAACAGCGAGGAGGCAGGTGAAGGTGATGCGTCGATGCGAGCCCTGCAGCAGTTGGTGGCCGAGCAAGATGCAGCCCTCTTAAGGCTCAGCCAGCACCACCCTATGCCCCCACCTCCGCCCGCGCAAGGTGCAGTGGACGCTGCAGCTGCAGTCAACGCTGCCATGATGCCATCGGTGCCTTTTCCACCCCCACTACCACCATCATCATCATCATCATCATCACATATGTCGGCACCGAGAGCGCCCCTACCCCACGCCCGCAGCTACCAGTACCACGGCGATCACGATGTGAAGGAGCAGCTTTCGCCCAATCCAGGTCCCCGCACTCGCCAGCGCATCTCGCCCGTGTCTGCTTCCAAACGCCTAGCGGGCGCCTATGATTCCCACAGCCGTTCAAACGACGGCTCCGAGAATATTACTGCTTGCCCTATCAGCAGCACCAATGGAGGAGACAATGGTAATCTAGCAGTCTCGACGACTGTCCCGTTGACTGTGGACATAGCAGCGCTTGTACGGGCGCGGTGGTGTGCAGCGTCGTACCGCGGCGCAGGGCTTACCTGGGTGGACTTACTGCAGACCCAGACCCACGGACGAGTGGCCGCGCAGCATGCCGCACAGGAGCTCTTCCGGAGCGCGCTCGCGATTACGGAAGCCGAGATCCCGAATTCCGCGCTAGAAGCTTTGTTTGCCACTCACTTCGATGCGGACGCCTCGGGCTCGATTTCAGCGCAGCGGCTGTTGGCGTACCTGGAAGGCCAAGAAGCGGCTGCTGCAGTACCAACGCCTGTGCCTCCGACCACCACAACGCCACCCACAGTGCACCAGGCAACCGTAACTAGTAGCACTGAGCATGGAAATCCGAACCAAAGACCCGCAGCAGTAGCTTCGGATTACAGCGCTGCTTTCTTTGGCCAGCAACATCGGTCTCAGCCGTGGCCTCGTCCAGTGGCGCCGCCACAGCTGATGGAGCAACCACCATTGCAGCAGCAGCAACAGCAGCAGCACCAGCGATTGCCGCAGCAGCAGCCTGCGCCGTCAAACTGGTGGTCTTTGAATGAGCACGCTCACCACCTTGCCTATTCGCCACCGCAGCCGCCGCCGCAGTATCAAGCACCACCTCTGCCACCAGCAAATCTGAGCTACAGCACTAATGCCTCAATGCCTTCATCGTGGTCGACGGCACATCTCCGAGAGAATAGCCGCCCAGGTAGCGGCCACTTTCGCAGTTCAAGAGATCAAGATCGTGAAGAGTCAACTGCCGCTGTGGCGCCAGTTGCAACTGAGAAGGTTGTCTGTTTAAACGCGCCTGAAGTCGAGACTTCGCGTGACCTCGAGGTTGACAACCGCAACGGAAACCACGACGATGAAAGTGACTCAAGTGCTGAAGCTGGCGACGGCAACGACTTCGTCGATGAAAGCGAGTTGGAGGAAAGCGACCACTCGCCAATGGATTCAGCACTCCAAAATTCGGGTAGACCAGGTACTACAGTAGGCGCTCACAACGCTATCGGCGATTTCACATCAGATAGCGTGGCAGAAACTCCTTCAACACATGCCGAGCCTAAGAAGCGCGTGGCCACCAACAAAAAGGGCACCAAATCCGCAAGCAAGGCCAAAAGCAAGGTCACCGGCACAGCAACAAAAACCGCGAAAACAGCTCCAGCATCAAAAGCGGCAGCGACAGAATCAGTGAGAGCGAGTGCATCGGCAGCGGCGTACTTTCCGCGAGCTACCGCTGCGCTCGCCGCAAAACCCCGCCCTGCTTCTGCTGCTTGCTCAAGCGCTAAGACCAACAAGACAGCCGCTGCTGGGGTCCAGAGCAAGAAACTTGGAAATGGCGCAGCGCCTAGCGTAGTAGTTCAGGTGCCGTTATCGACACCATCGATATCGGGAAGAGGCGTTGAAGCAACTGCAACCGCAGCAGCGGCTAGTAGGCGAGTTGGAGCACAGCCTCGTGTCCTGATGCCAGTTGCGACCAACGTCAACCATCATCAGAGCATGGGCAGCGGCTTGGACGATGACTTGGTTGACCTTTCGGCGTCCTTCGCCAGCTTGCATGGGGACGAAGTGCACCGTGCCGCCGCTGATGTCCTTGCGGGTGGCTGTAGCGAAGCTGCAACAAGGCACTCAGGGGCAAGCCGCAAGAAAACTGAGTCGGTCAGTGCCTCCATATTGAACTCGGGGAGACCCACTAAGGCACCACAAAGCAAGTGCTCAGGGAGTGTAGAGCAGCAGCGCAGTAGCCTGAGGCCAAATGCCGTAGGTGACGGCAAAGGCAAAGCCAGAGTACAAGCCAGAGGGCCTGGTGGGGGCTGGCGCTGATACCGAAATGGAGTGAACTTAATCTCAGCTGCTACCTCCCGCCTTGCCGTATTTTGTTTTCGTGATGGCCATTACATGGACTTGGAAGTAGAATAGCTCGTCTTGCGTCCTCGTGTCCTCGTCCTAGATATATAAGAACTCTCTTCTTATTATCTTTAAATATTTCATGAACAGTTTCCACTTTAGAAGGGGGTGGAAGTGTTATGCTTCCTGCCCTCTGAATACTATCCTCTTTACGATTCTGACTTGCGCGCAACGCACGCGCGTACGCTTTACGCTTCTGCACGCAGCATTTGCTTCTGTATTATTTGGGTTTGGATTAGTTCGAGTTCGAACTTGAAATATAAACATATACTCGGCACCTGAAGACATTAAATATTTGGCCAAAAAGGGGGGTACTTTATTATGGCCCAAAAGAAGCCGAGCCAACTCGGTGATCTCGATGTGCGAGTGGCCTGCTCAAAGCACCAAGCCATTTTATGAGAAGAGAAGGGAAGAGCTCCCGGTTGTGACGATCCCTAGTCCAGCCCTATTCCCTACGAGTTGCATGACGAACGATAGAAGACAGAAGGGAAGGCGAAGGATAGAGGGGAAGTGCGCATTATGCTTGATTCGTAAACGCATCTGAATCTGTGGGTGTGAACAGGAGAGCAGGGGTGAAAATCGGAGCCGTTCTGTTCAGCTCTTGGCTGTTGTCGGCTGTTGGTTGTTGATTTTTGACGATGATGAACATTCTCATCTCGGCCGACGAAATGTAAGTACAGATTCTTACTAAGTACTGCAGATCTGAATGAAGCTACTAAATAGTAGAATGCTGCGTAGCTAGAGTGCAGATGCTAGAACAAGTATTACTGCGTAACTGAGCTACCAACCTAAAAGCTAGAACACATTGAAAGAAAGTTTTATCTACCATTTACTAGTTTGAGGGGCGACATCGAGGCAATCTCCTAACTTTGAAAGGATACCGTCGCAACTAATTATTGCACTCGATCGATCGTATTACAAATGTCTTTGAGTGACGTCCCCGCTCCTCCTATTGAAGCTATTTCCTCGTTTCTCTCTGCGATCGAGTTGTCTCGGTTTTCTCTAGCAAACCGTGAAATCTATTCGATATCGACTGAGAACAGGTTGGTAGCATCAGCTTGTCAAACTGTTTTAACTCAACCTATTTCTGAAGTCACCTGCATGACTTGTACGCTTCCGACAGCTTTTTATGGGAGGCGCTTTTAGGTAGCGACTTCCCACTTTACAATGCATCAACTGCAAGGCCTTATGTGCGCTATACTGAGCTGAGAACCCACAGGTAACTCTAACCGAAGTTACGGCTAGCTAGAGTATTGGTCTCAAGGTCTCAAGCCGTATTCTGTAGGAGTCAATGCTAGTAAACAACATATGACCACAAATTTGACGGCAAATATCCTTTGCGTGGCATGCCAGGGCTGCACGCGAGAAGCGAGACGAAGCATTCTTTCAGCGCCGCTGTGATCAAGTGGCAAACGGCCAGCGCCAAGACGAGGCCTACTTAGCTGGCTTAGACGAAGAGGAACGGGTGGCAGTGCTAATGGCTCGAAATGAAGAAGTTCGCATTAATCAAGCAAAAGACGCATCTAGAGCGCGGTTCTTGAAAAGCTTTGCCCCGCGCCGGTCGTTGGTTGCAGGCAGCACGCCACTCCGAGAAGATGGGAGTAGTATCCTATCCTCGTCTACACCAGTTAGAGCTCGCCGGCCAAGAAATCCGCAGCGCCGTTACTCCGCTCCTGGGTTAGGCCTATCAGTTGAGGATATCGCGGATTTCTCAGGTCAGTGAGTTACTAGTAAGAGGTGGCTTAAACGGAACACGGCGTGCCCCTCTTGTTCTCTTGCCAGTTCCGTGTGAATGCAGCTGTTGAAATAGGCCCGTATAAATCCCTGAGGCCGATGTACCTATATCCACGGGCCACAGAACACAGAAGAGACAAAGGGCAACCAACTACGGGCCATTTCGTATTTCGTCGCTGTTGTCAGTGATATGCAGTGGGGCTTGAATTGAGATAGAAATGGGGCTTCGGTTTCTGTGTAATAGAAACAAAAGCGGAAGTGCGGAAGTAGAAAATAGCCAAATAGTACTAAGTAATTTATTTTAGCTATTAAATTCCTTCAAAATGACCAAAGGCAATGGTGGATTGAGAATTCGACATCGCCGCTCTGGCATCGGCCATTGAGAAATCTATTTTCCACCCATTTCGTAGGTTCTATGCGGCCCACCTCGCCAACCCTACTTCTTTCCAGTCCCTTCGCCTCCTTTTCCTACTTACTGGTGCGCCAGGGCTTCCTCAAGCGCGTTGCGGCCCCACGCTTTCACATCCGTGGCGTCGTAGCCGAGCGCTGCGTGCGCTGCCAGCCAAGATCCCGCCACCGCTGGCGCCAAGCCTCGCCCCACGCCAATCACGTCAGCGCCGCTCAACCACAGGCCATCCACGCCGTGGCTCGCGCAGTACACCCGTGGCGCCACCGCTGCAGCTGCTTTGGCGCCCGCTTCGGAGAGGGTCCCCGTAGCAGCATCAAAACCCCCCGATGCGGGTACTGCCTGTGCGGCGGCCGCAGCCACCGCCTGTGGTGCGGGGGGATACGCGCCCACCGTTTGACTCAAGCCCCGAAACCGAGGCTTGAGCGAGCGCACCCCCGCAACTTTCCCCTCGAGTTGGGGGAAACGCGACACCAAGAGCTGGATCAAGGCCGCTTCTCGGCTCGGGTTGCGCCGCGCAAACGCAGCTCCGTCCGCCCACCCGTCTTCGGCTTCGACCGTGATCACGCAAGTCGACTGGTGGGGGAACCGGGGCGCCCACTCCGGGTCTTTCGCCGAGGGAAAGCTCACTTGCAGCCACTTGAACGAGGTCAACGGATCGAAGCCACTGCGGCCAGCGCCGTCATCGGGGGAGCAGCCGGCACCCCCAAGGGAGGGGGAAAGCGGCTCGCCTTTGTCGTCGAGCAAGCCAGGCACCTCGTAGTAGTCGGCGCCAAACAGCTGCAAATCCTCGGCCGAGCCCTCGAGCGCCACCAATGTGTGCACCACCGGCCGCGCTCGCGCAATTGCCCCCGCCAAGCCCACCAGTGGGGCGGCAGCAGCCGGGGCAGCGCTGCGCTCGAGCATGGCCGCAGTGCTGTGCAGGCCCACCCCCGACACGACCCCTTTCCGCGCCTTGATCATGCGCCCGCCCGCGAGCCGCACTCCAGTGGCGACGTAAGCCACTGCGGGGCCGCCTGCCCCACCGTTGGTGGCTGCGCCTTCCGCGGCTACCGCAGCTGCGTCCGCAGTCGCTTCGGCCAAGGCTTCGTCCGACTTTTTGGTCACCGTGACTCCATCGACCTTGGCTTTTCGAATCAGCTTGGAGCCCGGAACCAGGCTCAGCGCAGGCAACAGGCTCGCTGCCAGAGCACGGGGTCCGCCACAGGGGGCGTTTCGACCTTCGAGCTCTCCGACTACCCCCGCAGCCAAGCATGCATAGCTCAATTGGCTGGCGGCCGCGTTCTCTCGGCACAGGCCGTGAGACAAGAGGAGCTGGTACAGGGCAGGTTCGCCCTTTTTCAGAGTAGCCAGGGAGCCCCCCACGATTTGGGGCGCTCCTAGCGCAGCTTCCGCCGACCACCCGCACAGGGTGTCAAACACCCCGTCCGAGGCTTGTGCAGAAGGGTCACTGAGAGACGCCACCATTTTGTCCAAAGGTGACAACTGCGCAGGGGGGCGCGCCGGCAGTTTGGCCCTCGCCCACCGGGCATAGCCTTTGGCTTCCATGCACTTGGCGAGGAGCGCTTGCGCGTACAAGGGGTTGCCTCCATGCCGCTTCATGGTCGCCACCCAAGACGCGCCACCGCGGCCCCACAGCACTGGGCGACCACCGTCGAGGCTCACCACCGAGGAGACCCCACCTTCCGCTAGGCCCACCGGCACCCACCGCACCTCCCACGGCAGCGGCGGCCGCAGTCCTGCTTGCGAAGACAGGGACGCGCTTGCTGCTCCTTCACCGCCCAGCCCCAGAGCTCCACGCACCGTAGACAAAGCTTTCCAACCACTGCTACTGCTGCTGCCATCGCTGCTGTTCTTCTGCCTGTGGTTTTGCAGGGCTGCTTTGGCGACTTTGTCCGGAGACAAGTCCGTGGGCATCGGGGGCGCCACGCTCGCCAGCATGCCCGCGTACAGGGCACCCTCTTTCCCGCCGGGCAAGGTGGCATCACCCACCACGAACTCGAGCCCACCCGGGCCTTCCACCGAGAGCCCGCCTGGTTGGTCCAGGAGGCCGCACCCCTCCGGCGTTCCGTCGGGCTCCACCACCGCCACCGAGCAGCCCGCACGGCACAGGGTCGCCGCGCAGAACAAAGACCCGATGTCAGCACCGATCACCACGAAGTCAACCTCTTCGTCTCCACCTCCTTTGCTGTCCTTATCAATTGCGCAGTCCGTCGCCATCATTGCCAGCACCGAGTCTCGGCTGCGGTAGGCATCCCCAACAGCAGCATCTGCGGCTCCAAGTGTCGCGGCAGCTGCTGCTGCTCCTTTGGCACCTCCCTGGGACGCCGCAGCTGCCGCCGCTTTGAGAGCCGGCGGCCACGAGGGCACTTTTGCACTGAGCGCGTGCTGGCGGCCTGCGTGAGTGCCGGGGCCTCGAGTCCCGTGCCCTGCCTTGGGTTTCGGTTTGCCACGCGCCCGGTGCAGAAAATACGCCGCGGCTGCCAGCACCACCAAGTGCGGGTGCACGCCGAAGAGAAGCACGAGGAGCGCCGTGAACGGCAGCGGCGGCATGCCGCCTCGGTACGCCATGAACACGATGATGATGGCTTGCGTGGCGTCCATGATTGGATTCACCCTGTAGTAAAAATCGACACAAGAGAGAAAGCCAGACAAAATATCATGCCACTCTGATGCGCTTGCGTTTGCTCACATAACAACACTTTCCTCTCAATGCTACAATAACTCTACAGGGACAATAAAAATATGCCAACTCTCTAGTCCCTCTGTTGTCATTCACTATGCTATCTCTCTCTCTCGTCTCTATCCTCGTCTCACCAGTTGATGGTTTTCGGCATCCAGGCTCGTTCGAGTTTGGTGAGAGCTGCCTGCACGTCATCGCGCATTGCGAGCTCCTTGAAGGGACCGAACTTGGCGTACCTGTTTGACAAGCAGAAATAGTTCAACAGAGAATAAAATTGAAGCATAGAAGTAAATTCAAGGAGTCGACACTGTCGGTGATTGCATCCTAACATTTCATCTTTCAATACCGCTAACGGTAGGCATATAATGCAGAGGCACAATTGGGAAGAATTAAAGGCTCAGAGAGGTGCCATGCAAGAAGTGGACGAACGCACTTTTCTTCGAGCAGCCGGGCATCTCGAGCTTTCCGTGCAGCTCGCATGTAGTCACGCCACGTTTGCTGCTCAATCTGTTCGCCGTAGTCAAGATAATCCACACGCGTACCATAGCGAGAGACAGAATCAGGAAAGATGATTCAAATTTCAAATGTCAACGAGCTAAAGGAGTAAAGCGCGTTTACTTTCAAAGAGAGATAACTCAATTCATAATCAGGGATTGAACAAGTATGATAGCAATTTAGACAACACACTGACATCTCCTATAACTCTGCTCTCTGTCATCTTGCTGTTTCAACTTTGCCTAAACTGCTACTTACGTCCTCCTTGACTTGCTCCATCACATCAATTTCTGGCCGGGAGTGGTCTTCTAGCTTTCGATTAACTGGTTTCGCTGGCTTCTCGACTTTGTGAATCGCCTTGGGCCGTTGCTCTGCTTCGTATTCCTCGTCGTCGTCTTCATCTTCGTCATCAGAATGCACCGAGACGAGGAGCTGGGCAAGGCATGGATAACACAGGATACTCGTGTGATTCAACGAAATAGGAACACAGCTAATATTTCGTGCGCCCTTACCTCGTCTAGTTTATCCAATGCACTGGTCGAGGGGCCTGAACCGAGGCGAACCATCCTTGATGGCGGCGGGGTAGACTAGCCTTCACGAGTTCAAGGAAGCTCGAATGCTCGAAACCACGAGAAGAAGGAGCGACTACAGACTGGTAGCATTTCTATTCTAGCACGCTGTTTCCTCCCTGTATGTGCTTTTGATAGCCACTTCCTTTCACCAAGTCACAAAGACGACGGGGCACCACTATGTTCTTAGTTAGCTCTGTTAAGGTAATACCCTTGACAGGAACCCCGAAGAAGCCTTAGGGGCGTTAGCTTAGCTCTTAGCAGGTACCTAGCAGTAAGCCATTCTGCGCAACTTTGAGTTCGGACTCCAATCTCGATCTCCTATGCAAACAAGGCAGCTGAAAACTGAAAATGCGACTCTTCTTCTGGATCGCCTGAGGGACTTCGTTGTAGTCCCCTCCTCTGCGGGCGGAAACTCTTCTTTTGAGCTGCACTCTCAGAGCATGGAGGAGCGTGCCACTTTGGACCGCTACCATCAC
>Ga0307982_1004383_pt1 | contig 11172 bp, 9 predicted proteins | sample OrgLakmetagen989_FD_201847 | JGI IMG/M metagenome (GOLD analysis project Ga0307982, IMG submission 201847) | Saline water microbial communities from Organic Lake, Antarctica - #989 | ecosystem: Environmental > Aquatic > Non-marine Saline and Alkaline > Saline | place: Antarctica: Organic Lake... | reverse complement strand
CGATTCTTTTTTGTTTCTTCAGATTGAGAGTGAGTTCCAGGAATGGGCAGAGAGTCAAGCCCCCTTGTGCGCCGAGGCTCTCTGCATCATGCGGACATTCATCCCGCCAGACGTCGCTAACCGCACCAAGGCTGAGCTCACCGCGTGCGGGCTGCCGCCCATTCTCGCCAATCGCCTCGTGCAAAAGAAGCAGCTGTGGCTCATTGTGATGCACCCCGAGGACACCGCAAAGCTGCACCACGCCGACCTTGCGAATAAGTACGCTGTGACTGGGACCGATATTGTGGAGCTTCGCGCCATTTTTGCCATGCTGCCGTCGTCCTTCCAGAACGATCCAGAGGGCAAAAAAGAGGAATGGAGAAAGGGCGTACGTGACAAATTGAAGGAGATGACGCGCAAGGAGCAGGCAGGGCAGCTTATTCCGAACGAAGTGCGACATTCGGCATACCGGCACGAAAGCAGCGCAAGTAGTAAAGTTAAAAGAGGCGTTGGCGGCGAGGAGGAGTGTTGGGTGGGACCATTCAATCCGTCTTCAGCTCTCATACGCATCAAGGCCATTGAGTCCAGCGCCTTCGATAGCACGCCCCAGCCCGCTGCTACCATCGACCAGCAGCAAGGAGGGCTACGAGTGAAGGACCTCCAGGCCATGATCCAGCAGCAGCAAGGTAGGGTAGGGTCAGCAGCGGGGTGCGAGGGGGGGCAGCGAAAGGACTTAGAGGCAAGGCAACATGTTTCGTAGGAGCACTCCGGTGACACATGAGCAGCCTATCGCAATGAAAGCACGAGATCGAGTTTGAGTTCGACCGCGATTTGAAACTGCCGCATAAACGTCCCAAAAGTGTTCCCGATGCTTCCATACTTAATGTAAATCCAGATATGCCTTTTGGAAATATACTTCTGTAATATAAAGAAAGGCGAGTGCCACAAAAAAATACCTCAATGCGAAGGCGCTCCCGCATGCTGCTAGCAAAGAAGAAGCCCTCTCACCAATCCAGGCGAAAAGTCGCAGCCAAATAGAAAACTGATTGCAATAAAACTTAGAAGGCCATTTCGGCGTCTCTAATTGATTATAATATTCGGCCGACGACCAAATGTAGACGCGCTGAACCGCTGAACATCCAGGAAGCTAACAATGGCTATATTAAGATGCCGCCACTCATTTCTTCTGCGATTTTACAACGTTGTTAGCGGACTGCCAGCGCAAGAGGAAGTCATATGCTTTGCTACTTACTTCATCGATTGTCTTACTTGGTATGTATCATCAATGCCGCCTAAATGCGCTGTTGTTGTTCGGGCGTTACTGCACCCGCTTTAGGCCTAATAGTATGCTCTTTCAGAGTACCGGAGCTCCACAGACGCACACAGACGGCCGTTCAGCTCCAATAGGCCTTGCCACTAACGAGCTTTGAGTAAATGGATTACTGGTATATTAATCAGTGAACATCATGAACGACGTTAAAAATAAGGGGGATGATGCCTTTGTACTAGTTCTAGATGAAATGTCTTCTCACGCACAAGGAAAAATCACATGTGTTGATTCTTTGTCTCTTGAGTTTCACATTGCACAATGATTATGCCGAATCGTCAGATAGAGGCCGTTGTTGGGAAAGTCGTTGGCTGGAAAATCCAATGCCAATATCCAACGTGCCATATATGGGACTAAATTAGGCACCGAAAGGCAAGAGCACACGGGATTCAGATGGGGGCATTAAGTATAAGGTACTTATTAGTTCACACATTAATGCTTCTCCAGTTTTTATTTTGTCTGGCGTTAGACAATGGTTACTGGTTCCATGAATGCAATCAATTTCGGATGTTAAGGGGTTGCCACGTTAAGAAAGTGAAAGTGAGGGTTCAAATTCGATTCATTAACCTGTTTGAAACCAACTTCCTTCTTATACGGCAGTGCTAAAATTAGCTAAGAAGGTGAGGGCTGAGAGCAAAATACCCCGCTCTTGTTACCCGGAACTCGCTGCATGCGCACTTACGAACCACCTGGTTGTAAATTGTAATGCCAAGGATGGGATCCTGATATGGCTAATTCAGCCTGCTGGCGTGGTCACTTCTCAAGAAGGGCTACCACTTCAGGGTGGTCATTTTCTTGGGCCAAGTCCAGGGCCATTTTACCGGCATTGTTTTTAGGGTGCCTGTTAGCGCCAGCTTCGAGAAGAAGCTCTACCATACCAGGGTTACCGTAGTATGCGGCCTCCATGAGAGCTATCATGCCATTTTCGCCTTTGACCTCTATTTCGGCACCCGCTTCCAGGAGGAGCTCTGCAGTGCAGACATAACCGTCCATTGAGGCGTATAGAAGTGCATTGGTGCCACTATCAGTCTTAGCCTCGATGTCGGCACCAGCTTGCAGAAGCAGCGTCACGATTTCAGTGTGACTACTGTCTGATGCCACCATGAGCGCGCTGATGTCACTTTTGTCCTTTGTATTTTTGTTGGCACCTGCTTCCAAGAGAATCTTGACAATATCAGTGTGGCCCTTTTCTGAGGCAAACATGAGGGCCGTGTTCCTATCCTCATTTTCAGCCTCTGTATCAGCACCTGCTTCCAAAATAAGCTCCACAACATCAGTATGGCCCTCCTCTGAAGAAGAGATAAGCGCTGTATAACCACGGTCATTCTTTGCCTCCTTATCAGCACCTGCTTCAAGGAGAAGTTCCACAATTGGAGTATGGCCGTAATGCGCAGCATAGATAAGCGCTGTGGAACAATGTTCGTCCCTGATCTCCATATCTGCTCCAGCTTCAAGGAGGACACTCACAACCGCCATGTGACCTTCGACCGATGCTTGAATAAGCGCTGTGAAGCCATGCTCTGAAGTTTGCAGACCAACATCAGCTCCATACTTTAGGCAATTCTTTACGACGATCAAATCGCCCTCTTGAGCAGCAGGCACCAGCCTAGGCGTTGCGGATGCTGCGACTGCCGCAACAACTATGTCATGAACCCAAGCGCGTGATTCTACCGAAGAGCAGTGCTCTGCGACGATCAACATTTCATTACGAGACATCACCAACTCGAGAAACTCCAAGACATCTCCAGCGCAGTCATCTGGCAATTTTGCAAATGGTTGAGTGATGGCTGCCACCTGAGCTATGCATGCGTCTCGCGCCCAGGTGAAGGTTCTGGCGCGGGCGGCGGCTGGCGCCCAAAGGAATGACGGATCCAAGTGATGCTCACGCAGAGATAGCACAGACTTAGGCATCGGCTCCTTCAAAGGACTCGTTAGGGCGACACAGTAAGCACAGGCGGCGCTCGCAAGAGCAGCCGGCTTTAAATCGCATTTTAAGTATTCGCCTGCATGGTGCACGAGAAGGTCACAGCAAGCTTCATCGGTGCCAATAGTGTGAGGCGTTTTAACACACCAGTTCCGGGCGTTCACATCTGCACCGGCTACAAGTAAGTACAATGTTGTGGCCACATCCCCGCGCCTTACGGATTCGTGGAGGGTTGTGTTGCCGTTCGTCATTTCGTAGCCTCCTACGCCCTGAAGGACCTTTGCAAGTGAAGTATCAATTGAGTCTCCGTATTTATCAAGGGCAGCACGAGACGCAGCTGGACCTTTGACCAATGCTGACCGACACGCCCTTAAGGCTGCCGGGGCTAACGCATCAGCTGCGACTGTCCTAACAACCTCTGCCGGAGATTGTGCAGCTCCGTCGTCTATATTTGATGGTTCAACCGTCGCGGTGTCTTCGGCGCCGCATAAAAAATTCTTATGTGATTCGGGATCACTTCCGTCGCGCTTGCGCTTGGTTGACATATTGTTCTTAAGCGCTTCTTCAGATCTATTACACAGTTTTTGCTTTCTTAGTAGACAACCGCTGAGCCTGCGCTATTCATTTTAAACCTCACGGTCTCACGGTCTCACGGTCTCACCACGGCAGGGCTGGCATAAACATTTCAACCCAGATAAAAAACAGTGTTTGCGATTTGAAAAAAAACAGGTGTTTTAAACACCCCCCAGCCGCCAGGGAGTCAATAAGAACAATTGGCCCCGATAGCCCTCTTCAGAAGAGGTTAAATAGCCTGGAACTACTGCGCTGTAGTGCCGTAGTCTACCTGTTTTTTACAGCACCCAGGTAAAAAACAGGTGTTACGAACATGTTTTTTTCGATTTGTAAAAAACACCTGTTCCTGTTTATGCCAGCCCTGTCTCACGGTCCGTCCAAAATCGGAGAATGGCGCGAGAAAAGCGAGACTTTTTTGTGTTCGAATTTTTATCCTGCACTTGGCCATCTTGCTTGACACTTGACACCTTTCTTTGAGGTGACTGATGACTGTACTCCTGTACTGTAGTACTATAGCAAACTCACGTATTCAGTAGACTAGCCAAAGTTAATAAAAGTACACGACGACTTTACAATAGTGAGGGCAGACGCCTTAGCAGCGAAGCCAACAGAGCATTAGGGCCTTTAACTGTAGTAAGCTCGGCGCAGCTAGACTGTCAGACCTCAGTCGTCAGCATTCTAGCGGGACCTCTACCCTCTTCTCCAAGGCTCTATCGTGGTCGGTGGAGGAGCATCGGTCTACCCAAGACGTCTGGAAGCGCTCTCAGTTTAGCTACTAGCTAAGTGCCTCAATCTAATAACTCTCATTAGCACGTATATCAACCGTTGCCCATCGCATCATGTGGCGGCCTGGTGACGATGCACCATCCTTTGATGCTGACTTTGCTCTAGCGGTGCCCAACCCTAACCGACAACTGCCCCTCGCAGTACAAAGGCAACGCTTGCCAATCGCCAAGTGCCGAGAGAGCTTACTGTATGCGCTAGACCAATACCGCACGGTAGTGGTGGTGGGGGAGACGGGGAGCGGCAAGACGACTCAGCTACCGCAGTATTTGCACGAAGCGGGTTGGACCTCTGGGGATCGGCTAGTGGTTTGCACGCAGCCTCGTCGCATGGCCGCTATGACCGTCGCAGCTCGCGTCGCTGACGAGGTCGGTGAAAGCTTGATTGTGTACTTTAGTCAGGTGCTTTATTGGCATCGCTGTTTCTATAATGCGCTCTACAACAACAGGTGGGCGGCGGCGGTGTCGGTGGCGTGGTTGGCTATGCAGTGCGCTTTGAGAACTACACCTCCCCGCAAACCCGCATCAAATTCTGCACTGACGGTTTACTGGTGCGAGAAGCTCTGGCGGACCCGCTCCTCTCGCGCGTGTCGGTGGTGATCGTCGACGAAGCCCACGAGCGAAGCCTTCACACCGACGTGCTGCTGGGCCTACTGAAGAAGGTGCAGCGGCGAAGGCCTGACCTCCGAGTGATCGTCGCGTCCGCCACTATGGATGCCGAGCTGTTTCGGGACTTCTTTGACACTTTTGACCCCATCAAGGCCAAGCACCGGGCACTGAAGCGGGCGCGCGACGAAAGTAACGACGGGAAGAGGAGCAGCCGGTGGGGCAACAGCAGTGGAGGCACAGGAGGCGGAAAGCCAAATGAGAAAGAGGAAGTGGAAGGCCCCACGGCCACTATTGTCTCAGTAGCGGGGCGATGCCACCCTGTCTCCGTGTGCTACGCTATCAAACCGGTGAGTAGACTAGAGATAAAAAAGAAGAAGAATTAAAGTAGCGGGATTTGTTCTGATGTGCTCAGTTCTGCTCTGTTTTCTCTTTCGTTCGCCCTTGATAGCAAGTACTCACATGTTTACATGTGCGTCGCTCCCTTCCTTCAGGTCGCCGATTTCGTGCGAGCCGCCGCCGAGTGCGCCTTGCAAATTCACGCTCGGGGCCTTCAGGCTAGCCCTGGCGACGTGCTCATCTTCTTGCCTGGCATGGAGGAAGTCGATCAGTGCTGCGAGTATGTGAAGGAACGAGCTGACAACAGCGACGGGTAAGATGATGATGATGGCTCTGTCAGGCTTGGCAGGGAATATTGCTCTTCAGCTTCAATCTCAACCCATTTAATCAAGCAGCATTGTTTTACTTGCCCCAAGCTTTTCGTGTTTGTTATCATTTGTAAACCCAGTTGATGATGTGGCATTCACATCATTTCTTTCTTGGGAAAACCACCAACCAAACAGGCTGTGGATACTGCCACTCTATGCGAGCTTGCCTCAACGAGATCAGCTGAAAGTGTTCGACAGACCTCCCAGGCACACGAGGAAGATAGTGGTGGCCACTACTATTGCTGAAACATCGGTGACCATCGACGGCATTGTGTATGTGATCGATGGTGGCTTTCATAAGTTGCCCTTCTTTAACCCTCAAACTGGCGTGGAATCACTCATTACGGTAATGCAAGAGATTATCTACGAAAACATAGAGGATTCTCTGCTTCCTGAACATCTTACTTTTTGTCAACCTGCCTTCAAAATTGGTAACTTCATTTCCTTCAGACATCTTTGCCTCCCTTTTGTGTGTGTATGCTCCCACAGGCCCCTGTAAGCCAAGCGTCTGCTCGTCAGCGCGCCGGTCGAGCGGGCCGCACGCAGCCTGGCTGTTGCTACCGCCTCTACACTGAAGCTTCCTTCCACGCGCTGCCCCTGACCACCCCGCCCGAAATTCAGAGGGCGTCTCTGGCGTGGCCCGTGCTTCAGCTCAAGGCGCTGGGGGTGGACGATGTGCTGCATTTCGACTTTGTGTCACCCCCCTCTGTAGCCTCGATGCTGCACGGCCTCGAGATTTTGTACTCTTTGGGCGCGCTCGATGACCAGTGCCGACTAACGCCCGAGGGAGAGGTAAGACCAATTATGTGGAATAGGCAGTATTAAGAGTTAGGCGTATGCCGTCTTGGACGGAAAATTCGAAAATTGAGTATTAAGACAAATCCTCGTCTACTGTTTTCCCTGCCTTTCTCTTCTCCTCATTTCATCAGTCTCATCTTATCTGTCTTATGCAATCGATACTATCGCCTTGACCACCTTCTCCTTTATTTCTTTTTTAGGTCTTGGCGGAGTTTCCTCTGGAGCCTCGCCTGGCCAAGGTGATTTTGTCGTCCATTACATTAGGGTGCGCGGAGGAGGCGGTGACCGTGGCGGCGATGTTGGGAGTAAGCAAGGACTTGTGGCTGCACCCCCGAGGGAGGAAAAGCGCCAAAGACAAGCTGGACGCCGCCATGGCCGACTTGGCGGTAGGACTGGGTTTTTGCGGTACAATTCTGCACCCTGACATTCGTGGCGTAGTAGTTTTTGGTCTGACGTCACTTCCTTCGGAACGCAAGGCCTTGAATGAACACTCCCTTTAAACAGTCTTACATTCTTTCCATCCCTCTTCTCAGGTGAAAGAAGGGGACCATGTCACGATGTTGAACGTGTTCCGCGCCTACGAAGACGAGGCCCTAGGTCAGGGGAATGGCGCCATGGCGAGGGAATGGTGTAACGAGAACATGGTCTCGGAGCGCGCACTGAGGCGGGCAGTGGAAGTGAAAAGCCAGCTCACGGCCTACTTGCGGCGACACCTCAACAGCAACAAAAGCTCTACTACCACCAGTGGCAGCAACAACTACCGTAGCAGCAGTGGCAAATTGCCAAGTTGCGGTGACGACACGCCTTGCTTGCTTCGATGCTTGGTATTGGGGTACTTCGCGCAATGTGCTCGATTAGGGAGTGATGGCTTCTACCACACGCTGAGAGGTGGCGGCGCTGGACAGTTAGCCGTTGAATTGCACCCGAGCTCGACTTTGGCTAAATTTGGCGCTCCACCGGAATTCGTGCTCTTCTCCACCTATGTCTTCACCGCCAGCCCTTACATTCGCGATTGTTCTCGCATCGACGGTCGCTGGCTGCTCGAACTCGCGCCGCATTTCTACACTGCCAGTGATGCACGTGGCGGGCGCACTGTGCATGCATCGGCACATGTGGACGCGTCCTCTGCATCGTCGTCGAAATTCGTGCCGGCGTTTGAGGAGTCGTCTGCAAGCAGTAGTAGCAGTAGGGGGGACTCTGAGGGAGGTAGCAAGGCCCCAGGAGCAGCAGCTGCAGCGGCGCGAGTAGCAGCGCGTGAAGCGATGCCAGATGGTGCATCCACAGTGCTTTCTGCCTTACCAGAAGCCAACCCGCTTGGTCGCCCCATTTTTTCGAAACCCGTCTTCAAAAAGCCTGCACCAGGGTCTCTCCCGCGCGATAAGCGGCGACGCAAGTGACGAGGGAAATTAGGTTACCGATGACTATATGCCCTTCTGTTCTTTCTTACGTATACAACTCAAAGCAGGCGGGATTTCTAGATACGACCGGCGAACCAAAGGCCGGTAGGTAGTTGTATTTGATCGCATGTTTAAGTTTTTGTTTGTGTATGTGAACCCCTTTCTCTCTATTTAGCGAAAAAAACAATCACTAATACCAGAAGTAACAGCTCGCTTCACAGTATTAAACGCCGCCAATAAAAAATGAAAATCCAATGTCGAATTACATTACATCGACCCTCTATCCTCTATATTATGCATTTGTTTTCTCCCCCCCCCCCCCCGTCTCCCACGCCCACATCCCCTTCCCTGTCCCCTCTGGCCTCCCTACTATCTATTATTGTTGTGTTATGTGTTTTGTAGAAACCTCAATCTGCAAAAAAACGAATTACGACAAAATTCTGGGTTATATAGTTTCAATTCTACCAGCAGGATTACAGGGCTCGGACTATAATTTGCATCATAAGTGTAAGTGTGCAGCACCGAAGTCGTTCAGCGATATATAAACAAATAATGCTTCTTCTTTTACTTTTTAATGATCCATCAGAGCCATTACGCACCACTAGCTACGTCTGAGTCTACGGCGCCATTAGAAGCGTAAGCAAAGTCCGCATGCACTATTCTCGGCTCGGTTGCCCACCAGTGGCGTGCCTCCGTGTGTGCGCGCATGAAGTGATCTACGGCAAAGGTTGCACCTCCAAAACGTCCATCGCACACTTCATCTTTTCTCTTGCCTTCAACAGGAACGTTGCTGCTGCTGCTGCTGCTGCTATGATTACTGCCACTACTGCTGTTCGTACTGTTTGTCCTGCAAGGTACTCGGCTTCCGAGCACATTCAGAAAGCGCTGAGCTTGCCGTGCGCTGATCACATACCCAAAAGTACCGCCGAGGAAGCGCTCGAAAGGCAGCGGCACCACCCGAACATTTGGTTCTTGTGAAGGTGTCTCCGTAAATGCAGTATGATGATTGTCCCAAACTTCAGCTGCACTTGGTTCTTTACGAGCGTGGAACCCGAGTTGCAGCACGCCATCAAAGTTCGGCTGCAAGCTTGAAATCAATGACATCCACACGTCTCGAGTACACAGCACTTCTGCGTCGTCTTCCAATACGACTAAGAGCTGATCTCCTCTGTATTCTTCAACTTTCTTGTCGCTACTGCTCGGCCCATTGCTGCTACTGCATTCTTTGGTTTCTAATATACTGCTAGTGCACTTGCCGCTACTGTGATCACGTGTGCTGTTCTTAACGCTGTTGGGATTGCTCTTCGTAGATTCCTTGATTTGATTGTCATTCATGACGAGTTCTTCCCACAGTGCTACATGCGATAAACCACAGCCCACTAAACCAGGTGATCGCCGAAGGATACTCTCCCAAATATCCACCCTTTCGATTTCGCTCAATTTTGGCGCTGATTTTGAATCTGCCCCCATGTCATCTTCCTGTTTAGCTGCTGCGTCAAGAGCAAGTGCAGTTGCGGTAATAGTAGACGCTAAAGACGAGTTCGGTGTTGGCAAAGGTTTGAAGTAACGAGGAAGGCGAGGATCTGTCGCGCTTAATGTGCGGCCGTCAACAGCATCAAACTTCTTGAAATCGCGCCCTTCAGCAAGGCCCATTGCCGAATTTCTTGCCACAAATGTTCGCCAGCGGTCCTGCCGGCGCGCGAGTGACACCACCCGCACATCCACATTCATGATACCTTTTCGTTCTGCGGGAGCGGCTATGTCGCTCGCACCTCTAACATTCTCGCTGTTGCTGCTACTAGAAGCTCTGTTGGATCTGCTATTGAGACTACCTTGATCAGACTTTTCACCGCATGCCTGACGAATCAAAAAGTCGCACAGGATCGCCGAGGATTCACCTGACGGTTTGGGAGTGGCCGCACCCTCCAAAGAGTTCAATTTAGACGCGGAGGCCCACAAGGCAGCGGGCGCCGCAAATTGCGTTTGGGCTTCAGTTGCGCATGCATGATATTCAATGGGCCAGTTTAAACCTGATTTCACGGCCCGCTGCAAGGAATAGTGCACGCCTGGCACCCACACCACCACAGCTAGCGCACCGCTCATAACTAGCAATGTATCAATTGGGTTGATCTCTTCGCTTTTGGGGTTTTCAATCAAGTTCGACACCCATTTTGCAACAGCATCGGTGTCCTTCGCGCCATTTGGTTTCACAGCTTCGCTCAACACGTGTATGAGGGCATCGGCAGTCGTTGCGCTGCTGGGCGCAAATACTAATTGAGAAGTCTTATGTGCTTCACCACGTGTGTTGTTACATGTCTGGTCGGATTCGTCCGCTAGGCTCTTAGCGAAAGGGGTCAGGATGAAGAAAGTGCCGCGCACAGACGCGTGCAAAATGTGGCTATACATTTCAGTCGAGCACTCATGTCTTCTGAGGCACATAGCGTAGTCTAGCTCACATGACGCTGCACCAGGGGGTGCAGCACCTAGCAAGCCTTGCGGCGAACACGAGGGCACCTGGACGCATTCTTGGAGCTCCGACCCTGTGCAGCCCCCATTCGATGCTGGTACTGATAGAGCTAATGATAAGATGCAAGCTGCATTCCATAAATGCATGCCGTCACAATTTAGGACAAACAAAAACTTCGATGAAGGGGCCTAAGCTAAGACCTAGGTGCTGGCTCGAATCAAGTAATGGATTCGTACGTTTTATACTTAACAGCGAGGAGAACCCCATTACTCCCCAACCTCCCCATGCTAGCTTTTATTATTATCGTGCTTCTCCTTCCGAATAAGATCTTTAGCTTCGTGCTGTAAAGTATAGTAGCTTCTTGCTTCTTGCTTCTTGCCTTGTTGCTTGCAAGCTTCTCTAAACAGCTTATTTTGCTTTCTGCCGAAATGTTGATGCAAGGTGGTCACTCCGAGTTTGACCTTTAGCCGACCGTGCCGACGGTTACTGATTGGTCGACACAAACCAATTTGTCGAAAAATGTTAGTCCTCGTTCAGGCCCATCACTTCTGACCTGGCGCTCGCCATCGGCATCATTATTCCTGGATGATTTTTGGCATGTGTCTTTCTGAT
>Ga0307982_1004382_pt1 | contig 11174 bp, 13 predicted proteins | sample OrgLakmetagen989_FD_201847 | JGI IMG/M metagenome (GOLD analysis project Ga0307982, IMG submission 201847) | Saline water microbial communities from Organic Lake, Antarctica - #989 | ecosystem: Environmental > Aquatic > Non-marine Saline and Alkaline > Saline | place: Antarctica: Organic Lake... | reverse complement strand
TTCCTTGGCGGCCGGGCCCAGTGCGGCCATTTCAGGGCTCACGTACGACGCCGTCACCAAGTGCGTGCCCATGGCGATGCAGCGCGACGCCACCTGGGGGTGGAAAGGTGGAGGGAGCAGCGACACCACCACGTCCGCGTCGGCCACCAGCTCGTCGAACCGCTGCATCCACGCGGACCCTTCGCCGCCCACTATTGCAGAAGTAACCAGGAATTTTTAGAGAGATGGAATGGCAAAGAGATGCAATTGTCAAATACTGTAATTATTTTAGACAATCTTAAAGTATCTTGTTGCCATTGCCACATTTGAATAGGCTTACGATGTCTCATTCTTCTTTTGTTTCCTGCGTCTTGACTCCTATCGAATGATGACCGTGGCTTCGAAGTGTTTGTACATATTGACATCATTGCGGCTATGTACCTGGCTGTACGGCGAGTTCAACTGCGCTGGCTGAGCCAGGCGCCCGTGCTGCCAGCGCTTGCGCTGCTGCTTTGTTGTCAGCCACCACCGTCACGTGCCGTCGGCTACTGACGTCACCTCCTTCACCTCCGTTACTTCCACCATTGGTGGCCCCACTGTTATTGCGCGGAGCAGCAGTCAAGTAGTCGACCAAGGGCGCAGCTACCAGCCCAGCCCCCAGCAACAGCACTTTTTGGGTGCGTGGCCGCATGGACGCAGCACTTGAAGAAGGTGGAGCAGCAGCTGCTGATTCTGTATTGTCATTGGCGGAGCTAGAGCCGATGGAGTCCACGTGGCTACCGCCACCAGCCTCATCCTTGTCGCTCTTGTGGGGCACGGTGAGGTGCTCATGCTGAAACAAACCAATTCAACACAGTTGTAAAAGCTTTGTTCGGTCGGAATATAAATCCACGTGCAGGAAAGGTCTGTCTGTGCATATTGATGCATCTTGCCTACTTCTGTGCTGCTACCATTCGGACCTTACCTCAGCCACACGCACGCCCAGGAGGTCGCCCAGCTTGGCCAAGTCCTCTTGCAACGCAGACAGCGTGTCCGCGTCCGGGGCCGAGAGCGCCACCACCATTTGAGACTCCCGGGCCAGGTTTTCCAGGTTGGGGACCACCAAAAAGTCCAAAATTTCAAACGCGCCCCGCTTTTCGATCAAGTCGAACGCCGTGTTGATGAATTTGGAGTCGAAGAGGTGGCCCTGGAGCAGCAGCGCGCACTGGGGGTGCTGCTGCTGGAGCGCCGACTCGCTGCGCGCTTTAGCGGACAACGCTTTGAGGTCCTTGACAGCGCGCTCCTTCTCAGCGCGGAACCTTGCGTTAAATTTACAACAAAACAGACACATAGAGATGAATATAGTCACTATACATATCATAACGTGGCGAAGTCATATGTGCATATAATATGGCCTCTATTTACTTATTTACAAACCGCACTCACATGGCAATGTATTCAAATTTGGGCATGAGTTTGCCCTCGTGCGTGATGGCAGCATTGGCAAGAGGCTCCGGCCACGATGTGCCTGCTTTCTGAGCTTCAAGAAGCTGCGTCAGGAGCGGCATGAGGTGCGAGCCGAAGTGGTTAGTGGCGTCTAGGGGCAGCGCCGACGGCAAAATGTCGACGGCGTTCACGACTACGCCGCCAGGCACGCTGCCCACCTGGATGATGCGTGTAGAGGAAGAAAATGATTTTTTTTCGTGAGCGGCATGAGCGCGAGAATTGCCTTTTAAAGTTTTTTTCTCCCACGAGGAGCTGCTCAGAATCAACGCATGTATAATGTCTCTGCCTCTTACACGGAATGCATGCACCCCAATCTGCCTCTTTCTTTGGTATAAGTGCAGTCGGTGTTTCTCTTACACGGAATGCATGCCCCCAAACCCGCCATTTCTCTACCTTCGGACTCTGTTCTGCAGCACCCGGATTCCACTCGTAGTATGGCTGCTCAAACGTGGTGGTCTTGGTGCAAAACTCCAGCGATCCGCCCAAGTCGCAGCTGATGTCGGCAATGGCCCTTAGCCGAAGTTTGGCACCATTGGTATCACTGTCGGCCAGTGCTTGCATTTGGGCAGTCGTCAAAAGGCGAGGAAAGCGAGCATCCCTAGAACCAGCGAAACAACATCGGAACAAAAAAAAACGATACAAAAGGAGATTAGAATTATATGCATAAGTCCTTAAACTCAAATAATTGGTTTCCCCATTAAAAAGCACTATGCGACAGATCAAGCGATATGCTTTACCAGTACATGCCGTTGACCAGGACGGAAGTGTATGGCGCCACCAACGAGTGAAAACACGGCTCATAGTCGCCTGTAAGCGCACATGCGGCGTTTTTAGAATACGAATTGTATTTTGATTGCTGGAAAGGGTGAATGGATAAGAGAACATTGAAAACCACAAGAGGCTGTCAAACGAGAGCAAACGTGCCTCATTTTATTTAATCTTGCTGTTCGTGCTCAATGTGTCACCCGTACCCTTTGTATTGTTACTTTCCGCCCCATATCTCATCTTTCATACCATACCCGGTTTGGCATAGTAGTGCTCGTCCTTGAAGTCAGCATCAAACCCCGAGCATGTGCGCTCTGCTGCGGATGCTTCTTTACGGCGCACCAAGTGTTTTGTGCCTAGGTAGCACGCATAAATGGTCTTCTCACGCTTTTCCGGGTTGTTAGCTGCAGCTGCATGGAGCGCAGGCAAATCTTCGGGAAGTACCTATGTTTCAAAAGAAGGGTGAAGATTTGGTGGAAAATAGTCTTGTAACACATTTCACCATCTCCGAACCGTAAACATCAATTCGCTCCTTCCAGGCGTCGGATAAGCACGTTTTGTTTCGCTTCTTTTAAAAAAAAAAAACACGAATGACATTCGCCTCACCTCTTGTACCGGCAGGTGGTTGATAATTTTCCGCGCGCCGCGGCCCACGTTGCCTCGGCCCGTGAACGTAAACACCAGCGGCCCCACCCCAGCAGGCAAGCCCTCGGTCGCAATGCGGCGGCCCAAGGTTTGCATGACCTTTTCGTTGTCCGCGAGCGTGGGCGCCATGTAAGCGAGCGGCGCAGAAAGGAATGGGGTCGCGTAACCGTCCGCCAGCAGCCGTTGGCCGAGGCCTTGAAATATGTCGAGCATCCCCACCATGCCTGCGTACTCGCCGAATGCGACCTATATGATCATAACATATTCATGCAAGAAATATGGCATAATCTAAGAGCTGCAAATTTAATTATGGAGAAATCTAATCGTGCTGCGTTTCTCTAGAAGCAAGTGTGTTTCAAACACACGAAGCTCTTAAGCCCTGAATATCCATCATTTGTTCCAAGATTCTCTCACCATGCGGCGGCCCTTCTCAGTGATGCACTCATAGTCAAAAAGTGTCACATTTTGTGCCATGCACGCGTCGAGGAGGTCCATGTTCTCAGGTTGAGCTTTGAGAGTGTGACTGAAGAAAAAGTAAGCTTTTTCAGGTAACAGGCTTTTCACTGCCACCTGTTTCACCCCCAAGACCACGGTAGCCGCTGAGAGGTCATCACTCAATGTGGCACCTGCGGCTTCATAGTGTGCATCAGCAAATACGCGGCGCGACGACGGCTGCACAACTACGGGGTAGCCGCGGTTTACGAGCGTTGCTACGTGCTCAGGGCTCAACGGTGCACGGCGCTCCCATAAGCCATATGTCTCGCACATCTAGCAGCAACAGCAAGGAGAGCAGCAGCGGCGAGGAGAACATTATTGACGATAATGAAATAAAAGAAGTGTTACTGACAAGACATAAATTGTAGGAACTCCCACTATGACCGTGAAAGGTCGAGAATACTGTCATCCTTCCTGACTCCGCCGGCATCGTCACCGAACAAGGATACAATGCAGTTGAGCTCACCATTCCAACGACCGGACTTTTCCTGAGCGAGTCTTGCACTAATGATCTTGTGCATTGCCGTAAAGGCAGCCGCATAATTCGACCTGTGCTCTTCGCCAACATGTTCCCAGAAGGCCTCGGGCATAAAGATACTTCGACTCAATTCGACTGACAACTTTCTTCCACGTTTTGCTTGTGATTGTTCCCGTTTCGTTCTTTTTAAAATTGCCCTAATGTGGTACAAAATAAGCTTATCCACTCGAAGTGGACATCACGGCATCACAATTCACTGGTGTCTGATGCCTGATATCCTATAACCCTCGCTGTCTCGTGAATACACACCTAATCCCCCCCCACACCCGAAAACCTCTAAGAAAATGCACCCTGTCTGTTAGTAACTAAATCCAGTCCCCCCTCGGGGGGGGCTCAGAAAATTTAAAAACAGATAGCGAGTTGCCTAGATTAGTTGGGGACTCAGAAAGTTCATGGAAGGCCTATAAGATAGCCTGGAAAGTACAATGCCTTAACTCGAACTCGAACTTCAACTTATATAAACCTAGATGAAACAGAAGTCAATTCAGTCTAGTCTAGTTAATACTCCCCAAAAACAAAGAAACACCCCTGTACAATGCAGTAACAGAAAATGTGTAACCTTCAGAAAAAGTCTGACTGGGCTGAGTGTCCTTTTTGCATAATGCAATTGTGACCATATACTCTCAAGTTGTCCATCAGCCATCGGCATCAGGAGGTTTTGGTTTGGAGTGAGTCTGCTGTCTCCACTTCGGCCTATCCTTCGCAATGGCAATCCATTCCTTAAATTCCTTGGAAAAGCGGGCAGGAGTACACGCGCATACGATGCGCGCAAGTAAATAGGAAGTGCGTGGAGAGGACAAAGAAGGAAGTATAGGCTATAGGATCTCCAGCCCTCCCTAAAGTGATCAATTCTCCTGTATTGACACGAACTCGAAATTGAATTGATATAGACCCAAATGGCACAAAAACCGAGAGCATATAGGATGGTCTATCTAATGAGACAAAGACGCATAACTCTCATCGGGATACAATTTCGGAATATTCATTACGTCAGCCTCATGTGCGGCACGAGTTTTTTGGTAAGTAAACTTGTGCTGCAGCGATTGAGCGACCATGCTTATCGCGAGTGGCACAACGAACGCAGGAGAGGCGAGGGCCAAGTAGCCGGATGATTTGCGTCCAAGCATCAACACCAAGGCTGAGGCGGCAAAGGCGCAATTGCGTACAAATTTTGCTCTCTTGTAAACTGTCATTGAATCCGGGCAAACTTCTGTGTGTTGAGCCATGCGGTCGAGCGTGTATTCGCGTGGGGGAGTATCTTTGCTGAAAAGCTCTGGAGATGAATATCGCCTAGGCATGCGTGAGACCGTAGCATCCATGAATTTGTCCACTGCACTAAGAAACTTCTCTGATGGAGAAACATACTTGTAAAACTTACGTCGAGTGAAGTTCATGCCTGTTTTGAATGCGTTTAATTCAGCTTGAAGTATTGGCGACTGCGCTGTCGCCAGAAGATGCGTGTCTTGGTCAAGAAAATTGTTCAAACCTAAGTGAACAAGCCACCGCGGAAGCTTCAGGAAACTCTTTTTGTACACAGCTGCACTCATGAATTGTGCTCTCCCCACTCCCGTGGGTCGAACCCAAAAGCACAAAATGAACTTAGCTGTTCCATCTTTATCGCGCCTTGCGCTCACAATCGAAGATGGTGGCTTGAATTCGCTGCAAGCTCGCAGTACTGCACTTGGTGCTCTGCTTGATGACTTCTTATGTTCTTCTGCTTGCTCACTCAGCTTGAAGGTTGCATCAACTTCAGATCGAAGAACAAACCTACCACTATCTTCCTCTTGAAACGTGTTGACCGTTTGCTTCGCCTTAAGTGACGCCGAATAGAGATCCATTGATTTCATTTGATGTGCAAACATACCGTGGTCGGGATCTAGAATATTTCCTACCAGAAGCGTCCAGTCTAGAGGTAAGTCTCGAACTACTCCCGTATAACTCCTCGCAGGGTCGTCCATTTCTGGTACGCGTGGAGGAATCGGCGGCACCGAGGTGTTGGATGAAATAAGCGTTGACCACGAGGTGGGACACATCCACACCATATCTTGCGATACCATCACAGGGTACGATTCCACTGTACTGTGCTCCAAGACCACTGACTTTCCTCCGCCTTTGATGTGTGGAATACCTCGGCAGATTCCTTCACTATCAAAAGCCCAGCCATGGTACGCGCATTGAATGAAGCCTTGCTTAGTACATCTACCTTCGCTCAGAGCAGCTCGTCGGTGCGGGCAGATGTCCTGTACGGCCAAAGGAGTCGCTGCATGCTCACGCACAGCCGTTTCCGACGGTATAACAACTGCGTAAGCCTCATCAAAGAGCTCAAGACGGTGCGGTCGTCCAGCCGGCAGGTCTCTAACCCAGGCCATGGGATACCACTGGCGCATCCAGTCAAAAGAATCATAGTTGTTCTGCTCTCTTGGTGGTGACGATGTCATCGACGCTCGATTTTCAGTAGGTGCACTTATATCCCGCCCTGTCATAATGCCAGAAAGCGACATCTTTGCGGGGGGAAGTCCACTTATTCTACATGATGCAACTGAACTCAGTAAAGCGTGGCTGCCACGAATACACAAGATACCAACTATGCTTCTTGCTTTCGAAATCATTATATCCCAAGAGTGCAATCAACGTGTTATCGCTGCTGTCACTTAAGGGCAGCACACAAGATCAACAACTGCAGATGCGTGAACTACAGAACCTTTCAACAATGACGAATCGCGACTTCTTTGATTGAACCTTTGCACCTTTTCTATTCATGCTACACTTGATGCTACCTTGAAAAATCGCAACATATTTGACAGAACCTTTGCGATTTTTCTGTTTATGCTGTAGTTGGTAAGGTACATGTTGATTCATATCGACCCCAGATGTCGTGATGCCTTGGTGTCAATATCTTTCAAGATCGTTGGCCAGCTTCAATACGTATCGTGATGAACAATAGTTGGATGGCCTGCAATTAATAAGAAGGAAACGCCATCGACAACGGCATCATCTACATTTTTCATTTGGCAATGACAAAGATGACATTGATGGCAGCATTAATGATTTCCACCACCGCAATGAAACTTCTTCTTAATTGTCGTTGTGCTTCTGATAAAGCGGTGAACAAGGCAAATCTATGACAATTTGTTAACCAATGTATTACACAACCACGGCGAATAAAGAAACATCTCAACTGATTTAATACCAAAAAATTATCTAAATTCTGAGACATCTTCCAAAGCTTCAAAAAATGCCCCCAAAACGACATCGATAAATTCTCTTAACGACTCCCGAACTGTACTACGACTTGATTCCATGATTTCGAAAGAAATAATATCTATTATATTCATTTTCGTACTAGCATTTTATAAGTGTCCACTGCAGGAAGATGAATATTCTTATATCACAACATTAAAATCTTGAACCGATTGATCTTAAATTTCACTTTTATTTCTTAGGAGAGATCGGTAGTCAACGCTTTAACAAAGAAGCATAAAGTTTATGCAGCGCTGAGTGTTTGCTCATCAATTGTATGCAGTCGGCCGACAACGTTGCAAGTCGCTAACTCGCCGAAGAACAGACGAAGTTCCCCTTCACAAGGCTGTTCGTCTTTTTGTTTTTGCCTGGCTTGATCAATTCGATCTAATTTTTATGCATAAGCAGAAGTTGTGTTGTTTGTCCTCGTCAACTCATCAGACGTCTAGTCTACTTAATACTCTCCCAAAAATCAAAGAAGATGAGTACACAGTAGTCACAGAGGCATAAAAGATTGCACTCGAGCTACAAAGCGCTCCGAATTCGCTCTAGAAAGTCAATTAAGGAATCTATCCTCTGATCAAGTCGGTGGGATTGAGAGCTCTTAAGTGTGTCAAGTGCCATGTCCCAGGTCTATGGGCAGTCCAGAAGGCAATTATCCGGGCTATTTTTGCTCCAGCGGGGCGCTGCCTCGATCCAAGGATTATACATGTAACTTGCAGCACTATGCGGCATTGCCGGGTTAATGTAGAAACTTATCTTCCCAGTAAGGGGAAGGGGAACGCTGACTGGTTTCTACTTTCTACAGATAGGCGAGCGCTGAAACTGAATTACTTGTTATTAACACGGGAGATGAAACAGCAAATCTACTCTCAGGTTTCGCTTGCAAGGAGCTGTGTGTAGTCAGAACTCGCACGAGCGGACACTGCATCACCACCACCTTTGTCACTTGTTGTCTGTTCCTTCATGTCACCTCCTTCGCTCACGTCGCCATTCGCTTCCGCATGTAAAGAAGTGAGGCGCGCCACAATACGGTTGGCTTGGTCCGTTGAGTAGTCGCCCTCGGCCACACTAATAGCCGTGACTTCAGCGGCTTCAACTAAGCTCAACTTGCCAATGCGCACGTCCGGCCACATCTCGCGCACTTCGTTCTCCACGACGGGGTCGACAGTATTATTTCCCGTAGCTTTTATCTCGGCGGTGGGCGTACTTGCTTGATCATTTGCAGCTTCAACATCCGCAGGAAACACTACTTTCAAAGAGTCAACGTCCACAGCTGCTGCTTCAGCCGATTGATTGCTTTTTCCGTTTTGATGAGCTTGCGATGACAACACAGGCATTGCAGCCGTGGGCACCCGATTATCTGTGACGGCATAGTGGTTGAAGTCCTCTGCCAAATCTATGCTCCCACTACCGCTCTTGTCTAAGTCTTGTTTCATCTTGTTGCTTGACATGAACGCTTTGAAGCTGCCCCCAAACGTACTGCGTCGGCCGCTGGCTTTCTTGCCCTTCTTGCTTTTACTGCCACCTGCCACGGCATTGGTACGGTCCCCTGCGGCTGCTAATTCTTCGAGCTGAACAGTGCTCAGCGTTGCTTCTGGCGCGGCTTGTTCCACCGCAGTGCGCCACGCATCTTTGCCCCCAACAAACACGGCTAAGACAGCGCAGCAAGCGACAGCGGCCTGTTTACCCGCTGGATCTTTCCCATTGAGGGCTGCACTCAAAGGCGAGCTCAAAGTATTCAAGTTCCATGGGAAAGAAGCTCCATTACTGCTGCTGCCACCGCTTTCGTTGGTACTGTTATTCATGTCAGCCAGGTTGGTCAAACAGGCTTGAGCGGTCTTGACGGCCTGCGTCGCTACCGCTGCATTTTTGTGGCCGCTTCTCAAGAGCAAGGCTTGCGCGATGACGCACAGCACGTGGGGCGGGGATTGTGCGGCTTGGTTGAGAGTGCTTTGACCCACGAGACGCAGGGCCTGTGTCAAGGGGAAAAAAGAAGAGGCGTTTCGTCGAAAAGGAGAAGAAAGTTAAAGAGACAAGACGTGTATGTCTTTGGAAGAGTTACGTTTTCAACAGTTGTTATGTATTCGTTACTTTGGGCTGATTGGAGGCGCACGCATCCAGGCAAGAGTCACATAGGGCATCAATTGCTGATACTGTGGCAGAGGCTGCATCATCTGGAATGCTGCTGCTGCTGCTGCCGTTCTCCAGTTCTCCGAACAACATGTAAGGATGTTGTTGCTCAACGTAAAAGAGGTCTTCAACAGTGAGGAGAGCGTTTTTGGCGAGCACACTACGTTGCGGTGGCCGTCCAAAACAAAAGAAATGTGCACGGGACATGAGTGAGAGATGAGTACGAATTATAGCAGCAAAGCAAGAAAGTTGTAGGTAGGATCAATGTAAAAGGGATAGTGACAGGCGTTCAGTATCCCGAGGAGCACTTCAATGTTGACGGACCATCCTGCACTGAAATCAAATACAATCCGGCGTAGAGCCATGCTAGGGAGAGAATAATCATCTAAACCACGAACGCAATTCAAAGTCAAACGTATTGTATGAAAGAGTCTCTCACCTCCGGAGAGACTTGGAGCATTTCACGATACCCGGCACGACGGCTAGCACTGCGGGGGAGCCTCTCAACACCTCTGGGTGGTGCACCAGCACCCGCCGAAAAGTCGTTAACGCATCGAAGGACTCGTTCCACGGCACGTCCGCAGCGCCTTCGTCTTTCGGCACGAGAATCGCCAGCGCTCGCGCCACTGCTTCCTCGGGGCCTTCTCCTGCTTGTCCACTGGCATTGGCTGCTACTAATTTGGGCAACGCGTCCCTGGACAAAATTTCAGCAACGTAAAGAGCTCCTTCAGGAGCTCCATTCATGGCCCGTTCTTCTTCGGTGAGTTCGAGCGCTTTGGCGCTCACGACCATAGACTCCGCGGCTTTCAGAAACGAGGAGTCGCGCAAAGAACCTCGCCGGAGAGCCATCATTTCCCTCAAGTTCAAAGTTCCGGCTCCACCTGTTTTGTTGCTTACGGAGGCCGCCGCCGCAGCGTTCTTTTGCAACTTTGCGTCGGCCTTGGCGACCTCTTTCGCCGCAGCTCGTGCTTGTTTCGCTTCCTTGGCTTGTTTCGCTTTCGCGCTGCGCTGAGCTTGTGAGGACAGCACAGGTTTCGCTTTGGTGGGCACTCGCTCGTCCGTGACGGCATAGTGGTTGAAGTTTTCCGCCAAGTCGACACTGCCCCCGCCCCCGCGCCGAATGCCGCGTGGTGACGCGTCATCGTCTCCATCGGCTGCGGCATTCTCTTCGCCCACGGCACTCAAGCTGCCGCTCCTGCCGTTGCGTGGGGAGCCCATGCTAGATTTGCCGCTTTTCTCAAGCAGTTTCGCAACTTTGGCGTCTAGGTTGGCGAGCTTCATGAAACCTGACTCCAGGATGTCGACTCGTTTCAGCAAGTGCTCGTGGTTCAAGGACTCGTCTAGCTCGACCACCAGTCCTTCCAAGCTGGTCATTCGAGCTTGCAGCTGCTTGACGTCATCTCCTGGTTCAGTTTTACTGTCAAGTTGATCGTCTGGGTTCTTGCTGCTGTCGACACCACTTTTGCTTCTACTTTTGCTCACGCTACCACTGGACTCGGGTGTTCCCGCAGTCATTTCGAGGGACGTTACGCGCTGGCGCAAATCCTGAACCCACAGAGACGCGGCGTCATGCGTGGCCACTTGCGCCCGAAGGGCCTGCACAAACAAAGGATACGTAGTAAAATGGAAGCAAGCAACTAGTCGCATTAGCAATTACAAGGATAGCGAAGAGTAAGCAACCGGTCAAGCCTTAGGAACAAGCTTGTGTACTCCAGCATGTTTGCGACAACATACCTCGTTTTCTTTCTCCAGCTTGTCGAGTCGCTCAAGAACTCGAGCCAGATCTTTTGAAGCTCCCATTGCTGAAGCTGTATCGGGTGCCGCTTCCGATGTAGCCTTGCCCAAGCTCTTCGGGTTTTCTTCAAGAGTCGAGTTCTCAGGCGCTCGAGGGTCT
>Ga0307982_1004381_pt1 | contig 11175 bp, 8 predicted proteins | sample OrgLakmetagen989_FD_201847 | JGI IMG/M metagenome (GOLD analysis project Ga0307982, IMG submission 201847) | Saline water microbial communities from Organic Lake, Antarctica - #989 | ecosystem: Environmental > Aquatic > Non-marine Saline and Alkaline > Saline | place: Antarctica: Organic Lake... | reverse complement strand
CAAAAACATGATCACGCTTTTGACTAGGGACCACCTAGGAGACGATGCGAAATGGTTTTGCAACGAAGACGCAGAGCTGGAGGAGTCGTTGAGTCTCTTCGTCTACATAGCCGATGCAGCCACATCTCAGAAGGAAGTCACGGCAATCATCACCTCAGCTGGATCTAGCCCACAAGAAAGCAAAAGTTGTGCCACGACAAGCCAGGTAGGATGCACTAACCCGCATGATAAGAAATAACATTTTATTTGGTATATATCCTAATATTCTCGACTTCTTTTGTTCCCCGCAAACAGCTTGAAGTTGTCGGGTCCGATGGCCATTGGTGGCAGGGCGTAATTTCATTGAACGAGCTATGCAAAACCGCCAGAACTTCCGGTGCTGAAGAAGTGCCCCTCGAAGTGCACATTAAATTGGCGGACTCGGCTATCGTTGTTGAAAAGACTGGCCCAATTCCTGCCGCTATGACCACTGAGTTCAATTACTCTCTCGCTTCACCCACGCCCTTGAACCAGCCGACTGTGCTCGTAGCTAGAGCTAGCAAGCGATCTTCGAGTGTTTCTCTGGGTGACATGCACGCTGATTTGATCGAAGCTGTACTAGAATTTGTAACTAAGAAATCTGAAACGGGCTTAGTCCAACCGTCGAGTGCCGAAGCGACGTTGCCCTTTCAGATGCATGCGGCAATGTTGGCGACATTTCGTGCTGGTGATAGTGCGCTCCCGAGTACATTACTTCGACACTTCCAGCCAATTGCTGCTAAAACACATTACGATAGCGCAGTGACTTCAGTTTTATCATTTGGTTCAAAAATTCTGTCTGCAGCTCTATACGGACAAGCTACCAAACGACTGTCAGATCCTAATCATGGAGGCGGCGAGGGCATGGATCACAGCGCAAGCTTAAGCTCAAGAACAAGTATCATGGCTAATAGATCTACCGATACAAAACAGCTATTAACAAATAAGAGCACGACTGTATCGACAGAGGAGGTTGGAAACGACGATATTTTAAGAGGATGGCCTCTGCCGACTCTGAGCCCTGAAACGCTGTCAGCAGCTGCGTCATGGCGGACTCAACAACTCAAATCACTGGGACTCGCACTTGGGAGCTCACTGGATGATTTTTGGGCACAGGCTCTGATCTCCATTGCCAGCACAAGCCAGGTCACTACAAGCGTGCCCACTTTCCGAGAGCTCGAGCTGCCGCTGTGGGCCAGTGCCTTAGGCACACCGCCTCACCTGGTGCTGGCTCTTCTTTCCCCGCCACCGTCCCTACTCGCGTTGCAGAACCAAAGAACTTCCGCGACAGCGATCACCACTGCTTCACCAAACACTGGCAACAAGAGTGGAGGCAGCAAGCTGAGCGGAGCAATGGCTGCTGGCTATTCTCCTTCCACGCTGACGAGGTCGCATTCGTCGCAAGAACGAGAAGCAAGATGGGAAGCCGTGTCGACACGTCTGCAAAACCTGCAGGTAGGTTGTTCACAAATGAACAAGAGATAGACCAAAAATGTAGAATATTGATTAATCCTGTGGCTTTTTCATTGATCTAGCATCATTCAAGTGGAAGCACTCTTGCAGATGGAGTATAATCACTTCTTTTATTGCATACATGTTTCTTTACCTTGCTTCGATTCGGTTTTCAACTTTCTGCCATATCTTAATTTCTAGACTCGCGCAACAGCAGCCCGCAGCGCCTTGCAATCTCATTTTAGTACCTTGGAGCACCTCCGAATTAGCGCTCTTGCCTCAGCTGCTGTCCTTGACTCTGACCCAAGCATGGATAGGAGCAAAACCAGCGACTCCACTTTGCGCACTACATGTGCGAGCTACGCTGTGGACGCACTCGTTGCATCTGAGGTCGCGCTAGAGCCAATCAAGGCTTTTCTTCAGTGGAGCGCCTCTTATGAGGCCGTTTACAAGCGCCGAGCTGCGCGAGGACGGCAATTGTGCAGCGCCAACGATCAGCTCGAGCGAGCCTATGGCCCTAGCGTAGGCAGCGGCGCCGAAAACGGCGACAAAGTTGACCACTTTTCCGGACCGAGGCCGATTGGTGGGAGCAATGCTGGTGGTGGCAGTGGCGGTAGTGGCGGCAGCAAAGGCAGCAACGGCACCGTAGGGAGCTTGGTAGATGGGCCATCGGGAGTGGCGCGGTTTCAGTCGCCCCGCCAGACCATTGAACTACAGGGAAAACCGCACCAAATCCTGAGAGCCGTCATAAAACCACTTCCTGGTGCTACCGCCAACAATACCTCTGACTTTGTGAACGTGAATCGCAATTTGGTACTTACGGTCGCGCCAAGCAGCAGTGCTAGCAGTAGTGGGAGCGCCAGCAGTAGCTGCAAACGAGGCGCTCGCATTGTGCTCTCGGAGCAGGTTCAGTCTAGCGCTCCAGCAGGAGCAGTAGAAGGAGCCGCAGCAAGACAAGCGTGGCATTTTCAACACGCCTGTCACCGAGGCTACCACAGTAATGGCGAGAAGTGCACGGCAGGAGGGATGCAAGGGCCTCTGGGAGTGGAGGAAGCAAGCTTCGTCACACCTTTAGCAAATGCTGCGCTGTTCATGGGTGCTGTGAATTCCACCAAGACCACAGTGCCAATCATAGCATCGAAAGATATGAAAGAAGAGTTAGTGATGCAACGGTGCGGGGCGCCTATTGAGCTGTGCAATCCACTGTCTACTGCTGCTACATCTACGGGTGACGCCGCTGCTGTGAAGTTAGCTGAGGCACAGGGAGATTGGTGTGGGTGGGTGCTTACCGAAGAAGGTGCTTTGACTCCTGCCACTGGTGGTGGTTCTATGGTCGTAGGGTTAGCAGAGAGGCCTCCAGGAGCTGTAGACGACATAGATGCTTACAATGAAGACGACGGGGGTGGTCTCTCAGTGTCAAATGCTTTGCCGTCATCATCATCATCTCTGTCGGCACTCTCCGAGAAGAGTTACGCATCTCGCAGCAGCAGCACCGCCAGTGTAGGTGTGTGGGCGTCTGCTGCCACTTCAATGAGTTACTCTCTCGAGGGCGCGAGCTTAAGTCTCGTGCCTTCCGATAGCCCAGCAGCGTTGAAGTTTACCAACAGCAATGTAGACCCTCGCCGTGGTTTATTGCTGGTTGCTGACGCCGGAAACGCAGCGGTATTTAGGCTCCCTTCATTTTTCTTTGCCAATTCTTTCAAAAATTGACCTCTTTGCTATCACGGGCCCTCCTATTTTACTCACTTTAGTTTGTAGAATATGATGATAGTGTATTCGTCTTGACACCAATCTTTAATTTCCTACTTTAGGTGCGTGTAGTGGCTCCTCGAGATGGCCGCGTGCAAACATTGATCGGTGGTCGAGGCACATCTACGCCTCTGACGGATGGGCCACTTCGCTTGTTCGAGCCCAAGAAAGAGAACAAGAAGGGGCCGACTCAAAAGACTGCCACCTCCTCTTCATCTCTCTCTAGCAGTAGTAACATTGAGAAAAGAGCAGAAGAAAGAAACGGAAGCGCGGAAGGAGTTTTGCTAGGCAAGAAGGCTGCGAACGATAAGGATGCAAGCAACAAGGTCAAGGTCCATTGCGATGAAGGCAGTACTAACAGCAAGCCATTGTGGAAGAAAGGGGATGTGCTGGAAGGGGTAGCGTGGCAGCGCGGCGGCGGCCGGTGGCAGCGCGCAGTGGTGGTGGAAGCATGGGGCGCAGCCTTTGGGGAGGAAAGTCCGCGACAAGCTCATGTAGGAAATGGAACAGCAGCAGGAGGAGCAAGAGCCAGCCAGTCAGGCAGCGCAGATAAAGATGCGGCGACTTCTCCATTGACTGCTCAGGCACTTCCTCCCCTAAATCCAGCGGTAATTATGCTAGTGATCGAAAGCAGGGCATACGTTAAACAGTTTCTGTGAATTCGTGGATGATTCAAGAATAACATACTTATGCGCATGAATGCTACTTTTTAAAGATTGAATTGTTACAACTAGTCTCTTTGTTGCAGATGACGGTTGACCTCGAAGACTACGGAGTGACAAACCAGAAACAACTGCGAGACGCCGACAAAACCCTCGGGCTACACCAGGCAAGAGCGACACAAGCAACATAAGGTTCCAGGCCTTCAAAAGGCAGAGATCGGAAGAGAGTAGAAATGGTCAAATCCTTAGATTCTTTGTTGTCACAAGTGTTGTTCACATGTGTGTTCTCCCCAATGTTCTGAACACAGGTGCTTCGTGTGGAGTTCGTGAATGCTCCCGGTAAACATGGGACTTTTTTGGACACAGAGGTGCGCTCTCCTCGACCTTTCCTTCTTATTGACAAAGACACTTTATGATACTACAGCAGCTGTAAACTTATACTCTGTAGCAGTTACAGTTGAAAGGTACCATTTATTCGTGAGCTAAGACCTTCTTGAAAAAGTTGCTTGGACATCTTGTAAATGAACCCACTCTCTGCCATCCTCATTTTCGAATGCTTGTTGGCATGTAGGTTCGACCTTTGAACACTACTCCAACTTTGAACAACCCACATGCACTGCTGGAATTGCCTTCGGGGCATGTATTGATATCAGACACCGGCAACCATGCATTGCGCACTCTAGCCCCGGAGCTCACTTACCTCTCCACTGTAGCGATTTGCGATCGAGCAAGGAACAGTGGTAGCGGTGAGGCAGTGGTGGCGAGCGGTACAGGGAAGCAACTCCAATTGGCGGGACCGAAAGGATTGGCACTCGTGCCAGGCTCTATCAACACCATTGCCGTTTGCGATTCCTTCAACCATCGTATCGTGATTGCTACGCTGGAGCCTTCCGACATTCAACTTATGAACTCTTCTTTCAGCACTGAAAGCAGCAACAGCAACAACAATAGCAGTGGCAGCAAATCAGCTGCTGCTCCAGCCACTATGAAGGAGGCACCAGGAAAGATCGAAGGCGGAAGGTTGTCAGTGCAGCGCTTTTCTACATTGGCAGGAGGAAATAACAGCGCTTCGACGGCAGCTGCAGGGAGTGGGAAGGCATCGTCTCAAAGTGCTAACAGCAACAGCAGTAGCAGTGCGGACGATGAGTTAGTGTGGCGCCGCAGTGGATGGGTTTCCAAAAAAGCAGGCATCCTAAAGTTTCCGGCCTGCATGCTTGCGCTGCCCCAAGGCGAAGGCTTTCTAGTAGGCGATGCCACTGGGCTGCGATTCGTGAGCTGGCCGGAAGGCTACATCGTTACTCTTCGACGCATTGGGGGCAAAGACAATGGCAGTCGGGGTGGCAGCAGCAGCAGTAAAGATGCACCAGAAAATGAGGCGTCGAGGCTGCAAGACATTTCTGCGCTGTGTTTCGACGGTCGCGGTCGCCTCCTAATCGCCGATTCTGCAGGCGGCGTGTTGCGATTAACGCCCGACTCTCAAGCGGTGCAGACGCCGCGGCCCAAGGAGCCTTTAGAGTCGCACGGCCCTCTTCCCTGGGGCTCCCGGCGCTGGATCCGAAGTCAGCTCGAAGTATTGCTCTTACCAGCGGCGCCTAGCCCGCACATGCGCTCGCGCGACGGTTCCTTGGAGAGCAATGGTGGTGGTACAGGGCAGGGCACTGCGGTCGTGGCTACCGGAGGTCAGGTCAGCACCCATAAACCTGCCGGCCTTTGTTCGCTCGAAGACGGAGAAGTGATTCTCGTGGCGGAGTCGCACCGACTTCGCAAAATCTTTTCGGCGGAGTGCTTAGAGGCAGCTGCGATCCGGTAACGAGGATTTGCCTCATCTAGAATTTGTATGGGCAATTACGGACTGATACATATTTTTCTTTTCACATACAATCTCACATGCTCATTTTACGATTTTTAACTAATCTCGAATATTTTTCTCTTTCCATTTCTTCTCGAGCAGGTATCGCAGCCTCGAGGCCCCTTTGCTTGAAGTCACACTCCAACTGGAATCGGACGCTGCTGCGGCCACCTCTAGACATGGAGCCCAATTAGACGTGGCTTTCGACCGCGCGCAGCGTCTCCATGAGTCCTTGCTGCGCGATCTTTGTGGGATGTTCTTCCAAAATCGAGCCTTGAAGGTAGTGGCCACGGTGCTTCAGTCGTCATCACTAAACCCATCAACGCTTCTTGGAGGAGGCGATGGCAATGCTTCTGTTGTTGGAGCTCCACCGAGCGTCGAGTCTCTTGCTGCCACAGGCGATCCTCCCTCTGTGTCTTCACCAGGGCAATCGTTATCAACTTGGCATCAGGTGGCATCTACTCAAGTGCTTGTGGCTGCGATGCTCTCAGCCCCTGCCCATGCTCACCTCCCGAATGTAGTTTTTGCCCTCCAACGCCCTCAACCTAGCTCCGAGCACGCAATTGCAAGAGCTCCCTCTACTCTTTCTTTGCGGCCGTTGGAATCAGTGCTTGGAGCGCCGGGGCTGGTGGCAGTGCGAAGAGCGCTCATTGGTCGAGCCACCCCGACCTGGTCGCGGAGTCCAAAATGCCAACTCGATGACGTGTCGGCGCTCACTGCGCTGGCCACCGGCCAAAATCTTGCAGCAGCAACGACCTCGACTACTACTGTGTTGTCGTTGCCAAGCTCTTTACATGTGCACGAAACAGAAGAAGAAAGAGTCGAGCCCCTAGTCAATGAAGATCTCGTTGTCGCCTTGCTGTCGTCAGCAGCGGATGCATCCAACGGACAACAACTGCGCCTCTCTCCTTTTCGTGGGCCTCTTGCACACCTCATCGCAGTCTTCCTTCGTTTACCAAGCCCTCACGATGATATTCAAACCAAACCTTCTTCATTTTCCTCATCTTCAGCCAGCACTTCTCCAAAGCTTGAGTCGGTGGTTGGTTCAGCTGCACTCCGAGCAGCGAGTGCACGCTACGCCATACATTGGGCGCAAAATGAGGCCCCAAATGTCACTACTGGCACAAAGGACTCCGCCGATGTAGACGTTGCTTGGAATGCTACTCTCGTGAGCCTCATTCGTGCTTTCAGTCTTCCTGCTACTGGCAGAAAGGAGAGCGACGAGACTGGTACAGCAGGCAGCGACAACTCTATCAGCCTTGAGTCTGGCATTGCTTCTTGGGTACTTAAGGCCGCTCTGACGCAACATTTAGCGATACCTTCAGCCAACAAGAGCTCAAAAGGTGAAAAAACGAGCAGCAACAGTATCGACGGAGGCGCCATTCTGAAGTTAATGCACTGGCTTCGTACAACTTCAGCTCAGTCAGTGCTCGAGACTGCGGCAACAACGGTGCTAGCAACACTGTCAGACCTGTGTGCTGAAGAAGCATCAGCACAAGCATCAAGGCACAGCCAGCGCGCCATTTCATCCCTTTGGAGTCTCCTTTGGACCGATGAGGTGGTTCACGCTCAATCACCGGGAACAATCACGGCTGAAAGCAACATCGCATTTGTGGAACTAAAGCGTCTGAGTAACCCAGCTCGACAGCTTGTACATGTAGCATCCCTTGAAGTAGTGCGCAGCTGTCTTGCCAAAGTAGAACAACAACAACGTCAAAGCCATCCTCCTCTGACGCAAACCAGTCAAAAAGTGAAAACTTCATTGGCAGCTGTGACAGATTCTAGCTATCAAAGTGAACCTTTACCTTTGTTGAATTACAGTGAAGTTGCATCCCTGCTAGCGTTGATTGATGGGCCGAATGGCTTGCTCTGGGCAAATTTTGTGTCCTGGGTTGCGATGGAAAGCGCACAAGCTGCCACTGCAAGTGAAGTTGAAAGCCTGAAGGTATAGCTAGATACAACGACAGTAAATCCACGACTTCCTCGCACGTTTACAAAAGGCAAAAACCTCGGGGCCAGCGATAAACTTGCACTGCAATCACAACGACCCTCTAAGCTATTCTTTTTATCATGTGCTTTTTTTTCTCTTGCGGACAATTTTAGACGACAACTTTTTTTGACGATGTATTTTAAACTCAACTAAAGCAACTACGTAATACAATTTCGTTTCGTGTCCTTATCTTTTGCTTTTTCAGGTAACCGACAATGCGTGGTGGCAAGCTCCAGCCTGGCTTGAATTGAATGCAATCGGCAGCGAAACTCGGTCAGGGTTCGCCGCTGGAGCCATTGCTCTTCGCGATGGATCAGCTACTGTGGGCCTTGTGGAATGCTTGAATGCTCATTTGAGTGCTCACTGCCACGCACTGGCAGTGAGCTTACTCGGGACCTCGACTGTTCCAGCAGAAGAAGTTAAAGCAAGAGAGAAAGCCAAAGCACTACGGACCGAAGTCATGTCATTGGTACAAGAACTGAGAGTCACTCATGCGGCGCTGCAACGAGCAGCTGACGTGGCGCAGTCCTTGTTTGCAACCCAAGACCACCCCAGCGACCAAAACCAAGAGGCTCGTTCTCCTAGCGCCAGCCCTGGATATTCTTCGAGCTCTGAAAACAAATCAACTTCATGTCCTCTTTCTTTGACGATCAACAGTAAGGTTTTACATGTAGGCGGCAGCAATGTAGCAGAACGAGCGGCTGCTGCCATCAAAGCATGGCCAACTTTCACAGTGCAACAAACACGAGGATTGCTGGAAGACCACGTTTGCGAAGGTGCACCTCAGTTGGTGCTGGCTCTGCCCTGGCTCCAACATCTCTGCAAGTGCTCAGCTTTTACTATGATCTGGCAGCAAGCAGCTACCTCCGTGGGTGGTTTGTACGCCCTTTTGCAGACCGACAAAAAAGAAGAAGAAGTAGTAAAGCAAGGAGCACCATCTTTCGCGAAAACAACATCTACGTCAAGAGAAGCGTCTTCAACACTATCAACCATGGCCACTACGTCTCTGAATTTTGACAATAATTCATTCAACAAAGAAGCTTTGTACATGGCTGCGTGCCAAATGGAAATCGAAGCATCAGAGGCAGCTGCCGAAAAATTGGCACATGTAGAACACAATGCGAGTTCAACCGCAGAAGACGCAGCTGAGGTCAAGGAAGTGGCCTCAAGTGAAACGAGGGCTTTGAAGCTATTGTTTGCCATGGCTCGTCACCCATCAGGTACGATGCGCAATGAATCATCAGGCAAATACGATTCTTTGCTTTTATTTTCTAACATATCCCACGTATTAATTTCACCACCCTTTTGCCCTTATCTTTTGTCACTCTTCAATAAACCAGCTCACACCAACACCAGCGACAAAAGTGACGACGAAACATTATTAGTCCCCGACCTAGGAGCTCAAGGTCACTTGTTGCGTGCTTTCTTGGCATGGCATCACCTGTGGCGAGGCCTCAGTGACCAATCTCTGCCCTTTGTGCTGCTACAAGACTTGGCTCCAGCTTTGCTTGCTCCATTGAACAGCCCCCACAACGCCTCTGCTAGCAGTAGCAGCAAAGCTTACATTGATGGGCTAGAGGCGTTGAGCGGTTCTGCGCCAGCTGCTCGTCGGCATTTAATCGACAGCTTGCGCATCCGCCACGGAGCTCTGCCTCGCTTCGTGTGGCCTTCGGGACTACCTGATTCCGCGTGGTGCCACCACCAGCGCCGCACTTTGAAAAGGTTTGAGTTGCTAGCTACCTTACGCCGAAGCAGGAATGACGTGGCGCGCTCCTTGATTGCTTTGCAGAAACTCATCAAGCCAGACGCACAACCAGAGGTAAGGTCGACGTGTATATATGTTTCCTCACTTCAATTTCCTTGAGTCCCATCTGCTCCGAAATGATGAAGATTTATCATTTGGAACGTAATCTTACATCAAATACACAAGTTGTAACCATGCCTGCTCTTATAACTTCTCGAACGCACATCCTCTTCAGGTCGAAGGACTGCGCCACGGTCTAGAGGATCTTGGATCTCAGCTGGAATTGGAATGGCACAAGTACACCCTTCAAGATTTAGAGCAATTGGCGACTCGGGTGAAGTGGAATGAGTTTTTTACGTTGTTTTCGTTGTTGCACTTTTTTTTCTAAATTACTTATGATTACCTGTGCGTGTGTCCTTACTGCCTCACACCTTTTACTTGTCTCCTAATTATCTGTTCCTTGCAGGCCGAAGTGCTCGATTCGCGTGTCTATGCCTTAAACCCCGAGTTGTTAGAGTCGTTGAGCGCCCCGGGCACCAGTGACCTCTTCGCTTGGCTGCGCAATGCGCACTCTTCCGACGGCAATTTTCAAGCCTCAGTGGAAATGGCCATGGGGAAGTCAGAGCTTGAGACGCCTCCTGAGCTCTGGATTTCTCCTGACGACGAAATTGTTGGTGACAGCAAAGATGATGATGACGAGGATAGCCGATTGGCTGGAAATGGTGGAGATGACAGCAATACTGACAATGATACCGGCGCTGCCACAACCAGCGCTACTGCTGCCATCGTAACTGATAGTGAGGTCTCACACCAACGATTGCATGGCCCTCGCGGCGGCAGTAATCGTCAAGAAGTAGGCCGACCAGACGAAGCGAAACTTTCGATGCTCGGAGCCATTCGCACTCGCTTTCATAAGTTGCTCTTTCGCGAGGGCTCAGAGGAGGAGGATACACCTTGCCACTCGCCTCTAGAATTTGACTCTATTCAGCACGCTTTGACTTACTTGTCTGACTCCAATACCAGTGCCTCGCCGTCTTCTAGTACGCCAACAGTCTCTTCTACATCCTCTCAAGACACAAAAAAACAGAGCCCTGACGCTACTCTGATCGACGCCATCAAAGCGTGCGTCGCGGTTCGTTTACCGCTAGCTGAGCTTTTAGACGACGAGTCCGACAACACTGCGCCCAACCGGCTGACTGCTCTCTTGCAACCTGCTTGGCGAGCTCTGTGGGTGGTGGAAGCATCAAGTGCTAGCAGTAAAATTGACAACGCTTCACCAGCCGCAGGAAACTACAACAGCAGCAGCAATAGCAACGTTGGCTTAGAGTCAGCCGTACGCTTGGAGTACGAAATACCGCGGAACAAAGGACGCACGTTGCGCGGATCGCAGTCGCTTGGGGAGCTGTCTGATTTTCAGGTGTGCATGGGTAATGAATACAACGCAAACAATGCGTGCGAAAAAGTGTATTCTTGTGGTAGTAGTGAGTAGATGATAAACGACTTTTCTTTCTCTTCTCTTGTAGGCTGCCTGCGTGCTTGCCAAGAACGGTGGCGATGACGCTGCAGCCAGCCGCGTTGATCGATTCACGGAAGAGTTTCGGTGGGCTCAAGAACTTGGAAGAGTGGTGCTTGCGCTCAAGTCAGCAGGGCATTTTGACTACCAGCGATGCCGCCTTGAGGTTATCTTGAGAGAATAAACCGAAGATCCAGT
>Ga0307982_1004380_pt1 | contig 11176 bp, 6 predicted proteins | sample OrgLakmetagen989_FD_201847 | JGI IMG/M metagenome (GOLD analysis project Ga0307982, IMG submission 201847) | Saline water microbial communities from Organic Lake, Antarctica - #989 | ecosystem: Environmental > Aquatic > Non-marine Saline and Alkaline > Saline | place: Antarctica: Organic Lake... | reverse complement strand
CGTATAGATTCCATGGTGACGTCACTATAATATGAGCAGATTCACGTGACGTGATTCACGTTGATTGGTGCAATTTTCACTTTTCCCGTGATTCACGCGTGATTCACGGCGTGAATCCTAACCTAGATTATAGGACTGGCAGCTAACTGGTAGGTGTATAAAGCAAAGCAGCTTGCAATAGAAGAGGGGCTAATCAGGCAAACATGCCCAAGTGGCCATGGAAGTAATGACAATAGTAGCGGTCAAAAGTGGCCCGCCCTTGGCCCTTCCGTGTCGTGGAGGTTCTGCTCAAGATCAAGAGAAAAGAATCTGCCCTCAGAGGAGGTGACTAAGCTTCCTTTACCACCGCGTGCGAGATGAACGACACAACACCGCATTGGTTAGTTCCCTTGAGGAGTCGGTAATAGCCATTGTCTCCCCAGGTATCCGCCCACGAATTTTTAATGACCCAATAATCCACGCCGTCCTGAGTTCCGTAGCCCACCAGAAGCACCGCGTGGTCCAAATAGTCCGGGTCGCAGTTGTCGTACTCCGAAATACAGCCGGCCTGAATGTAGCCCGTCTCTGCGTTCACGCACTGCGTCGGGCCCGCAATGCCGTGCACGTAAAAGTCCATGCCCTCGGCGTTGAAGGCAACGCTCAGGGGGCCGTTTTTCACCAGCACTGCTGCCGTCAGGTCCTCGTACTCGGCCCCCATCGCCACCATCTGATAGCCACCCACGGCGGCCACCTTCTGGTTCTCGATCTCGGTGTTGAGCAGGTCTTTGTTGCAGGTCGGTGTGCCTGCGACTTCACCGTTTGGATACTCGCCGCACGCGTCCCAGGCGCAAATGCCCTTGTACGGGTACGCAGAGTCAGTCAGCATACCGCCAATCTGCTCGATGTACTGCATCGCCACAAATGGGTACCTACGCAAAGGGTATATCTGAGGTGTTAAGAGAACACAGGAAAAAGTGGTTCGTGCAGTGGCGAGTACCATGTTATTTCGGTGTCATTCTCGGGCAAGTTCATATATATATCAGGTTGGAAAAGCCAAATGGTTTTCAACTTTGCTCAATTCTTTTCTTACCCGCCGTCGCAACCGTAGTTGGCAGTGTCACAAGCCACCAGCTGCTGCTCCGAGAGCTCGAGCAAGTCGCCAGTGGCCAAATAGTGGACGCCGCTGATGTCTTGCGCCGTGGAGAAAGTCCAGCACGAGCCGCAGTACTTCTGGTTCAAGACTGGCCCCACGGCCCCGAGCTCGCGCCAGTCGAAGCTCGAGGGCAAGTTGTCGAGGTTGTAGTCGGCGAAGTGCGGGAACGATTTGCACGCGGCGCAGTCGTCTACAGTGGCCCACCCCACTTCGCCGACTGACATCTCCGCGCCGTCGACTTCGCGTCGAAGCTGCCGGCGCTGCTCCGCTGTTTTGCTCTCTGCTTTGGCTGCCGCTACACCGGCTGGCCCCTTCGCCCCTAAGGCAATATCGCTCTGCTTCGGGTAGGCTGCCTTCATAATCTCAAGAGAGCTGCGAGTTTCGCCAGGGAGCTTGGACTCGGCTGCGGACTTGAGGCCGCGCATCTGCGCGCGCTCCTCGGAGGTCCAGTCCGCGCGAACGTTCACGTTGTACAAGGCCATGGGATGCTGAGCATTGAGCGCGTCAATCTCCTTCAGGTTTTGTTTAAAGTGCTCGAAACGCGCTGCTCTCGAAACTTCATCTGCCGCGTACGGTTTCGAGTGTACCTTAACGAAGTCATCGAAGAGTTTTTCCAAGTCGGTGTCCGACATGGCACCGAAGTTCGGCTTCTCAAGCGCAACCTGCTCCATTAAACTCGGAGACCCCACACCCTTCGACGCAGAGGCCACCTTTGCTGAGGAGCCATTGAGCGCGACCGCGCCACTCACCATCATCGCCATGGCCGTGATGACCAAAATGGCATGGCGCTTGTTGCTCTCGGGTTTTTCTGAAGAAACCTTCCCCGATTGTCAGGAACGAAAGAAGACCAGTGCAAAATTGTGAACAGCTTGCAATGATGATGACATCATAAAGTCTACTCTCATGCCCATCATCCTATTTCTAAGAATGGATCAAAGCTTTTCTCAAGGCTGTCTACCATTCCTGCCTCCATAACTCCCGAATCGAATGTAAATTATCAATTGAATATGCGCACCAAACGAATACATGCCAAGAGCCGATTTATTGTCAAAGATCAAAGGGGGTGCCTCTCCTTTACCTCAATAGGGCTAACTGAAGATTCTGCAGTCGATCCATACGACTTCATCTCCGCGGAGAGCATCTCGAGTACCAAGCCGGCTCTCCTGTCTGTATCAAGTTATAACTTCCTTGCACGCTACACGAATGAGACACGAGAAGACAACATCAGCCGGTGAGCCGAGTAGAGCAGCGGGGTGCATTCATTGAGAAAAAAAAAGACAGAAAAAAAAGGCTTACACTATATTAGTTCATCAAGTACATTACAGGGATGTTCTAAAAAGTTGGTTTTTGGTGACATATCGATCGACACACACAACATCTAATAATGTCTTCTTTGTCGCAGTTTAGCAGTTTGAGCTCTTGCTATCGATACATGCCGATGCCGCTCTTTCAAAGCGGCTAAAACGCAGCATGTCTACGTTGGATTCGTTATCATGCGGAGGGGTGGACTCTGTAACCATGAGCGGCTACCCTTACCTAGTTCGAGGACTTGACTGTTTGTTTGGAGCTATCTTACTGTAGAGGTCGCTATGGTACTGTGACTGTAACTTCACTGCTACACTATAGTAGGCTAAGATCTTTCATGGGTCCATGCTGGCTGGCACAAAAATTTTGTGTTGGCTAAGATCTACGATAAGTCAAATCGCTGTAGTCTTCTCAACACTAGCAAACGATGCGGTCGAAAGTTGCATCGTATGTCTCCGCAGTAATGTTGTGGACTGAGGTGCTCTCAGCGACACATTTCCACCGATCATCTCTCTCTAGTCCCTGGCGAGTGCCGACTGCAGACCGAATTTTTCCTATGCGCAAATATATTTGCTCTGCAGCAAGTTGTTTAGTCATTCCTGCTGCTTTTAACCGAGACACTGAAAAGCTTAAATCTGATAGTGTTGCTGGTGCTATCACTGCGATCGTCGATAACTTCGTCCATGGAGAAGATCGAGGGACCAAATTAGGCACCAAGAATGAAGCATTTGAATTTTCTCCTCCTCCTAATGATCAAAGCGACGGTGCAATTAGAGTCGCCAGATCTGCTTTGGATGACTTCAAAATTTACGACGCTGATTATCTTGAAAACCCAAAATTAGACGAGATGTATGAAAGGAATATTCCAAGTGCAGACCAAGACTGTGATACACTGCATCAAGCTGCGTCTTCTTTATATGGAAGATCTTGCGAAAGTAATGTCGACGTGGCGGAAAAATCTTACGATATTTACAACATTGCGTGTTTGCTTCAAAAAGATAAATGTGGACTTGATTCAAGACTCGAAGAAGTCAACGACGACACTGATTACGAGACTGCACTCGTCCGAGAAATGTACACAGCTGTTACATCATCAAAGCTTAATACTGATGCTCGAAGAACATCTATCCATACAAGGACTAGACTGAACTCGCCCAACGTTCCGCAATCATCTGCTGGCGCCATGTCAGTTGTTTTGGCATCTGCAGCTTCAGCAGCATCTGCTGCGGCAGCAGCCGCCGCGATTGCGGCTAAAGTGTCTGATGACATTTCGCTGCAGGAGAGCAAAAGATCAATTATTGTTCCTGCAATCAACAAAAAGATGAGGGGTTCTGAAAAGCGGCGTGCCACACTTTCCAATCAGCTCAAAGAAGCTAAATTGGACGTTGGAATCAACAATGAGTATGACATCCTTAGCCCAAAGGACGTTATCCCGGCACATCACGTGCTCTTCAGGACATCACGAAGAGATTATCGCATTGCTACAACCCATACAGTACTCACCATATTGGCAGCACAAAGCTTCAAAACCTTCGCAGCTCACATATTACACTCAGGAAATAGTGCAGGAGCAATGGGGTGGCTGCGTCTAGGGTTCGCCTCAGCTGCTCTCGAAGCAACTCATTTGGTGTGCTTGGCGCGGTCTCCACGTTTGAAAGCTGCCTTGACCACAGCGTCTGCACCTTCTCTTACAAATGCAGACTATGCTTTCGTCATCAAAACAGGCAATGTAGCCAGCAGAAATACTTTATACTCGCGACTATGGCCTTGGTTAACGAGACGTAGCGAGATTTTGACCAGCGTAGGCACCTTGGTCCCAATTCTTCACGGCAACGTCTCGACCGATGAGAGTAACCGTACGGCCATGTCTTACCGAAATAGCAAATGGGAGTATCATAGTGGTACACCCGATAGTGGTTTTGTTTTGCACAATGCTGCCAACAGCTCAAGCGCGTCTGAAAGAACTTACTGGCGTCGGGTGACACCACCGTGTTGCATGCCTCTCGAGTGGTACGCAGCTACTAACGGGCATTCTGAATCGAGTGCTGCCATTGCGCGAGTACGCTATGGCGAGAACCGCATTGATCTCGGTGCAGTATCCTTGCTTCATCTCTTTGGAGCACGGCTTGCATCTCCGCTTGCACTGTGGCAAGTTGTGTCGTGCCTTCTCTCAATTGCAGACGGCTATGGCGCGAATTCGATCTCTTACCTTGTCATGTTTGGCCTCACGGAACTCAATGTGGCTTTTCAAGAGTACATGCGCAAGCGTACCTTGCGAAAGGATTTGTCAGCCGATGGCGGCACCAGCCCACGTCATCTAGGCGGCAGTAACAAAGGATCATCTGGTGACAGGGAAACTGCTGAACACGTGCTTGTATGGCGGTCAAAGTATGCTTCTACGGCAAATTTAGATGCAAATCACGAAGCGAGTAACAACAAGATTCAGGATGCTGGCGATGCCGGCGTATGGGTGGCGATTCCCATGACACAGCTCGTTCCCGGTGACCTTATGGCTCTTCGGGCTTCAAATAATGCACGGACCAGTGATGCTTCGGGTGATTCGTTACCCGAGACCCGAATAGTGCCTGCAGACTTGTTGGTGCTGAGCGGTGAAGCAACCGTCGATGAAGCAACTCTCACTGGTGAAGATGCGCCACAGACGAAGGTGGCGGTGGCACCACGTCAACCTTCGGCATTGCCCGCTGCCGGTGCCTCAATTGAAGGCGATCCCTCTCATGTGAAGTCTCCGCGGCTTGATATTGCCGACGCTCACCGCCGTCACGTACTTTTTGCCGGTACAAAGCTCTTGAGCCACGCAGCTGGAAAAGCTTCCGAGATGAAAGATCAAGCAGTAGATGCGAGCAACGCCTGTGTATGCTATGTGCTGCGCACTGGGTGGGACTCCACCCGCGGTGAGCTCGTGCGCCTTGCCACTCGCGACAAGGAGGGCAGCGACGACGACGAAGACGATTCATCAAGCGGCGCAGGAGCTCGCGGATTAGCGTCCGTGCGAGCTGAGAGCACCAAGCTCCTTACTTTCTTGCTCAGTGTAGGAGTGGCCACTGCTGTCACCGTACTCGTGCAGCCTGCCGCAGATGTTAACCCAGGTTCCAGCGCCACTGACGCCTCTTCAACACCTGCTGATGGAGTTTCATCTCCCCCTGCAGTGGCTTCGCTAGTTACAGTGACAGCGTCTGAGTTTCGGGCTTTGACCAAACGGCTGCTTCGTGCATCTCGTGTGCTTATGTCGGTGGTGCCGACTGACCTAGACAGCGCCTCGTCCCTCACTTTTGCGCGCTTTGCACGTGAACTCAAGCAACGGTACGAAAGCAAATACTTTAAGTCTTTATCGTCATAAATATTTAAGCATTCTGTTCTGAAACGGGATTCCCGTGCAAGCGTCATGCTCAAATGTAAACATTTTGACTTTTCGAAGCGTTTTTTTCATAGGTTTGGTATCGTCTCGAACGATGATTGGCGGCTGCCTCTCGCTGGCCGCACAACCACGGTACTCCACGCTCTGTTTATACTCTCTCTCTCTCTCTCTCTCTGAAGTTCTCTCTCAGTATTATGCGAATTGCTCGATTAGATATATTGAAAGCTCTATCTTCTCATCTATATTTGAAACCTCTCAAACCATTTTTTGGAGATGATACATGTCTCTTTTTATCTTTGAATGGCTTTTGCTGTGCGTCTCGTTTGCTAGGCGGTCTTTGATAAAACTGGTACCCTGACTGTGGACCGCATTTCTTTCGAAGGAGTTCGAAGACCGAGCGACGAGGAAACAATTGGAGGAAAGTCTGCAGGCAAAAAGTCAACAAGCGAAGTCGACGGCCTAGCGCTCGCTGTACTTGCTGGTTGCCACGCCCTTGTGCTTGATCCTGAAGCAAGCGCCACTTCCAATAACCCGCTGGAGCCGCCTGATAACAACAAGGCACCGCAACCTTTGTTGGGCGATTCGCTTGAGGCTGCTGCTTTGCATGCCCTTGGGTGGCAACTCGATGCAAATATGAAAGACACAGTGGTTCCTTTACCTGCAAAAGAGAATGGTCGGGAGCCAGTAGTATCAGCAGCTGCATCTTCTGCGAGGGACGATGCAATGAGAAGCACGCCGCTCCGCTCCATCGCGATTTTAAAGCGCTACCCCTTTGACGCTGCCACGCGGCGCATGGGCGTCGTGGCTCGAGTTGCCTTCGTGGCCCGTGAACACAGTCGCGCCGAAAGGAGCACGACAGAGGGGAATAGCACGAGCTCCAGCACAGGAGAAGTTATAAGAGAGGAAGTGTGGTTCCTAGTGAAAGGCGCAGCCGAAGCAGTGAGACCACTCCTGGCCACAACGAGACCTAAAAACCAAGCCGCAACGCATGAAAGTAGAGACGCCTATGGTGATGACAATCTTCCTTGGCTCGATCACGAAGCAGCAACTTGTGCCCAAGCCGGGGCTCGAGTCTTAGCTCTCGCCGGGCGAAGGCTTTCCTTTGACGATCAAGCTCGGGCCAACGTGCTGCCTTCAAGCAACGGCAGCGAGTCAGACAATGACGGCGAGGTTTCGCTAGACGAGCTCGCGTTTAGTTCGGATGGAGCTGGCCTGGCTCTGGGAGGACTCGCGCTGTTTCGGGCCGAAATTCGAAAAGATGCAGCGAGTGCAGTGAAGGCTTTGCGCAACGCAGGCGTGGGAGTGGTGATGTTGACGGGCGATGCAGTTGGAACCGCAGCGCAAGTTGGCTTGCACGTAGGTTTAGGGCTCCCAAGCACCACGTTCACAAGCCACACCAGGAACCAAATTGGAGACTCTGAAGACTCTTGTAGCAATCATGGAATCGGCGAAGACTCTTTAGAGGAAAGCCAAGAGAAAGAGCCAAAGGAGGTCAATGAGATTAAAGACGAAAGCGACGATATATTTCAAGTTGAAGCTACAGACGACGAAGAGGAAGAAGATTCAAACGTGGAAGAGGCATTGCTTGCTGCGTTAGCCTATGTCGACGCACGACTAAATGGACACAATGGCGACTCTTGCACTCTACTCGAGCGGGTTAATGAAGCGGCGACAGCTGCTAATACCTCGACCGCTGCTTCGGAATTGATAAACGTTGATCGCAGGAGACACCAACTTCAGTTATTGGGCCGAAAGACAAAGCATGCTGCCGTGGTCAAAGATGACTCTGATAGGAGACGAGTGCTAGAGCTGCGGCCTAATGCCACCGCAACAGGGGCACTCCTAGGTCTGGGCGCCACTCATCCAGACGGCAACCGTTTTAACGACACCGACCTCGCAACACTCCTTTGGTGGCACGATTTGCGAAGTGGCGCTGCAATTGAGCCTTTTGCATTCACACGCTTGCCCGAGTTAGCTGCGCACAATCTCCTCTGCTGTGGTGGCCCAACCTTAGACCGCCTACTCTTGCAGCCCTCCAGAGAAAAGCTTAGAAGTGGTGATTTACGGCAAGATTTAAGGGCAGCACTTCCGTATTTTTCCATTCTGACTCGCGCTACGCCAGATGCCAAAGAGAAGACTATTCTAGCACTGCAATCGTTTCCCCCACCGACCGTACTTGGCTCTTCTCATCAACCGCATCACAATAAAAAGAGCAAAGCAGAAGTGTTGTTCTGTGGTGATGGGGGCAACGATTTAGGCGGTTTGCATGTCGCTAGCACTGGAGTAGCGGTTGTGGCCATGTCATCAACAACAGCCCCAACTCAAGCTTCATCAGTGGCTACTACTATTGCAGGAAGTGCAGGCATGAAGGGCAGCAGTGGTGGAAGTAGCCTTGACACGCCTACCAATAGCGGTGGTGGTGGAGGAGTAGCCGGCAGCTCCCTTGCTGCCGTAGCGCCATTTGCAGCGGACGCATCGAGGCGGTGCGTAGCAGGGGTAGCGTCGGTGGTGGGCGTTGGGCGCTGTGCGCAAGCGCACATGGTGTCCAATCATGCTTCTTCAGCTGTCGACGCTCTGCTCTCTGCGGCGGTGCGTAGAACTTTTCTTTTCTTTTCTTGCTACAATTGATATATCTGCAGGTGATTGAGAGGTCAGACAAGAGTGAAGCCAAAAGAGAAACATAGCGAAATTTTTTATTCTTCTTACTCATTATATTTGTCGTCGATTGGCCTTCCTCAGGCTCTCTGCGAGCTTTATCATTCGCATAAACGTTGGGGCGATCGTCAGTTGCTTTGCCTTCAGGGCTTTAGTGCTGTTCTAGCGCTTGTGTTCGCAAACGCTGCGATGCCCCGAACCACCTATACAGGAGAGGGAACCTCAATACCTTGTGGTACTCGGAGCAGTGCAAGCAAGCAAGAGAGGGGCGTAAAAGAGCACTATCAAGGCATTCAAGGAGAAGACAGCGGTGTAACGCTTGGACCTGTGACCCCGCTCCCAAGCCTCTTCACCCCCGCAGCAGCGGTCTCCGTGCTCGGCCAGGTGCCCACTGCTCGCATACGATGCTCACCGTTAGAAGAATGCCGAATTTTGGAATAAAATACTCCAACATGATATCCTGCTTCAACGCATCGATTAAAATTCATGTATTTGCTTTTGTGTTCTTGCATCTGCCTTGGGGAATCTGGCCTACCTTTTCTACAAGGCGGCCATTCACGTCCTCCTCATGCGCACGGGCGCTGCCCTCGGTCGAAAATGGGACAACAGAGCAGCACAGGCGCTTGTGACAGCGACAATGACGTCTGCTGGAGCAGTAGCAGCACCGCCTCCAGTGAGTGCTTTAGAGCGCGTGAAATCAGCGCTGAAACGGCCGCCGTTCGTGCCAAACCACGTCGCGAACCACTTGTTTTTACTCAACGCCGCGCAGGTGGGTCTCTACGGCTATTCACTCGAATCTCTTTGGCGCCTTAAAGCTGTCAAATTGCCTCCCTCTAATCTTTTTGGCATTTCTTTACTTCAACCTTCAGGCCGTGGCCGTGCCTCTCACCAATTTCGCTGGTCGGCCTTTCACATTGGATGTCACATCATCTCTGCCCCTTTTAGCGGCTACAGTGGGCGGTGTGGTAGTCATCATAGCCCTGGCTGCTGGTGTGGTTCCACCTCTCGAGGCTTTGCTTCAGTGGGCCCCACTGCAAGAGCAGCGCCCTTTCTCTTCTACTTCTTTAGCTGAGGGTCAACCTATCTTGGGAGGAAATCCACAGGCAGCACAACGAACCGCTTTAGCGCTTGGCACCTTAATTTTGCCCTGGGTAAGACGACGATACATTTTATGAAGTACAGAATCGATTTTGACTAATTCAATTTTACAACTACATACGTGTGCACATAACACGTACTTGTGCAATGTTTATTTCTTTGACATCGGCTTATGGCAGTTGTGGCGGCGATTAACTGAAGAATTCCTCGCGCCCTCTATTGCTAGAGCGCGAGCCAACACCCCTCTCTCAGAAGCTTCCCAGCAGAACTTTGGCAAGGTGGCCACTGGGGTGGTGGCAGCCCTTGCATTACTAGGACCTGCACTTCTCGAATCGGCAGCGCAATCGGCGTCCTCATTGTGTAAAAACTAGCATATATATCCCGTGTGTCGGTTCGGCTTCCTGGTGTTGTATTGAGGAGATTGGTGCGGTTAGTAGCGCGAGATGTAGATAAAGCCTCACTATGCACCTCTGCCCTTTCAGTGCTATAAATTTGGGCCGTGGCACAAGAGGGATTTAGTACTATGGGAATATCGGTACAGCAACGGCCCTTTTTTAAAATACCTGATTTGCGCTCCTAGGTATCCAGAGATAATTCAGGGAAAAATTGGGGGTCGAGATCAGCAGCGAGATGGTTTAAGGTTTAACAAATTTGAAGTTTAACGTGAAGTTCAAGTGGCCGACTAGAGAGGCTTTATTATTTTTCTAATGGGCCGAAATCCGAATTTTCGTTGCGGTTCCTTGTTTCCACAGACCACAGCGAGCTCCTGAAGTCTGGGCGTTTGGAGTTGAAGTGAGGTGTGAGGTGCGAAGCCGCAAAAAGTGAAGAACGGCACTGGTGCAGGTGCACTGCTGCGCAATTATTGATATCCGTTCACGTTTTTTATCTCTCGTCTGTATCGATACCAGCTCTCTTGTTTCATGTGGCCATGTATGCGCCATGGGCTAAAATGGTGAATGAAATTTGAAAAGGGCCGATGCCACAGAGCAAAAGGCGAAATGAAGACAAAATCATTCGCTCCCTTTTTCCCTCTCTGTGCGCTTACCCTTCTGCCTTCTTCTTGTTTCTTCTACTCAAACGCGCACACCAGCAAAATTGCATGCGCTTGGTTGTCTAGTTTACTATGCGGCTAATCATCATGCGCTTCTATCAGCGCGACTGAGCTGCAAGGAGCTTCGTGAGCATCGGCTTCGCTTTGTCCGGTAAGAAAGCAAGGAAGAGGGCCTGGAGGTCCGAATGCGTACTCAAACAATCGGCTGCCGTCTGCACCAACGCAGGGACCTGAACAGGGATTTTACAATGCTCAGAGTCAGTACTATTCAAATATCGGCATGCTTACGATATAGGCAAACTGAAACGTTTTTTTTTTCGTGAAACTAATATTGAATATTCACCACCCTTATTATCTTGAAAATATCCTCATTTGCTTGCCTCGTCTGAGCGTTTCCTCTCAGAACAATAAGAGCGCTCACCTCAACGGCGCCCTTGTCGTATTCCACTAGTTGCTTCACCAGCCGGTAAAACTTCTTCTGGTCGAGCAGTTCCTGCGCCGTGTGCAAGAACTGAAAGCTTTGCTTCAGCAAGTCTTGCTGCTTCTGGCTCACCACGGC
>Ga0307982_1004376_pt1 | contig 11180 bp, 3 predicted proteins | sample OrgLakmetagen989_FD_201847 | JGI IMG/M metagenome (GOLD analysis project Ga0307982, IMG submission 201847) | Saline water microbial communities from Organic Lake, Antarctica - #989 | ecosystem: Environmental > Aquatic > Non-marine Saline and Alkaline > Saline | place: Antarctica: Organic Lake... | reverse complement strand
AGCAACTGCTGCGGCAGTTAAGGTTTGGGCAGCAAGGCCAGGGGATTGTTGTGTAAAGACCAACAAGGCTCGGTTCCCGGCTTGCTTGTGTGCCCATCGTCGCGGCACTGTGACACCAGTTGTAGAGCATATTGCTCTATGCAAAGATACCAGTTACATTTGGCGTGCCGACCATAGGGAAGCCGTGGCCTAGTGACTGTAGGGGGGTGGGGGAGGCAGCTTAGCACACCTGGACAGCACCTTCCCTACCTAGCTCTGCACTTTGTACTGCAGCCACAAGCCTATGCACAGTGTGAGCCCAGCTCACCGTTCGCACTTCTCACACAGCAGCCTACCAAGCTGAGCAACCGCCAACACAACAAGGGGGCTTTGTGCGCTCTGGGGGTGCGCCCCCCACTCGTCGTAGCGTACAATGAGGGCAAACCTGGGTGTGCCATGCCTGCTGTTGTTCTTGGCGCCTCTGTGGACTGTTCTTGCATCCATTACCAAGCAGTCGCCGCTGAGCAGCCCAGGCTGCAGCACCTGGCAGCCTGTGGAGCTGGATGGCATTGCATACAGCCTGCGTGCGACTTGCAGGCTGGATGCAGAAGATGGGTTTGCGCTGGTGGATTGCGGGTTGTGAAACACAGCGTGGGTGCCCGGCACACACTCTGTTGGGCCCAGCTCCAGGGGGGTGTCATGCAGTGGAATTAGCAGGGTAACGCCGCCCAGACTGCTGTCCACGTGCCAAGTCTGTTCATCACAGGCAGCATGAGACGCCACTAGCTGAATCTCCGTCACTTGCATGGTCTCGGGTGCATCAGTGCACGGGTCGCGGCTGACCGCCTGCGCTGCCAGCGGCCACAGGGCCCCCTCCAAAACGCGCAGTAGGGCCCCCTCCACAGGGCTGTGCAGGAGCTGCAAATGGAAGCGGCCAGGGGCCTGTTGCTTCCAGACGAACTCCTGTTTGCGGGTCTTGCGGCTGCGCTGCCGCTTTTTGTGCTTGTGCCAGGGTGACGTCAGTGCTTCCGGGAAAGCAGCCAGTTGGTCTGAGCAGCTGCTGAGAGCAGCGCTGCCAACAGTAATGTCGACTCCTCTCAGTGCTAAAATGGGGCCCAAAGCACGATTTAAGGCCTGAACTTGTGCTGCTGCAAAAACTCCAGGGTGAACAGCCACTCCCGAGGGTATTCTAACGTGCGGAAATCGAGAGTTGTGATGGGTTGATGTACTTGTCGTTGGCAAGGTAGCGGTATCTTGCGCCCTTTGCACGAAGCTTGCGCAGCTATTTTTCCCGGGAAGCAAAGAAAACGATTCATTGGCGCTGGATTGCCCGTGTGCTGCGAGCACAGCGGCGCCCCACAAGCACTGAGCCTGCCGTTTGAACTGCATGAGGCTCCGCAAGCAAATTCTGCCGCCTGATGCCTTCCCGATGCGTGCGCTTCACCTGCGGATACAACTCACGGGGGCAAACACCACAACAATCTAGCTCATATTTTTTATATACTGGGAATTCTTAATTAAAAATAATACGGATTCCGAGCTGTTTAGCCCGAGACAACCTGTCACCCCCTGGGGACAGGTCAGCTACGGTATTCTGTGTGCATGTTGTGAGATTCTTAGCTTCATTTCCAACAGCTCACAACGTGCTTTCAAAGTCACTGAAATCCCCACCTGCTGAACTGGCGTCATCTTGCACGCGCCTTCGTGCTGGCGGAGCACCTGAGCGCCCACTGCGCCCAGTCCTCCGTGGACTCTCATCATAGCTGGCATCAAACTCGCCACCGTCGTCAGACCCAGAGTCGCTATATCCGCCTGCCAACTCAGCCTCCATCAGCTGCATTTTCAGCTCTGATATTTCCGCAGCAAAGTTGGTGGCATTTTCCGTCAATTGCTGCTCCAGCACGTGGATGCGCAGATTGCGTGCTTTCAGAATGGCACTCATTTCTTCAGGTGGAACGCGGGGCGAGCTGCCAGCGCTCGCAATAGCACCTGAGCAAGTGCTTTGTTGAGCGTGGCTGCCGCCTTCACTCGCCTTGGCTTGCAGCCTGTGCTCAATCCACCGCTGAAGCTTTTCAATGACAGATTCTTGTGTTTTCACTGTTGTGCGAAGCAGCTCGACGCGACTCAACCTGGTCTGTAGGGATTGAATGTACCGGCTCTGCTTGAAATGGGCTTTTTGAAGATGCGAATACTTGCGAATCAGGGCAGCATAGTCAGCATCGGCTGACACTGGTGCTACCGGCGGCCGATGCCGCACTTGGCCGGTCTGTTGTGTGCTGTCACGAGACACTGGCCGCAGAGCCGTTGCCCCGGGTAGCTCGCTCTCCCAATCATTGAAATTGCCATCAAATTGCCGAGATGCTCGGCCACCCCCCCGCGCATCCCGGTCAGCTGCTGGGGGCGCCGCGCTGCGTCGGCGAGCAAGCGCTTGAGCCAGCCGTTTGGCAAGCACTTTCACGGCACGAACAAGCTCCTCCCGAGCAAGCTCAGAGCCAATGGCACCGTGAGGCAGCTTTTTGCTGCCGCCAGTCTTCATTGGCCTGTCGGCTGTAACTGCCCGTGCCACTTTCCGAAGCAGTTTATCCTCAGCATCAGCCGTGGCAGCATCCTGCAATTTTGCGTTTCCGGCTGAGGCAGCAGCCTGGTCGGCTCCTCGCTGTTTCTCGCTTTTCAAAGAATTTCGAAGCTGGAAAATCTCCTGTCCGCTGCCACGGAGTGCTGTGGTGAGACGCTCGACTTCTTGAAGCAGGCGAACCACAGTTCGTTTTGCGGCAAACATCGGATCTTCAAAGCGCTCGAAGGCGAAATCCCAATTCTGTAGGGCAGCAGCGCTGCGCGCAGTCAGAGGGCGGGTGAGCTCCTCTGGCAGAGGATCTGTCTGTGATTCGCTGGGTGCAGGTGAGCTTCGGGCTGCAAGGTCTGCACTGTGGGAGCCCTGTGCCGATGACCAAGCTGTGCTGGCTCGAGACGCAGGCTGCATCACGGCAGCAGCAGCCTCTTCTTGGGCAGCAGCAGCAGCAGCAGCAGCGGCCTCCTCCTCCTCAGCCTGCTTCGTAGCGGCAGCAGCTGCAGCTGCCTCCTCATCAGCTTTTTGTCTGTCAGCAGCGGCAGCAGCAGCCTCCTCAGCCTTCGCCTCAGCATCAAACGCAGCCAGCACATGCTTCGGCATACTGGGCGTGGCACCATTCACTTCAGCTGCGCTTTCGCACATGGCCGCGCCCTCCAGCAGTGGACCCATCGCGTCCGCACGCGCCGCATGCTCCGCAGCCAGGGCAGATGCGAGTGCCCGCTCCCGACGAATTACCTGCTTTGTGGGCGCCACAGCGCCGCCCCGGGGGGAGGTCTGCGCCGAATCGCCAAGTGAAGCGGCTGCAGTGGCATCTGTAACCCCCCCTGACATGCTTGGCTCCCACCCCGGCCAGGCAAACACAGACACGTGCAGGGCGTCATTCGGAACAGACACGCCATCCCTGAACACAGGCACAGTGCTGCTGGCCCCTGATAGCAAGCCAGGGTAAACCCCTGTGCTTTTGATAGCTTTCACTGTGTCCATGCGGCTGGCAGCCCCCCCCTTGGCGGCGGCTGAGGCCCCCACAGCTGGGGCCCGCAGGGGGAGAACAGCCTGTGAGAGCTGCGAAGTGAGCCCAAGTGTGCTGCAGCGAGCAGCAATAGCCGCCGCGTCCTGCGCCGCTGCCTCCTCGGCGGTTGCAGCTGCCGCGTGGCCCTCCGCCCGTCCCTTGGTGAGCACGATCAAAGATCGCGCAACACACCTTGAGGGAAGCAGCCACTGCACAGCACCAGCCACCGTGGATGGCGCCATACCCTGTCCTGTGTGGCGGAGGGACGCATGCTCTCGAACAAATATGGACACCATGACTCCCCACCCGGACAGCCCTGCTGCTGACCCCCCTGCACCCCCTTGGCCCCGCGGTGAAGTCTCACCCTCTGCTTCAGTGTCGTTCCATAAACACCTGGGAATGAGGTATCCCGCCCCCCCCTCCAGCGGGAGCACCGGTGAATGAGCGCTGCCAGTAGCCTGGAGCTCGGCGGCCTCTTGGCGAGGAGACACTGCCCACTCAGCAAAGGCGCCCAGCAGGGGGGGGTGGTCTTCATCCACCACAGCCCCCCCCAAAAGTCCCACCTGGGGGGCCAGGGCCGGAGACTGCATGGCCCCCCACCAAGCAGCAAACAGCCCCCCCCTCGTTTTTGACGGCGCCGGGAGGGGATCAGCCCGAGGCTGAAAAGCCACAGCCCCAGAAGACAGCTGCACTTTCCCGACACTGTATGGGAGCTGGTCCAGCAGTGCCCCGAGGGCTAATCGATTTTCGTCGCTGTGCGACGTGCTATGTGTGCCGCCCACTGACGGCGGCAGCGCCACTGCAGCAGCTGCAGCAGCCAACAGAGCAGGGGGCACAGGTGTGGCCACGACTGTCATGTCCATGTTGGTCGCAGCGCGACTTGCTGCAGTGACACTCGCCCGGCGCGATCGGGCTTGGTGGCCACCGACCTTGCCCTCAGTGGATTTACCCCCCTGCACCCCCCCGGACTGCTCAAAGCCCGTGGTCCACTCTGGATCAATCACTGCGTCCAGCGCTGTCGGCAGCAGCAGCAGCCGGTGCGGAACGACTGCACCGCTGTCAGCGGGGGAGCGGGCACCCCCTTTGAACCCCTGTACTGCGGCACTGCGGTGCGCCACGAGCCAGAGAGCGGCGTCCCCGCCATGGGGGGCACATTGGTGCCCCCCTTCACCCCCCTCCCAGGTCAGCACTGTGCTGACTGTGCAGCAAGTGGGTAGCTGTCGCAGTGATAGGGTTGCTTGAAATACCACTTTCGCCTGAGTTCTGTTGGTGCTAAGAGGTACTTGCACGATCTCGACTCGCACATACGCCTCCTCATCCAAGGCATCTGCTGGGATGCGCAGCAGCAGCGGAGCCCCGAACAAAAGTGTTCCGTCCCACCTCCGCCGCACCCCTGCTGTTGCTGCAACGCTGCCCCCCTCATCCGAAACGCTTGCGTCGTGCAAAGACAGACGAACACGGAACACACCTGATCCACCCTGTACGCTCTCCGCGGCACTCTTGCTCAGCCACCCACGACGAATGCCCAAGCGTAGCCACTGATAGTCCACTGCGTACCCTGCCTGCAGTGCAGAGCCCCCCTGTACCTCTGAAGCCGTTGAAGCTCCACGCGTCTGGGGGGTGTCTCCAAACTCCCCCAGTGGTGTGATTTGTGACCGCACAAGCGCGTGAGCGCGCTTCGTCTTTTTCATCAGCTGCCGCACCAATGCTGAAGCCCGGTTGGGGGGGGTCAGCAGGGAGGGGGGGTGTACGAATTCAGACCACCGAGCGCTGTATGTGCGCTGGCTTGCTGCGGCTGCAGCTGCGATGGACAGGCTGGAGGCCTGCATGTTGTTGGATGCAAGCGCTGCCCACCAGGCTGGCGTGCCCTGAAGGGGGGTTACACTGGATAGGCCATCCGCGGCCAGCACAGCTGACTGGCGAGAGGCACCCGCTGCAGTGTTTGAAGCACTTCCGCTGCTGCGCGGCGTCAGTGCAGTCAAAGCGGCTGCAGCTGCGGATGCTGCGGGGGGTGAAAGGGGGGCAAACAGCTCCTGCCCCGTCTCCACTCCGTCGGAAATGCGAGGAGTCACCATCCTTCCGCTGTGCACAACTGCAACTGCACCTGCAAGTTGAGGCTCGGTATACTGCAGCTGTGCAACAATACGTCCAGCGGCAGGGGCAGCTGCAGCGCCAGGCTGGCCGTGCAGCAAGGCGTACACAGGCACTGCTGAGCCGCGGCGAAGGGCATCCCGATAAGCCAAAAGTCCACGAGACGCCGTGCCCAGCAAATGTCCAATGCCTGTTTGTCCGACTTTGCCACCTTCACGCACCACGTAGGCCGCCAGTTCGAAATCGACATCGCCATCTGCGACAAACTGTAACTCTGACGAAACGCGACGGTTTCTGCAAAACGAAACGAACCTTCAAGGCTTTCAAGGTCGAAGTCGAATGAATGTGATGAGTGTTTGTACTGTGGACGCTGTTGAGCATCTGATACCTCGGTGCGGTGCTCTGCAGCGCCCACACGCAGCGTCATGTACGAGTGGAGTGCAGCTGGAAGCTGCACTTGCTCCAGCCATATTGTGAGAAGACCCCTGCTGCCCTGCATGGTACCCACAGCGTGATGGCACAGGATATGCTTTGTGCTTAAGTGTGAGTGCAGGGGGTTGCTAACTATTCAAAAGTTTGAGCTGTTTCAACATACGGGCGTTTGCGCAGCCTTGACGAAATGTTTTGAGCGTTGCCCCCCATGCCACAGCTCGCTGTGTCATGAGCGATGACAAGCAGGGACAGTAAAGCCGTTTGAAAATTCATTAAGACTCTTGTTTGGCCTCTCCTCTAGTCCTCCATGACCAGATCTCGCACATTCGCATTGGGCAGCATGCTCTGGCTGCCATCCGTTGCCCACCCCTGGGCCTGAAGAAATGCCACTTGCTCTCCCAGGCAGAAGGTCAGCGTTGCCGTCTCTTGCAAAATGGCCAACAGTTGAGCCTGTACAGCACTGCGGTGGGCCTCTGCAGCCCCCCTTGCCCCCCCTCCAGTGGCGCTGCGAGTTGAGGCGGCGTCCCCCCCCCTTGCCCCCCTTGTCGGCAGCCGCTTGGAGCTCAAGTCACTTCCAAGAGATGCTGGCCCACGCACCTTTTGCGCAAAAGCACTTTGCTTGTAGGCCTCAGCACCCCCCCTTGAACTCCCGAAGACCCCCCCTTCCAAGGGGGCTGATCGCCCCCACGTCCCCTCAGATGCACCCCCCTTCGTTTTGGCAGTAAATCGGGGATCTGCATTTCGTGATGAAGTTGTGCGCTTAGACTCCGATCGTTGATCTGGGCGGCTGCTCTGAGGCGAGTCAGGTGTCACGGTGGGCAGCACCCCGGTGGCTGCAACTGCCTTGATGTGTCGCTGCAACCGGGAATAGTCTCCGCGCAAGAACATCCCAAGCGGAACATCGCGCTGCACAGAGCCATCGTCCAGCAGTGTGACCCGCAGCTCCTGTGAAGACAACTCCACGCCAGCAGGCAGAGGGGTGTCAGCAGTGGAGGACCCCCCCCCTACAGGGGGTACCCACGACTTCGCGTGGCCCGCCTTAGTTGAAGCTGCGGATGAAGGACGAGAGCGGGGTGCGGCAGACTTTGGTCGATGGCTACCCTCGCCGGCTGCTGTTCTGAGTGTGTTCCCACCTCGCGCAGTGGACAGCAGCACGTTGCTCAGCACTGCATCGGACACTGGCACACCTGCTGTGGCAGCGACCCGACGGTGAGATGTGTTCAAAGCAGCTTTCTCTTCTTTTCCTGCGAGCATCTCTTCATACCCCCCCTCACCCCCCTCAAATGCAGCAGCTTTGGCAGTGTCTGCATCCGCTTGCATGGTCTTCTCAGCAGCCTTGAGCCAATCTGCTGTAGAGCTCCCTGCAGGCACAGTGACATGCAGCTTGTACCGTCTGCCGAGCCCCAAGTGTTCCGACCAAGCGTTGGCTTGCTGCACCTGTGTTCTTGCCAGCAGCATTTGTTGGTGCGCGTATGTGGCCATCTCACGTGTGGTCGCGTCGAAGCGCTTCTCATCTCGGCGCGTCTGTCGTGCTGCTACCTGCGCTGCACTGCGAGGTCGCCGTCGTGTTCCACTGGCTGAGCGCATGCTGCTTGTAGACTGCAAGCCCCCCAAGCCCCCCTCGGAATTCTTCCGAGCAAGGCTGGCCTGCAGGGCACGCTGCATACCCGCTTGTCCCAGGCCATACGTGAAGTCATCTCCTGCCCCAGCCGTGCTGGAGCTGGCTGTGTGCAGCGCTTTTCGTGCTCGCACAGACATACCGGCTGTGCTTGCGTTGGGCCCATGTCTGACGTCATCCGTTGGCAGCCCCCTCCTCGAGTCGCTGTGCAGGTGTCCATGCGATGAGAGGGCAGCTGTGGCGCTGGCTGGTCGCCCCTTGGGGCCCCCCCTGGACCCCGGGCGGGAGGCCCCAGAGTGCAGTCCTCGGGCAGCAGCAATGGCGCTGCCGCCTGGCCTATGCTGAGAGCTGGAGGCCTTGATGGGGCTTAAGGCTCGGTGTGCACCTTGCCTGTGTGAGCTGCCAGTGTGCATGTCAGCAGCGCCTGAGGACGGCAGGGCCGGCTGAGACTGCGTGCCAGGCGGCTTTGCGTCTTGGCGGGCATGAGTACGAATTGGCAGAGGCATTCGGGAATGCAACGCTGGCAAATCAGAAGACATGCGTATTGAATGTTTGCTGCTGGGTTGGGTGCTGTGATTGGTTCTGTCAACCCCCTCAGCAGCGTGCTGTGAGCTTGAGTTTCGCGGGGCGACGTTACTGGCTCTCTGCGAAGCGGAGGTCTCTCGTTGAAGCTTCTCGCGGAATTCTACTACGTCTTGCTCGGCTGATAGTTCCCGTGCACTGGAACGAGCAGCTGTTGCACTTTGGGGGCGCGATCGTGGAGCAGAAATCGGCCGACGGTTGGAACCCGAGGACCGGCCAGAGGCATGGTCGCTTGCGACCGCTCCTCCCAGGCTGCCCAACGGGTCTGCACTCCCCGAGTCTGAGTAGTGGCGCGAAGCTTGATGCTGCCCCTTCTGCCCCAGTGTCGGGTTCAGCAGGTCTGTTCTGCTCACACCTGATGTCTCCTTCAGCTGCATGTGCGTTGCAAGCTGCCGCTCAAACGTATCATCGCTGTCGCCTCCTGAGTCCCCGTCATCCTCGAGAATGTCCAAAGCGTCCATTTCGGCCCCCATTCCATCTTCCAGGGTGTTGGGTGCCCACTTCACACTATGTCCACCAGCACTGTCGCTCCGCTGCGCCATTGGAACGCGCAAGCTATATCTCCTGCTACAGCCTGTGTGCAGCTGTGTGCTCGATAGGCTCCTGCAAGCCTTGAACTCGTTCGCAGTAAACGAAGCTGTAAAAAACAAATTACCTTGCACATGCATTGAATATCAGTGCTTTGTTTTGAGCTTTTGACGGGGCCTGGCGAGGGACAGGGACACCAGAAATCGAGACGCTGCTTTTGCCACGAGTTTAGGGGGGCTGCTTGCGTGCAGTTCATTTACAGCATGCAAACGAAATAAACAAATAGTACAGTTATACCAAGTTATTGCGAACTCCTTCGAAAGTAGGGTCAAGTCGCTGCTTGCAAGGTTGCGACGCAGTGTAGGCGTGCTCAGGTCCGTGAAAAAAGCTCTTCGCCTCGACCCACTCTTCGGGTGGAAGGTATCAACCCCACTGGCAACGCAGAGCGCTGGCTGTGCCATGAAGCCCGTTGTCCATTTGCTATTAAGGCAGCTACTCACGGCTGCCCGCAGGTTTGATGCCCAGCCAGAGCTCAAGGTACGAGAGAGACTTTGCTGCGGAGTTTGCTCACACTGCATGCGCAAGTTTCTTGCAGGGCCTGCTGTATGTCAATCCAGCTGCAAAGAAAGACACCAGTCTACTCAAGCATATGCTACCTGATGAACGCCACATGTTCTGGCCTCTCCAAGATTCATTTGTGTCCATCCTGAAGCAAGAAATCCGCTCTGGCATGCCCCACGTCAGCGAGGCTCAGCGCCTGGCTCATGGCTTTCAGGCGCTGAAGCTGTTGAATGACCGGGCGGCATTTGCCAAACTCATCGGCATGATATCTCCACTGGAAGACTCCCGCAGTGTGCGGTTCCACGCGTCTCAAAAAATCAGCAACGCAGCAGCAATCGATGCACCCAGCGCCCCCATCATTCGGGTAGGGCAGTCCCTCGCTCCAGGAACGCTGCTTGTGTCCCACCCCATGCATGCCCGTGACTCCCGGCACCGCAAAGTCGTCCTCCTTCTGGAGCATGACTCACGGCATAATGCCCAGCAGGGCTCCTTGGGAGTCTGCCTGAACGCAGATCAGTTGGCTGGGTACCTGAAGGACGACTGGTTTGTGCGCGCAACACCACCCGTATCTAGCAATAGCGAGGACCCCAGCATCGCTGCTGCTGAGGCCTCTGGTCGTGGTGGGGCATATCATGCCCCCCTTGACCCCCCTGCCTGGCAAATGGGCCCAGGCGCCACAGTGTCTCACAATTCCCTGGACGACAATGATCTTAGTGCCGACAGCCAAGATGCGCTGCCCTGGGAACCCCCACTGTCAACCTCGCACGCTACCACCCCTCAAGCAGCGGACGGGGTTGAGGGGGCCCTCGAAAGCGCTGGGCCACCCGCATTCTGGGGGGGGCCCATGCAAACACCCCTATTCTTCATCCACACTCGGTCAGATGTCGGCGGGACCCCCCTTCCAAGGCCTTGGTGGAGCGGAGCGCCCCTATCTCACTCACCTGCAGCAGGGGGGGGGTCGTCTGCCTCTCTGACACAGTCAATGGCAAGTGTGCTGGACAGCATTGCTGTCAATACGCACTCAAATGACCACAAAGTCCAGCCCATTGGCGCTGAATCCAGCTCACAGGGCGACCAGCAGTGGGCGCGGGCCGTGGCTGCAAGCAGTGAGATCTTTTCCAACGGGGACAAAGACGCGATCCAGGATCGTGTAGATGCTGGCAATTGGGACCCTTCTGACCAAGAGCATGGCGCCGCGTTCTTCAGCTCCGCGTTCTCGTGGCGCATTGGAGCCCTGCGGGAGGAGGTACAGCGGGGGGAGTGGCTGCCGGTGCAGCACAGCGACCCGTGGGCGCTGGTGCAGCAGCACGTGCTGCAGAGGGATGCAAGCACCCTGCACAAGGACCTGAAAGTGGCATCTGCATCTGCCTCTGACTGGCGTAGTGGTGCGTGGACACGGGCTGCCGATGGCAGCAGCGGCGCTGAGCAAGGGGGGGGCTTCGATTCCGTAGAGGGGGGGGGCGATGATGCTGTGTGGCAGCAGGTGCTGCAAGGGCTGGGCGGGGAGTATGCGGCACTGGCGCGCATGCCTGACAGCTTCGTGGCGCTGCACCCAGCTGCTCCTGAGGAGTACCGCCCGGATCCCGAGGTGGCCTTTCGCCAACAGCTTGAGTGGGAGGCCAAGTATGGGGGGGTGCAGGGGGGGGGTGAAGCAGATGTGTTCCCATTTGGCGATGACAGTGTCAAGTTGACCGAAGTGGCCCCTGGTTTATTCATTGCGATCCAGGAAGAAGCGAGCAGCGGGAATGACGCCTCCAGCGACAGTGACAGCGACGGTGACAGAGGCAGCGGCAGCGACAGTGACGGTGACA
>Ga0307982_1004374_pt1 | contig 11182 bp, 11 predicted proteins | sample OrgLakmetagen989_FD_201847 | JGI IMG/M metagenome (GOLD analysis project Ga0307982, IMG submission 201847) | Saline water microbial communities from Organic Lake, Antarctica - #989 | ecosystem: Environmental > Aquatic > Non-marine Saline and Alkaline > Saline | place: Antarctica: Organic Lake... | reverse complement strand
GTTGGAGAACGCGCTCAAAAGCAAGGGCATTTCGAAGGATTTAGATGAGTGGATCGCCATTGCCAAGGACAGGTCGAAGTGGAGACAGCTGACTCACTCCATTCCCAAGCCTCCTGATGCCTGATGGCTGAAGGACACCTCGAGAGTAAATGATTACAATTGCATTACGCAAAAGGGCACTCAGCCCAGTCAGACTTGTTCTGAAGGTTACATTTTTCTGTTGCTATTTGCCACAGTGGTGTTTCTTTGTATTTTTGGGGAGTATTAACTAGACTAGACTAGGCACATAAGAAAATGTATTGTATTGTTTTAAGTGAAACAGGAAGCAGGGCGCCAGGCCAGGAAGGCATATGAAAGCAGTCTGAACAGTACACCACATTATTTTGAAGGTCAAGAGTTTTTTTTTGTACACAACTGCGCCTCAGTTCCTCCCAATGACGTATCTTCCTTCCGCCGCAGCTGAGGGCCTTCTGCTCAGCATGTGCACGGGTCCTGCATTTGCTGGTGAAGAAGCCCTAGCACCAGCAGCACTAGCATCACCATGCTTAAGTTGGCATCTAAGTAGGCATTCGCAGAACATCATTCAACGGACAGGAAAACAGCAGGAACACCTAGGAGTCAGGAGAAGAATGCAGGGGGCGGGGGAAGGAAAGCATGCTAAAATACGAAATTAGACGTGTGAACTACCCTAGGTCGAGGAGGCTTGCTGAGAAAACATAGGCAACTAGAATTTTTGTCCCTGTTCCTGTAGGGGCGCGACTGCCACAGCCAGTATAATTCACGGATCGCACCTCAATACACTAACCCCTCGTCTCTAAACGTACCGCCCATGACATCCATAACCGGTGGTTGTGCAGCTACTTGTTGCTGCTCGGCGGTGCCTGCCGGTTGCTCTTCGGCGCCCCGGCCAGCGCCGCAATCGTCGTCGCTTTTACCCGGCATGTTGCTTATTAGATGTTCTCCCGTCTTCACGCAAACCCTAAAATGTTGGAAGGAGGCACACCAGTTAGATACCTCAGCCTAGGTATACTACGACGCCGATTACTTTGGGCGCTTACCTCCTCGACAGATTTGGACGGCTCCTACGAAACAAGCGCTGTTCTGCAACTATTTGCGATGTGCAGGCGCCCCTACTTTTTTGTCCCAGAGTTCCAGCACCAGCACCACCCTGCTCAAATCTCGTTAGAATTTCCTGACTTGCGGTAGGATTGGGTAGCTAATGGGACTTCAAAAATCTCAAGAAACGCTCCTTGATCCGCTCCCATCCGCTCCCCTATTTTTATGGCAAACCAACAATGAACCACGAACGGAAGCTTGACTAGATTCGTGAGGCCTTCTCGCACAACGTTGACTCCTTTTCAGTTCTAAATGCTTGCTTCTATCTTTAGGAAGGCACCTTCACTTTCCCGCCGGCGTCAACGATTTTGATAACTCTTCAGTTCAATCCTCATATCTATATCCTAATCAATCATCGCGTCGTACGTATATACTGTACAGTATATTCGAAAGTAGAAAACAGCAAGTGAGTTATCAAGGGAAATACTAGTAGTCGATCGACTGGACTGAACGACATAACAAACCACGACTGCTCCCTCGACAAAAATAGCATCTCGCCCAATGAGCTTCAGAAATTCATTCTTCACTCTCCTGGCTGCATTCGTCTATTTGCCATGCGTCTTCATGGCTAAGCACGATTACGCTCTCCCTTCGAGAAACGTGTCTCTGACAGCTGTTAGAAAAGGCTGCACTTTTAGCGACGTTGGCTATCATCCCGTTCTAGATGAACCACTCATTCTTGCAAGCGGGATTATTCTTGATGTAGGTGCCAACGATGGCTCAAATTTGGCTCGGCCTAGTGTGCATACTGAGGGAGCACGCGTGATATCTTTTGAACCTCAGGTCTCATTAGCGCATTCTTTGTTCGAAAAAGTGAAAGCTAATGCTATCGGCAATAAAAAACGCCCCATTGACGACCGACCTCCAACGTATATGCTTGAAATCAAGCCGGGTAGCCTGCCGCTGCCAAATCATCTATCGGCTGCTGCAGAAGCACTGGCAGGGCCTCATGGTGGAATCGTTGTGGTGAACGGCGCCGCCAGTGACACCGTCAGTGCGATGCCGTTGTACGCATCCCCCAAGACAGGCACCAAAATGGTCTCTCTTGCACCGGGTAACATGCCTAAGTATCAAAAGGGTGGTCAAAGGAATACACTGGACCCGGAGCGTGGAATTGCGCAAAAAATAGGTAGCACAGCTGTTTTTCCCCTGGACGCCCTTTTCGAGGGCGACTCTTCACTGCGCAGATTCAACGTTTCATTGCTCAAAATTGACGCACAAGGCTACGAGGCCCATATCATTCGGGGCTCAAAGGGTATCATCTCTACCAGAATAAATGCTATTCAACTGGAATTTTGTCCTAAAATGATACATGAAGCATCGAAGGCAGCTGCTACTGCAGGTCAAACGACTCAAAACGCTCATCATGCAGCCGTGGAACTCCTTGACATGATGCGCCTTGCTGGCAAGGCTTGTTATCAAATATCACCTCAGGCCAAAGGCATGAAGACACAAGATTTAGACCATGCACAAACTTTCGAGGATTTTGTCGATGCGCACTTTGGGCCGGGGTGCCCTGTCCTTGGCTGCGCCACCGAATTACTTTGTTTGCCAGCTCGTTCAGCAGCCCTTCATGGCGGGCATGAAGACATCGAAGCCGTGGAAACTGTTATGAGGGTGGCAGGCTGCTCAAGAAATAATGGCAAACTTTGATTCAATTTTAGTAGACGTGCGATCGAGTTCGGCCAGCGTAGCTTTTGGGCTGACCTGCATGGCATCATTTAGCTTACTGTGTGCACTCTGGTAAGTGACATCTAGACATCTAGCACCCACCGTCCAATGACTGGCAATATAGGATGGCTATGTGTATGAATTGATAATTAGGAGACGCAGCAGCCCCACAACGAATAACCCGGAAGGGACTTGACTATGGCTAGGCAGATTATAAGTATTACTAGATGGCGGGTAAAGCAAATTTATTACAGCGTTTGTTTAAGTGAAGTCTAGCGCTACAAATTTCCATTCAGTTCATGTGATGATGATAACGGCCAGGACCTAGCTGCTGCCTTTTTCTTCTCCCTATCTCCCCTGCCCACCTACGAACTGTGCTTTAGAACTTTAGAACTTGTGAGAAGAAAATTTGAGAGGTCCCACCGCGGAGGAGGGAGAGGAAGATACCCCACGATTTCATTGAAGCAATTCAGAAGATTGATATAAGTATGGGTGTCGCCAACTCTATAGCGCTTGGCTGCAATGGCTTTGGAAAAGTATATAGGGTTTATGGCTCCGTGAGCGTGCTGCTGTAATGAAGGTGGCTGCCTTGGATTCGGAAATGCCGGTGTTTTATGTTGTATGAACCCCAAGCTTGGCTTTCAGTCCAAACCCGGAGACTCCGTGGCTTCGTAAGGTGAGTCAAAACGCTGATACCAATGCGTTATTGTGTATTGATGCGTTATTTATTGTGTATTGAAGTGGGTATTCCGAATTCTTTGCGGCCATTCGGTGATGTGTGCGAGAACCGGGACACTGCGCAACTACTTTGACAGCACCACAAGACCACAAGGCGCCACTCGCCGCTTTCCCGATCATCTCTCCCTCAGGTCAATGCCGAGTGTCGAGCTCAAAGATCATGGCAGAATCCGTTCAAGAGATTACCACTCAAGGCGAGAAAACATTTCGCCTGCAACGGGAGTAGTGATGCCCAGTGATCGCTAAAAATAATGTATTTCTGATGTGACAATTACCTGAGGACATCTAATAGCCGGAACTCTACTACAGCGCGACGTGTCTGAGCGGCTCAAAGGGGAGATCTACTCTGGTGGTGTTCTTGCGGTGCTTCTGCGAGTCGTGGTGCCTCACGGCTGAGTCCATCTCTCGCCTGCGCAAATGGCATAACAAGCGCATACGTGAAATGTGCAGGGTGGCGATGTGTCAATCGTTTGTAAACCAAATAAGAGTCGGCTACCCAAAAGGCTCATGCTTTCGTGGGTACACGAGCAGAGGATAGCGGGCGATCAAGAGATGACTTATGGCAGATCTCTTGAACGGCATCTGAAGTACTTCGGACTCGTGGACGACGGCGGCAAAGCGATCACATTTTCGCCTTGGCGCAGGATGGCGCTGGCTGACTAAAGCTCGTCACGAAAGCGCCTTTCAAAATTGGAAAACCGCAGCTGCAGCCACCTCGGTGCGACACCAGAGTGACACCAGAGGAGAAGCGGAGGTTCCTGGCGCGGCGTGCCCAAGAGACTAAACAACGGCGTGCTCTCTTCAAATGCAGAAATAGACGCAGATGCGACTTAAGTCCGGTTTCAAAATTATTTCATGAACAGTTTCCACTTTAGAGGGGGGTGGAAGTATTGTGCTTCCTGCCCTCTACACACAAATACCTCGCTTTTTGAAAATTTCCCGAGGAATTTGGCCAATGCCCCTCTCCCTCCTGAATCACATTCCGCACTTGCATTGTTTGCGCAACGCACGCGCATTCCCACTTCTGCCCGCAGCATTATAGGCTTCTGTGCCATTTGGGTTTGTATTAATTCGAGTTCGAGTTCGAATAATCTTTGCGATTCTGACTTGCGCGCAACGCACGCGCGTACACTTCTGCCCGCAGCATTGGCTTCTGTGTCATTTGGGTTTGTATTACAGTAGTTCGAGTTCGAGTTCGCGAGCGCAAGGCCGGGTACAGACCTTACTGTACTGTATGCTAATACAGGGTAGAAATAGTATACCAGCCCTCCTCGGGGTTGCGCAAAGAAAGGTTGAAGGTTTGCTAAAATATAATAACGAAGAAAATGGTTTAGGCTTACAGGCGTTACATCATGGTCACTTCAGCATGAGTCCTTCAGGGGAGTGAGCCTAGCTAAAGCAGTATGTCCAAGCGTCGATCCAGGGCAGGCTTTAAAGAGGCGAGTGGTCTGAAGCACGATGTGCACTCGGCGCTACGAGCTCCAGCTGCGTTTGCTGAATGGGAATATTTGGACTTGAGCTCCCGTGGTGTGCCTGGCCGCCATTCAGAACGCGACCTATTAGCGCTCACGCCAGAAGCATCCAACCTAACGTCAACTTTAGATGCCTCCAGAAGTTTCAACAAAACTAGCCGGAGTAGTACGTCTGGAAGCCGGCGCTCTAGGGCTAGCAGCAATGGGGTTAACGGCAAAGCAGTTGTCGACGAAGGCAGCAGTAGCACAAGCACTCACGCTGATGTGGTACCGCCCTCGTCAAGTCGGGTGGTTTCGAGTGCTCCCTTATTAGCGTCAACATCAAATGGCAGCAGGCACCGCCGACGAGTGTCCCTGCCACAAGAACTAATCTCAGGCAACGGAGATCTAGGTTCGTCCAGCCATAAGGCTGTCACTAAAAGCGATGTCCAAGACGAGGACGAGGAAGCTTTCTTGCTTCGTTATCTTGGGCCCGTCGCTGGAACTTCGCTTCAACACTCACATGCTCAGTCTACCTTTCAATCATCGTCGTCGACTTCCTCGTCTTCTCCTCAGTCGCCAGTTGTGCCACCGTCTCCGCCTTTGGCCAATTCTTTCACTGCAATTCCAGCCGCAAAACCAGGTAGCTTTGCAGCGCGCGCACTCGAACGAAGTCGGCTGAGTGACCGCGGCAGGAAGAAATTTATTGTGCAACAGCGCCAAGACGCTGGTCTGGATGGAGTAAGCGAGGCTCAACCACCACTTCCGCTACTGTCGCCGGAGCGGTTACCATCGCCGCAGAGCCAGCCGCTGCCACAAGACCTGCCCTTTTGGCTACGGAGCGAAGCAAGCGACGAAGTTCATGCGGATGAAGCTAGCAGCCACTCTAGTGTAGGTCAAGGTACTTCAAACGTGTTGCGAGGAGGTCCCCAAACGACGCCAGCGAGCGTTCGCCAACAGGCATTCCAGCAACAGCAACAGCAGCAGCAGCAGCAGCAGCAGCAGTTTGTGGGCAGAGTGCACAGGAGAGGCGAAAGCGTGCACGCAGCCGTTGTGTTGCAACGTTGCTGGCGCGGTTACCTGGCGCGGGTCTTTGTGTGGCAGCGGAACGGGCCGGGTGCGGCGTGGATGGCTACCAAAATTCAAGCAGTGATGCGAGGCTGTTTAGCGCGTGCGTTCGTGGTGAGCTTTTGGTCTGGCCTAATAGCGTACAAAACTCATCGTCCAATGGGCACGCGTGTTCCTCTCTTGGCGTATATCATTTTCTTTTCTTTGCTTGTCTTACGGTGTCTCTCTTCAGATTTTATTGCAGTTGATTCTTGGTGTCTCATGGTGGTAGTGAGGTCGCATGTGCTTACAACGATTTGCCGCTCCCTCTTTTTTCATGTTCTACTTTCTTTTTTTTCCTCAGGAGCGGCGTCTGCAGTATCGCTTGTCGCACGCGGCGTCCCTGCTGCAAGGCTTAGGCCGAGGGTGGCAAGGGCGTGTGGAAGCGAAGCGAGAGCGCGTTGCGCGCATGGCGACAGCAGCGTCCACCGTGCAGCGGGTCTACAGGGGGAGGCTCGGCAAAGCGTGGTTTGAGCTCTTCAAGGTTTGAAAGAATAAACAACTACGAAAGGGGAAAGACAAAAGGGTTCGTGTCATGGTGTGTACGCATGTATGGCATGATGATGAGACTGCCACTGGTTTATATTGGTATCTCTATGTTTGTTATCGCCATTGAATGACTTGCACATTCATATTTCTTTGCATGAACATCAACCGACGCCCACCAGAAAATGATACGGGAAGCGCGGGCCAAGCTGTTGCAGCGCTGCTACCGCGGAAGCCGAGCACGCATCGCGTGCGCTAAGCTTCGCCAACAGCTGGAGGACGGGGTGTTTTTCTTGGCCAAGTGCGAAGTGGAGTACGAAACAGGGGCTCTGCAGGCTCGGGTCGCCGCGCTGTTAGGAGAAGAGGAAATGGAAGGGGCAGAGGGTAAAGCAGGAGCAGCCGGAGGAGCGACAGCACGAGGAACGAGCGCAACAACAACTCCTGTATTCGGAATGCAGGCAGAATCCAAGAACGGCGTGGGTAATAGAGGTGGAGAAGCAGGAGTCATCGGCCGAAGCAAGAAGAGCTATCTAGCGATGGACATTACATCCGAGCAAGAAGAAGAGCTTTTGAGGCTGGCTCTAGGCGCGGCCTGTTCGCGGAGCCACGCCTATGCTTTTGCCCTTCGGGTGGTGCGCACTCTGGTACGGTTGGCGTGGGCTCGCAAGCGGCGCTTGCAGCTGGGAGCCATGCAAAGGGCACGTGAACGCAACGCTCGTCGTCATCGCCACCGTCATCGTCAACAACAGGAGGAGGAAGAGGGACAAGGACAACAACAGGGGAAGGAGAGAATGCGAGACCAAGAGGGGAGCAACAGCAAGGGCGATGAAAGCAAGAGTGAAGAGAAGGACGTCGAAGATGAAGATGACGTTGGTGATGACGAATTCCTGCCGACAATCGAGCAGCTCGTGAACCATTCGGAGCAAACCTACCCTAGCGTGTACGCCGCGGCAGTAGCTCGTCAGCGTGCCGCTCGTCAACGGCGAGAAGCCTGCCAGCCCCCGGTGCGGCTCTTGTACGCCTACGCGATCTTGTGCCAGTTGGACTGGTCGGCCTCGGGCACACACCGCACCATGGAGCACGCTCAATTGGACGAAGCGCTGTTGACCTGCGAGCGGTGCTGGTGGGCGGAGGGCGAAGAAGACCGGTTTGGGCGGGTGTGCGCCATCAGCTCACGGGGCTGCTGCTTTGAGGATCTCGAGCAGGTGGGTCAAGTTTATCTGATACTTGCTTTTTGTGTTTTGGAGAATAAGAGTACTGTAAAAGTGATGAGCAAAGAGCAGCAAAAGCACGCACATTCACTTGACAACCTCAATAAGGATATATTTTGATCGATTCTATCTTGATGCTGTAAATTCAAAATACCATTTCCATCGTAGGGGTTCTTTCGAGCTGCTGTCACGCGAGCTCTGAGACGCCGCGACGCCCGCACCGCTTCTCGGCAAGGCTCTCGGAGAAGGAACTGCGCCTCGAAATCAGCTGCTAGTCGTCCTACTACGACTATGACCACCAACAATACAGCGAATCAGCAAGATTCATTGCCATCAGAGACGACTGCAGCGCCAGCGCCTTTGTCTCCAGCGGACGCGCGGTGCTTGCGCGACTATGCCGTGTGTCTGCACACGTGCTACGGGTCGTTCCGACGGAGCCAGCCAGTGGAAAAGTTCAAGGGCCGAGCAACAGGTGGTGGCAACAAGCCACTAGCAGCGGTGCGTGTTTTAACACTTGCTTGCACACACATGTATATTATGCCTCGTCTCAAATTTTTGTTTTTCCCCTTTTGAAAGTATACCCCATTTTTTTCAATATTTTTCATGCTTTTTATTCTTTTCAACCTTTCAATGATACCTATGACAATGACGATGTAAATTTGGAAACATGCCATGCAGGCTTACGTGGAGAAGCCCATTCCCTGGCTGCGGTCCTGCGCTTATCGCCGGGCCCGCGGCTTGCTTGCGCGCGCCATCAACCTTGACACGCTTGGCATGGACCACACCCTCAGCATGGCGGCGTCGGTGAGAAAGAGGAGAGAGGAGATATGAGAAAGAGAAGACTTAAGTCAAATAGAAGTGAACTGAAGGAAGTTTTTATTACTCTACTCACGCACTCCAGTACTTCATGCTGCAGGCCTACTCGCAAATTGCTCCCAAGATCTGTTTTTTGACATACTTCTATCCTTGCTTCATATTTTTCTTTTATGCGTTCCCTCTGCTTATCATTTCTACGTCAGATCTTTGAAACCATCTTCGCCTCCATCTGGCGCCCCGTGGGCAGCGAAACCCGCACTTTGCTTTTACACCCGCGAAGCTTGCTGGAGCCCGCCCGGTCCTGTTGCCCCGGTGACCCCCCTCCGGGGGACTTCGAAGCTTTGTGGCAGTCGCCCTTGTTGCCGTCCTTCGCTGCTGCTACTGGGTACGGCAGGATACATGGATTTGATGTAGAATAGTCTATAAGAAGCACGGGAGTGATAATGTTCATCTAAATCCCTGATTTTCTTTCTTGATGGAGACAACAGTAAACAATAATGTTATTTCTGATTTATTTTCTCTGATGCCAAAGGTATGGCATATCGCCTATTGCATCACCCAATGCCCAGAAGGCTGGCAGCCCAAGCGGAGGATCAAGAGGAAGGTCATTCTCCGCCGAAGATTTAGAGCCTCAGGGCACCGCCCGAATCAACGTGATGCTCTACAAATGTGGCCGCAAACTCATTCTTCGCGCTGCTCGCGTGTACACGGCTCCGACTAGAGCTAGTACTACCGCTACTGGTGGCAGAAACGGCAGCAGCAGCAGCAGTCGTGGCAGCAGTCGCGAACAAAACAATACAAGTAATCTACTGTCGCCAAAGTCAATGTTCAATGCCAGCACTCAAGGTTCCTTAAGCCTCATGAGACGAGGATGGGAAGAAGACAACGGAGGAGGAGACAGTGCTCTTGCATCCAAGGTGGACAAACTAGAAGATTACCCCGACAAGGGTTTATGGCACGATCTTCGTCTGGACGGCGGTGGGTACTTCACTGTGCTGCCGGCGGGGAAATGGGCAAAAAACAGCCGAGGAGTTCACCCTACATGGGTGCAAGAAGGCTGGAGAGATTACAGTAAGACGTGGACAAAAGGAAGGAATAGACTAGTAGAAGCTACGCTACCGCCACCGCCACCACTGTTACTGTTGCCAATTCCTTCCACAGTTCATGAGCGAGCATTGGTAGCGGGAAGCACTCAGAGAGTTGAAAGTGGAGAAGGATTTGGTCAGGCTGGTACTACGGTTCATTCAATGATCGCAAAGCAGGAAGATGGCAGAGATCAAGAACAACTCCAACCATTTGAAAAGACGTTTAGCAATCGACAAGATGAACCTGGCAATGATGACTATGAGTATGAGCGCGAAGAATTGGTGGATTTGCCTGGTGGAGGATGGATACCAAATGAGGTGCGAGAAACACAACGTTTTTTTTTAATTGGAAATTTTAGAGGAGTAATAAATTGCTGCATGTATTCTCACAATGCACACATTCGACACAATTGGTTCAAATCGCTACTTATTTACCATTTCTTTTGCCAAAAACAATGATAACTCGACAGGCTTGGGAAGGTGATGGACGGCTGTGCTTTGTAGGGATGATCATTCACGAAACTGAAGTTGAGGACCTCACAGCTCTGGCAACCCGTTTCTATCTCGAGGTACGGAAGCACGAGGGTAGATGAGAAAAGAAAGATGGGGTTCTGCTGCAATGTAAATTGTCTTGAGTCAGGATGTATACTTTCTTTATCTAAATTCATTATTCTTTTTTTTTTGCACGGCATCACAAACATAAACTCCCACTTCTATTTCCTGCTACACGCGCACATACCCACTCATACATAAAGGTCCAAAAGCGGCCTGACGCAATCGTCCGTGCCGCAGCACCGCTCTCACTGGTAGCGGAATTCCTGCTGCCTCGCCTGGAATTGTTACCGGTTGTGCGAGCTTCCCCGCTGCAACCGCCGCCGTCGCCCCCACTCCCACCGCCTCCGCCTCCGCCTCCTCAAGAACACCATCACCACCATCATCATGCCCAATCTAATCACCAACTCCTGTCGCCGAGTACGAGGTCGTCTTTTGACTTTGGGAACAATAACGGTGACAGCAGCAGCGCAGGCCTAGGGAGCCCATTAGCGTCTTCCTCGCGTCGCGCGAGTCAACGTGACACGCCGTCATCACCTCCTCCATTGTCGCCGTTATCGCCGGCATCCACCAGTGGTCGTCCGTTTCCTGCTTCTCCAAAAGGTGCGAAGGCTTCCTCTCCTGCTGCTTTTGAACAGCCGTCTTCGCCTCAACTGGCAAGATCACATTCGAAGAACAATGACAGTGGTAGTAATGCACACGGCGGGCATCACAAAACGATACGGTGCGAAGTTCTACGCCATCAACGACGTGCTATCATATTCTTCTGTGTACTTATGTGTGACACGTCATTATCTTTTATACAATGATTCATTTCGGTGCTATCCTTCTAGTTCTCTGGAATCTGCTTCGTTCTCATTCATCTAAAAATCTTTTTTTCTTTGTTTTCGGAATTGTTCTATTTCGTTTGCACTTCGTCCTCTGCCATTCATCTTTGTTGGCATTCCAG
>Ga0307982_1004372_pt1 | contig 11184 bp, 10 predicted proteins | sample OrgLakmetagen989_FD_201847 | JGI IMG/M metagenome (GOLD analysis project Ga0307982, IMG submission 201847) | Saline water microbial communities from Organic Lake, Antarctica - #989 | ecosystem: Environmental > Aquatic > Non-marine Saline and Alkaline > Saline | place: Antarctica: Organic Lake... | reverse complement strand
AAGTCTGACTGGGCTGAGTGTCCTTTTGCGCAATGCAATATTCATCTTTACTCTCATGAACCCTGTAGGATCAATTCTCGGAAGGAGGCATAGGTTTCGAGTACGTCCGTCACCTCCACTCCGACCTCTCTTCTGCTATGGCACGCCACTCCTTGAAGTTGACCGGTAGTCCTTTGCACTTTAGAGCCTTCTTCAATGTCCGACCCCATGTCATCTCAGGGCATCCATTCGGCCTTGAGTGTGCTTACCAGCCAGTAAGCAACTGCCGCGGCGCGAATTAGGCACAATTTATGAGTTGAAATAATGAGCGGGCTTGGCCGCTTCCGCGAATGCCTGTGTGTGCGTTGACGAGAGCATTCCCTTGCTCTATCTCTTTGGCGCGCCGAGCCAAGACTTCCGCTTCTCTTCTGGCGCCCAACTCATGGGCATACGCGCCCATGGATAACTATGGACGAGGCTCGTGGAAGTGATATGGCTGCGAAATTCATTATGGAGATTCACGTGGCACATGCAGCGAGCCCCCCTTTTATAAGAATTTTGAAGGCGCTTGAATAGACCTTCACGCAAGGACCACAAGCATCACAGCTGTTTAGTGGAGTAGGCGAGATATAAGAATTGGTTTACTGCGCCCTTGATTTCTCACAGAAGGGGAATTGCTTCAAAAAAACTCCAGGGCACGAAAAGCAGCGCGGGACGTATTTACGGCCACACCTCCGGCACAAGTGTACACGCGTGCGTTGCGTGCAAGTCAAAATCGCAACGAGTATAGTACGAAGTGAGTCCTCTTGAATTTTGACCAGTGAGCCGGGAGGCCCAGCTTGAAATCCGAGATGCCATCCCGAGGAAATCGTAAAGATCTGTGGTAGCATGTACTGTAATGTACGTGCGGTTAGTAATACAGCACAGCAGCACAGTGTGCCGTAGAGACCTTCACGGTGTATGAATTGAATAGAGCGCGAAATAAATACACAGGAAGAAGAATCACATTGATATCGAACATAGTATTATACCGAACTCAGCTATGTTTCTCTCTCTATGCTCAATTTATATGCGAATAACCACTTTGCACAATTCTGAAAATAATCCGCATTCTGAAAATAATTCGCCTTTTGCTTTTATCTCTTCCTGTTGGCCTCCTAATTCCGGCCCCTGGGACTTGTCTCAGAGTAATATGAACAGTCCGCAGTTTTTTCAACTTCGTAGCTCTACTGTAGTAACTATAAAGGTTACTTTCTTATTTAATAGGTTGGCCCCCATGGTTACTTCGCGAAGTAAGTATTGTCTTGCGGTGTGTATTTGCATCGGCTAGGCACTTCGGCGCTGATTGGCTTATTAGGAAGAAAACAAAACGCCAAATATTTGCCAACGAATTCCCAGATTTCCATGATAAAGCCATGATGTTGAGCCAAGTGAAATCCATCATTTTTTTCGCTCTCACCTGCATTGATTGAGCGGACGAAGAACTCGCTAGGCCTGTTCATTCACTTACTTTGAGAGAATTTAGAGCCGACAGGCGCGGCCTTTAGGAGCCGATCATCACGGCTTAATTGTGGCTCGTGCGTAATGTCAGATGCAGCGGCCGATACCTTTTTGAGCCCCAATGTGAACACAAGACGCACCACGCAGACAAAACCACGTAACACAATGGACGGGACGCCCAACCCATTTTTCCCAGACGCGAGCACCTCTGTGGAGCGAGAAGAGCGTGATCCTTCGGAATCAGTTGGGAGGCCTATCAATATTTTCAGCGATCGCTTTGATCCGAAATCACCGCAAAGTAATATCACGTCGCCTCTTCAAGCTGTCCACGATAGCCCCGCTGTTACTCTCAGTGGGGCAGGCGAGTCTAAGGAAACAGACCGGCGCGCCATTCAAACACCTGACAATGAGGTGAATATTATTATATCGTTGGATGACTTGGAGCGTGTCTTGTGTTTCTCGTCATATCAAATACCAAATGTGGCAGTGGAAACTAATGATAGCTCCCCAACGCCCCCTCTCCCCTTCCCTTACCTTACCTTCGTGATTTTCCCTGCTGTTTTTTTTAGCTTGAATCGAGCCTGGATGCCTCAGAATCGAGCTCAGATGAGACTTCAGGCCCAAATCCTGCGTTTGCGGTTGACTCGGATATGGGAATCGTGCATCGAGGCACTTTGAAAATGAGCACGACAAAGAAACAACAGTGGAACACTTTTCGCTACACTTTTGAAGCAGTGAAGATGTTCGAGCGCGGAGCTAAGATAATGAAAGCGAAGCGAGTCTCGGCCGAGGGGCTACCGTCTCCCGATCGTCGGCGCTACTCGATGTCGGCTGCGGCTGCGATGAAGTCCCACGCCCCCGGCTGGCAGCTTCGCATGCTGGCTGCTTCTGGAGGAGGCACCATCGGAGCTCGGGACAGCGGCGTTGACACCGATGCCACTCTGTCGGAGTTGAGCAACGCGCTGCGAGCTGCTGTAGCCCAACACCTTGCTGACCCGTCTTGGATGCCCAAGCTGCACGCGTTCAGGTAATGCTTACTCTCTTCCCCACCCACCGTTCTCTGCCCCACTTTATCACTCGTACCCCAACACTTCCCTAAAATGCAAAGCGTGATGGCTAGTTGACTAGACCTTTTCCTGAACGATGTATATAATTGCTCTTGCTCTTGTATTAGTTTGTGCTGATCTTTTTGTGTGCTTCAAGCCACACCCTCTCTCCACCATGTATCCAAAACTAGGGTCAAAATGGAGCAACTCGATCGCACCAACGTTCAACTCGGAGATTTTCGCGTCCTCCTGAAAGTGAGCTTCTTGTGATTGAGCATCAATTGATTCTAGAGTGCCTTCAAAGATAAGATTTTTGCGCTACCTGCATTTGCTGTTTAGGTCATGTTTGACGTGCGGCTTGGCGAGAAAGCTCTGAAGCGCATCTTTGACTCCCTTGACTCTGCCCGCCGCGGCGTGGTGGAGTGGCGCGCTGTGCTCGAGTACATGACTCCTCTGGCCCACGGTGACCTGGTGGTTTGCAAGTGCACCAATGTGGTAACCTGCATGGCAATCTCGTCCGACTGCAGCGTGGTGGCCTTCGCCGGCACAGGCTTTGTGCGGGCAATTAACGTGGGCACGAAAGTGGACATTTTCACCCGCAAACTCGTCGTACTTCCAACTGCAGTGGCCCTCTCCTCGGATGCCACCTTTCTGTTCGTGGGCACCTCCAGCGCGGGCTCTGGCCTGGTCGATTCGTTCGCCATCTCGAAAGCTGCGCCTGTGCCTCAACCCAACGAGACGCCCGCACCTCCGCAGCCGTCGCTGCAGACTTACCCGTACCCGTCCGATGTGCAATGCATCTCCATGAGCCTCGATGACATGGTCCTCGCTGTGGGCGGCGGCGCCAAGTAAACAAAAAAAAATCAAACGATTAATACTTTTCATTGGTACTTTAATTACTCTTGAAAAACCTTAATGTCTTCTCACCCTTGAACAGATGTGTTCAACTTTTTCACGTTGGGGACGGCTCCCTTCTCGTCTCCATACCTTATCCGGACATCGTGCGTTCGGTGTGCATCTCAAGGTGAGCCTTCAGTGCTTCCCCCATGTTTGGATGTCATTTTCTGAAATAAATTTTCATCGGGCTTGACCTTTCATGCGCTCTCTTCCTGCACAGGCCACTGGAATTTGGCATCGAGTTACGGCACTCTCTCGGCGGGAGCAACGAGCTGAGTCTTGTTGATGCGCGCAACGTTTTAGTCGCAGCCCAAGTCGACGCACCTCGCACTTTCAATCGCATAAACTCTGAAAACGCCCTTTCCGACCCAGCACCTCGGACACTCGCCAGGCACTCTCCGTTGGCGTCGCGGCCTGAACTCGTCCAAAAGGTGGTGGTAGCAAAGCATGGAGACGCACAAGAGCCTAAGTTTCTTTACGGTTGTCTTTTGCAAGCTTGCGCGTTAGTCAGCCTATCTGATGCCCCTTTCCTTCTGTATTTTTGAGCAGGACCTCGTGTTTGCGACTCTCGGTACCTCGGCGCATCTTTTGAGCTCGATTCTATCTGACGCTCTTGGCGCAGTGCCGCTGGAGCACGACATTCGCCGCCGCACGAACGATACTGCAGATGCCTCATTGTTCCGGGATGGGAGAATGCCTGTAGTGGCCGTTCTCTTTGTTGCTGTAGTTTGCACGCCCTCCGAGAGGGCGCTGCAGCTCGGGAATGGGCAAGGCGCTGTCGTTACGGTTGAAGATGAGGAAGGTCAGCATCTTGACATCGTCTTAGGACAAGATGGCGACGGTATCGCCATACAGGTATGGTTATACGAGGACCGTTATGCGTAATTTATTCAATAACTCAACTATACATTCAACTATTCTTTAGTCCGGTCCTCCGTTGAGGTTCTCTTTCTCGTCATTCATTACTCTTGCGATTCTTTAATCAAGGACTGGAACCACTGGCTCGAAAAGCCTGCCAATCTACCAATAGGAGTGGCAGCTGAAGTCACGGGTGAAAGTAATGACGCTGCCTCGGAAGAAAGAGGAATGCACCTCTGCGTCGGCACGAAGGTGAACTCTGCTTACTTCTGGTGAACTCCTAGATTTTTTGGTGGCATGATTACTGATAGTTGTTGAAAGAGAGTTAGTCTTCCACAGTTTTACTCATCGTTTATAGTTCGTTCTTCGTATATCAATATGACTTCTTTTTTTGCTTGTGCAGGTTGTTGTGGCGATAGTAGGTAGCATGGTACGCATGAAACGGCGCACGATCGTTGCTATGGGTGGGGATTATGGATCATTGCTGGTCGCCATCTTTGCGCAGCGTTTCTATGCGCAAGGTGAAGACCCATTTATGAGCCATGACGAACGAAAGGAGTGCAGCTCAAAGACGTCTCCGAGAAAGCTGCAGAAGCGCGCGACCCCATCGATGTCCTCCTTCTTTTCAGGAGCAGTTGCCGGTTCCCCGAAAAGTAAGAGCATCAATGAAGGCGAGTCTCCGACATCTATTTCTTTAGAGCCAGTGATGGACGTGTCGCGTCGCTTGGACTTCCTTTCTCGGGAAGTTGAGGATGAAGAGAGTGCTACAGACGCTGAGTTGAGTACGCTGCTCGGTTTGCGGCGTGGAGAATTGATGCCGAATGTTGCCAAGGCCGCTCGCCCCATTGACGTCTTTCTGAAAAGGTTCGACAAAATGTTTTGCACTCACTCGATTCTCACGGAAGTGGTCGAGATAGAGACGGCGGGTAATGTGAATGGAGTGAGCATCTCTTCTGACGGGCGGGTAGTTGCGGCAGGTGGACAAGGCAACCAAGTCATCATCTTAGAGACAAATTACTCTTCTGATTATTCTGACAAGCGGTGCGAAGTCGTCCAACGGTTCAAATTAGGGGACAAAGTATTTGGCGTGAGTCTGAGTGAGGACGGGAGCAAAGTTGCTGTTGGTGGAGAGGACAAGAACGTGATGGTTTTGGACGTCAAGACCGGCTGCGAGCTCTTTCAAGTGTTAGCGGATGATCGAGTGCGAACTGTCGCATTGAGCCGCAAGGCCCACGTCATTGGATTTGGAGGCTTTGACCAGTCGGTCAAGCTTTGCAACACACAACGCGGTGTCAACATGCGTGCTTTCCCCGCTACCGACGTCGTCCGGGGAGTTAGTCTCTCGCAAGATGGAAGGCTGCTTGCAATCTGCGGTGACAGCAAGCGGCTTGAAGTTTTCCAAACCGACTCTCAGGAGTGCTTGCAATCGTGGGAGCATGCCTCCAAGATTTGGGTGGTCGCACTCAGCGGCGATGGGCGCTACGTTGCAGCGGGAGACTATTCAGAAAAAGTAATGTTGCGGGACGTTGAAAGTGGAAATACCGTCTTTGAGCACAAGTTCATAAAAGCAGGACCGCCTGCCTTCGTGTGGGCGATTGCTCTCTCCGAAGATGGGAGCACCCTATCCGCCGGAAGTTGGAACCAAGAGATATGCGTCTGGCGCAACGCTAGTCTTGCTGAAAGCACTGTAGCTACACGAAATAGTGACACCATGAGTAGTCCCCTGCCCCCCGTAATTACTTCGAGAGGCAGTCCATGCAACGAGATTGGTGACAGCGATGCAAATGATGTGACGAAAGCGAGCGCATGGACTCTGTTCTCGACGGCGAAAAAAGGTGACAGGGTGTTCAGTATCGCGTTGGCCGAGAATGGCAACCTTCTAGGATGCGGCGATCGGTCAGGCGTTGCAACGGTGCATCGTCTCAAGGGCCCAGATGCTGAGTCTGAACTGCTTCTGGAGACCAAGTTTCCAGACCGTGTCTTTGCGGTGGCCCTCAGCTCCGACGGAACTTTGTTTGCCGTTGCTGGTGTTCACAAAGAGGTTTGGCTCTACAACGTTGCGACCGGGCATCGTGTTCACGTCTTCCACATTGCTGCAGCCGTTGGGGAAGGCCAGTGCGTTGCTTTCAGTGTACTCCCTGGTGGATCCAACACGCCCAAGCTGTACACCTTAGGAGTGGGCGGAGAAGACAAGTGTGTCACAATCTTTGAATGTTTCGGTGAATTCAAGCGGGTTCTGAAGCTGACGAGGTCACGCGACATCAACAGCTTAGCTTTCAGCCAAGACATGGTCGCAGTTGCAGCAGGCAGTCGAGTGGTGATCACCGGTGGATGTGGGGGGCACCAGTACAGCTGGCGCGATCGACCCGATTTCGAACACATGGCCGATTTATTGGATGGTGACCCGGTGGCTTTGAGCGTCGTTCTGGGGCGCTTCCCAAGCTCGATCAATCTCTGTCACCCGCACTCAGGAGAGAGCCTCATGCAACGCGCCGTGCGATTGCACACCAATGATGTCCTCCGCAAGGTCCTGAGTGTCAATGGAAGCAAGATTGGTTTTGTTGTGGATAAATCCCGGCGAACAGCTCTTTTGATGGCGCTTCTCCTCGAGAAACGGGACGCCACTTCGATGCTCATTGAGACGGTGGCTTCAGGGCGTGTTTCTACTATGCCGTCGTCACTGGGTGCTGTTACGGAGTGCTTTTCACTGATGTGCAAGGTGTTCCCAAATCTTCTACTAGACTTGATTTGTCAAACGGATCTCGAAAAGGAGCCAGAAATGATTGCTCAAGATGGAGCTGCCTCAGGCAGCCATGCCACCTTTGCTCGTCTCACAGATGGCGAGAGCATGGTGCGTGGCTCTTCCAAGCAGACTGGTCCGTCCTGGCTTTGGAATGACGTGTGTGACGACTCTGAGTCCATCACTATCGATCCTATTGAAACCGGTATTTTAGGGGGTAACGAAACTGTGCGCACGTCTTCTTCCGAAGATGTTTACCGGAAGTATGCCACGAATTTTGGTGATGACTCCAGTTTCCTTTCTACGAATGAAGACCAGCCAAAGACCCAAAAATCATCGATGACTCGCTTGTTTTCCAAAGACAATTTTGGAAGTTTTGACATGAAATTGAGCCCCCTTGTGCGACGAAGAATGTCCGAAACTTGGGAGACTACGGTAGCGGCTGCAATTCGTAGCTCGATGAATGCTGCCCCAATACTGGAGAGGCAGTCCTCTAGTCTATCAAGTGAAGCAAAGTCCCTTGAGCACGCTTCCCAGGACTCCGAAAGTCACAGGCGGGCGAATCCTACCGTGTCTGAGACCAAGACCCGACAGGTTATGAGTTTTTTTATTCATGAGAGTCAGCAGAATACCTCACGTTGTGTTTGATTGCTTGCGCACCCACCATGATATATTGCAGGTTGTTGCGATTTACGATCCAGAGTCAAAAACTTGGAAGGGTGCACGGAAGCGAGCGACCAAGGTATCTTTAAATCAAGGGCCGCGCGATGAATGACCTTGGTCTTTATGGCACATTCCCTTACTAATGCACTTACAAAATAACCAATCAATCTCTGCCTTTCGCGCGGACTGCTTTCCTGCACTTCGTGCCTGTGCGATAGGTGGTGCGCCTATACGCCTTTCTCAGCTCCCCACCGTGGGTTACCACTATACTGCTTTTAGTTGCTTTACAGCTCGTTATTGAGTTTCTGGTTATCGATGGAAAAATTGATATCGCCTGGCGTTCTTTATCGTACGTGACGTCCGTCGTTTTTTTCACTGAGGTCTGCCTCCGTTTGTGGTGCTGCAAAGTCCTGAAGCAAAGTGTTTTGTCCTTTTTCAAGTCGCCTCTCAACGCCGTCGACTTCGCCGTAGTGATGATTGATGTCGTCGCCTTCGCCTTTTTCCTCTTTGCCTCGCTGTCAGCCTCGGGCAGTGCTTCATCCTCGTCCGCAAGCTTGCGAGCCATTCGACTTGCGAAAGTGCTGCAATCCAGCAAAGCTCTGAAATCTTTTCGGCTCGTTCGTGCATTCCGGCTCTTAGCTGCATCGAGAACTGACAATTCTGGTGCTTCCGATCAGAAGAGAGCTGAAGTGGTGGCTCTTCGTGTGCCCTTTGAAAACTTTGCAGGGTACTTGCGCTTAAATCGGAACACTTGCAAAACGAAAGCATTCCCTTGAATCAATTATCTGTCTTATCCAGTCTTGATTTTACCGAATGTAACACATTTCGCTCTGCTTTTCTATGCGCACAGATACTATTCGGACCCTGATGAGTCGCCTTTGCACCTCATCACCATGGCCGCCCAGCGATTGCACAGGCTTGACGTCTTCGAGTCGCCCATCATGCGCGCAACTATTGACTTCAAGTGGAACACCTTTGCAAGGAGGCTCTTTTACGGGCAATTTGTGATATTCTTATGCTTTTTGAGTGCCGTGGTGGTGTTTTCGATCTTTGCGAGTCGCACTTGTGGGAACGAGGACTTTCCGGCCATGCATGACGTGTGGAGCCATCCTCAGGGGCAAGTGGCGATCTTGACATCTCCCTTCGTGTTGCTCTTCAGCTTCTTGTCTCTCACCAACGAACTTCAGCAGCTCCTCATCATGGGCTCTGAAGGCTATTTTGCTAGCATCTGGTGTGGCGACTGTTTTTTATTCACCATGCACTACACACGAATGATTAACTTGTTCACTGTTGCTGTAGAAGATAGCACCCCAATCCTCTGTTTTTCGTCCTTTTTTATGTGCTCACTCTCGTTGGTATCCATTTTGTGCCGCGATTCTCCTTGTGCTAGGAACTACTTGGACATTTCCTCGTTTGGTTTGGAAGTCGTAGCCACTGGCGCGTGGTTTGCTCGAGGCGACGAAAACACCGTGCGAGGCCTCCTGGCCACTGCCATCTTGCTCTTGTTCATGAAGACTATGTACTTCGCCCGGGGCTTTCCTATGTGGGGCCCGCTAGTCCGCATGCTTGTCAACATCGTCGACGACATGCGCCCGTTCGTGCTCAGTAAGCCTCCTCATTTCAAAGTTTGCTCTACACTATATGATATCATGATCATTTTATCCTTGTCTCCTTGCTGAGCTTATGTGCACTGGCTTTTCGCATGTTTCCTTTCTTGTTGTCTTATTTCTTCGCGGCAGTTCTGTTCATTTTCGTGATCGGTTTCACGGTAACGTTCTTCGTCTACAATGCGCGCGAGCCGCAATACGCTGGTGATGAAGAAGTGACTTCGAAGCTAATGGACGAGCAAATCTTGGACGTGTTTCAATTGGGTATGTTCTTCATATGTAAATTTCGCGCATTTCGCTTCCTCCATCTGCTCATTATCCTATCTTGACGATAGACTTTCCCATCGCAATCGATCTCACATTTCCAACTTTCTATGTCTTTCTTTCTTTTCATTTTATTTCAAACCTTTTTCAATGTCGTCAGTGGTACGCTTGGCGGTGTTCAGCGATCGAGAAGGGTACACCATGGATGGAGACCCCCCTGCGAGCATTCCGGATGGCACCCTCAACTCCATTTACTTCTCGGGCATGATGACCACCATCAACATTATCCTCCTGAACCTCCTCATTGCAATCATGGCTACGAGCTACTCGCGCGTTCAGAAATATTCCCATCTCGGTGAGGGGCCCTTCTTCAGTTCCTTCTTCTTTTTTATCGGTACATTTCCTTCTTTGTCGCACATAGCACAACCACGTCTCATATCGCACCTTTTATCCTTTTTCATCTCACCTCAGAGGCTATGTACGAGCGGGCCACGATAATCATGGAAATGGAACAGTCGATGCTCCCTCTAGTGACGGCATTCAAGCGGTGGCATTTCTTCGCGCGCTACCGCTACGAGCAAGTCAGGCGGAAGCTCTTCGGCGGTGGCGTGTCACACGCAGGAGGCAGTGGTGCTGGGTCATCGCAGGGAGGAGGAAGTCCTGGTGAAGACGAAGTTGTGGAGACAGCCGTTTCAGCTTGGAAGGCACAGGTGAAGTAAAAGATACATTTTTGCAGTCCTTCAAGGTCATTATCTGTTGAGTTTGCTTCTCTTGCTCTGCCCGTAAATGCCTGTAAAGTTTCCGAGTTGTGTATATACTGCCCTCTCCAACCACCGAGCGATAAGCTATGAATTTTGCCTGTTGTTTCCTTCTCCGTCAACTGTGAACTCTCTGTTACACGTGTGCACAGTTGGCCCTCGATCGCGGTGCCAAGTTCCCTGCCTGGCTGCACATTCTCCGAGGCGGCACTGCAGATTCCACCAACAGCAGTAACCTGGACTACGATAGCGATAGCGAAGATGAGAGTGGGGTTTACGTCGGTGGGAACAAACAAAACGCCATGGGGGCTAACGTGTCTTCGAAGCAACTCGACAAAATCTCCAAGAAGCTCAGCCATTTGATCACCATGGTCAAAGATAACCTTGAAGAAGTGGAATGAAAAGGGATGTATCGGCAGTCTACCTCAAGAGACATATCTGCTCCACCTATCTTCTGTTGGACATCTGAAATGGACTTGTGCGCGCTCACGCCACCCAAACTTCTTCCTTCTTCCTTGCTGAAAGTTCGCTTTACATGTCTTGGCCCTAAGGATTTAAGTACACTTATGCGTTATGCGACAAACTCAAACTCGTGATGCTAATGGCCCCATGGCTATATTATCGAACTCGAACTAATACAAACCCAAATGGCACAGAAGCCAATGCTGCGGGAAGAAGTGTACGCGCGTGCGTTGCGCGCAAGTCAAAATCGTAAAGAGGATAGTGTGTAGAGGGCAGGAAGCATAATACTTCTAGTCTAGTCTATTTAATACTCCCCAATATATAAAGAAACACCAATGTGGCAAATAGCAACAGAGAAATGTAACCTTCAGAACAAGTCTGACTGGGCTGAGTGTCCTTTTGCGTAATGC
>Ga0307982_1004368_pt1 | contig 11194 bp, 6 predicted proteins | sample OrgLakmetagen989_FD_201847 | JGI IMG/M metagenome (GOLD analysis project Ga0307982, IMG submission 201847) | Saline water microbial communities from Organic Lake, Antarctica - #989 | ecosystem: Environmental > Aquatic > Non-marine Saline and Alkaline > Saline | place: Antarctica: Organic Lake... | reverse complement strand
AAATTATGCTTGAGGCGCGTAAATTACGCGTGTACTCAAATCGCACCCTTGTTTCCGCGACGGGGATCTGGCAGTGCCTTCATGACTACGGCACGGAATAACGCGGAAATACCGCATACCGCAGAAATTACGTGGAAATACCACGTGAAGCGTAAAGTGGATTTTTTAGCCCTCGCGCGGGATTCTCCGTTTTCCCTGCACATCTAGGCTACTTGACTTAATCTTTCCTCGCTTAAAAGGACTGAAATAAAGAAATGGCTGCGCAATGAGCCACGAATAGCATTCCCTAGAAAAGACAGTGCCACGAAATTTGTACAGGTCACTGCAACTCCACTACGGGCATTGACGCCTAAAGGGCAAAATTGGTGCACTTTGGGAGGGCAATCTGGATACTTTCCTTGTTGCCTGCAAACAAAAAGGATTAAACAGGCGTGCCAATTGAGTGGAGACAATGCTTTCGAGGAGTCATACGAAAGTATTGCGCGTATATAACAGAAATGCAGGCTCATATCTAGAAGTAAAAATTATCTATATTTCTTCGAGGAAAAAATATCAGCGAACTTGAGGAAATCTACGAAAGAAGGATTAAGGAATGCTCTTACCGGAGCACTCGGTGTTGTGAAGGTCGATTTGAGTCATTTCTGGCGTGTTCTCGAACACTCGAATGTCACCTGCAAAGCATCGACAGCAAATATCGTCAGCACGGACTCGTCGAATGTGAAAGTATTGCGCAAACGCAACGAAAACGCATGCCAATTTCTAGGAGTTTCTAAACACTGATATTTCTTCGCAAATGCAATGACAGCGGCTACCAAGTGGTCTATACGAAAGATTGATGAGGCGAGATGATTACCGGTGCACTTGGTGTTTTGAAGGAAGATATGAGTCATCGAAGGTGTGTTCACAAACACTTGAATGTCACCTGCGAAGCATCGACAGCAAACATCGTCAGCACGGACTTGACTTCGAAATGTCGAAGTATTGCGACGGAAACACATGCCAATTTCTAGGAGTTTCTAAACGCTGATATTTCTTCGCACATGTAAATGTTAGTGGCATTCAAGTGGTCTACGAAAGATGGATGAGGCGAGATGATTACCGGTGCACTTGGTGTCAGAAAGGTCGATAGAAGTCACTTCTGGCGTCTTTTCAAACACTTGAATGTCACCTGCAAAACATCGACAGCAAACACCGTCAGCACGGACTTGACTTCGAAATGTAAAAGTATGGCGCAAACGCAACGAGAATGCATGCCAATTTCTACAATCGTCTAAACACTGATATTTCTTCGCACATGTAAATGTTAGTGGCATTCAAGTAGACTACGAGAAAAAATTAGCGTTGAAAGCATCCTTACCGGTGCACTTGGTGTCAGAAAGGTCGATAGAAGTCATTTCTGGCGTGTTCTCGAATACTTGAATGTCGCCTGCAAAACATCGACAGCAAACATCGTCGGCACAGAATGGTTCAAGAAAGAAGCATGGGGGAATATGCTTACCAGTGACTCCGTTGCAATCAAAGACACTAAATAGAAAGAGCGACTTGCAATGAGCCAGCACGGAAATGTCGCCTGTGGAGCACTCGCACATGTAAATATTAGTGGCATTTAAGTGGTCAACCAGAAAAAAGTGAGCGTAGAAAGCATCTTTACCGGTACACTTGGTGTTAGAAAGGTCGATGAGAGTCATCGAAGGCGTGTTCTCAAAGACTTGAATGTCGCCTGCAATACATCGACAGCAAATATCATCAGCAAAGACTATACCAAGGAAAGAAACATGGGGGGATATTGGGAAAATAATCTTACCAGTGACTCCGCTGCATTCGTTCGCATCGAAAGTCGTCAGCGATTTGCAATTGGCCAGCACGGAAATGTCGCCTGTGGAGCATTCGCACATGTAAATGTTAATTGGCATTCAAGTGGTCAACCAGAAAAAAGTGAGCGCAGTAAGCATCCTTACCGGTGCACTTGGTGTTTTGAAGGCTGATGAGAGACATCGAAGGCGTGTTCTGGAACACTTGAATGTCGCCTGCAAAACATCGACAGCAAACATCGTCAGCAAAGAATGGTCCAAGGAAAGAAGCATGGGGGGATATGGGGAAAATGCTCACCAGTGATTTTTGTTCCCACACCACGAAAATCTGATAGCGACTTGCAGTTGGCTAAAGCACGTATGTCACCTTCGGAACATAAGCGAAAGGAATGTCATTGGACTGAATTTCCTAGAATCGTGTGGAAATAATCCTACCAGTGACTTTTGTGTACGATGCCCCAAACACTAGAAGAAACTTGCTGTGAGCCAGAACAGCAATGTCACCTGCAAATTATTCGCAGCAAAATAGTGAGCGATCTCGTTCACATAAGAAAGGTGGCGCGAAAACTCTTACCGGTGACCTTAGTGCCCCGGAGCATGATCTTCTTGATTGACTGCGCGTGCTCGAACACTTGAATGTCACCTGCGGTTAATCGACAGCAAACATCGTCGGCAAAGAATGGTTCGAGAATGAAGCATGGGAGGGGAAAGTTCTAACCAGTGATTGAAGTCTCAACTGCAGCAAACTGCGTCAGCGACTTGCAATTGGCAAGAACAGAAATGTCACCTGCGGAACATGGGCGGAAACATCGTGAGTGCATACTGGTCCACGGAAGAGAGGCGTAAAAGTAATCTTACCAGTGATTTCAGTGCTTGATGCCTCAAAATCCGACAGCGACATACACTTGGCCAAGACCACTATGTCACCTGCAGAAATTTCGTAAAAACATCATCAGAGAACCCGTCCACCAAAGGAGGGTGAGCGCAAAAGTTCTCACGATGAAAGAAAAGGGAATTTTCTTACCTGAGCATTTTAGGCTATTCACATCCAGCACTGCCATGGTGGGGCCAAAGACGAGAACCAAATCAGCGAGCGTGATTTCGGTTGCGAAGCTGAACCCACACTTGTGGTCGCCCTTAATGCCCAGCCTCACTTCCAACCCGCCACCCGCGACGACATTGACGCAGTTCCACGAGGCCATGGGCAAATCCAGCGCCCAATTCAGCTGGCCATTGCTCGCTTCCACAATGCGTGCCAGTGCTTCTCGCTTCGGCTTTTCTTCGGCCTCCTTCGCCTACACGTCCCCAGAACAAATCATAAGTACACACGAAGAGGCCAGCGCAGGAATAATCAGAACAAGTTATTTTATTCCAATGCAAAAAAAAGGAAAGTCAGCAAAGAAATGGAGAAGGCGATACATTCGAACGTACCTCTTCACGTTGTTTCCACGCTTCAGGAGTGATGAGCTGGTCCGGGGCCAGAGGCCAAGTAACCTTGCTGAACTTGACTTCAACTTTGCCTTGCCCGTGCAGAAACCCCACCACCGTGCCCACTTCACCCTTTCCAATGACATCGTTGTTCGCGGTCCAGCAACAAGTACTCCTCATAGGGCAGCCCACCGCAGCACATGCAAAGGCATCCGCAGTCTCAGGGAGGAGCGCTAGCTCTTCCTCGCATCGTTTCACCTCAGCCGTAGCGTCAGCGACCGAGTGTTGTAATGCCTTTGCTTCGTCTTCCATTTGCTGACGCTCTTCCTTGCCGGCGTCGTCCTCCCCCGCTGCTGCTGTGGTTGCTCGGGCCTTCAACTCCTCGAATTCGGCTTTTAAAGTCTTCGCTTTGGCATAGTCTTTCATGCTTATGGCCTGTTTGGTTTCCCCTAGCTTCTCCTCCGCAGCTGCTTCCAAAGCTGCGGCTCGTGCTTGTTTTGCTGCCGCAAACATGACTTCAGCTGCTCTAGGCTTGTTCGACAGATTCGATTCTACAGCGGCCAGTGCCCCTTGCGCCGCTAGCAGTTCTTCTAGTTTTGCTGCGCAGGTTTGATGAAAACTAGTTGCGTTTGCAACAGAAGCTTTATGCGTTGCAGCTGCGATAGCGGTGGCTGAGGCTACAGCAGCCGTCGCCTCATCGATCTCGGCTTGAATCTTTTCGCACGCATCAGGGTCAATGTCTTCTTCTGCTTTTTGCAGAGATGCTTCTAAAGGCTGGAGAGTTTGAGCGAGTTGAGCTTCACGGCTCAGCGCCTCTGCTTCCGCGGCCGCATTCAACGCTTCAAGATTGGCAGCGTGCTTTGCCTCAAGCTCGCGCATCCGCACCTCACCCTCCGTAAGCACTGGGTTAGATGACTCAGAGCTCTCCGGATTCTGAGCTTGATTGCCAGTACCTGCCTTTTCGCCGACTTCTTGCTTTGCCATAGCCTCAGTATTTCGCTTCGCCTAATCAGACCCCGCCAGTAAAAGACGGAGAGTTAAAGCATAAATACTCAGCAGATTCATATGAATGTACTAGTAGGAATTAACATGCACACTTCATTACCTCGCGCATTCGTTGCATTTCAGTCTCGGCAGCCAATGCTCGGGCCTCTAACTCTGCCTCTCGCGCCGACTTCTGTTGCTCTTTCTTGTTATTGCCGCTTGCCTCGTCTTCGTTTTCTTCGTCTTCTTCAGTGATCGCGTCCACACGAGCACTTGGACGCGCCAGCTCAGCAACATCACCCTTCGATGCCACCACAGAGGCCGCCGTTGGCCGCAACTTGGGGTCTTCAATCAGCAGCGCAGTAGCAAGAGCACCGAGGGATGCACACGACAACACCGAGCTGACAATCAACTCGTTTACCCTCGAGCGGTCAAGCGCGAAGAGGCTGCTGCCGCCGCCGCGTGCAGCCACCCAATCTTCCAGCGACTGCCCAAGCGCCAAAGCTGCAATCAGGAGGCCGAGGCTCCAAATGTCGTCAGCGGGGCCGTACTTTCGCCCGTTAGCCTTCTCAGGTGAGCGGTAAAGGAATGCGCCAACCGCCGAAGATGCAGTCGACTTGGCGAGGTTCAAGCTGGCGAGGCCGAGGTCGATGATCACAGCCGGTGCATCGGGCGCTTCCGAAGCGAAGAGCACGTTGTCGGGCTTCAGGTCGCGGTGTTGAACGCTGTTTTCGTGCATGTGCGCAAGAGCAGACGCAATTTCAAGCGCCCACCGCAGACTATCCTGTGGCGCGGGCGAGGATTTTATTTTGTCGAGGAGGGAACCACCCGAAAGGTGCGCCATTGCGAGGGCCCAAAACTTGTTCTTCTTGCCGTAGTAAAAGCAACCGTAGTAGCGCACAATGTTCGGGTGGTTCAGGTGCGCTAAGATTTCGGATTCTTTTTTGAGTTGGGTCATTTCTAGCTTGGATTTCTTGATGTTGATGAGCTTGACGGCGTACAGTTTCTTGTCTTTCTTGTTGAACATAAGGTAAGTTTCGCCGAATGCGCCTCCTCCGAGGAAAGCTTCCGAGTGCTCGTCATCGGAGTCGTATGGTTCGTACAAGAATATTTTGGCCATCTCCTCGCCGGAGCTGTTCCTCAGCGCTTCCAAGCGCTCCAGGATCTCTCGCTTCGTGCCGCGCACTTCGCCCAGTACAACTTGCTTCGCCTCGTTCACGGTCACTCGCGTGAGGACGCCTTCGGCCACCAGCGCATTGAGCAAATCGGGCACGCAGTGTTCCAAAATGTTTGCTTTCAGAGCAGCCACAATCGCTTCCGTGTTGTCCTCTGCCGCGCCGCGACCACCACCGCCGCCGTGCTCCTGCATGGCCTCGGCCACCGCAGCCGCTGCTTTTGCGGCTGCAGCAGCAGCCTTCCTGCCCGCGGCAAGGTCTGCTTTGAGGCTGGCCAGTGCGCCGTCCAGACGGGACTCCATGTCTATGAGGGCGTTGGCTTGCGCGCATGACGCCGCAAGGAGGTCCTCCAAAGACGCGCCCTCCATTTCTCCCAGCGCCTTGAGCGCCTCCGCCTGCGACGCAACATGCTCGACCGCTGCCCCTGCTGCACCATCAAATTCCTGGTTGAGCTTTTCCGTTTCAATTTGAAAATTTGCACGCAGCTCCGAGAGGTTGCTGCAGGAGTTGACCTGCACCGCGGACATGAGCTCCTGCAGCGCGCGGTCGAGAAGCCCAAAGAGCTGCTGAAAACTCTCGCGGTATTTGCACGCCTTGGAGGTACCCGACCGAGTGAGCGCGAGGCGTTGGCTCCACTTCGACGAATTGCACCACTTTCGAGCGCGCGTCTCGAGTTCGTTGAGAACGCGCACCACTTGAGCCAAGGAGGGGTGGCCATCCGGGAAAGTCGCTCCGGCGAGAGATCTCATGAGCCGATGCGCAGCGTCTGCGCGGCGCCCTGCTTCCTGCACACTGGCATCGTCAGCGCACGCGGCCTTTGAATGTGCCTCAACGGCATTGCTGAGTGCCGCGACATTCGACAGAACAAGGCTTCCAGGTTCAATGCCGGGAACACTCACACTCACGCCTACGAGAGGAGCATCTTGTAGGATCATATCTGCGCGGATCCAAACGCAATGCAAAAATCGAGCAGACAGGAAAATGAGACTGGGTGACTGCTTGAATAAAGAATATCGGACTATTTGACTGCAGAATGTATTTCACGCTAGCTTGGGGGCGCAGTTTCCAAGCGTGCGGCCACGGGGCGGGGCAACAATAGAAACTGTACTCCTATAAGAGTATTTGAGTCATTTAAGTGTCTTATTTCTTTTTTGTCTGGAAATTAAATGCGAGCAGCCATTGCGTGCAGCAGAGGAATTCTGAGTTCTCCAAAAAATGGTCAGACACGATTGACTCCACCGAAACTCTGGAAATGGAGAGGCAATATCAGACGCGCTTGGTTCATTGCTAAGGTCGCAGTGAAGTCATGTATGAACTTGACACCGTGAAGTGTTGTTAGAGTTGAAAGCTCCGCGAGTTCGCGTAGCCTACGAAGAGTCCGAGACGATAAATTCTTCTTTAGAGCATCGCGGACGTTACGAGTCATTGAGTAGAAATGGAATTTCTCGTTAAAGTTGAGAACTTTGCAAAGTTCGCGTAAGCCTCGGAGCGTTTGAGACGAAAGTTTCGCAACCACGAATTTCACACTCATTAGTGTTGAGAGCTTCGCAACGCAAAGTTCGCGTAGACGCGTAGACCTCGAAGTGTTGAAGTCGAAAGCCTTGCAACCGCGAACTTCGCACTTGTGAAATTTGGAGCTGAGAGCTTCGCATAGATCACGCAGACTCGAAGCGTTTCAAAGTGACGTTTCTTATTAGTGCTGTGAGCATCGCAAAGTGAGCGTGCGCCTCGGATCGTTTGAGACGAAAGCTTCGCAACCTCACACTCATTAAAGTAGAGAGCTTCGCATTTCGCGTAGACCACGAAGCGTTTGAGTCGAAAGCGTCGCAACCTTCGCTTCAGCATCGCAAAGTTTGCCTTGAACTCGAAGCGTTTTAGACGAAAGCTAAGTAACCTCCGGGCAAACTCTATTACTCTACTATCATCTGTAGTAATTAGCTAGATCTCGCTAGACCTATGGGGCATGAAATAGGGCTCAATGCAATACAGATATCAAAGCCGCAACGAAAGGTACATGCGAACGTGAGTTGTGTGAAACACGCGGCTCTCTAACTCTATATACTATATTTGATAGTTTTCTCTGAAGTAATTATTGATGCGCAAACTACTTTGCAATGGAATCTCTCTAAAACTTTTGTAAAAACATTCAAATATTACCCGAAGCCCTTGATAAGACGTCAATCTTAGCTGCCTACAGCTTTATCGGCCATTCCCATACCCGCTTCTCGGCAAATGAATTATGAGTCGCTCTTAGGATTCCCTGAAGTTTGATGTATCAGCTCGCGGCCAGCTTAATGCAAGCAGATAAATTTAGAAAACGCATCTTGAAACGCATTGCATTTTTCTGCTGAGTTTTGTAGTCGTGCCTATTTTCATTGACACCTGCGAAGTTGGGTCATCGAATGAATGCGACACGTGCTGAGTAATTTGATGATAAAGAGAGACGCGTGACGCAACAGTAATACAAATTCTTACAAATTCTGCGGCCTTCTTTGAAGCCTCATCGTCACGGCTTTCCCGTGGATCTACTGTTGCTACAAAGACGATAACAACCGTTTCTCACCACCAACAATGAACTCTCGTGGGGCGGTAAAACAGTCTGAACTTATAAAAGCAAAGCTTTTTGAAATATCTTCCTGAAAGGATGTTTTCGTACTTAAATTCCATGACAAACACAGAGATTACATGCTTTCAATCGATATTCATGTTGATTTCTTCACTTTCAGGGTTACGGCGAGCTTCTCGATGATATCACGCAAGTAAGTAAAATACAGCACGGCGCAAAAGCATGCACCAAGGAGTATTTATTCATGTGTGTATTCAGCTTGCGTTCTGTGATGTGCTGCAGACAATTGGCAACACTCCTATGGTTAAAATTTCAGACAAAATGACTCCCGCTGGGCGCACCATTTACGCCAAGTGCGAATTCTTCAATCCATTGAGCAGTGTTAAGGACCGACTGGCTCTGGCTATCATTGAAGATGCTGAAGCCAAAGGCGTGCTCAAGAAAGGAGACACTGTTGTTGAAGCCACGAGCGGAAATACAGGCATTGCTGTGGCAATGATATGCGCACAGCGCGGTTATAAGTGTGTCATAGTCATGGCCGAGGTGAGAAAAAGCAATGATGGATTAGAATAAGGCTTAATGCTCACTGATTGAACCATACTTTTCTTCCAACTTCTAACTCAGCCGTATTCAACTGAGCGTCGTAAGATTATGAGGATGCTGGGCGCGAAGGTTATCGTAACTCCCAAGAATGACAAGGGAACAGGCATGGTCCGTAAAACTGAAGAGCTCTGCGCCAAGCACGGCTGGTTTCTGTGCCATCAATTCGAGGCTGAAGCCAACTGGAAGTTCCACGAAGCCACTACGGGCCCTGAAATTCTAAACGACTTTAAGGACAAACGGCTGGACTACTGGGTTACTGGTTACGGTACGGGTGGCACCTTCCACGGCGCTGGCAAGTATATTAAAGCTAACCGACCAGACGTGAAGATCGTCCTTGCAGAGCCTGAAGCAGCCGCACTCCTTGCCTCTGGTATTGCTACGGAAAGAAACTCCGATGGTTCACCAAAAAATACGCATCCTTCGTTTAATCCTCACCCTATCCAAGGCTGGACTCCTGACTTCATTCCCAAAGTTTTGGACGATGGCATGGCCTTGAAGCTGATGGATGAATTGGTTGCAATTCCTGCCGGTGCAGGAGTTGACACAAGCCAGATGCTTGCTCGCAACGAAGGTATTCTCACGGGAATTTCTGGTGGTGCCACCATGTGGGCAGCGATTGAGACAGCCAAAGCCGCACCAGAGGGATCAGTTATCGTGGCCATGCTGGCAGATACCGGCGAGCGATACCTATCGACACCTCTATACGAAAATATTCACGCTGATATGAATAAGGAGGAGCTCGAAATCACCAAGAGCACTCCTGGCTTTCAGCTCCTGCCTGAGCCAGCTGTTGCCTATCCATAAAATGCATTTTTCATTTCTGCATTTCTTCCTGCTTTCTCCTTGCATATACATAATTAAAGCAGATAGATAGCTTCGTATATATGCCAATCCGTGCTTCATTCAGAGAAAGCGACAGCACACCTAGAAGCAGAAGCCAGAAGCCAAATACAAATACCAGAATGCTTTGGGTGTTGGCATACAGCAGACACCGTAGTGGAATCAAGTTGAACTATATGTAAAATATATATACATTCCCCTTATTACCGTAATCCACATTAAAATCAGTTAGAAATAGAACCACGGCGCATGTGCAGCTCAAACGCCTTATTATTTTGTTGTGCATCTGCGACAGATATATAAATATATATACTCGCCTTCCTCTGCTGCTACTGCGCTGTTGAAGATTTGGGGGGAAGCGATTAGGCGGGATTAGGTGACGCTGTGCTTGGATGTTAATAAAATAATAAATATCCATTGCAAGCCACGCCAGAGAGTCAGCTGGGTTACTGGATTAGAACAAAAAATAAAAACCACCGGGACTTCACACATCGCAAGGCAGGTGCTTAAAATTTAAAGCCCAATACAAGGTTTTCGAGTTTCGAGGCTTTACTTCAGTTGTGGAGATCTCATTGTTAATTCAATTACATATACCAAAGAAGTCGAGCACACAAAACGATAATACGGATGACTTATCAAAAATTCCTCAGCTTTTTAGCGATTTGTTTTGGCGAGATGTGTGTCGGCCCTTCTTCTGGACTCCTCCCGCAGGGCTTTTAAGTCATATTGTCGTGCCATAATTCGCGCCATGTTCATTCTTGAAAGAATTCGAGTTCGGCAAGGATTCTTTTTTCCCGTTGAAAGATCCTTTCGGCCTTGAGAAGGAGTTCTTTGTCGGAGGAGGTGCTTTCTTTTGCAGAATCATATCCGGTGACTCTGAGGGGCGATCTCTTTCAGACGCCTCGGCGGATGGATGTGAAACCGCATCATAAGGTGGCGGCAGGTCCGAAGGAAGACATACTTTGCTCAGGATGTCAGACGACACATTCTTTTCCACCTACATGAAAAGGATTGTGAGAAGAAGAGAACATATAAGCAACTAAATTCAAGCACGCGCATACTGTAAAATTCTTACCGTATTCCAAAATTCAAAGTTGGAACCAATCTTTCCAATCGTCTCTGAAAGGCCGGCTCGGTTGTCACCATCGGCCAGGTATTCACTCTCAAATACTGCCTTGCTGAAATCGCAGAGAGGCTCAAAAATAGGTTTTACCACAAAGGATATGAACCCTTTTTGCCCTGATACCACGGCTGGTTTGGATCGGTCGCAACACGGCATGGTCGTTACAGGTAACCCTTTGCGCGCTTCTTCGTCGCCTTGGTCGTAAAACTCCTGCAAAACTCGGTTGGTCCAAAACAAGTACAGGGATCGTTCCTTTGCAGGGTTGGAAACGTCAGCTGCGTTGAGCAAGATTCGCAGGAATGACAGTCTGTCAGCGTCTTGGCTGAAGTTCATGTTCCAACCAGGGACTTGGCTGGTGACAGGGCCACTGTCTGGAGGCAGCTTTTTTGCGAGGAACTTGTCCATGACTCCACTTCGTTTTGTTAAATCAGTCGATAAAATCAAATCTTGAACCGTCTCGCGCACGAAGTGCTGGTCTTTGGTGGACAGCATATCCAAGACAGTTTGTCCAGACTGCCGAAGCAAATTGCCCATGGTCGCTGCATGCATGGCTTCCAAAACGCCACCTCCTTTGTCAAGGTAAGGTAGAGTCAAAGGATGTTTCGTAGCGACCATGAAAGTGTTCAGTCTTGCAGGATGGCCAACATCATGACCTGATTGTGAA
>Ga0307982_1004367_pt1 | contig 11195 bp, 9 predicted proteins | sample OrgLakmetagen989_FD_201847 | JGI IMG/M metagenome (GOLD analysis project Ga0307982, IMG submission 201847) | Saline water microbial communities from Organic Lake, Antarctica - #989 | ecosystem: Environmental > Aquatic > Non-marine Saline and Alkaline > Saline | place: Antarctica: Organic Lake... | reverse complement strand
GTGGCAGTGAATAGAAAAGCCTCCCTCAACAATACAAACAACAACATGCAAGCGGGTCGCTTGTGGCCTAGCGGTCCCTCCCTATCATAGAGCTAAACCCATAAATCTTCCATCAAACGCCACGGACGCTAGTACCTCCAGCGTTTTTCGAAACCCTCGCAAGGCCCTCCACCTTGAGAGCAAGTCGACTGCGTATACCCCGAAGAGTGCAGGTTCCGCGCTAGTGATCGCCAAGATGGTGCTGATACTTCTTTTAGCTTCCGAGCTGCCCGCAAAAATAAATCAATCCTCCATTGTGCCTGCCTTTGACCCGTCGCTAAAATGTTATTCGCACGAAAGTTTTCTGTCAACATCCCATATCGTCAGAGATAAGAAAGAGGCATAGGTCCTGTTTCCTGAAGTGCCGGTATGAGCCCGATGCCGGAATGCCGGGGCCGTAGCAGGTAGCCAAACGCAATTGAAAATAAAGTGGCTTCGCCTAATCAATATATAACTTCAAAATCACCGAGCTTCCTGTATCGTTATATCCCCATTTTTTTTTTCTGCTTCTATATCATTTTGCGCACTTTTATGTGGGGCCTTCGGGCGCCTTCTTTGGGGGCTTCTAGCCACACCCGCTTCGCCATCTTCCCCGACGGGTCTTCTTCAATGTGCCCCTGTAAACTGTCGAACGCCAGGCCGCAGTGGACCGCCGTGCGAAAAGTGACGTGGCACCGCCCCGTAGGGCCAGCCGCAGTCCCGAAAGCCACGTCCGTGACCGCCGCTGGTTTGATTTCCGCGGCGTCCAAAATCAAACCCATGATGCTGTCTGACGTGGTGCCCGGCGGCAGACGGTGCACCAAGAGGGACAAGTTCGGGTCCGGCCCCTGGTCTCGTTTCTTCTTGTGGCGGTCGGTGCCCTTGCTACCGTTCTGGTGGCTGCCTTTTCGGAGGTGCTTGGCAAACTTCTCCACGCGCGGCAGTGGCCCCTCGAGGGTCAGCGCAAGCTCGGCGCAACGGTAAGCAATGCGCGCGTCAGACACGGAGTCGTGCGGCTCTTCTTGCTCCGACCCCAGTAGGCCAATGGCCAGCTCCCGTAAACTGGCGGTTTTGCCCTCGGTGGACCGGTACAGCAGCGCGGTGTCGACCTGAGCAAATGATTGGTTAGATTTGGATTGTATTCTGTTAGTTTTAAATAGGATATGACGAGATCAGAACAGGCAAACGCATCGGAAGAAACTTCTCATCGTATAATCTACCCTAGAGCGCAAGAGAATTACTACATCACCCTCCTGCCTACTCTCAACAGCTAATACACACACTCAAATCTACATGTATCACAGCTCACCACGCGGCTGTGCTGAAACTTGAGGCATTTGAGGTCGTTGTCCAAAGCGTGGCCGACAAGCACCTGCAAAGGGTAGGTGAAATAGTAGGTCAGAAGTGAGTACAAGAATAACATTAGAAAAAGAAGCCCGAAGCCAGGAAATGAGAATGAATGAATAGAAGGTTGGTAAAGATGCTTGGGACAGTGTTGTCGCTCTAGTAAATAGCTAGGTAGATAAATAGTACTTTGTAAATGGGTTCCTCTAGCTACTAGATTCTCTCTCTGTGTACGCATCTCCATGTACTTCTCACCGTTTCCGGCCCCACGAGCGCCATCATGGCAGCCTGCGCGTGCCGCAGCGTAAAAGTAACGCCATTCAAGTCGCTGGTCTGAAAGGAGCGCGCACGAGAGAGGTCCGAGTGAGAGATAAAAGAAGGTACGAGAGATGGGAAGAACGACGGAAAAAAGAAAACAAGCTGCAAACATTCGTCTCTAACGACCCCCGTGCTCTCTTTTCTCTCCCGCATGCACGCAAGCATGTGTACACCCAATTAACCACCCAACCCCGCATAAGCGCAATCGCAATCACCCATACCTTGATGCCGTGAATTTGGGTGACCATGTCCACGATGGGCATCGCTGGCTGGCACAGAGAGTCCAACACCACCGTGTCCCCCTTGTCACCGCCCACGATGGAAATCCGCACCAATTCCTTGGAGTTGCGGCTCCCCGGCACGCACGGGTCTTCGGACACGCACATTTCGCAGTCCATCGCCAGAACTTTGAACGGGCGCTCTGGTTGGGCTGATGGCGCCGCAGCAGCTGCAGTTGCTGCTTTGCCGTTTTTGGCGCGTTTTTTGGCCGGGGACCCGTCGCCATTCCGCTGCGGAGTTGGCACGCCGTTCGATGCATTGGTCGCGGAAGAGACCCAGGTGGAGTCAGGCTCGAGGGTGTAATGAGACTCGTACAGCGCGTGGGCAGTCGTAATGTCTACGAGTTCATCCCACGAGAAGGGACCTTCTGGAATGACCACTTCTGGAACAACTTCTTCATCGTCGACTTCTTCTTCTTCCTCAACTTCCTCTTCAACTTCAACTTCTTCTTCCTCTTCTTCTTCTTCAACTTCTTCTTCCTCGTCAGAAATATCTTGAGCCTCAGTTTCTTCTTCTTCTTCTTCTTCTTCTTCCTCCTCCTCTTCCTCTTCTTCTGACTCAGATGGCAAAGGTGGAGGAACTTCTTCTTCTTTCTTGGCCTTCGCGATCAACAATTTCCGACTTTTCGCAGTTGCCACTACAGCTTTCTTATTCCCGCCGTTTTTGGCTTTTGAAGCAGCAGCTGCAGCCACAGTGGGTGTTTTTGCTTTTCCTGCTGCAGGTGGTGGCTTAGCAGCTACTGCTGGCGCTTTTGCTGCTTTGGTAGGAGTAGCCTTTGCCACCTTCACCTTTGCCTCTGTCTTGGTAGCCGCTACCGCCGCAGCTGCTACAGGAGCCTCTTTTTTATTGCCCTTCGCCTTATTACTATTCGGTGCTGCTGCTGGTGCTACTGCTTCCTTTTTAGAGCCTTTCTCGCCAAAGGATCCAAACGATGCAATCGGCAGTTTCAAACCGGCGAGTAAGTTCGCTCCGCCAGCGGCGGCTGCAGACGCCTTGGGAGTTTGGCTCTTTGGGGTTGGGGCTTTTTGTGGTCGAGCTTTCGGCGTTAGAGCCTTCGGTGTCTGCACCTTTGAGGTCTGTGCTTTAGGCGTCTGTGCTTTGGGCGTCTGGGCTTTGTGGTTGTGGACAGGCACCTTCGGTGGAGGCTTTTTCGGCTCCTCCTTCTCCTCTTCCTCCTCAGCCGTGGCTTCGTCTGCCTCGCTCCGTCGACGCTTAGGAGTAGCGACACTAGCTTTGGCTTTTGGCGTGGTTTTTGCTTTACCCGCTGCACCAGCTTTGCTAGTCTCGCGCACTGTGGCGCCCGCAGCAGCATTGTGCGCGTTGAGAGCTCCGGCAAGGCCTGGAGGTGATGCTAGCCTCAGCGTTGCTTTCGGCTTAGGGTCAGCTTTGGGCGTTGCAGTCTTGGCTTTCACTTTAGCAGCACTGCTAGTAGGTGATTTCACAGCAGCCACTGCTTTGGTTTCAACAGCTGCAGCCTCATGTTTTCGTTTGCCACTCTTAGCTACTGGAGTTGCTGCAGCTTCAGCAGCCGCTGCCTCCGCTGCTGCAGCCTCCGCTGCTGCAGCCTTCTCTGCAGCTTTCTTCTCCTTCTTTTTGCGAATGTGGTCCTTTTCAGCTTTAGGCTCTTCTCTGACACGCTCCTTAGGCTCTTTCGCTGGCTTCTCTGCTTTAGGAGCCTTCTCTGCTTTCTCTGACTTTTTCGCAGCAGCTGGCGACTTTGCAGGTGGTGGCGGTGGTGCCGCAGCTGCTACTGGTACGCCTTTACTGTGAGGCCACGGGCACTTGTCGCCATTGTTGCAACCCTTGTCCGAGAAGAAAAAGGCGCAAGGCTTACTCTTGTCAGAGAACAACGTATAGCGCTTCTCTGCCGCTGGCATGGTCTCGCCCCGCCGTCGCTGAAAATCACAACGTGATCAGCGAACTCTTCACCGAAAAAAAAGAAGACGACGAGAGGTCAAAACTGACACACGAGAAGGAAAAAAAAGGAAAATGGCCCGAGTCCAAAATGATAATAATCCAGGAGAAGCTGTTACTTTTTTCTTGAGCTGATCTCAAAAATATCCAAATATCACAATATCACTTCCCAACTCTGTTCTTCTAACTCTTTGGAGGCCCTTCTGCCCCTAGCTCATTGCAAGCTAGGCCCCACCTTCAGGGCTTCAGCTTACACGGCAGACTTCGAGAGTCCGCGCTGAGTTTTATTGGGGCTGTGCTAATCTGTTCACACTAGATAAAAGCTCGAAGGCATGAACGTGCTTCGTTCGGCCTCGAGCCTATTGAGCGCCCTCGACGAGTCTACCAAGGACACAATCAAGGTCATGTCGAAAAGCAAAATTGTTGCGGTTCCTAAATTAGAATACTTAAGTTTTGGTACCTAGTATATGAGTTGCGTCACTCGAATATCTAGAAGCGTAGCAAATGGAACTTCACAATCTCATAGTTGGAAAATGGGTGTCAGTAATGGCAAACATTCAGATGCTCATGTGTGTGTGTAATTTTGTGGTATCTAGGGTTCTGGCGAAGATGATGCGATTTCAGAAAGGCGTGCTAGGCGACTTGCTGAAAAGGTGAACATTCGTACGTTGTAGCTTGCACTACAACTTTCAAGCATGCGAACTAAATTCCACTTGTCTAGACAACAATTTGAAACGTATAATTCTCGTTGAAAGATTAAAGCAAGAACAACGATATCACTTTGAATACTACCATGCGTGTGCACAGGCCGAGAGAGCAGCTGCCAGTTCTACGCACGCTAGCAACAAGACAGGAGCCGACAGTGCGGCGGCGGCGGACACCCCATCGAGTGACGACGGGGCAGCTGTTGGTTCCTCGGATGCTGCCTCTGGCGTCTCCTACAATGCTGCTAGTCCACCGCTCTATGCCACCACCGAGAGCACCAGCGGTAACGCACAGGCGAGCAACCACAGCAGCAATGGCAGCGGTATCACAGGCGTATCAACTGCTGCTCCTGTGCCTTCCTCGTATCCGTCGTCGTCGTCGTCGTCGTCGTCACCGCCCCCAACTAATGCTGAAGAGGACGACAGCAGCTCACGAATGGGGCCACAACAAGTTAAAGAGGCAGCAAAATCAAAATCGGCCAAGAGCCTCATAGAGAGCATTTTCTCCATGGACAAAAGCGAAAGCCAGCAGATGTCGGCAGCCAAGAGCGAAATCGTGCGACTGGTGAAGGCCAACCAGCGTTTGTCGTTGGAAGTGGAAGATGCCGAAGACAAAGTTCAGGGAATGGCTGAGGAGCTCCAGGTATGACAACAGATCTGTAGTGTAGTTGCAGATGTCAACAAGAAGATACCTGAAAGCGAAAATGGCCTATTTGAAAATTGCGGTCCGAAAAGATTACTTATTCGTCGTATTTTGAGTGCACGTACCCCTTAAACTCGTAACTAAGAATCGAAATTTTCAAACCCCGTTATTTGTTGTTGTCTACAGTGCGACTGTTTCTCCTCCTCCTCCTTCTTATTCTTCTTCTTATTTCAATCCTGGAATTTATCTTTTTCTCTCTGACTTCGTGCTACTAATTCATACAGGCGGCTGGCGAATCAATTGCGAATGCGACACGTAAAGGAGTAGGACGAGAACTAGAGTTGGGCCAAGAGTTGGAGTCCTTGAAGAAAGCAAAAGCAACCGACAAGCTGGCGATGCAGGTGGGAGGCGACCACCAGTGTGTGGGTGTGGCTGTATGTGCACCAGCTTAATTTGTTTGCTAACACTTTGTGTTGTGGAGGTCATTTGTGCGGGTGCTTAAGCGTGCATTCATGCTTGGGCATTTGAAATAATAATTCACCTCAACCAAGATGTGCATTTTATCTCGTACACTTTCCTATTTCACCCTCGAGACTCATTTGTCTCATGTGCTTGTTATCGTTTTTCTTCTACCATTTCCTCTTAATCGTCTTCTTCTGCCTTCTTCTTCTTCTTCTTGCACCTGTCATTTGAACATACACCAAATAGGCGGCGCTCGCTGAGCGAGATGCCGAAGCCGCAGCCAGCGAAAGGGATCTCGTGGAAGCCCGGAAAGAATCCACGGATTTACGGCAAGAACTCGCTGCGAGCCGATCGGACGTGACTGCACTGCGGCGCCAGGTGTCGCACTTGGAAGAGCTGCTGGAAGACGCTAAGAGCAAGGTTGACACCTCCGCAGAAGCGCTGAGAATGGAGCTGAGATCGGTATATACGATGTGTATTTATTTTGAGATCGCTATATACGATGTATATTTCTTTATTCGGGTTTTGAATGAAAAAACGAGAGAGAGAGTAGAGATGGAGAGGGGGGGGGAAGTAACAAGAAAGATCGTCGCATCGGTATCTCTTTGCATGAAATGTCGCCCCCTTGGTACTACTTATGCCTACTTTCTCTCTCTCTTTTTTTTTCTTGTTGATAGTCGTTACACACGCTTTTCCCTTCTCCCCCCCCCCCTGATATCATATTAGGTCGAAGCTTCGGCGGAAGCGGCCGCCCTGTTGAGCAGCCAACAGCGACGGGAGTTCCAGCGGCGGGAAGCTATATTAGAGCAGACCAACGCGGACCTGTCCTCGGCGCTGGCTCAGGCTCAGAGGAAGGCGCTGGAGCTGACCTCGAATGCTGCGGCGGCCGCTGGCGACAGTGACGACGGTAAGGTTGTGTGGAGGAAACATATGCGTCGATTCATATATTTTCAACAAATGTTTTTCGTTTCGTAGAGCTCTTTCTGTTTACCCTTTCGCATGAATTTTATTCCCTGAGTACCTTGCCGTGCCTCTATTTCTCCCCTTGTCTTTCTATCCGAGCCTGTATTTCTCCTTGTCTAGTCTTTGTGTTCATCTTCCACTCAATTCTATGTTCCTACTGTACCTACCCCTTTCCTCATACTCCCTTCTTCTTCTTCTTCTTCTTCTATTCTTCAGGCAATTACCGAGGCAGTGGCAGCGGTTACGGCGACGGAGAGCTTGCAGAAGTGATCTCGGAGCGAGATGGCCTGCGACTGAACCTAGAGGCCGAGAGGGCCAACCATTACGCAGCTCAGCAAAGTGTGAAGGCACTCGCGCAAGAACTGAGGTATTGCTACTTCGTGTAGTGTGGTGCTGTAGAAGTATGTGTACATATAATTTAATTGTGTGTGGGGGGGGGGGGGTGGCTTGGAAAAGAATGCATGGCTATATTTTTCTCGGCCTTATCTTCTTCGATTCTTATCTCACACAACCTCCTACAAATTGAATCCTCTCATTTGCACGCACCTAATTCGGTTCTACTCTGTTTTAAATGTTGTCGCTGCTGTTGCTTTTCTTTCTTGTTGCCATTGCGTCAAAAAAGCGAATTGCGAGGCAATCACGACGACCAAGTGCGCAAATTGAAGCGATCTCTGGGGGAAGCCGAAGACACCAGCGACAAGTTGAGGAGCCGGCTCAAGGAAATCGAAGAAAAGACGTCGGCTGCTGCCAACAGCGAGGTTAGTCGTGGATGGTGATTTGGGCCTTGAGGAACGTGAGGATTAGTCGAATTGGGTTTGAAAACTAGGTGATTTATGATTCCAGTAGGAGTTTTGTATCTGGTCTATCTATCTTTTGTCAGTTTTCTTCTCACTTTCACTTAAAGTTGCCTCTAATTTCACTACCTTTGCCTCCCTCTGACTTATTTTTACCTCCTGTTTCTTTCTTCTTTCTTCTTACTTTGACTTGAACCTCTCCTTTTGAACTTTCTCTTTTCACCTCTTCTATCATCCAGGTGTCCACGGAAAAGAGGCTCGAAGCAATGAGCGGCCAGCTCCTGAAGAAGCAGCTCTTGCTGGACGACGCGACATGTAGCAAGGCGGCCCTGAGCGCGCGCCTCCGAGCGGCGAACCAAGCGATTCAGAGGCTCGAAGCGTCACAGCAACAAGCGCAATTGTCGTCCTCTTTGGGGGGAGGGTATCCGGTTAGTGCGACGAGATGAGGATGCCTCCTTCTTCTACTATATTCAATGCGTAAAAAGGCATTTACAGTCTTCAGTAATGCACGATTTTACCATTCTTTGACACGTGCTCGTTCCCTGTGTGCTCATTTCTGCACGGGCTCATCTTGTCTCCCTCTTTATGCTCATTCGTTCATGCAGGACGGTGGTGGAGGCGACGGCAGCAACAGCGACGTGGAAATCGGCGGCAAGTCGTCACAACGAAGTGGCAGTGGCAGTGGTGGCTTGCGGCGAAGAGGAGGAAGCAGCAGCAGCACGAGTGCGAATGGGATAGCGCGCTTGCCTCCTTTCGCGAAACACCAGCGGGTGGCGAAGGTTGCGGATACAGTGGACCGCTGGTGAGAGCTTCAAAAAAAAAAAGGGTGGGGGGAGAAAGGGAGAGAGAGTGGAAGGACAGAGAATGCCTAATATGATAGAATCGTTGTGGGAAAAGAGAGAGACAGATAGACAGACAGAAGTGTGCGAAAACAAGGGTTAAAAGAAAAGATCTAACGTGACACCTTCTGTGCTTTCCCTCCTTCCTTCGCACTCACTGTTCTTGCGTACACACACGTTGCCTCTTTCTGTGTCTTCTTTCTGCTTTCATCCTATCCGCAGGTCGCTTTTGGCCGGTGTTTATCTGCGCAACAATGCGTATGCCCGCATGTACTTTTTGGTGTACGTTACTCTGCTGCACGCGTGGCTTTTCGTTGTGGTCTCTTTCAAGGTGAGAATGAGATGGTGAAAGTGTTCGTTCGTGTGTACACACTTACCGAAATCTTTGTCACCCTCTTAAGCGGCCTCCTATTTCCTGCTTTCTCCTGTGTGTCCTTACGTGATCTGTTTTAATGTCGTTTGAATTGTTTATTTGTACACGGCATCGCATTCACTGTTTTCTTCTTTGTTTTCTTCAATTCATCAATTTCCTGTTCTTGCCTGCTGCTTTTCCCTTTTTTCCTTCTCGATTAGGTGCACTCTTTCGAGCAAGTCCACGGCGACCACCACGGCCTGTCGCAAGACCCGACTTTGCCGAGCGGCCAGCTTCAGGACATGACTTCGAATACCTTCCCTGTAGGTGGAGGGAATGGCGGTGGAGTAGAACAGGCTCCGCCATAAGCACCTCTTTTGAGCTGGGCCGTTGGCCGAGAAACATTTCTGGGAGGGGCATGTGTTTAGAGGGGGAGAAGGGGCTATAGTGGCGCTCGAGAGGTGGTGTTGGTACTCCAATATAGCTCAAAGTAATCATGGCTCATGGCGCTTACGCTAACGCTCGTCGGTAGTGTAATCTTAAGAAGCCAATCACAGAACTTAAGACTTACAGACTTAAGAACCAAAAGCCATAAGGGCACCTACTATCTACATCGAACACGGAACACAGAATTCCCTCTCGTCCGCGGTGGACTAAGTTAAGGGCTCTGATTTTAACATTAAAATGAGCCAGGTGGCGCATCGCTCCAAGCGCGGCAGCAAGCACCCACCCCAGCAGCCTCAACAGGACACTAGGTTCGGTTTCCCGCGGGAAATTCCGCGGAATTCACGCGGAAAGGGAAATTTTTACCAACCAGACGTGATTTCCGCGACGGGAATTTAGCAGTGCCTTTATGACCACGGCACGGAAATACCGCGGAAAACCCGCGGAATTCCCGCGGAAATCCCACGTGAAGTGAAATTTTTAGGCGGCGCGCGGGAATTCCGCGGAAACGGGAATCTCAATTCTGGCAGGACAGCAGGGCGCAGCAGGGGTGCGGGACGGTGCGGGGCGAGTTCTCCGGAAGAAGTACAGTTGTCAGCTGGCGTTGGCATTGGCAATGTTCCATATCTCCGCAGCTCCGGAATTTCGCCAAAAGCCAGCGCTACTTTAGTGTGTACAGCTCCACACTGAACTCCTGAACTCCTGAACTGAACTGAACTCCTAAATGGCACCCCCATCCTCCTGTGTACCATTCTACCCTGTATGTATCACTATCACACCCTCAAACCCTCCCTTTGGGGGAAGCTTTCAAATCAAAATACAGAAACATAGACAATGATGCTGTTACGGACTCTCTTGTTGGCTGCGGCCTGCCTTCGATGCACAGCTTCGTTGCACGTGTGCTCTGCCGGCGTAGCTTCTTTCGTTGGAGAGTACACTGAAGATAGCTTAACCTTCGATGGCGCGCCTAAGTTTGTGAATGAGAACGGCATGAGCGTATACCGTCACCAAGGCTACTGGTATTTCGGTGATATGGCGCCGTGGCCGCCCATGACTTATTACCGGTGCATTGAGGGGTGCGGCTACAATAGCCCAGCGCCGCCGCTCACAGGATTTCAGCCTAAGAAGGGTGTAAGCGCTGCACCTTCGCCAGTCTTGCAATCCGAACCATGTGCAGTGAATGATGAGTTGTGAAGTGCTTCATTTTGCCGACAGACATGGAACACATTAGCCGTTATTGTTATCTCGGCGTTTGGTTGCTCCGTAGAACACTTCTCTAGCTCTACGATATCCTAGGTCGTTTCTGGATGTGTTTAGAGCGATATCTCTTTTTTTTTATGAAATGTACTGCTTTTAGCAATTGGTCTTGTTTATGTTGCACTTGTCATATCATTTGTGCGTAGCTTCGCACCGGTAGTACTTTGCTCCTCTCGTAGTTCCATGGATTTTAAAGTAGATGCAAATAATTTTGTTGTGCTTCAAAAATGAAGCTCAAATTGGTTCCTGGGGGTTGAGCTGGCAACTTTTATTTTACTGCAGACTGTAGCCCAATTCAGAAAATTGAAAATTCCTTTCGCTCAGGCTATCGGCTTAGTACTACATTTAGCCATAAAAACCAATATTATCTCTTGTATCGATTATTACGCCAGGTTCCCATTCTTCATGGATCCGGAGGCCTAGAGGGGTGCGCTTCAAATGGTATTGTTATTTTAGGATCCAATTTTAAAAAACGACCAAGAGACTTCAAAGAAACCTAGCTGCGAGCTAGGTCATTGCACTTGGGCCCATAACTTCCTTACACACATGCAATTTTGGAAGTAGTGCTGCACCAGCATTTGTAATGGGTGAAGATGGGTATAAGAAGTGCGTTGGCGTCAGCGTGTAAACCTTTAAATGAAAAGTGTCCGCAGAATGACCCAGCTGAGTTAGCCAAGAACAGCACCAGGTTCGATTGAAGACCATACAAAATACTCCTCGTACAATTGCCTCTGCCGGCGCTCCAACGAGCCAGCTTCTGCCATTCTATCCTCCAAGTGCAAGCATGCATGCAGTCGCACGCTTGTCCACCTCTCAATCGACCCATCCACTGCTTTTCGTGAGCGCGTGCAAAACATCGAATGT
>Ga0307982_1004366_pt1 | contig 11195 bp, 5 predicted proteins | sample OrgLakmetagen989_FD_201847 | JGI IMG/M metagenome (GOLD analysis project Ga0307982, IMG submission 201847) | Saline water microbial communities from Organic Lake, Antarctica - #989 | ecosystem: Environmental > Aquatic > Non-marine Saline and Alkaline > Saline | place: Antarctica: Organic Lake... | reverse complement strand
GTCCCACCCCTCCCTTCCCCCTCGAGCCCCCCTCATGGCCCCAGCCGTGGGGCCCCCAGAGTCACTCCTCACTGACCCAGGCTTTGGTCCCGGGGGCGTGCGCAATGTGATTCTCTCAGCGCCCCATGCTGGGGGGTGGTGCATCTTGCCGGGCGTGGTGGCAGCTGCAGGGGGGGGCGGGTCCGAGGATGCCAGCTTCGCCTTTGCCCCGCTGCAGGTCGCTACAGCCAGAACAACGGGCCGCGGAACAGGAGTGGACATGGGCACCTCGCGAGTGACTGAACAGGCAGCAGAGAACCCTCTGGTTCCAGCCAAGGCAGTTCAAATTCCGCACCCCGCCCACTCTGGCCGAACGCGGGTAGCGGCGCTGCGGTACCATCCCGCGCCTGCGGGTCGCGTGGCGACTGCTGTGGCAGTTGCACTGACAGAGATCGGCGCGGTGCCTCCACCTGCAGGCCCCTTTCCCTGTGCTGTGGTCAATTCTGGGGGGGCACGCGGGGGTGATGCGGCTGGTCACGCCATCGACCGCACGGTACAGGCCGCACCCCTGCGCAGCGGTGGGGTCGGCGGAAACACAGCAGGCAGCACCGCAAGTGCACTACCACCGCAGCAAAGTGGTGGGGCCACAATCACCGGTAACAGCTCTGCACGGCCACTTGCGCTGCTGCTTGATGGAGGGGCCCCTACAACAATGCTGGGTGGGGGGGGGCATGTGCTGCGTGACTCAGCCAGTCACACCCTTGGGCAGGATGACGACCTCATAGATGATGCTGCCACAGATGCGGGCAGCATGGGGGGGGTGCAGGGGGGCTGGATGGCGCCCGACGCCGTCGAGAGCTCCACCCGAGGCGGCTCAGCAATCTACGGGTGGTCGGTACCCGTGCCTGATACCCCCCTCCCGGCACGGCGCTCTTCTGCATCACTCACCGGCGGCAGTGCGATGGACATGTCGCCCTCTGCAAGCAGTGTGCGGGGCAGCGAGTACAACGCAGGAGCCCCCCCCACACACTGCTCGTCGACCGTTAAGAAGGCCGCTGGAAGCGCCCAGGAGGGGAGAGCAGCTTCCAGCGGTGCCTTCTTGTCCCCCGCTCGGGCTACAGGGCATGGCGTGGGGAACAGTGCGGCAGAGGCGAGCCCCTATGTGGGGGGGGTGGAGGGCATGCCTATGAGCCGCTCTCATAGCCTGAGCGAATTCCTGGCAAACCGGCGCGAAGCCATGAATGCCGTGTCGCTGCACCACGTGCATCACGCAGCGGGGCGCATGGCCACGGTGGCAGGTGCAGGGGGGGCTATATCCTCCAGCGAGGCAGCATTGGCAAGCCGGGCAGGCAACGGCATCCGTGCTGGGTTCACCCCCCAAAAGAGCAGCGAGGACGCTGGGGATGGCATGGCAGAGTTCCTGGCCACCGCCAAGCAGATCCAACAAGACATTGACACCGCGCGTGCTGCCGCCGAGAGCAATGGCACAGCGTTGGGGGGACGCACCACTGGTGGCGCCTCGGCCCGCCGCCATGGCCGGAAGCGAAAGAGCATCATGATGGAGGGGGGCAGCAGTGCCACCACAGGGGCCCCTCCAAGATCAGCTGCAGGCGTTTCCATGTTGAACTTCAACATGTTCAGCCCTGCAGCAGGGGGCGCAGGCAGCCGTCTTGGGGGCATTGCCACTTCAGGGTCAGTGCGTCGCGTTGCGGCTCGCACCGTGCGCACCAGCTCACCAGGGACAGGACAGCTCGCGTGCACGCCACAGCGCTTCCTTGCCAGCAATGCTGCCACACCTGGCTTCGCCGGCATCATTTCATCCTCTCCTGACAAAGCGGCGGTGGCGGCTGGGGGGGGTGCATCGCTGCTTGGGCTGGATTTAGGGGCCCTCACTTCCCCCCCGAGATCGACAGGGCGTGCAGGGGGGGTGACAACATCAGGAGGGGGTGAACGGCCCCCCCAGACCATGCTGTTCATGTCTCCGTTTGCTTCCACCGTGGCGTTCCGGGTTGAAGCTGACGAACACACAAGCGATGGTGGCTTGTTGCTGTCTCCTACGCCTCCCTGCGACTCTGGCAGCAAGCCCAGCTCTGCACCGTCCACAGCACCACGCCCAGCAGGCCGGTGCGACCCTAACACAACCACTGCCAGCCTCACACTAAGCACGTCCACTGGCGGGAGCAGCAGCTCTGGGGACCGCAGCTTGGCTGCATCGCTTCCCAGCGCCGGGGAGCACCCGGCCTCCGCATGCAGCTTGCACAGCGGGGCTGGGGACATCTCTCACATCCCCTCCACGGGGAGCAGCCGGGCGCAATCGGGGGGAAGGGGGGGTCCCATGCTCTCACCCATCCCCTCCATGAACCTGTCAGCCAGACTGGAGCAGGCAGCCAGCACGGCGCAGCGCAAGCAGCGGCGAACAGATGCAGGCATGTTCTCCCCTCAAGAGGGACGCAAGCTGCAGCTGGGCGGGGGGGCGTCTTCGCTGCGGAGGCGAGCGCTCTCCCAGGCTGGCGACACCTTGGACGAGTCTGTCTCCTCCGTGAATCTTCAAACGGAAGTCTCGTAAGGTTTCGAGCTGTTTGAGGCATGTGTGTTGTGTAGCAGCGAGCAGGCTATGGTATGGGTGATACACCTCAATGAAAATGCATTTCTTTTCCAGCGCCCACGCACAACCTTTCGACAGACATTTGGAGAGGGGGTAGAAAGCAGCATGTCATGCTGGCGTCTCAAGGACAGCTTTTGAAGCGGTGCTGTTCCAATTCAAATAGCTGTAACTGCATGTCTGGTGGGAAGGCACTGCTCAGTTGTTTACTCCCTTTTGCAGCAGGCAGACAGGGTCGTAAGAGGTGAAACGTCGATCCAGTGCGAGAATGGGCTCAACGACCAGCTCTCAGGCTGGGGGCGATTTTCTGGACAAAACCACCGGTATTGTGCCTAATTCACAACAAAACGTGTGTACAAACAACACAATCTGTCACGTATGTCGTTGATACTGCTGCATTTCCACAGGCCCAAGATAAATTGCCCACTCCTGCAAGCCAGCCGTCTGTCCCAGTTGCGGCTGCCAGTCAGGAGCAAAGCAGTACAAGCGAAATCAATGGCTTAGATCAGCCTGTCGCCGAAACATCTGCGGCTGGTGCAGCTGCAGCTGTGGCTGCAGTGCCGGCTGTTGCTGGGATAGAGGCAGCCGCCGCACTGGCTGCTGCTGCAGGCGCCGAGGTAGACGAAGATGGCATCCTCATCACAGAGCAACACAAGCGAGAAGCTCGTTTGGCTTATTTTGGTGCAAATGTTTCGCGCATGTCTGCGTGTCTCACCATGGGTGGCGCATTGGTGGCTGTGGACCGGGCCGCTTTGGCGCAGGCCAACGTGTCACTCGTCATCAATGCAGCTGCCGATGTCGTACCCAGCGCGTTTCGCCACGAGGGCGTGCCCTACATTGCCCTGTACGTAACTGACTCGGCCAGCACTGAGCTGTCAGCTGTGTTTCCAGCTTTATGCTCCGCGATCCAGGCAGCTGAAAGCAGCGGCCGCACTGCATTTGTGCATTGCCACCAGGGAGTCAGCCGGTCTGGGGCCATCATATGCGCATACCTCATGTACCGCTGGGGCCTGTCCGCTGACGACGCCATTCTTGCTGCAAGGAAGTGTCGGGGGACCGTGTCTCCAAATGCAGGGTTCCGGGTGCAGCTTCACCAATGGGGCCAGTGGCTGCAGCAGTGGCGAGGGACACAGGGGCAGCCCACGATCGCCTGGGCACAGCTGCCCAGCAACGATAGTGCGTCTGCAGTGAGCGCTGTGGCCCCGGAGGGAGTCACGGTCCCCTCTCGCTGTCTGGATGTGGGGGCGTCCATGCCTGCCAGCAGCGTGCTGGGCGCACTGGCATACATGTTTGCTGTGGTGCCACTGCCAGTGAATGTGCAGATACACACTGCACTGGGCGACAGCGGTGTTGCTGCATACAGTGGCATTCCGTCGCTGTGCAGCGTGGCTCGCGGACTGCTACCCGGCACCTCGCCCGGTGTCCATGCCTCAGATGAGCAGCACAAGACGCGCGATGAGTCACTGCACGCCATCACCGAAGAAAATGCTGCACGCATGAACTTTGCTACGCAGCACGTGCGTTGCGCAGTGGTCGCTGTGCGACATGGTCCGCTGCGCGTACTCACTGCCCCGCATAAGGCCTGTCTCGTGCCTGATGCAGTGGTGCTTGTCCAGACAAGTGCCAATGCAGCATACTCACATGAAGCCATTCCCCACTTGGCCATCTGGGTGGGCAAGAATGTGTCGCCATCGTTTGTGGAGTCAGCAGTGGCCGCAGCGCAGGCGGAAGTGGCCGCATGGGCCCACCTCATTCCCGCACTTGTGGAGCATGGCTGGATCAAGGAAGATGGTGTTCCTGTGCTGGTGCAAGGAACAGCCCAGGGAGATGCGTTCTTGGAACACATGCCAGTGGCAGCGCCAGTGCATAGTCAGGCCCACCAAGGAGGTGAGGGGGGGCTCTCTGCGTCCCACCGCGCAGCCTTGGAAGCGAGCTATCAAGCGCAGGGCATATCCACAGCACGGGGCTCTGCTACCTCCCGCGGCGCTGCGCCCCCCCCCATGGCAGACCCTGCCCCGATGCCCCCAGCAGCTGTGCTGTCTGTGCTTCGAAGTGTTTCTGAAGCGGCAGCGCGGCGGGCGGCTGCGGGGGCCACCGTGTCAGCCCCGGGCAAAAGCAGCAGCACCAATGCTCCCGTGGCAAGTATTTTGCCCGAGGCAGACTCAAGCGAACCGAGTGGCATCGCAGCTGCTGGAGCCGGCATTGGCCCCCCCCTTGCACCCCGTGGGGGGGCCCATGAAGTGGAGGAGGACGAGGAGGCTGGCAACCCCAGCATGTCTTTAGGGCGCCCCAGTCTGTATCGGCTGACGCAGCTGGATGCTCTGTCGGGGGGGCTGCTGCCTGAGGTTTGGGAGCGTCTAGGCGAGTATGACCACGAGGACTTGGAGGAGGGGGGGGTGTTTGCGCTGGTAGCGGTGGGGGACAGCCCCCCAGAGGAGCCTGAAAGTGACGGGGAAGACGACGTGGACCCCTTTGCCCTAACTGTGCAAGAGGCCAGCAATGCAAAGCACCGTGTGTGGTTGTGGCTGGGGCCGGGCGTGCCGGCTGCCACAGCAGCAAAGGATGCAGTGCTCAGCAGTGTCCTTGCAGCACACTATGGCAGCCGTGGGGTGGCAGCTGTTCCGAGTGCAGTACTTGCAAACGCAACGATGAGCACACAGGTGCATGAGCAGGAGGATGAGGAATTCTGGGATTGGTTCTCAGCTGGGTTTTAAGATATGTTCGTTGTGCATTGTTGAAAAGAATGAATTACGCTCAGTGTGCTGCTGTTGAGCCGCTGGTAGTTTGTTCATTGTGCCGGTTAGGCTTGCTTCGGCATCAACTGCAACGTGTCGGCTAGGCTTGCTTCGGCATCAACTGCAACGTAGCCAGGTGGGCGGCCGGCGATGCGCATGCCATCTGTGCACGGGGCTGGGCTGCTAGTCGCTCTCCAAGCCAGCAAAAACGCCACGATGGAAACACTGTATGCCGCAGTGATGACTGCCAGCAGAGGCGCACCAACCTGTCCGTTGAAGGGGCCGTCCACTAGCCCCCCAACTGCAGCGGGGCCCGCAGAGCCGATCACATTCGCAAACAACGAGAACATGCCTGCAGCAGTGCCTTGGGCATGCTCTGGGATCTGGGCGAACAAAAACGCCAAAGTGGGACCGAACCACGACTCAGCACCCAGGTATGTGAGGGCCAGGCCAAGGAGGGATATGGCGAATGCATGCGAGGTCACCATCAGTATGAACGGCGGAACAGCCAGAACAGAGCCCAAAACTGGAACAAGAAGACCCCTGGCGGAAGCATTTTCCCATGAAAATCCAGATAAACATGAACATGCGCTGCATGGCGGTGATCCTTGGACCTGCTGCCCAGCCGATTTGTCACGCATCACAATCAGCCAGTCCCCAAGAAAGCCCCCTGCAATCGAAGATATGGAGCCAACAATTCCGACAATCGCTGCATTCCACACAGCATATTCATCACTGTGTTGGGGGTATGCCTGCGCGAAGAATTTTGGCTGAAAGGCCCCCACTGATAGCCCTGCCATGTACCTGCAGCCTGCTGCCAATAAGATCCATTTCACGGCGGGTGGGGCCAACACGAGACGAATCAGGTGAAGCAGACCACGCCAGCTGCTTAAAACAGGGGCCCATAATGTGCTGGGTCCCACGCTTTCTTCCTCCATGGGCTCACTGTCAGGCTGTGTGCTCATCGCTGCTGCACTGTCCGTGTACCTGGGCTGCATGCTATCGTGCGGCTGTGACGCCAGCGCTTGAGGCATGGCGGCAGTGCCACTACCATAAACAGAAGCACACCATCGACAACCACATGCAGTGAAAGATGCAGTTCGCCTCGCAGGGGCGCACCCGTCGTCACTGGGCAGAAAGCACACGAGGAGGGGCGCAACGAGCACGCCACCGATTCCACCAAGCAATACTGTTCCCCGCCAGCCCAGCCAGCCCTGTGCGAAGAGAATTGATAAAGATGATAAACCTCCACCCATATATATGCCCACGCTGAGCATACCCAAAGCAGTGCCCTTTGTGCCAGGTGGAAAAGTTCTGCCAAGAATTGTCTGGGACGTTGGAGTGGCCAAGCTTTCAGCAGCGCCCAAAACCAACCTGAGCAGCAGAAGATGCCACCATGCAGAGGCCAAGGCCTGTGCAGCTGCTGCAGCACTCCAGACTAGCAGGGAAATGATGAGGAATGTTTTGTGTAGCTGTAGAGCATCGGCAAACACCCCGCCAAGCACAGCTCCAATAACATACAGGACGGTGAATGCATACCCAGTGAGTAGCCCATATTGCACAGTTGATGTACATGTTGCTTCTTGCATATTTATATGAGATAAGTCTCTGCCCCGCAAGCATTCGTGGCACCGCTGAAGAGAGCTGTTAGGTTTTGTGTGCAAATCCCCACACAACGTGACATCCGTTGCTGGCAAATCATAGCAAGGCTCGCCGTGCTTAGTGCACACACTTGTGGACGAGAGGTAGACCAACTGATACTTGTCCCACTGATTCAAAATAGTCACAATGAGAAGCAGCAGCAAACACAGCCATTTTGACCGAGAGCCCGAGCCCATTTTTTTGAACTGAAGAAGCCCTGAACTACTACCGGAGCGGCAATAATTCCGTGGATTCTGCGAGAACTGAGTCCAAATTGTGCCCCCAAGTGAGAGGAACAAAGTGAAGTACCAATTGGCCCCCTTAAAATTGCTGCTTGCTTCAAAATTAACTCGCTCTTCGAGCAGCTGCAGCATTCCGAGGGGTGGAGCGAGGTCTCCGGGGGGCTCTGGGGGGGGTTCAAAAACCCGCTCGCGCTGGTCAGCTGATCTGTGCTCATCAGCTGAGGTACTCAACACTTAAACATGCACGAACCTGTCAGCAAATCTAAGTGGAGAACCTGTTCAATCATGGCTGCCGTGGTGGCCCGAAAGGATGCATCTGTGGCTGCAGCAGTTGCTTTCAAGCGGTACGTTGACTGCGGAAGTTGGTCAGCCTTGCCACGCTTTCGCGCATCACATCACCACGATTTGCAACTTACAGATGCGTTTCAACTGAAGCAGCAAACCATTTTGATTATCTTGTTGTTGGAGGTGGCAGTGGTGGGATTGCCAGTGCTCGCCGCGCTGCAGCTCATGGTGCAAAAGCTGCCGTCGTGGAAGGAAGCCGCCTCGGAGGCACATGCGTGAATGTTGGCTGCGTCCCCAAGAAGGTCATGTGGCATGCTGCAAGCTCCGGCGATGCAGCTCGTGATGCAGCAGGCTTTGGCTGGCAAGGTTTTGACCCCTCTGCCATGCGTTTCGACATGTCTGGAATGAAATCCAGGCGAGAAGCATATGTGGCCCGCCTGAATGGCATCTACGAGCGGAACTTGAGCAACTCAGGCGTGCAGCTGCTGGAGGGCTGGGCGAAGTTCCAGTCACCAAACACCATGACGGTGCAGGGTGCTGGCGGTGACGAGACGACCATAACAGCTGACAACGTGCTGCTAGCCACCGGAGGCAAGCCGTGGCTTCCCAGCGACGTGCCCGGCGCTGAGCTAGGAATCACATCCGACGGCTTCTGGGAACTGGACAGCATCCCTAAGAGCACAGTTGTGGTAGGCGGTGGGTACATTGGCACAGAGCTTGCAGGGGTTCTGTGCAGCTTTGGCTCAAAAGTCACCATGGCCTTGCGGGGGGAGTGCCTTCTGAACGGGTTCGACCCCATGATCAGGCAGAACACCCGATCCATCATGGAACAAGAAGGCGTAGACGTCAAGTGCGGCGTGAATGTGGTCAGGGTGGAAGGCGAGCCGGGGAACCTCACAGTGCACCTAGACAACGGCCAAGTCTTGCAGGGCATTGAGTGCCTCCTATGGGCAACTGGCCGAGTGCCCAACACAGGGAAGCTGAACTTGGAGGCAGCTGGCATCACAGCGCAGGCCAATGGCAAGATTGCAGTGGACGAGTATCAAGCCACGTCCACCCCAGGGGTGTTTGCTCTGGGCGATATCGTGGACACCGCCGCCCTCACCCCCGTGGCCATTGCGGCTGGGCGCCTGCTGGCAGACCGCCTCTTCGGCGGCTGCACCCATGCAAAAATGGACTACAGCAAAATCCCCACAGTGGTTTTTGCGCACCCTCCCATCGGCACCATTGGGCTGTCAGAGCCCCAAGCCGCGGAGAAGTATGGGGAGGGGGGCTATAAAGTATACACCTCCAGCTTCAACGCACTGTACTACGGCGTGCTGGAGCACAAGGTGGGCACAGTGATGAAGCTGGTGACTGCAGGCGCAAATGAGGAGATTGTAGGGCTGCATGTGCAGGGGCAGGGGGCGGATGAGATGCTGCAGGGCTTTGGCGTGGCGCTGAAAATGGGGGCAACCAAGGCTGACTTTGACTCATGTGTGGCCATCCACCCCACATCAGCTGAGGAATTCGTCACCATGGCCCCGTGGGCGCCGCACTCCCAACATTCCAAGTAAGCCGCGCTGCCTGGTCCCCCGAATGGGGCCTGCGCACAGCTTTTTCCACTTTTTTTGCTGCCAGACGGACGCTGAGGTCATTCACACCACTGACACTTTCGTCCAGGTGAGCAGTGCATTGGCCTCATCTAAATCGATTAATTATGCTTGGCCGCCGCTGGGCCGTGAAATAGAATCCGCGCTTGTCACAACAGTTTCTTGGCGCCGGCCGCGCAGCTAGCCCTGGCAATTGACATTGGCCATGGGTCAGTCTCACCCCCCCCCCCTCGATGTTGGATTCTACACTGCAGGGGCCGCTGGAGGCACAGCATGGCTATGCACGCTCTCCGAGCTATCTTGGCTCAGCGGGGCTGCTGCACCACTGCGCAGAAACATGGGCGACAGGAAATGCCTATCCAGGCGCTGCCATGCGTTGGGGGGGGTCTCTGCTTCTGAAGGGGGGGGCGTGGCTACAGGACCACCCGAGGCCTGCGGGCTTTGAGGCGGCGTGCCACTCGTTGGTGGACTGCCGCTGGTCACTCTCTCTGCGCCGGTCTCTTGGCTAGGGCAGGGGCTGCCGGGGGGGGCTACAGTCAGCGGTCGGTGACGGCGAGGGGTAGCCCCTCCCTCGGTCCGAGACTGTGCATCAGATGTGTCAGACCCGCTACTATGGTCCTGGGGCAGGGAGGGCTGTGTCTGCATGTCAGCTGCGCTCACGGCTTGATACGCAGACCCGGAGGCACGTCTATTTGCCCGGGACAAACCAAAGTTCTGAACGAGCGGTGCAATGCCCCCGCCGATGCCAACCAGTGTTGCAATTACTATGAAGAGCGCAGAGCCCTCCATCAGTCTGGAGGCTTGGTCGTCCGGCAGGATGCCCCGTGTCAGCTGGGCCAGCGCGAAGGCAACGCCGCCACGCAGACCACTGAACCAGATCACGAATGCGGTATCTTTTGGGATGTACTTTGGACTGTGTGGTGGCACTTGATAGTTGACTACTGCTGTGCACAGCGCGACGTTTGCTGCCCGGGCTGCCAAGCAGGCAACAAGCGCCAATGTCAAAGTCCCCCAGTTGGATGCTAAGCTGACAGAAAACAGCTTTGGCAGAGCGAGACCAATGTACACAAATACCAGAGCTTCACATACTTCTGCTGCCATTTTGAATAGTCTGAGGGAGAAGTGCCGGGCACTTGGGGCGAGGTTCGGCTGTGTGTATTGCGCCATTCCCATGCCGGCAAACAGGATTGCAACCACCCCGCTCAGCTGTAATCCCTCAGCCAGCATATATGACACAAATGGTAGTATGGTAATCAGCACACGTTGTACGCCTGTATCGCCGGCCTCAGATGCAGTGAATGCGTACTTGAACAAAAGTGATGCGAGCACTGCTACTGCAATTCCAATTACAACGGAGCCACAAAATACAGTCACGAAGCTGAAGAAGCCCCAACTCACAGTCGCAAAAGTCACTGCTGTGCTGCCATGAAAAGCAAGCAATGTGTGAAACATGACGATTGCGACGGCGTCATTGAGCACACTTTCGCCGAACACCAGTGAGTACAGTCGCCTGTCCACCTTGAGTGAAGTAAATACGGCGAGGACGGTGACGGGGTCGGTAGCGGACACAATACTGCCAAATATCGTAGCATCCAGGAATGACCACCCTGTGATGAATGGAGGTGTCGGTATGCAGCTAGAAAGTCACGGGAGAGCGATCCACTCACGGTAACCTAGTCCAAGAATGCCGCAGAGCCACATGAACACGCTCACGACAAGGGCAGAAAGCAGGGTGCCCACAAATGCAAAGATACAAATAGACCCAAAGTGCAAGAAGAAGCTTTTCTGTGAGCAAACAGGGTGTTGCATTTGCCCTCGGAGCAAAAAGGCGTGGTGGGCGTACTTTGTGCATACTGTACCCGCTCTCAAAAATTATGACAGGCAAGAGAGCAGCGAAAAATATCACACTGAAGCTATCGTGAAGGGTTTCTCGTATCAACTTCAGCTGATCACTGGCTCCAGAGTAGATGATTGTGCTCAACATTGCGCCCAGGGCCACGTACACCCACGACTCTGGCACCGGCACTCTGGACCGGCGCAAAGCGTATGTGGCAAGAGTGCCCACCACCAAAAGCACAAGGCACACAAAAATGGCCAAGAAGGAAGAGGCTTCTCTCTC
>Ga0307982_1004364_pt1 | contig 11198 bp, 14 predicted proteins | sample OrgLakmetagen989_FD_201847 | JGI IMG/M metagenome (GOLD analysis project Ga0307982, IMG submission 201847) | Saline water microbial communities from Organic Lake, Antarctica - #989 | ecosystem: Environmental > Aquatic > Non-marine Saline and Alkaline > Saline | place: Antarctica: Organic Lake... | reverse complement strand
AATTGCGGCTGGTGCGGTCGCGGGGGTTGTTGGAGGTGCCGATCAGGCACCGGCGGTCAAGCAGGAGGCGTGCCCATCCGCGGTGAGCTGCCAAGCCCCAGGATTGGTGCAGCAGCTTGCGGAAGTAGGACCGCACCGCCTTGTTTTTTTTGTCCAGGTAGTAAGTGCAGTGCTCACTAGCTGTTTTTAGTCTTACCTACGTATGTCAATGTATATTTCAAGAACTGTAAGACCACGAACAGAAAAAAATTGCACTGCCATTCATCGTGCATACTCTGGCAAACGGATATCGTAGCTGTATCCTTATGTTGTGCCCTACAGACAGCAGGCCCATCCCATATATTTATTTAGAAGGACGAAATGCATCTGTACATTAGATATTTTTCGATCAATCAACGATGTATACAGATCTGTAGTATTATAAGGAACCAACATTATTTACTTGAAGAACGAAGAATCAATCAGTGAACAAGATTTGTACTTAAGTCAGAAACATTTGTACTCAAGTAAGAAAAACGTTTTTCATTATTCACCTGCGTTGTTATCCGTTGAAGCGGACATATGAAGATACAACAATTTTAATACGAACGGCCTGTTCAAAATGTAATAGGTAAGAGATACAAAAACCATCAAGGAATTGAATCTTTGAATGGACTCGATGCTGATGCCCTGTCCCCATCTCGAAGTTATAAAAAAAGCGCCTTTGGTTTTAATTTGCTCTTGGGCATCGTTCAGCATTGCCCTGCCGATTGTCCGGTAAGAACGTGTTGCCGGTACTCTAAATCTCGGATTGGCGGTGAGACGAACCCTCCCCCATAAAGGGGAAGATTCCTCAACAACTCCACAACTTCTACATACATCAACACATTAACCATCGAGAACCGAGAACAGATAAAAGTTTGTATTAACCGATTGTACATATATCAAACCGAGACTCAATTTTCCCTATGTTAGATGTTAGATACAAATGCGATGTTACCTTTTTTGGTGAGCAAAGGTCCAGTCCATCAACACGTGGTTGTGGCTCTGGCAATGATCGATGAGATCATAACCGCTGCGATTGAGATGCCATAAGTATCGACAAGAGGATAACCGCGAGGGATTCAGAGGTGGTTCAGATGGCCTCACTGATTGCTTAATTTTCAAAGCGCTTTTGGGAGCTGCGCTTCTCTCTCGTGGTAAAATATCTCTAATACAACCACCATTGCTCATGGCTGCACACATCAACCCAAAATCAGACGCTCAGTGATCTCCTCGCATGTGCATGCCCTAACACTACACCAAAAGCGCCCATAGCAAAGCATGCAGTCAACGGAGCACTTGATACCGCTGCAGCAAATTCTTCAATGAATATCGCAACTCGAGTCTTCTGCTCCAAGCTTCCAAGCGAACCTGCAGTGCCAGGGAAAGCCGCCAGCTCTACCCAGGGAATATCTTTCATCTCAATGTCTGTATCTGCTGCTGACAAGCCTGAAGCTACCTTGACCGGCGAGACGTAGTCCTTGTCGTGAAATGTACAATCAGGCGGTGGGCATAGAACTCGGTCAACGTAGAGTTGCATCAATGCTGGCCCATTTACGTCCACGCATACGTCAGCATTGAGCACACCGCGCGGCTTGTCGGGCGCAAACACACAGGGCCGCAAATCGCACACAGTCATGCCCCTCGTGTGCTCGCCCCGGAGCTCTACGCTCACTGCAAGTTTGCGTGTCACGACACATTGCGGTAACAGCAGAGCAGCTACCGCACCGCCATCGCCAATTTGCGCTGCGGCCATGCCCCATTGTTGCATATCGCGCAGCAGTAATCGAGCCCCTAGCCGTGAAGCGCCATCTCGGTACCGCCCATTGCTGCGGCACAAATGTCCACCACCGTTGCTGTTAATGCTGCCTACGCCGTTGCCGCTGCCATTTTGTTTCGTTTCGCTGGTACCCTCGTTCCATAATGCTGTCTCGGGACCTAAGCCCATGGCTTCAAGATCCTTCAAAGCCAGCTCCACCTGCCACAAGTTAACATCAATTTTCATGATTGTTTCTTTTTATATACGACTACGATGAGTTCCGGTAACCCTTGAAGTCTACGATCTTTGAATGAATAACTCTTCCGGCCCCTAATTCCTCACTACAGTCACATTGATTACTCCCAATTCCACAACGCATGTCTGCGATATCTTAATTACCTTGAGGTAAACGTCCCAAGTGTAGATGGTGATTGGTAGGCCGGCAGAGAGCACCACGTGCGCCGCTTCTGGATCGTAAAAAGCGTTCGCTTCAGCCCACGAGGTCGCGTTACCTCCGGCTGCTGCTGCTCCCCCCATCCACACCAGCTTATCCACCTAAAGTGCACTCAATCACTTAGTGAACAAAAGCAAAGCTCTAAAGTTGAGCTTGTTTGAATGGTAAATTTCATCATGCATAGAGATATCGCAGTTGTCAAAGCAAATAGATCGGATAATTCCAACCTTGGCGGCCATAACTTTGGCGTCTGTGCGCAGTGCGCATGCTAAATTCGTGAGCGGTGCTAAACATATAAGTGTGACTGACGCATCTGCGGAGCTGCGCAACGCGGCCAACATGGCCGTTACTGCGTGGCCAGGAGCAACCTTGCGATGTGGTGGCGTTGGTAATGGTGGCTCTAAGTCGCCCAAGCTGTCAACGCCGTGAATTTCGGGACAAAAATGTGGTGGCTCGACCAAAGGGTGTGCACAACCTCGGTAAACGGGCAAGTCTAGTCGAGCATTTGCAGCATCAAGCACTTTCAACGTAGATGCTACCACGGTGTCGACATCCGCATTGCCTGAAGAAATACAAAGGGTTCGCAAACATACTTTTGAGTCTAGTCTAAAAAGAGGTGTGCGTAGAATTGAAAGTAGATTGAAACATGTTAAAAGACTCGTGTTCAGAATCTCGTTTCCGCAGTAGTACACTCTCGCGATCCTCTACGTCAAGGTTAAGGTGTCCCGACCTACGGTACGTAGCTAATGCGCTCAAAATCGCTTACCGGCGACACAGGAAATTCCGATCACTTCAAGTTCAGGCGAACGGAGAGCAAGTAATATTGCATGAGCATCGTCGACACCGGTGTCCACATCAAGCCAAACCTTCCTGGGCATCTCTAAAACTGTGCTACCGAGGGTATCTACTACAGTAGGTGCTACTCTCTTATTATCTATCAGCCTGTCACTCGATATCTTGATAATAATAATAAGCTCGTCGCTGTCTCGCTGTCTCATTCAGGCGCCCGTGAGATGCACGGTTTAGGTGAATGATTTCGCCGCTGTACAAAGCATGCGTGTTTTAAGCGCCTTCACGCTCGTCCTTCTTGTGGTGCCCATGATCCGTATCCTTGTGGTGCCAGTAGCCCTCCTCTCCCGTTAGTGCGCGGCTAACGAAAACTGTGCTCCTGTTCTCTTGAAATACGTGGGTCCGTCCAAAGTACACGCGGAACATGAACCACGAACCACGAACCACGTTCGAACGAAGCAGTAATTATAGAATCATCAGTAACGGAAGTAATGTACATAGAGGAAGCAGTCGTCGTCATCTGGAGTCAGCTAAATGTTCAGAAGTCGCCAGAAGAAAAGGTCATATGCGAGGAGGGCAATATATCTAGGTTTAAATTTTGAGGCAGTGTATACAAAATAGAAACGACTACGACGAAGAGACCGAGACAGCTTACGATAGTTGCATGAACCAACATGAACACCCAGTTTGGCTTCCAGCCCGGCCCGGGAAATTATCCAGACGCCAACTAGATGGCTCCCTGCCTGTTAGTTACATTATCCAGTCCACCCTCGGGTCAAGGTCGAAGGCTGAGTAGAAGTAGAAGGATAAGCAGAAAACTCGCTAATGGACTTAGGGAATTGCGTTCTATCATTAGGAGGTCACTTAAGGCCACAAAAAAAATCCCTTTGCTTTCAGTAGGTTCTAAATGGGATTGATTCAAGGATTGAATGCCCACTCTTGCTTGTGCGCTTGATAAGACTTTCCCTCCTAGGTCCTAGTCTAGTTTAAGTTTCTTTACATTCCGCGTCTGACTGTTTTCATCTTCTTAAATCTGCCCCTCGGGGCCTGTGTCGAACAGATAGGCATCTGCATCAAGATTAATGGTATATCTGCAACAACAGCTCATGACTTTTCTTTCCAAGCCAAAATGGCGGCAACTGGAAGGTGGTCTGAAGGATGCCATTCATTTGGAAGGGCGTCGCTGTCGTCGTAAATCTTCGACCATTCGAAGCTAGTGAGAGGCTCTTGTACTCCTGCACAAACCAGGCGATCTGTATTGAAAAATACGTAATCGAGCCAACCAAGGTATTGTGGACATGCATCTCGGCTGCTGGTAGTAGTAGGATCATTTTGTGTATTGCGCAGATTAGCACCGAACTCTTCGAGATCGTACACAACCTGCCACCATTTGCCCTCCCCTAGTTCTCGCGCGAATATACCGTACCATTCTTCACGACTCAGTGAAGAAGGTTGACCCAATTCACTCTTCTTGTGAAAAATAGCTGAAATGTGGCGTGCGGTTCCGCCCCTTCCTAGTTGCCCGTTGACCTTTATCAAGAATGATTCCACTTCGTCTTCGACTAAACTGTCGCCATTGCTCGAAAGTTTATCGAAGACATGATCAAGCGCACTTGCCAATTTAGGACTGAATCGCGTTACCATTCTATTAGCATCCGCTTCCGTTCTAATTTCGACGAGTTCGGAACCTTCGCTTCCTCCCTCAAGTTCTTGTTGCAAGGCCATCAAATTTTCGGCAAGTTCCTCGCACGAAAGTTCGAAGTCCGAATCCCCACCGGCCTCTCGCCCTCTGAATCCATCGAAAATTTTATTTTGCTCTGGATGAGTAGGTTCTCGGCCATAAACAGTCATATACACAGAGATAATCAATTCTGAAACCTCTTCTGCGTCAATGATGTTGTTCCCATCGAGGTCGATTCTCTCAAACGCTTGCTCCACTTCACTTTCCGAAAATGCTTGCAATTTGAGATTCTTAGCGAGGCCTTTCGCAACCTGGTAGCCAAATTGGGTTCTTTCGATCGACTCGCCTGGAACTGGTAACAAGAGTAATGAGGCCAAATTAGGAACCACGTATGTGGCTGGACGCGAACCAAATGTAGGGATCTCTCCGTAGTCGCCATCGCACACGTTTGCTTTGTATATTTGTTCAGCAGAATCAGCAAATTGACCTATTTGTTGATCTCTGCGCGATGAAGTCAGAGGCACATCAGGATATTGAGGTTCGCGCCACTCGGGATCAACACTGCCTTCGACAAGAAGCCGCCGTACGCCCGTTTGTCCATCTGAATTGAAGTCACCACAGACTATGACTCCAGCCTTTTCAATAAGTCGTAAATATTCATCGGCTTTTTGTATATTTTTCTCTGATGGGCGATTGGACGAACGTTGTGCGTCCACTACTGAAGTTGCCTTCGACTTCCACTTTCGAACCTGGTCCAGAGCTTCATGAACTTGGCGTAGACGCCTCTCTGGAGCTGCTCCGCCTGATAAGTGACAGTTTGCCAAAATTAATATTTCATTATTTTCAACTGAACGAAGCTCAGTCAACAGGACCCGGTCTTTGTGGGATTCGCGTTCCATAACAAACTTGTCCTTTTTGAAAAAGGTTGCACATCGGAATCGAAACTTCTTGTGCAAGCAGGCTGCATAGCCAGCTTCCTTCATGAAAGAAAAGTCTTCATCAAATGTTTCACCGTCAGCCTCCTGGATGCAGACAATGTCGGAATCGGTTCGAAGTAGACGTTCTCGGATAAGCTTCTGCCTGTGAGGCCACTCTCTCTTGCTCATTGGAACCCAAGGAGCATACATTTTGTGGTTCCACCAGTTATCTTTAGAATTTGGTAGCAAAATATTCCACGTAAGTACTGAAAAGTGCCCGAGACTGCTATCAGTTGGTTCAAGAGTTTGTAATGAGACTTTTGCTGGCAAGATGCCGTCGATTTCAGAAGAGAAGTCGTGGGGGATGGCCGTTGGACAAAGAGAGGACACAGCATAGTTGTGACCAAGAGGTGCTCGCAACCCACTTTGCCTTTGAAAATTGACTAGCATACCAGAACAACTCAGCTCCGTTGCTAAGAAGAGTAAGAGATGATGTTCAATTCGTCCTGCCATGATTCAAAATTCTCTTTTCGCTAGGCTTTTGAGTTGACAAATTAGCAAAGATGGTTGACCAGAGGATTGGCACGTTTGTTTATTCACAGATTAGTCTTTTGCATAGCTTTGGGCCAAATCTGAAAATGTTACTCATACGTGCTGCATGCTATGGACATGAGAGTGATGTTGACCTGAGCAATAACAGATCAGCTGACTCCTTTCACGCTGTGCCAGGAGAAGTACCCGAGCCGTAATCCAATTGATATACTTCCTGCTCATAGTATGTTATGAGTTATGCGCTATTACAAAGATGTCGGCAGGTCGACAGTGAACAGTGAATGCAATGATGTCATGGTCAAAATAGGATAATTAGTTTCGTGATGATGTCATCATGATGTGTTGTCGTCTTCTTCTCGATTCTCGTTGCTTCACGTTTTCGAATGTTGAACGGGAACGTATTAACAGTACAGTTATAGCGTATAGCGTATAGCATTCAATACTTGTTAGCTAGCTGTTTACAATAGCGGACTGGATGGCTGGTTGCTGACCGCTTCTGCATCAAGACCTACAACCAGAGGGATTTTAATTAGCGAAGCCTTCTGCACTCCACCGCAGCTACTTCCTTTGAGAATCTTTTCTCGAATTTCAAACAGTCAAGCATAAAAGTGTTCTAACTTACATTGTAATAGAGATAGTAGGAGTAGGAAGTGCTCATTGATAGAATACCACACGGATTTTTTAAAAAATAGAATCGTTACTGCAACTGACTAAGACCATGGACATGCGATGTCAGATCATCAGCGCTGTCGTTTTCGCTATGTATGCCAGCACCACGGCACCGACTATTGTGGGCGGAGATGCTGGGGAATTGGTAGGGTTCGAAGTACAAAGAATGCATTCGTTTCTCTCCTTTTGATTAAGTCTGCTCCGCCATATCATTATCAATTACATAGCGTGCATCGTAATCATCTCAAAACTTAAATTCGTCACTTTCGCGTGCGGTTAAATACTTCGATATAGATGTGACTGTTCTCCGCGTCCCTTCGTGTCATAGGTGGCCGAATCGTGCCAGTTAGGCACGGCGCACCCGCCCGGGTACCCTCTTTTTACCCTGATAATGCACGTTGCTACTGCCTGGCTTCCGACAAGCTCTTCGAGAACGCCAGCTGCCAATGCCAACTTGCTCTGCGCCGCATTCGGTGCGCTTGCTGCGGGCTTGCTTGCACAATGCGTGGTTCTCTGTGTGCAGCTCGGTCGTCGACATAGCAGCAAGTACAGTAAGAATGGCACCGCGGCAAAACCTACTTCTAACACAACTGGTACTTCAATTGGCATTAATGATACGCCTTCTAGCGAGACTGCTGCATGGTGCGCTGGCGTATGTGCAGCGGGCTGTTGGGCGTTCAGCCCCCTTGTGTGGCAGTACGCAGTGACTGCTGAAGTCTTCAGTCTCAACAACCTGTTGTGCAGCTCCGTCGTGCACCGCACCCTCTTATTTGCGCATTCTGGCGCCTTATCAGACGCATACAAGGGTGCGTTCGTAGTTGGCCTCGCTCTCACTAATCAGCACACAGCCGTGCTCTTTGCAGCACCTCTTAGCTTATGGGTTGTAGTCGTCGTAGTGCTGCCAACCTTGCAGACATCAGGCTCCAAGGGGGACACAGCCATATGGACGAAGCTTATCACACTAGGTGGTTGTGGCTTGGCTGGTCTTTCACCGTATTTATATCTACCTTGGGCAGCATTCGTTCGGCCTCAACCTGGAGGATGGGGCGATGTCAAGTCGCTGCCAGGGCTGTGGCATCACTTGTCTCGTGCGGATTACGGCTCGCTGCAGCTATACTCTGGTGGTTCAGGCCGTGAACAGTGGACGGAGCGCATGTGGCGATGGGCAGCCGATTCAATGCACCGGCAGTCACCGCTTGGAGGAACCGTGGCGGAGCCCTTGTGGGCTTGCTTTGCTTGCGGTGGCGCTTCATTGCTGCTGCTGCAGCCTCTCTGGTGGGCTCTAACGAGCACAACAAAAGCGACCAGCGATGCTGCTAACAGCCATGCGCCCCAGCAACCGCAAGATAACAACCGAAGTAGAAAAGGCAAAGGATCTAAAGGAACTGCTATGGGTTCTGAAGGAGTATCACCTCAAGTAGCCACCGCCAAATCAACAGCAACACTGAATACTTCCCTCGCTGGATCAGCCCTTGTCTTCGCTTTGGTAACTTACATTGGCATCTTTCACTACTTGAACAACATGCCGCTCGACAACCCTCTGTTGTTTGGCGTGCAAGCGCGCTTTTGGATGCAGCCCAACTGGCTGGCTTCTACTTTTGCTGGCGTTGGGTTGTACACTGTTGCTGTCGCCATTGCACTCGCGGTTGAGGTCGTGCTCACTGGATTGCGAAAAATCGATGTACACAAAAATGATAACAGGGGCGCCTCTTTGCAAAGTTTCGACCAAACAGCCACGATGGTAGCCCTCGTAGTGTGTCTGGTGCTAGTGCTGGCTCAGATCCGGTCTTCATTCCACATGTCCGATCAATCCAACAATAGGGTGTTTGAAGGCTATGCCGACGCCGTTCTCGCGCCTTTGCCAAAGAAGAGCTTGCTCTTGATCAACTACGACCAACAATGGACCAGCTGCCGGTGAGAATGAGTTCATAGCATCTTCTTTGAACGACAAGACAAGCGTCTAAATGATTCCTTCACGCAGGCTCACAATAAGTATGTGGTTTTATTTTTTTTACTTCCAAACAGGTACCGCATGGTGTGCGAGGGGCAGCACGGCGGCACCACCGCCCTCAACCTGGCCATGATGACGTTTGCGTGGTGGCACACCAAGCGAGAGCTTTACCCTCAGATTGCCTGGCCTGGCACGCACTATGTAGGCGAATCATCACCCGGAGGTCGCGGCCGCAACGGCGGCTTTTCGTTCGAAGAACTCGTGCGCCACAACTTGCCGAAATTCCCGGGCGGCATTTACATTGGGGGCACGCTTACGTTTCACAATGAAGCTTGGCCGCAACGGTAATTTGCGCGCGTCATTGCAACGAAATATAACTTTTGTACTGGTTTTCAGTATCGTTATCGTTGTGTGTTTTTGATGATTTCGATTTTTATTAGCACCTTCACTTGGTCGCTTTATTCGCATGTTAAGAAAACCTGCTTCTCAATTTGTAGGTACGAGCTGGTGCCGCACGGTATGGTGAACCGTATTTTACCGCGCGCGAGCCCCGAAACCATCGAGGTCTTTGAGAAGCGCGGCGATGCAGCAATGGCGCACATGCTGCGAGCGCTGCCAACGCTGCCCATCTTGCCTGGCGACGACCACAAGTATTCCGAAGAAACGGTATTGAAGGACTCTGTATATGCATACGTAGGCTCCGTGCTGTTGCGGACTCAACCTGACTTATTGTTTTCCTCCCCATATGCAGCAGTCCACACCAGACTAACGTGTCTCTATTTTGTGTGTTCGGGTGCAATCGCGAATATTTTACGTTAATTCAGTGGGAATGGACGGTGGGGCGCGAATTTTTCGATCACGCTACCGACCACGCTGCGCATTTACTGGAGCTCACACTGGCGCAGGATGATCAGGCACCAGCCTTAGATCAATCAAGCAGTATCAATCAACAGTCGTTGCGCGTGTGGCGCCTCCTGCGGGCAGCTTCATGGCTGGAGATTGCCGTCAATCTGGACCCTCACTTGAAAACGTCGGCGCTCAAAAACCTTGGTTTGGCGTACATGCACCTCGTGCGCACGCCAGACCATTTGAGCACGCAACGCCACTTGCCACCACCACCTGCGCAAGGGGTGCCTGGTTTCGGTGCCCCTATATTAGAGTGGGCGCAGAACTTGGACACTTCTGCCATGGTGCGCGCGGCGCAGCTCAACCAATCGTGGGCGCCTCCACCGCAGTCGCCTTTGCTGTCGTCGTCGCCGTGGGACCTCACGTGGCCAAAGAACAAGGCCAGCTTAAACGTGGCCCCCGTGATGAGCTCCGACGGCAGCGGGTGGAAAGAATGGGCAGCAGACCGCTTCAAACAAAGCTGGGGCCAATTCTTGATTCGCCCCGATGCTCCACAGGACGGCAGCTACGCGTCCGTGCGCGCCATTTATGATGCTGTCGCAAAGTCAGCAAATTCTGCTGCTGCAACACCGCGATCAAATCAGCAGCAGCCTCAGGAGCCTCCCGGCGCCCGTTCTGCGACCTCAGCAAATTCCGAAGCAACAAAATCCACTGCGAAGAAGAAGAGAAAGAAGAAAAAATCTTCTCAGTGAATAACCTTCAGAGTTCTATATGGACTAACGAAGTTTGAAGTGCAAGGGAGCCAGGTGTCGTTCTAATTTCAAGAGACTTGGTGAACTTTGCACTTAGATTTGTTTAGGCTCTATGATTCGAGTGGCGCTTTTCCTTGCCCCGGCATTGCTAGCTAACTCGTTACCGCAAAGACCATTTGCCTTTAGCCTTTGGCCCTTGGAGATCCCAGGAAAATTATTGTAAAACCAGCAAGACCCCACTGACTTTAAGCATATCGCAGTGGAGCATTGCATGATTCAATTACCTCTTTATTTGTATTGAGCACTGCGTTTCGCACTCTCTTCGAACTGGATTCCAAATCCAATCCATGGTGCATGGTGGGATTTTGTATCTGGAAAGTCGATGATGGCCGATACCGATGCGGCTGGTAGACAGCACTTGGCAAGAAAAGTCGGGGACGCCAGATTAGAATCGAACTCAGACTCATTAGATTTCTCGAAACAGCTCAACACTCAGAGCTCAAGAGTGAACAGCTCAACAGCACCAGCAGCCTGCCGCCAGCAGCAGCAGTAAAAAGCCAGCCAATCACACTCAAGTTTTGTTCGGGAGAGCAGTTGTGATGTTGCAGTGATATATTACAAGTTCAGGTGCCCGTGCAATGCACGGTTTTCGGGGCAGAAGTGCTGTATTTATTGTTGAGTTTATGTGTAACTTGTAGGCATATATCGTTCTCGTCGCAATAAGAAATTTGAAGCTTGAATCTTAATGGCAATGTAGTATTATGTTGCTATATTTCTAGTATAAGTCGCTTTATATTTTTGTCTCCC
>Ga0307982_1004362_pt1 | contig 11200 bp, 8 predicted proteins | sample OrgLakmetagen989_FD_201847 | JGI IMG/M metagenome (GOLD analysis project Ga0307982, IMG submission 201847) | Saline water microbial communities from Organic Lake, Antarctica - #989 | ecosystem: Environmental > Aquatic > Non-marine Saline and Alkaline > Saline | place: Antarctica: Organic Lake... | reverse complement strand
ATTCTTTGACATCGTAGGCTACAGCAGCATGGAGGGCACTGGGCGTACAGTGCACCCCGAATTGAACTATTCATCAGACCTCGACGAGATTCGTGGTGGTCACAGCTCTTCCTACGACGACTATGACTCAGAAGATTTAGATCAAACCCGGCGGCGGAGTCCGGCGTGGATCCAGCGCCTTAAAGCGCTCGCTGTGGTAAATGCATCGCACGTGAATGCTTTGGTCGTCTAGATACTTCTTAAGCCTCCTTCGTTGCCTTGTCTCTGGCATCTCTGACTTTCTTCTCCTGTTGGCGGTATTTCTTTGTCTACTGCTCGTTAGGTCGCATGTATGGTAGGAGCAGTATGGCTCATCACTCTAGCAGTAGCTGACGACTGGCTTGATACCTTTGCAGCGTGGGCGAAGTTGCACGAGACTCTAGCGGCCGGCTGCCTCGTGGTTCTCTTCATCCCCGCAGCCCTTCTGTTCGCACCTTTAGACGTGCCTCTGTACCTCATCGCGGGGTAATCCAAACAACATTCATGGACAATTTCAGTAATATTTACTTCTGATGAGTCTACTGCCATCATCTTTACACTTTCAGCAATTGTAAGGCGTATGTACTGGTGTGTGCAGTTGTGTCAGCGCGCTCACTATCTTTGTATGCCTTCACATCACAGCAGTAACAACACTTTGTATTCTTAACAGGTTCATGTACGGGGTTGCTGTTGGGTCGTTCGTTTGCTGGGTGGGCTACTTGGTTGGCGCTTCCGTTGGATTTGCTGCTGCGAGGTATGCCTTCAAGGACTGGTTTTATCGCCGTACTCGCAACAGCGTCTTTCTCAGTGCGGTTCAGCTAGCCGTCCACAGCCACGCTTTCGCCCTTGTGCTCCTCCTGCAGGTAAGGAGAGATCCGGGGGGCTTATTTGCAGAGCTAGGCCACTTTTAATCATTGCCACAACCAAGCCCTTTTTGGGGAATCCTCGCATATCCTTACTTCGTAATACGTTGTTTTTAAGGCGCAAGAAATTAATTCCTTTTGTGCTCGTCGTCTCGATGGCAATGGAATTTTTTTGCTTGAAAATGCCGATCAGGTGGCGCCCCTGATGCCCTACAGTATGGTGTGCTTCTTTTTCGGCACGTCTGACTGTGATTTCGGGCTCTACGTTGCAGGCACTGCCATTGGGGTGATCCCGAATGTAGTATTCTTTTGCTTCGTGGGGGCCTCCATGAAAACCATGGCAGAAGCGGCGTCGGGTGCGGACTCCAATGGCGGAAGTGGCACCGCGGCCTACGAGCAAAACAGCGCGTACTGGTACTACTTTTGGGGCTCCGGTTTTGCGGCGGTGGTCGCAGTCACTTTGCTGACGGTCGCTGCCAAGCAGCACTTGGACGAGCTCCTGGCGACGGCCTTGGCCACGCAACGCGAGCGCGCCGACCGACGCCGCCCAGGCGCTGCCGCGGCCGTTCAGGCCACGAACGGAGGTGATAGTGCTACCGTAGTAGCGCTTGCATCTGCTGATGGCCGCACGACAACAAGGGATCGGTTTGCTAACTACGAATTTGGTCCTGCTACCTCAGCACGTATCGCTTCGGCGCCGCCATCGGAAAGCTCAAATCTTGAATTGAACAGAAGACCCTTAGAGCCCTGACTTTGGCGTCTCATTGAGACTTCATCACACCTCCGGCAGTGTTATAAGATTTTTGTTCCTTAGTGCGTTCTGTGAATCACCACGCGGCAGTTCTATATTGATTTGTCACATGTCGCAGCGTCACGTGCGGCGCGGCGATTTGAAGTTTAACTCCATTCCCAAAACCGAAACGCCGAGACGCCCATCTCGGATCTTCGGATCTTGTCGGATCTCGGAGCTTCTAGCTTCTGGAACTCAATAGTTGATAGTTCTCGAGGAGAACTTCTTCAGAGGCAATTCAGCTCCCCCTTTCTCTAGTACTAGTATTTTACGGGCGACTGGCAAGTACGCAAGTACCTCAGCCATCGACAGTTATGAGTTATTCTTATTATAATTGAGAAAGTTAACATAAACATAAACGGGTAATGGTCTAACGGGTTAAATAAGTGACACGAATATCAAAAGGCGAAGGAAGACGGCGCAGCAGTAAGGGACTTCGCGTAAGGGCGTTTTGAAACTTGAGATGGGGGCGAAGAAAACTGAAAAGGGGTGCGGCGAACCGACGCAGGCTCCCTGGCCCCCACGCGCGTAACGGTTTGAAACTCTCCTCCTAAGTCGCGCTCCCGGTGGTCCCGCGCGCGCAACTGCAGCGCTTTCTCTAGCACCGTGTGCACGGAGTCCGGCGCCACCACCGCTGGTTCCGCAGCGCACACCGAGGCCGGCCAGCGCTGCCGGTCCAAACTCTGGAAGGCGCCACTAGCGGCCACGGTGTTGGCCCGGAAGTCGCGCCCCCGCCACTTGTCGGGCGTGGCGCTGCGCCACGACACCTGCGAGGGCTCCGTCCACGCGCCGCCGTCGTTGGTCGTGTGCGCAGACTGGTGGTCCGCCACGCGCGCTAGGTCGTTCTTGGCTCGAAACGACATGGGTGGTTGCAGTTCCCGTGCCTTGTCGCGAGCCCGAAAGACAAAACGATCCCGCTCGTCGAAAGGTGGCTGTGCAACCCGGCCACGAATCGAGCCTGCATCGGCGAGAGATGCCGTCGCCACACGCGGTTCAAAGCTAGACACTTGCCGTCGCTGGTCGTTAGGTGACAGCGATAGGAATTCTCGTGTCTTGGGGCGATTGAGCATTCCGCCGCCAACGTAAAACGCGCGAGGCACGTACTTGCGACTTGAAAAGTTGCCGTCGGGGCCGATTTCTAGGTCGCGCGTCCGGTCCCGAAAGGTGTGCTCGTTCACTGATATTTCGGGTGCACCATCAAGGTCCAGCGACTCGTCGTGGAGCGCTTCGAACATCCAATCAGCACGGCGCGATTCGGCCGCGCTCGCCATTTCCTCCTTCGTTGCGCCATACGTCGGCACTAAAAGCCGATTCTGAATAGTGAATGTACACATAAAAAGAAAGTGGGGAACAGTAGGCACAACCGTAAAAGCTACAATTCCCGGTTTTAATTTCGAAGCCCTGTCTAGCTGTCGCAAGTACCTGTTGTTTTAGAGACGGTCGCTTCTTCGTGTGATGACGCCTCTCCCACGCAGCACTATCTTGCAATTCTTTCTCCTTTTTCTGTTGAGCGCTGAGCCAATTCATCTTTAGCTACTCACCTCATGTACGAGTAATATGGACTCTGTTGATCTCGAGCTATGATATCCTAATCCTTCTTCTCACTTTCACCTATGGTCACTAATTTGCGATGCTCACATTTTAGCGCACAGCGCTCAAGTAAGCACGATTTTGAGCACCTGAATCTTGGGAATGTACAGGGGGTGAAAGTGATTTTTGCTGTGCACCGGTATGGTAGCCGGTACAGTAGCCGGTAGCGGTGGGCGGTGGGTGTATCCTAAACCTAACAAAGCTACTGTTACAAAACCATGTGCCATTGTGCCTCACTTCGATTTGTTGATTCTTAACAAGCTCTTTGACTCTAGGTTTCTGTCGCAATAGCTTCAATACTTCAATCCTATTGGTTCTAGTAAGGCTTCCTGCTCAACTTTATCATGCGTGCATATTGAGCTCATGGTTACGATTGATAATTACTGCAGGTGCATGCTTTGTTTAAGTTTCTCTAACTCAACTTGAATAGCTTGGGCGCTGTGGCTCAACGATGTACAAAGCTTTCCAACAATAGAATGCTTCACTCGGTAATTTCCGTGATCCTGTTAGGACACCTTGCGCTAAAGGCCGTAAGCGACGAGGTACAGCTAAGCAGTTCGTCAACAGATGTTTCCGACTACCAAGCCGATCCACCGGTGCCATGGTCTGAAATATGGTGGGAAGGTAAGCTAGCAGTGGCCTCTTTTGAAGGCTCACCAGCACCGCCCGACCCTGAGACTGGGGTCGCGCTAGCGATTGAGTACCCCATTGAGGGCAGTATCACACGCAACGATCCTAACTTGGGTGATGTGGTTCCACAATTGAGACTTGAGTTCGGAGATGGTTGGCTAGCTGACCTTGTGCGTTCGAACGTGTCGGCATGGGGCCTATGCCTTAGTTTGGACGGTGTCGACGCGAGCTGCACCCCAATCATGAGTGAACCAGGTCAGTCGAATGACTTGCCAAAACTGCGGCCCGATACCCGTCGTGGTTCACATGTGCTTCGCGCATGGTTGGGCAGCACGCGCCGAGGCCGGGGCCCACATGACATACCTCCGCACCCGTCGGCGCAAGCTGTAGTGAGATTTTCGACCCAAGAAAGTATGCTCGGCACTGGCTGTCGCAGCGTGGCCAATTGGTTTTTGGCAGCCACTGCACCTCCTGAGGAGTCCGCACCCGTTGGAGAATCCGACCACGACAACAGTGATCCTCCAATGACTGGGCGTGGGCTCATGGCAAAGTGGTGGCGTGGCATGGCGAGGCGTTGGCAAGAACTCGCGGCACTTAGAAACGACGTAGATGAAGCTCATGCGCTGCAGCAGCAGCGGCAGCGGCAGCAAGCTTATGCCAGTAGTGGTATTCATTCGCCACCTTTACCTGCACTGGCTCGACATCCATGGACGCCACTGTGGCGCTATTTTGAAATGGACTGTGTATTGTCGGGCTTAAGGCATGAAGACGTGCTCGTTGACAACGCGGTTATGCAGCTCGCGGGCTTTCCTGTGGGCAAGCTCGGTGAGAAGCGTACACCACATGAGTACCTTAGCAAACCTGTCAATTTCACTGCCATGAACCACCACCCACCGTGGATGCTCAAGCTTAAGGCACTCAACAGTGTAAATCCCGATGCTTACCGAGACCACATTGCAGCAGCAATTGCAAGCAGCCGCGAGGATCAGGAAACTTTCGACGATTCTGCGCTTGGGGCGTATGTAACTGCTTCAAAGTCAACGACGAATGGTGGTGTCCCGAAAGTGGTATGGATGTATTGGGAGCAGGGTGAGAAGGACGCGTCGCTGGACGACCAAGCACGATTGTGTATCGAAGGCTGGCGTCTGCTGAACCCGTCCTGGGAAGTGCGACTGCTCGACGCGGCAACTGCCCGCACGTGGGCACCGCCCGTCTTCGCTCTCGTTGAGGGCTGTTCTGCCCGGAATAGTAAAAGCAGCCTAAGAGACAACGCCAGTGAAGGTGCTACCAGGAGGTCACCATGCTTGCCGGAGGGCGGTCGGATTCAGCACACGGCTGATCTCTTGCGTGCATACCTCTTGGCGCGCTACGGTGGCGTCTGGACTGATGTGAGCGTGCTGCCGCTTGTACCACTTGACAATTGGCTTGTCTGTGATGGCCTGGGCCATAACAGAAAGGTCTTGAGCAGCAGATATCTTTACCCGAGGAATTTTTTCGCATACACTTTTTCTGACCCTTCACTCAGCTGGGAAGTCTCAGTTATACCGACTGTCTATGATGAGTGGGACGAGCCTGATACATAATTCCGATGTTCGATTCACGAATAGTCCGTATTTTGACTGTGTCTATTACTATTACAATCAAGAATTATACGTTAGACTTCTCCTCAGCTCACAATGCACGAAAAGCCGCGACTCGGTTGTGCCATATAGGCCACGTGTTTGACTATTAACAACATGCCCGCTGACCGCGCTACCCATTGCGTATGTATCTTAGTCACCTAATTCTATTGCTTGATTATGCTTATCAGTTCATAGAATAGAATAATGATATGATGGGCATAATGAGAAGGATATCAGTACCTGGGACGTGACACACGAACGAGCACTCAGTCCCGCCGACTTGTTTGGAGGAAAAAGCCACCCTATCTGTTAGTTACTAAATCCAGTCCCCCCTCGGGGGGGGGCTCAGAAAAAAGCCAGTTGGATGAGTTGGAGCCTGAATTGCTTCTGGAGCAAATTTGCTAGCGCATAGGCAGCACATGTACTTTATTTTTGTGCTTCTGTGACTACTGTGTACATGTATTTCTTTGTTATTGGGAGAGTATTAACTAGACTAGACTAGTATCAGTACGTCCCAGGGGGCAGAGGGCACCTATCTCAACTAAAATAGACTAGACTAGATTAGTATCAGTACGTCCCAGGGGGCAGAGGGCACCAATCAGACCACCACCTGATTATTTACTGAAGAGGCCAATCAAGGGTTCAACTGGCATGTCTCCTCAAAACAAATTAGGCGAGACTGAGTTCTCGTCGTCTCGTCGCTGAGATATACATCTCTTGTTAGCTCCTCTTGGCCTCTTGACCTCTTGGCTCTCGGCTCTTGGCTATTGGCCCTTGGCCTCACCGCTTATCGAGGTGGAATTGGGGTTGGATTTTCTCATTAAGCAGCAAGGAAGTTTGCTTTACCTGTGCTTCTTTTATTGTAATTTATTGCAGACAGGCGAGTAATATAAGCCACCCTTTAATGTTAGGTCCTACAGAGGGCCAACTTGATAACTATAACCCACAACCACCATCCACCAATCACGAACTTGCCTATGGGCTATGGGAGCTGCCTAGTAGTAGCCTAGGGGCCATGCGCCGTCGCCGTGTTAGATATCATTCTTTCTTATTTTCCTAGTAGTAATAACCAAAGTTCATCTTACACTCCTATAACTCTATCACTTCAGCTACTTAAAGAAAAGGGAGATGGCTTCTAAGAACAAGCCCCAACAATCCCGACTGAGCAACATCTCGAAGCACTTGTAACTTACTACTGTAACATAATCGACATATAATTTAGTCCAAGAATGGTGTTGCAATGAACACCAATTGGCCCATATCTCCTCGAAAAAAGTTAAATTATTGAAGCTATCACGACAGCGAGAGAGCGCAGGGCTGAGACGATGGTTGACTGTTTCTTGGTATCGGCACCGTCAAGGTAGGCACACGAAAGGAACTAGTAGTTTGAATTCGTCCAAAACCTGAGATAGTCTCAGTAGGATTGTGACTGATATGCGATAAGGTTGCTCCTGAACCTCCCATTGGTTTGCCACAATAGTCGTGCCGAGGAGGTATGGGTACAACAAGACGACGAACTGAGCTTTGAGTAGCATTTGCTGATACTGGTGGCTCGGGCGACTGTAGGCCCAGAGAAACAGGAGACGAGAAAGGGCGCGCAGAATGCTCCACTTGGGACGAATTCGGCAGCTCAAATACTTTGCCAATATCCGCTGCATCACCATGAAACAAATCTTGATCCTGAATAGAAGCAATCGACTCACTTTGGTGCTCAAGTAACGGTGGTGGTAATGGCGACATTCTGAAATTGTCAGCTGAAATACACGGAAACTCCCAGGAATGCGCGAGTGCCGTCATTGAATGAGGGTTAAGAGGAGGACTAGAAGGAGCTACCGTGGAAGAAGACTTCATCGAATAGTCTTCCTTTTCACGTCTTGGACTAGGCGCCGGTTCATTCGCTGATTGCCCCAATGTTGGAACGACAAGATGACCACGGCACAGCCCTGAATCCTTGCTACGCCGTTCAGCATCCTCCGCGGCCTTCAATTCTTCCTGCTTCATTTTTTTCCGGGCACGCTTGAACCACGAAACAATTTCAAGTCGACCAACTCCTGCAGCTTTGACCGCATCAAGATTTGTTAGGCGCTTATAAAAGGCTTCTCGGTCCTTCTCTTCTGTCTGAAGCATTTCATCCATGAAAGACATGAGTAGATCATTGACCCGTGCCATTCTCTGATGGCCTCCTCTCTGATACGGCCGCTTTGGCTTCGAGTCCTCTGCGTTCCGCTCGAACTCAGTAGTATTCCTTTTGGATGAGGACACGTAGCTGTCGTTGGCTTCGCAGCTCAACGGCCTCTTTCTTGAAAGCCGAAGCAAAGCAGCGGCTGCCCTGGTATCATCTGGCTCAGCGTAAAGGGTACTATCATTCGCAATAAATGCATCTAGCGCATCCGCCACTATTGCTTGTACTGGCATCTTAATGCTCAAAGCCTGGCCATCGATTGGTAGTATAGTAGTCGCCGTTGCGCCATGGTAATAGGTACCTGTAGGTTTGACACTTTGACCAAGGCTTTGACCAAGGGCTTGCTTTGACACACCAAAATCGGAATACTTTTCCGGGTTCAGACCCCACACCGGCCAACTGAGAAAAACTGTGTTGAGGAAAAATCTTGCACCTAGGCCAAAATTGCCGGACGATCGAACCCATGCCAAGAATCATCGTTTTGCTGGAAGTTGGCTTTCTGGTTGTATAAGGTGCACCTGATGCTCAGTTGGTTTTCTGGTTGTGTAAAAACCGACTTCCAGCACCTACCCCACGTCATCTGTGGGCAACCGACCGGCCGGGAATGCGCGTTTCTTTGTATTTGGGTAGTATTAAGTAGACTAGGCTAGACTAGAATAGGCTAGCGCTAATGCCTGGCTATTGCCAGTATTTATGTACTTATACTTATACTCCAATGAGACTCTATACTCATACAAGCGCGCACCTAACTCCTAGCTGAAGACTCAAGACATTACCACCTCACCACGACACCAGACGAAACCCTTTGATCTTGGATGTCGATAATGGTGCATGATGCATGATTCAGGATGTAGGTATTTGGATTGGAATTCGATCTGCGCAGTAAAAGAAAGGAAGGCCCGAAGGCCCTTTTATGAAAGGAGATTAATACATACTTAAAATAATTTGCTAGTACGTAAGCAGGGCATTCCAGAGCTCCTGAGGTGCGTAGCCAGCAACGGGCGTCTCAACAGCAAGGCCCAAATACTCGTCAAACGCGACAGGCCGGTCCTGTTGGAAACAGAGATAAGAAAGGCAATGCACATGAGATTCAAGAAACATAACACTAGAGGTCGAGTGGAGACCATTAACTTGTAAGTTTATTTCATCAAAGTGTGCGAGTAATATGCATGTCCACTAGTGCAGCTCATCAACCATGCAACAATTGAAGACGCTTGATATACAACTTCAAAACTAGCGCTTTCCGGTTCCGTTCACCCTTTCAATCATTTTGAAGAATCAATTCACAACCACCTCCACATGTGCGTACCTGGGCTTTGAAAGGGTCCGCGAAGTAAGCCGTGGGGTCGAGCCCTCCTTCTCCCGTGGGATCGACGCCTCCTGCACCTGCGCCAGCTCCGCTTCCGTTACTACCACTACCATTGTTCACCATAACTACTCCGTCGCGCACCGAGAATGCGGCTTCCGCTCTCGCTGCCATTTCGCTGTTGTCATCGCCGTCTTCGCCAGAAGCGGCAGCCGAGGCGGCACTCAAAGCTAGGGGCGCCACCGGCAAAGCCACCCCGAAGAGGGGCGCGGCGGAGAAAGTGCGGTGCAAAGCAGAAGCCTGCTGCGTCAGCTCTTCTAAGCGTTTTAAAGGGTCCACCTGCCATGTAATGCACAGATTCGCACGCGCAGCGAAAAAAAAAAAGTGCCAAAACGCAGTGTCAACGACAGTTGAGCGTCCTGAACATCATCAAAGGTCATGCGAGACTCAACATCACCGAGGCAGGTCACGTTCGGGCATGGAAGTGACCCGCAAGACTCGTGCATTAAGTTGGAGCACTAGAGTTCCACGCAAGGAATGAATGAGTGCTCATACCCGAAACCCGAACGAGTGGCTGCCGCCTCTGGCTCCAAGAGAAAAGGACAGCACAGAGCCAAATTTCGTGGTTCGAATGCGCACGCCCCCGTCCTTCACTGCTATGTGCGGCACCTATAATGCCATTTAAAAAGGTTAGTCATGTGATTGTAGCCGCACTTTCGACTAAAAAAATGAACACAAGCACGGTTGCACGAATGCATTGAAGGCACGATGAGTACATCTACGAGGCCACATGAGAGAATAAACGAGGCACAAGAGTCAAACGAAGAAAAGTAGAAGTCTGCGAAGGAAATGACCGAGTCATAGACGAAAGCTCTCTAATGAGTTCACGAGGCACGAAATAGATTCTGATACTTACCGAAACGTTGTAATTGGGATCGTGCTTGGCAAACCACACGACACGCACGTTGGTTAGCACCAGAGTGCCTAGGGTGCCCCCGCTGTTCGACTCCCCAGTGCCGCTCAAATTGAATACCCCGCCCACAGTGTCGAACACTTCTTCTTCGCTTCCTGGCGGGCAAGGCTGCTGGTGGTGCTGCGGCAATGCACCGTTGCGACCTCCACCAGCGGCTCCTCCTGCACTAGTGCTGTGATTGCTTGGATCACTGTTAGCCTCGCCGCTGCTGCCGCTGTCCTTGCTGCCCTTCTGAGCGTGCGCTTTGGCAGTGGCATGGTGCAGCAGCACGAGCGAGCCGTTGCGCACGATGTTGCTGCCCCGCGCTATCAAGTCTCGGTACGGCCGCGTCGACTCGTAAGAGGCCACGAGCAAGCGCAGGCGCCGAAACGTGCGTGGTGGAGTCTTGGCCGGAGGCGCGGTGAACACGAACTCAAACCGCGCTTTGTCCAGCGCTCGCGCTACTATCACCAACGCCGACGCGCTCTTTTGCAGCAGAAGTGGGCCCGAAGATGCCGCCACATTTCCGCCGCCGCCACCACCATTGCTCGCGGTGCCCGTGCCCGTGGAGCTCTGTGGGGAAGACTCAGTCCCAGTATCCGTGGCAGGCGTAAAGGTGTTCACGCCGCGCAGAGTAGCACGCACTATGCAGCCCAGGCCAACGCTCATATTTCGCCCGTGCTTCGTTTCCAAGAAGATGAAGCGCAAGTTGGTGACCATGAGGGTGCCTTTCGAGAGCACGCCTCCCTTGGAGTCCTCAACCGACGCCAAGCAGTCTACGAGCCGTTCGCCGCTGCGCAAGCGCAAGAGCTCAGCGGGCAGGTCAAAGAGAACTTCGCGGTCTTGCCACGTTGTGGCGGGCTCCGTCGGCAATTTTTGTTTCGGCCGCCCGGGTGCCGCATAGTTGAAACCAAAGAAACTTCTCTTCGTCTCCGACATTCAAGAGTACGGACAACCAAGACCACAAGGGTATTCTTATATTGATTGTCTACACCCTAGCTAGGCTTCCACTACCTAGTCTCCAAATTTAGAACGCACAATTTATACGCTAAGAGCTTGATATTAGCTTCCTCTTTCCAAAAATGTTGCTTGCGGAGCTTGTAGCTCGTAGCTAGCTAATAGGGAAACTTAAGGCGAACATCGGAATTTCTGTGGCAGTTTTCAATTTTTTCGAATTTGTACTAATTTCAACGCAATGTCTACCAACGCTTCGCAAAAACGGTCGTCATGCACCGAGGACACGACGC
>Ga0307982_1004361_pt1 | contig 11200 bp, 12 predicted proteins | sample OrgLakmetagen989_FD_201847 | JGI IMG/M metagenome (GOLD analysis project Ga0307982, IMG submission 201847) | Saline water microbial communities from Organic Lake, Antarctica - #989 | ecosystem: Environmental > Aquatic > Non-marine Saline and Alkaline > Saline | place: Antarctica: Organic Lake... | reverse complement strand
ACGCATATCAAAAGAGAGAAGGAAGTGCCTAGATGATACATGCACCTGTTCGCCCACGGCCATGGTTTTGAGGGCTTCGTCCCAGCCCGGAATCATGGTGCCATCTCCGATCGTGACGCTCTGCGACTCGGACAGCGTAAAAACTTTGCCGCCAGCCTAACAACAATATTATGATAAAAGCACAAGGTCAATCAAACAAGCATAAGGGTCACGGGTCAAAACATACTGTGAATATATGGCTATCATGTGACTTGAGATTTCATTACCGATCCGCGGTACCGGACAATTGCTACCGAACCATCAGTTAAGCCTTCGCCCGAGCCGGGGCTATTCAACACCTAGTGAAGCAATTTCAAATAAATGAAGCACATATCAAGTTAGCTCCGTACACTCGACTTGCTACAAAATATTCTAAGTCTTGAGCACCTTGACGACTCCGCCATCTCCCAAGACATCAACTGGCGCTTGAACTGCGGAGGCAAATGTGCAGGTGCTGCGCCGTGAGATTTGTCGCGCCCCTGCGAAGCTATTGGTCCTCGGGAATGCCTGAATTAAACCATCTGCTGGCAGGGCAAATAAGCTACTGAAAGCGGCAAGTCGCACGCCCTGGACCATATTATAGTGCGCCAAACTGATGGGGCTATGACTAGTTCTCAGATAGGAACAGCGTAATCCGAAGAGTAGCTTTTTGCTTTTGCTCGAAAAGATACACTGCAACGATTTTTGTGTTCACAACTTAAAAAACACCCTGTAGTTATAGTAATTCCAATAATTTCTGCTCTAATATGAAAGAGCATGAGATCCCAGTCGAGGAACACTGGTGCGGCGAGATCACACGAAAAAGCGGTTTCCACTTTGGTGTGGCGCCGATTTATATCCCGCGGTCTATATCATAGGTATACATATAGCTGTGAACGTTCTTAAAGTTCCCAACTCCGTACTCCGACCACTATGCTAATATGCACAACCGTTATGATAACGCATTAAAATTATGCACCTCATTTCGGCAGGAGCGTGCCATGAAGGTTTCACGGCGAATGGCGCTATCATTGCGCTGTGAGCTATATGCATGTGCATTTTACTCACTGCCATCACCTTAAAGCTCACGTCTAACTCCCCAACTACGCTGCTAAATTGCATATCGCAGCTCTCAACTTCGACTTCTTGATGTCGCAGGATCAGTGCTATTAGCAGGTGCTGGTAGATGTGCTTGCTCTCGCAGATCATCTTCAGCCTAAGCAGCAGTAGCAAGAGAGAGAGAGAGAAAGGAATCCGGCATTCGCATATTATTCGTGACAAATACACTAGGACGCTGAAGCGCGTGGGATATTTCTCCGTTCTCTTCTCCTTCCATGTCATAATTCCGACCTGGGCATTTCGTAAGGCTTGGATGCTGGCACCCACGAGGCGCTGTAGAGCCGACAGTTCCTTTCCGAGGGTTCCCACTGCTGACGTGTCGCCTTTGAGCACGTCCTGGGTCGCCCGCGCAATCTCGTTCACCAACACTTGCACCTGATTGAGTCGGTCAGAGGGAAGCTATGGTTTCCTGGAGTTCACATTCAAGAACAAGGGCACTGGCCAAAGATAAAAAAAGATAGAACTCAACAAGTCCCTTGAACAGAGTTGAGAGAGAGCGAGAGGCACCGAAAGATTTAAGGTACTGAATTGATATAGCGCAAAATAGGGATAATAGCGAGTGAATAATAGAGACCCAAGAAAGCACCATCTGTATAGGCATTGCAGGACTCGTTTCAATCGCCTCCTATTCTACCCCACCTTGAGCTCCATGATGGTTTGCACCGCTTTCCTCTCCTTCACCAGCACCTCGCACCGCGCCGCCATGCGGCCCGTCTCCACCCTCGCCGCCGCTTCCGCCGCGGCTCTGGCCCCCGACACCGCCTCTTCGGCTTTCGAGCGCGCGCTCTCGGCTCGCTGCAGCGCTAATGTAGTGGCTTCGAGCTCCGCTTTCAGTGAGGGCAGCGCATTGGACTCCTGACTGCTAGGAAGAGCCTGCAGTAGTGTGTAGAGCCACACATGTAGTATGATTAGAACAGCGCACGCACACACACACACCAAGAGGATATATAGGTGTGCATGTCATATTGCGCATTCTATGAGTAGAGCTGAATCAGCCCATATTCTGCATTATTCTTTATGTTAGTACCTGGCGTTGTGTTCCTGAGGCGAGGGCACTTTTCAGTTGGCGATTTTCCGCTTGCAACTGTTCAAGAAGTGAGGACGTCTCTGCGGACGATGAAGATGAAGATGAAGATGCAAGAGCACTCAAAGCGCCACTCGCAGCCTCGATGTTATTGCCACGCAGAGAGACTTCAAGGAGGGCCTGAGAGGAAAGCAAAGGAAATATGGAGGGCACGAATACAATTACACAGATACGCACAACACAAATGGGCACATACTTGAAGTTTCAAAGTCAACATTGTTTCGAAGAACACTTCACCTTGTCAGCTCGTAACTTTTCAATTTCTTTTGCCATAGCTGCAATTCTGCCATTATGGTCTGCATGTGACGACGACGACGACGACGACGGACCCTCAGACGTGGAAGCTGCTACTCTGCCACCGCTACTGCCCGTTTCAGCAGCAGCAGCAGCAGCAGCAGCAGTTGAACCATTCGTTGTTGTGGAGTTGCCCCATCCTCCGAGCGCACTCACCACTTGGGCGTTCTTCACGGGGCTGGCGTCGGCCTGCTCTAATGTAACGCGCTGCAAATGGATCAGCTCCGCAGTCTTTTCGTCCAGCTTCTCCTCTAAGGACACGCGGGCCTTGTCGTGCCCGTCCAGTTCGTCCTGATATATTATGAATAAAAATACGATAAAGTTAACACACGATGGCCTTAAGAAGCAGAGAAAGAGCGATCAGTGCTTTATCTTGCTATCCTCATCTCACCTGCAGGGCGACAATTTGTTCGTCTCGTTCGTTCAACCGCTGCGTGAGGGCAATCATGATGTCCCGCTGCTTGAGCAACAGTTGCTTGTAGCGCTCCACCTGCGCTTTCTCTTCTTCGATCCCTTGTCGCTCCTTCTCCAGCTCCTGCAGCCGCCCTTCATACTCGTGGCGTAAGCGCTCCGACACCTCTGACAAGACCCCCTCTCCGCCGCTGCCGATGCCACTGCTAGCACCTCCGCCAGCTATTCCTGCTCCGCTACTGGCGCCTGGAGTGCTTCCGCTGTTCACGTCGTGAATCACCTGTTAGTGCAGATGTGGATTGATGGATGGGTTAGAGAATAAGAAAACACAAAGGACGTCGAGATGTATGCATTCCCCACCAATTATACTAGGACAAGTACCTGCGAAGTTAAAGCCTGGATTTTGTCTTCTAATTTCTTCTTCTCCTCTTTTTCTCGCATGAATTCCTGGGAACGTGCCTCCAGCGCCCTGTGAAGCAACGAAAGAATAAGGAAGTACGAAGCAGCTGGGTAAAATAGATTATTCAAGGAGGTTTCATAGCTATTGTTGCCTTGACTCGTACGAAAGCTTCAAGACATAATTCACTGGGAACTTTTCTTCATCTTGTTAATCTTATCTTACAAGATCGCGTTCATTTTGTCGGCTTCCGCTCTTCGTCGTTGTTCGTCTAACTCCAACAACCGCCGTTTGTCCACCACGTTCCTCGACCGTTCCTCGAGTTCCGCTCGCAGCTGCTTCAACTCCCGCTCGTACCTACATAGAATACAAGTAGCGGAAGTGAACGAAAAAAGAGCACGAGATAGTTCAAAAAGGCTCACGTGCAAAAATTATCATCCCACTGATGCAGCCTTTACAGTATCGACATGCAATCTCGCAGCAAAAGAGAAAGCAAAAGTGAAGAAAGAAGACAAAGCCACTTACTTGCGCAATAGCGACTTTTGGTCGAAGTCTTCGTTGATTTTGGCTTCGTTTTTGATGTTTTTGGCGCGGTTGGCGAACTTGAGGGTGCTGAGGGACTCCTGCAGGGCCTCGAGCGCGGGCGAGATCATCGCCATCATGGTGGTGCGGCAATTCCCGCCAAGGGAGTCCTGGCACCGAGACGGAAATGGAGGCCAAACGAGGCGATGAAAATTGGGATAAGGATGTGGGGGAAAAGATAATTGAACGTAAATTTGGAGAATTGATGGTGGCGTACATTAGCGCGAGATTAACCAAACATCATCCGACAATATGATACAAGGATTGGCAACACCAACACCAACAAATGACCCCACCTCGAGGATGCGCGTGAGCTTTGAGTCGCGGTACGGAATGTGGTTGCGGCCTCTTGGGTCTGTCAAGGCTGCAATCACGTTCCCGAGCGCGCTCAAGGACTGGTTGATCTTCTTGGACTCTTCTAGCCGTTGGCCGGTGGCGCCGCTGAGGCGCACCCGCTCCGACCCCGCCAGATCCACCAAGTTCAGCTTGCCCACCTTGAAGCTCTGGCGCAGGAAGGGCTCGAGGCGCGAGTGGAGCTGCTGCCGGTTCACTCCGTGCACGTGCATCAACCGGCTGAACTCTTCCGGGGTCATTTCTTTGCCCGCGTTGTCGACGTACCTGGATGAGAAGAAGAAGAAGAAGAGGATCATGCGAGACGATATAAATTAGAAAGAGAAAGTGGAAACAGGAGAAATAGGATCCCAGCGGTTCCCGAGCATTTCAGGTCATGCTAACAGAAGAGCAGCACCACCCTTTCAAATATCGATCAATCAAGTAACGAAGCGCTCACGTGGTGTGGGATTGTTCGGCGATGATGATAAACACGGCGTGACTCCGGCTGCTCTTCTCGTTCATGTTCGTGCTCCCCACCTACACCATGGTAGAAATACAACGACAAATAGTCACAGCGACAACTTGGTAACTCTGGCACAGTGGATCAAATGCACGAGAAAGCAAGACTGAACTAGAACCAGTGTCCCTCGAGCAAAGGCCATCTCGCCCCCACGTAACGCTATTCAATCCCACTGCGCTTACCCTTCGTTGGATCGCGCCCCGTTCCATGAGGCCGTAAATCTCCGCTGGCGAGCGCACCACCCATTCCGACAAACCCTCCACAAACACCCCCCGCTTCTTGTCCTCGCGAATCGCCAAATTGCTCCGCTCGGGCTTCAGCAAATCGCTGATTTGCTCGTTGTAGATCTAAGATATAATATATGCGATAAAAGAAAGCAAGGCACGCCAGCGCCAATAACAATAAGTGAGGCACGGCAGCCTTTGATTTCGACGACCAAACTTTCTAGAGAGGTAACAACAAGAAAAAAGACGGCAGAAACAACGTATGCGTTTGCACATGTATACTTCACTACCACACCTGCAAGTAGGACGCGCGGACGAGGAAGCGCATGCGCGGCGAGGCGAGCTTGGTGATGAACCCGAAGATCTGCTCGATCGCCCGCGGGATGATGCCCCGCTCCTCAACGTTGGCCTGGGCATGGTACCCCTCCATCGTGTAGGTCTAGGCAGTGGGCACCGCCGCCACGTGTGTTTAGAAAGAATTGTCGATTAGTTGAGGAGGAGGCACACGCATTCATATTATGCTGAAGTAATAAACAGACAGCCTTCACCAGTACTCCACATTAGCTTACAACTAGGAAAATGAGTACGCACCTTTCCCGTGCCCGTTTGGCCGTAAGCGAAGATAGTAGCATTGTAGCCAGCTAGGGACGAATCTACCACTCCTCGAGCAGTGTTGTCGTACACCGATTGCTGGGTGGAGTCCTGTCAAAATGACAATCAAGCAAGCAAGTGCACACAGACACAATATGAGATCATTCGAACGCATCTAGATCACAGGGACTAGCTGAAGGATAATCATAATATTTTTAGGTGCTGCTGTAGTGCTGTAAACTGAATACCTGATCGTAGACGTAATCGAAAGTGAAGGTGTGGGCAGGAGCACCGCCAGTGGCACGATAGTCGCCTTCTTCGTCTAACGCTGACGACAAGTCTTCGCTCACAGTGATCTGCTGCGCTTGATTCGGCCGCACAGAGACCTAGGATTCAATTGAAGCAAAGAGTGAATGTGGCTGGTACCTGCGATGGGTTTCATGTGATGGTTTATCCTGGCTGGAAGTGGGATCAAGCTATCGATAACACACTGACCACATTCACGAAAGGTCGGTCGCCATTGAGCTCCCGATGCAGCGGAGGCCGCGCCCGAATCACGACTTTGAAATTCGAGCTAGACGGGTGTGAGGTTGCAGGGGGCGACGGAGGCGACGGTGGCATCGCTTCCTCCCCTAGGCTATTGCCGCTGTTCCCTCCGCTGCCGGCGTTACTGTAGTCGCGATAGGGCGCTTGGGTTGTTGCCCCAAGGAAAGAATACGCCTGCGACGCGCCTGCTGAATTTGATCCATACACAGGTGGAGGCATCGTCTCGTTCCTATTGCGGACAGAAGAAGTAAACATGTAGTGAGTCTATCGCATTGCTGTAGCAGTTATCGAGTGATCCAAATCATAAATCTGGAAGTCACTCGTCAATCGCTACTGCACCTCGCGACAGGTTGGCCTCTTCCATTCATCTCGACTGCCGAAATGATTATTTAAAGATAATGCAGGCAAAGCGCCCCGAAACTAAACTAGTCTCGGTGCCAATCCACACGCCCTCGGCTCTTGACCGCAAGCGGATGAATCCTATACATACAACGAGATTTGAATTGAACGATAAACAACACCACAACACAAAATGCACAACCAACAACCGACAACCTTCCACGGCCTCACCATTCACACCTCACACCTCTATTTTCTGGCTTTGGCAATGTCAGAGTAATAGCTCCGAGTAGCCCTCATAAAAACTCCTGATTCATGTGAGGTGCTAACATCATGACGCAGAGCCCTCGACGTACTCGAGGCTCTCCATCCGGTACTCTATTTGATACTCTAGGAGCAGTTTCAATCGCTGTCGGGACTCGTGTTGACGTCTCAATTGATGGAGTAGATCCTAGCAATCACCCGACGAGTGGAGCAAGTTCAGCTAGGTCGTCATCCACTCATGCCTCTTCAGAGGCACCGTTACCAGGGACGCCTCCAAAGCTGCTAAATACTGTTACGAACAAAGGCGTTAGTACTGCCGAGGTCGCCTCTGCCCTCGTCAACTCATACTACCGATTTGCTAATCCCTCAATAGTAGTCGCTAAAGATGAATCGCCTCTCAACTTGGAATCAAGACGAGCTGGTTTTGCTCATGCTGGCAAATTGGGATATGTCATGCGCGAAGATCTTTTGACGACAAGTATATCAAACAAGTTAGCGAACGAGGTTGTTGCCATAACTGCTCCGTCAGCGACGACAGCGAGCCCTATACCACCAATGTCAACTGGAGTCGTCAACGTCGCCGTTAACGCTGCCTCGACATTAAACATACGAAACAGTAGTGTTCTCCAACCCAGTATCGCGCCTTTGGCAAGTGTCCCCCTTTCTGAACCTATATGGTTGGCAGCAACCGTCGTGCGCCATCGAACTGAAATTGACACTTGGACGGGCTTGGAAGTGGTTTCGGGTTATGATGTTGTTTTCGAGGAGCAGTCGACCGTGCGGTCTTCAGAGAACGAACCATGGGCACACGGTGAGCTAGACGTCTGCCCAAAACGTCTTCGCTCGCCCTCTATACTGCCGAAAGCTGCTGACCGCGCCACCGCGAATGCTGCTGGGTCTTGCACCGCTCCAGTGCGCACGAGAGTGACCCGGGGCTCAGCTGCAGCTGGATCAGCTCTGCCTGGCACTCGGGTGCGTCATACTGCAGCGCCTAAATGATACTTACGCGTGGGCACTGAACGATTGGATCTGAGCTGATTTCAGTGTTATATTTGATAACTCATTCAGGTGGTTGTAGACTACGGCGATGACGGCCTCGACTTGGGCATCGTTGGCGATGTCATTCGCTCGGCACCTGGCTGCTTTATGGTATCTACTGGGACTAGAGAAGATAACGATTGCATCTCCTTTCAAAGTTGACTTTTCTGTTTCATCTTAGGTAAGCTTCACGGACGGTACAGAGGAACAATTTCAATGGTTTGAAATCGCCAAGTGCCAATCAGAGCGCCCTCCAACAGAGACTGGGTACCTCATTCCACTTGAGAGTAATTATGCTAGCAAAGAGGAGACACCGGATGAGCATAAAGGAAGTATCTCGGGTGACGATACACATGCTCTCAAAAAGCATAGCAGTACATTGTACGGCTGGAAGAAGGAAAGTAGTAGGCAACTTGGCGCTGTCAATGCCAGCAGAAAGAAGCGACTGAGTCAAGAAGAGGAGTTTGAGCGGCTTGAAATGATAGCAGCTGCAGCTGCACGAGGCGACATCGACTGGGTTCCACCATGGCTGCAAAACGACGCTAACAATGACGATGAAGCTTTGACTGATGATGAGGCTAGCACTGTTCACACGGTAGCCACGAGTGCAAAAACTACCTTCAGTGTTGAAGAAGAGACAACAGCTGACATCGCAGTTGAGATGGACACCGAAGAAATCGATGAGTGGGTACAGTGCGAGGCGTGTGAAAAGTGGCGCAGACTGCCTTCTGGTGTACAGGTGGACGCTGATAAGTGGTTCTGTGCCATGAACCATTGGTCACCCAATATGGCATCGTGCGACGCCACTGAGGAAAGCTTTTCTGCTGCGAGCAGCAGTTTGCGTCCTCAAGCATCCGTTTCGGCAGAAGCAATACCTGCATTACTGAAACCATCGCCAGAAAGCGATGATACTACGGCTCCAGCGGCGGTTTCAGATGAAACAAGGTCTGAAGTATTAGACGAATGGGTGCAGTGCGATGCGTGCAGCAAGTGGCGTAAAGTGAAGAAAGGAGAGGTGAACAGCAGTGGAGTGTGGGTGTGTACTTTGAACAGTGACCCATTGCACCAACGCTGCGATGCGCCAGAAGAATCCTGGGATTCGCATGAGTGGAACGACAAACAAATGGAAGACTCTATTGGAGAACTTAATTCAAAGGACGATGGACAGGCCAATGAGATAATGACAACTGACGTCACTGATTCACTTGGATTGAGTGAAGTAATGGAAGAGGTGCAGGCCTGTAATCGTTCGACTGATATTGTAGATAAAAAAATAATGACATGGGAAGAGGAATTTCAATTGCTTGAAGCTTCTGCGAAATCAAGGAAAGACACCACGACCCGCTCTCGACGTGCTGCAACTGATAGAAAGCCAAGCGAAGACGAGAGCAGTAGCAGCAATGAGTCGACGCGGTGGAAATGTACGGAATGCGCAGTAATCAATACAGCGCGCACTTCAGCCTGTTTCCGGTGCGGTCACACGAGAAGTGACGACCTAATTAAGGCAGCAGTAGCCAAGAAAGAATCTGAGAGAGCAGCTCTGGCGGCAGCTAAAGCGGCCTATCAAGCACGGAGAAGAGAGCAGCATGCGCTGCAGAATGATGGCAGAATGTGGGATCATGCTATTGGTGTATTCTCCGCGCATGGAGGAGATGTGAAGCGACCACGGTGGTCAAGAAAGATGAGTTTATTCGAAGAAAAGGAGCCTGAAGAAATTGATGATGAAGACGACATAGATACTACCGAGGATGTCGTTGCAGTAGGCAAGCGGCAGCGTGAAGACTTGGTCGTGAGCTTTTCGCTATTCGATTCTGGCGGCACTGCATACCCGTACTATCGCTTGTGCGCCCTGAGAGGTGTCGCAGCCCTTGCTGACGGCTTACCTACATGTGGGGTTGGCGTTGAGAGTACGAGCAGCTTGAATGATGAGAACGATAGTGAAGCGACGAATTCAAGCACCGAAGTTCGGCGTGTGCGGTTTGTGGTGCACTGCGACCATCTCGTTGACGACTCAACCCTCGTGGCTTTATCTGCTGCGGCGCGAGGCCAACTTACTGCAGTGAGCGACGGCACTATGGCATCTCAAGTCTTTTTAAAGTGTACTAGACGGCTCTTTCTCACTTCTCCTCTCTTCTAATCATTTCACCTATCTACTGGACTTATTTCTTCTCTCCTTTGTCGTGCACCCACTACTGCAGGTCCGATACACCACAACGTCACGCCAGTACAGCAAGACTTGCTGGCTTATTAGCGCCATGCGATACCGCACACTCTGGGAGACCAAAAGCAACGAGACAGCGGTGCGAACATTTGAATACATTCCCCTGTCCTCGTCTATACATTCATGCTTAACGCTCGTCCGCTGCATTTTCAGGTAAGTCTAGACATCCACGACGACAGTGCAATGCAGCTGAAGCTTATTGCAAGGCTGGAGAATCGATTAGATGACGAGCACAAACAGGTGAGTCCACAGATCCCTCGAGGAAATATCGTCTTTAGGCTGTAGGCACGTCCACATTCCATACTTTCAATACAGTATCTACCTCGGTCCTCTACAGGTGGGGTTCACGTATTGGCGCGCGAGTGGCAAAGAGTGCGAAAACGGCAGTGCGCTGCCCGTGCGGCTAGGTGTAGGAGGCGCGCACGCGCACACCGACGGTGGCTTGCTTCTATGGCGCTCCGATGAGCACACAACCAGTAGGCCCAAGAGTACTAGTAGCAATGAAGGGAGGGTTCCGATTGAAGCATCGGGCATTGTTCACGAGAATGGAAGAAGAGTGGACACCACAGGACAAAAAGCTGACGGAAGTACTCCCGGAGCACGCCGGGCAGTGATTGAAAACGCAGGAAAAGACTTCGTGGCGTTTGTGGAAGAGTCGATGCAAGCCTGCAACCACGACAAGTAAGTTCATGATTCGTTCAAGCAATCTTTGTCTCACTTTGATTTTTTTCAAATCATGTTTGAAATCAGAGGTAACCAAATTATGATTCAATTTGATCGAATTGCTTCTGTTCAGAATCCGAGGTTGCGACGAGATGTTACTAGATGGTTACTTGCACGAGTTAGTGGGGCCAGAACATGCTTTATGGCAGAAGCACGCACACGCCATCCGTGCCACTCCTGGGACTCACAAGAAAGAAGCTACCCGTGGCAGTAGCCATCCTCGCCAGGGGAGAAGTGCTGCAGGTGATAGCAGAGACTTGAAGAAGGGCACTGCGCCAACAAATGCTTCGTTGGTTGTTGTTTGGGTGCATTTGGCAGTGGGCGATGGTAAAACAGGCCCCTCAATCTTGTGCTGCCCTGAGGAGCACCCGCGCAAGAAACACCGAGTGGCGCCATCAGATAGAAGTCCGCGCAGTGCAGGGCACAGCAAGGAGAGTAAATCAAGAAACGGCCCATGTTATGTTCTTTGAATTTTTTTTATTTTTATGGCGCTACT
>Ga0307982_1004359_pt1 | contig 11202 bp, 1 predicted proteins | sample OrgLakmetagen989_FD_201847 | JGI IMG/M metagenome (GOLD analysis project Ga0307982, IMG submission 201847) | Saline water microbial communities from Organic Lake, Antarctica - #989 | ecosystem: Environmental > Aquatic > Non-marine Saline and Alkaline > Saline | place: Antarctica: Organic Lake... | reverse complement strand
GCGCATACACGGGGTCCACACGCTGCACGCTGGCTGCAGCGTACTTCAAGTCAGCGCTGGTCAGCTCAGCCACGTAGCCCCCCACACGCGTCACACGCACAGGGCTCAAGCTGCCCACACCAGCAGGCGCGTCGCACTGGATGCTGTTGCCAGACACCACCACACCAGTGCACGCCACGTTGCCAGCCCCAAACGTCACAGACACAATGTCCCCAGATGGGCCCACACCAGACGACAGCACACCAGGCGACGCAGTGCTGCGACCCAGCTCAGTGCCAGACACGGTCACGCGCTCTCCAGCTGTGCTCACAGGCAGCGGGCTCACACTGAAGACCTCAGGCTCACCATACACACGCACACGCACACCAGACGGCACGAAGCTTGCGCTGCCGTCAATCACAAGCGTCACACCGTCGGCGCCGCCGCTGCCCACAGCCCGCAGGTCCACGTCACGGCACACCACAGTGCTCACATTCAGCATCGTCAAGCTGCCGCAGGGCGCACCAGCCACGCTGCCAGACAGCAGCGCATCAGACACAAGCGACCCAGGCCCAGACGCGTACCCGGTGCCGTGCACGTAGAAGTCCACCAGCACAGCGCTGCCGCCAGCGGGCGCCTGCAGCGCATACACGGGGTCCACACGCTGCACGCTGGCTGCAGCGTACTTCAAGTCAGCGCTGGTCAGCTCAGCCACGTAGCCCCCCACACGCGTCACACGCACAGGGCTCAAGCTGCCCACACCAGCAGGAAGGTCACAGGTAAGCCTGTTCAGGAACACTTTGACATCAGTGCATGCAATCGAGTTGAAAGTCACAGCTACAATGTCTCCAGCGGTCAATCCTGAGGCGTCTGCTCCAAATTCAGCACCAAACACCTCCACAGTCTGACCAGCGCCGGAGACAACGAGTGGACTCACGCCATCAGCAGAAGGCTCACCGAACACGCGAATACGTGTGGCAGCAGTGTTGGCTTCAATACCGTCGATGAAGAGAGTGATCGCATCAGTTGTGCCATCGATGTTGTTCGTAACCACTCCGTTGCACTGCACAGTTGTGGTGGACGGCATGCTCATGGTTGCACATGCAGCCCCTGCCACAGATCCGCTCAAATCGCCTGGCAAAGCAAGATTCCCTGATCGAGCAAATGCTTGAGATGCAGCTGCCGTGAAGAGGAAACTTGCAGTGACTGTGGCTCCTGCAACAGCTGCACGAAGCACGGTCGCCGGCGCGACGGTGCCCACCTGAGGCCGCTCATACAGCACCTGCTTCAAATCAGAAGTCTGGCCAGCCACACTCACGCGCAAATACGCGGAGTTGACGCCAGCCGGCATGTTGCACAGCAGTAACGTTGAAGAAACCCTCGTGAGTGAGCACGTCCCAGCTGCTACTGTGCCAGCTGCATCAGCAAACACCGAAACAGTGGTTAGAGTCTGAGCACCAGGGACGACAGGGTCTTCAGCATTGAACAGGTTGGATCCTCGCAGCTCGACGGAATCACCTCCGGCTTGTGCAACAGCGGCACTGCCGTCAGCTGCGCGCACGGTCCCGAGGACAGGCCCCGCGTAGTGCACTGTGCTGGCCCAGGTGATCGGGCTTGATACAAATGGGACCGCGTGAACAAGCTGTGCTGACAGCGCGGTTGAATCAGCAGTCCCTGCAGGGATGGCAGGCGCTTCGCACAGAATCTTGTCCGTGCGTCCACCGCCAGGAATGATCTCACAGGTCTCTCCGCCAATTGTCACAGTGGGAGCTGCGATTGCGCTGGAGAAGATGAAAAGGGTCCAAAAGTCGCCGTTCATGGCCAAGACGAGGCCGCCGGTGGCTGCTGGCCGGGGTGCATTCAGAGTCGCACAGCCATTGCAAGCGTCTTGAATCGTGCTGGTTGTCAGCTTAGACCCAGAGGCCCAGGTATCGGGCCACGTGCACAGCTGCTCCCATTGTCTATCTGTGACTTGGGGGCGGAGACTGCTTGAGGTGAGGGCCCGGCTAGCCCCCAGGCAAGCAGCGCCCTGTTGCGCTGGCATGACAGGGAATGACGCATGCGACGAGGCGCCCACTAGGTCAGCAAACCACGAGGGCACAGACTCCACGGTGGAGAGATCATCCACGCCTGCTCCGAACTGGTGAATGTCCAGGAGCTCGTGCCGAGCTCCCAAGAATGACACGTCGAAGGGCATTGAGGCATACACTCCGCGGGGCAGGAAAACGGACAGACTGCTCAACGCTCCAACAGTTGCTGCGGTGCTTTCGCTGCCAGCTGAGCGCGCAGTGCCATAGCCAAGGCTGCGTTGGTGGTTGAGTCCCCAGCACAGCACGCCTCGAAGCTCAATGATCGCGCATGTGGTGAAGCCACCGGCAGCCACCGCAATGGCCTTGCCGCCCAGTGGAACGATGGCGGGACCCTCGTCATCACCGATGACGTTGCGGTGCCCTAAGCCCAGTTGTCCCTTCGTGTTTCCACCCCAGCATGCGACTCTGCCATCCACCAGCAATGCACACGAGTGCACGTCACCGGTCGTCAAAGTCAAGGGGTCAGCCGGAAGGGTCACTGCGGTGGAAGATCCAGCAGAAACGACATTGGCCGTGCTGCCAGTGCCCAATTGGCCGCCGCTTCCTAGGCCCCAGCAGCGAATAGATGGAACAGTGGTCAACACACAGGTGTGGTCAACGCCTGCTTCAATGGATACAATGCCAGAAAGGGTCTGTACGGTGCGCGAGCTTGCAGTGCTGTGCTTATTTCCAACGTCTCCTGCTCCAGCTCCCAGCTCGCCCGCATCGTTGGCGCCCCAGCAAATGACGCCGGAGCTGGAGGCTGCGCAAGAGTGACCTTCGCTTGCAGCAACATCAAAGTATGTTCCTGCAGGCAGACCGAGTGCTGCTAATGTTGTAGAGGGGGGGCCATTGTATGCCCTGTAGTCGAGACGCGAACCTGTGCCTGTCTGGCCATTCTCGTTTAAGCCTGTGCAGATCACTTTGCCGTCAGACAAAGCAAAGCACACATGAGTTGAGCCAGCAGAGAGTGAAACCACTGTTGCACTTGCAGGCTGCGTGACGACGCCTGCAGACTTAGGGGAGCGTGGCATGTTCGGTCTCAGCGAAGGGTCGGTGTAGAAAGTGAGAGGCAGAACGCCTCCAACTCGATCAAACAGTCCGTTGATTTCGGCCACTTTCATCCCCCAACATTCAGCCCTGTTCGACCCTTCAATTATTGCACACGCGAAGTCCATGCCCAGCGAAAAAGACTTGACGGGCCCAGAGAATTCTAGCGTGGGCTGCAGCCAGAATGGCTCGCCTTCCGCAGTTGGAAGTTCGGTCGCCTTGCCGCCTCCCAGTCCTCCGAAGTCGTTTGAGCCAAAGCATCTCACGTTTGAATTTGCATCCAAAACACAGGACCGATACGAGCTCGTTGCGATAGCCCGAGGGGGGGCGACATCGTGAGGTCGATGGGTGAGGAAGGTCAAGGAGTGGCTTTCGTCGACGGATGCCACAGGGGGCAGTCTGACCTGGCTGTCAAGGAGGCCGAGATCGATTGGTTGCTCCAGGATGCCGACCGAAGAGCCGCTGTCCGGACTCAGGCCAAGCTGGTTCTCAAAGTTACGACCGAAGCAGGTGATGCCTCCGTTGATGAGCAACGCACACGAGTGGTACGCAAAGGTTGCGACCTTGGTGACGCCAGTGGCCACAACCACAGGGCCGGCAAATCGAGCCCCATGGGCACCTCCACTTTCGATCTGTCTGTGCCCCAGACCGAGGAACCCGTCCTGTCGACGCGGGTAGCCAGTTTCAACGGTGGATGTTGTGATAAATCTGGAGCTGCCCCAGCAATACAGGCGGCCTGTCCCCGTAGCGCAGCAGCTGTGATGAACCCCCACACCTAGGGACACACACGCATCCAGCGCAGTGTCAACGATGCGGTCGGGCTGGGCGGTGAGGTCTGTCACGAGTGCCGTGCCGATGTTCATGGTTGCAGCAAAACTTACAGTGCCTGATCCCTGCGCACTGCGAGTCACAGCGCCCCAACAGTAGGTCTCACCAGACAGCGAAGCTGTGGCACAAACGTGGTAAAGACCCACTTGAATGTCAACGGCTTTTCTTGTGCCAAAATTGACCCAGGCAGTGTTAGATGGAACGTTTGTCGAGGGGAAAGCAGTGTTTGCAAAATTGCCGCTGATTCCAAGCTGCCCATAGCCATTGTAGCCCCAGCAGTGCATGTTGCCATTCAGTCTCAGTGCACATGCCACCTCTGAATGCACAAACACGGCAATCACTAGACTCAGGTTAATCCAGTATTCAAATCCCGGATATTCGTGACCAATGCGTGCTGCTAGGCCATTCTTCTTGCCACACCTGATTGCACCCGTGCTTGTTGAAGCGCACATGAACCCATCACCGACAGCAACGTCTTGCCATGGCAGGCTCGAAGATATGGCTACTGGGCCACCAGCGACATGCGAATCATCATCGCCGTAAGTTGCATCCTGCAAGTGACTTCTTCCCCAGCAAAACATGTCACTGTTGGTCAGAATGACGCACACGCTGGGAAGGTCGCCGTCAACCGACACTTGATCGCCCACAGACAGGCGAACAACGGGAGTGGAAAAGGTCAAAGTGGCGGCGTCTTTCGGCAGAGACAAGGTCTTCAAATTGCCTTGACCAAGCTGGCCGTGGCCGTTGTTCCCCCAGCAGGAAACCCCACCCCCCACAAGCGATGCACAAGAGAAGCTGTTGCCGACGGCAAGTTTCATGGTGTGGTGGGCACCGTCCATTGTAATGTCCTGGGCTACTGCAGACGTCGTTGTGACGGCACGCACTGCATTTGCGGCAGCTGTAGCACCTTCGTGGTTCACAAGTGCAACTTCTTTCAAGCGGATTTTGGTTGAAGAAGCAGAGGCATGATCTGCTGTCGCAAGTTGCAGAATGCCCATGAAAGCCATCCACGGAGCAAGATCAAGGTGCAGCGTCAGGCGGCTTGTTTGAGTGCTGCTTGCCCATATATCGCTCCCTGCAGCATTCCCAGCCAGGTTCGTAGCTTGGTTGCTGGGCATCGGGACGTTGTGGAGGACTCCAGCGCAAGAGCGAGCATGGGAGCGCCACTGCCCTTGCCAGACCCATCCAGTTGGGCAGTGTACACTGGGAGCATTCCAGGGCAAAGTTGAGTTGATCTCCACCGCCCACGAGACGCGAGCGCCAAACGAGCCCCCCAGCGCCGTGACGTCAGTTGAGATGTGGCGGATGTCAACCGGTGCACTAGCCGCAGTACCGATCAGTGATGAAAAAATTGTCAGATGCAGGACTTCAGCAGCTGTGTAGGTGCTGCTCATTTCCAAATCCGCAGATACCGTGAATTTTGCGTTATAAGGAAACCAAGGCTCCGTGCCGGTGGGGACGCCTGTGAACTTGATGTCTGCGTCCAAACGCAAGTGGTTGCGCTCTATGCTAGCATCAACATCTTCCAAGGAGATGGACACTGTATCTGCCCCGAGGGTGTGCGCAGCTCGGGCGGCTTCGAACAGTGGGGAGGGCATGTCGAATTTTCTCGCAGCTCCATTCAGTAAGTAACCGCCTCCGATGGGCATCGAGGCACCATTCACTGCCACAGCTGAAGCCGGAACAGCCGAGTACGAGACGTAGTTGAGGCCAGTTAATGTATCAGATAAAGCAGAACCAGCAAAACTTGACATAGCAGCTTGAAAAGAGATGGACAGCAGAAGAAAAAGAAAGCCAGATGCACATGGCGTGGTCAGTGCAACCTGCCGATGGCTGCTTTCCACAAATGGGAGAAGCGGCGCCACACGAGGTCCTACAGCAGATTTGAAGCTCTTCATCGTAATAATCGCTTCAAATCTGCGGGCAAGACGATCTTGAAGGGTGAAACAAACAAAGAATGGCTGCGACCAGCACGGCGTCGCGCAGCATGCCATTGACACAAGCTAGATTTGATGCCGAACTTGACGCTCGCCTGAATGAGCCAAATCGAACCATACAAATAGCAAATGAACTGTTTTGCGCAAGACTTATCAGAGCATTGAGCAAAGCAAGCGCGCAAAAACATGAGCAGAACGACAAACGAGCTCGCCACAGAAACTGCTACCAGCAGCATTTGCGACGCGTCCGCCAATGACACTTCGATCGCTCACAACAAGTACACAGAACTTCGAACTCACAGATTTTGTGTGGTTCTTGCAGTGTCGAGTCGCGGTATGACAAGTAGAACGTAGGCAGCAATCCAATCAGCTCAATCTGTCTGGGTGGGACAAAAGCTGCTTCTGGAGGACGCTACCAGTTGGGTGCCAGTGCAAGAAGAGGATATGAGTATGCTGAAACAACTTTGGCATATTTGCTGAAATTTGAAGGCAAAACAAATTGTTCGCGACATGCAAGCTAGTACGTGCGCAACGGCAATTGAAGCACCCCCACACAGATTTGACAAGGCAACTGGTGGGATAACAAGTAAATATGCAGCGGCCGCCAGACGGGAATCGATGTTTCCCGGCATCCAGAGCTGCTCAAATAGCTCCAGTGCACCACAACGGACGTGCTGCGTGTTTGTGCCAACTCGCTTGCATCTTTGCTGGCCCGGCCCATCTTTCTCTCAAAACTTGTCGGTTCACACATAAACTCTTTTCAGGAGATTGATATCGGCGGCAAAGTTGGCGGGTCATTCGCCAATTGGAAACTAAATCGAGCTTCTCAATTCTACTGCCTATTTGGCAGATTCTAGCGTCAAAATGGCAAATGATGGGCAGTGTCCTCTTTGTCAGCGACGATTTCGAGTACGAGATCTGGAGAGGCATGTGAACTCATGCATGGAGTTCAGTGATAATCCCGTGGCTCAGCGTCGGCAACAGCGCAAACTACTAGATGCTGCAAGCCATGCATATTCTGCACAACAACAGCGGCTAGAACAAACGCTCACTGGGTGAGTATATGCGTGTGTGTGATGCCTTGAGCTTGGAACTTGCCCAGAACTATCTTCACCTACTCAGGCTGCGCTCAAGGTTGCCTCAGACTCAAGTTCTGGACGGGTGCCAACCAATCTCAAGCTACAACAGTATTCTCGTGGAGCGCCTCGAGTCTGTTGCTGAGTCTGCCTGCATGGCCGGGACTCCATCCCAAGATAGCCGGGGACATCTCTCTGTTGGTCTTGAGCTGGCGTGCAATTTGCAGGAAGCCTTCAAGGCTCTCACGGCCAGCGAAACAACATCTAGCCTCGTAACAATTTTCGCAGTCGTTGAATTCGAAGGCCAGACACAGCGAAGCTCTGCAGCCTGCGTCGACATTACGTCCTCAGGCGTTGTTGGCGGGGTGGCTGTATTGAGCGACTGTCTGTCTTTTGACGTAGGGCAGTACTTCGCAGCATCGCTTCTTAAGATCAGCCTGTGGGCAAAATCAGGGCCGCCAGTTAGCCACTCGTTACCTCGTGGTGCAACCTCTGCTGTGCAAGATGCTTGGACTGCCTGCGGGTCCGCCTGGCTTCACTTGAGCGACTGCCTCACAGCTCAAAGCAAGTTGCAGGGCCTGCTTGCAGCACACCAAGCCAGGCGCACAGCTAATCAGGTGCCAAATGTGACCGCGCATTCTGCCCTAACCCCCCCTCGTCTGGCAATGCCGCCAGGGCAGCAGCGTTCCAGCACTGAACCCCGCAGCCTTTTCAGCGCCATGCTGCGGCAAATTGAGGCAGGGGCCAGCCAGGGTAACGCAGAGACTTCATTCGCCAGGGCAGCTTCCCGCAGCTCCCCTGTTCCCCGCGTCTCTGCCAGCCGCAGACCCCCACCGGCAGAGCACGGGGGGGAGTCCAGCACCAGCGATGGCAGCACAGGCACAGACCCAGACACTGACGACGAGGACAGCACTGTGCACTCAAGCGAGTCCCCCACTTTGCATGAAGTAACTCTACGCCACATCCTTGCTGTGGCCTCTGCCGAGGGCAAGGAGGAGGAGGGGGGTGCAAGGGGGGGGCAAGCTGCGCCCGCGCCGGTGGCAGCGGCAGAGGGGAGTGCTTCCTTAGAGACACGGTCACGGCCTGTTCGACAAGCATCTGAGCGGCGCTTGCCACTGCGGTCGCTGAGTCAAGTGCGTCGTAATATTTCAGCCCCCCCAGTCCCAACTTCGAGCAGCGAGGGTGCATCAAGCAGCAGTCTGCAGGCACCACTGTTACCCCCCCTGTCACACCAGAATGTTAGGTGCATGAAACAGGCCTGGCTTTCACCAAATGGCGTGGCGGGAATGTCTTGCACCCCCACTTCGCACCCCACAGGCGATAGCCCTTGGTGGTGGGAGCTTGCCCCAAGGGAACGTGGCAAGGCCAGCTTCACCCGCAGTCGCCCCCTGGGCAGCGCTGCTGCGCACAGTCATCCATTTAGCGCGCACAGCGACCGCCCTTCTATTCGAATATGGGCCCGCTTCACTCCTGGTTCCACTGTGAATAAAAGCAATTCCGGGGGGGTCGCTGGGGCGCACAGTGCAGCTGCTGCGAGCTCTGTGTGGGCATCAGCTGTTCCAGAGGGCCCGCCTGGAAACCCTGCTGAAGAGTGGTCGTATCATGCTTCCGGAAGCAGGCCCGCAGCCTCGCCAATGCCCGACTCACTTTGTGCATTTGCGCGGGGCTGCTTTCCGATGGTGCCTGCTGGTGGCCCCGGCTTGCCCACAGATTACAGCCAGACATTGAATACTTGCCTGCAGTACAGCTTGTCTCAGAGTCTGTGGTCTCCATTGCACGCTGCTGCAAGCGCCGGGCATGCGGCTGCCGTGTTGAAGTGCATTGCTTCCGTGGGAAAGCAGTGGGCGTACTTGCGCACCGCAGACGGCCGCGGTCTGACTGTCCTGGATGTCGCTGCGTTATTTGGGCACGAGAATGTGGTGGCAGCAATCGTTGCGTCCAATGCTGATGACTCAGGCGTGCGCAGAGTTGGACGTGGGTGGGACGTGGACCTCAGTGCATTTGAAGGGGTTGACTCCACCGAGGTTGCATTTGCAACGCCTGCATCACAAAGCAAGCTTGCCTTTTCGCCAGGCACTGCCTTGCCAGCAGGCACGCCTTCCATGCTATCGTCAATCAAGAGCGGCCTTGGGCTTCCTCCCTCCCCAGCTGCAAGCGGCGTCAGGCCCAAATTTGCCCATGTTTTGTGGCAGCGAGTGGACCACGTGCATGCGCCGCATGCAGCAAGGGCGACCTCAGACTGGTCCAACTGCGACCCCCCTGCGGCTGACACCATCACCAGCAATGAGGCTCGCATGGTGGCGGGGATGAGCTGTCCAGGAGCCTGCAGCACTGCCCCCCTGGTGATGGAGTGGTTGCAGTGGTCTGCAGCAGAGCAATTCGACCGCATGGCTGCCTTACAAAGTGCGCCTGGTAGCCCTGGTTTAAAAGCAGCGCTCTTTCGCACCTCTGCACGCTCCGATCTCAGCAAGGCGCTGGTGCAAGTCTGGGCAGCGCCAGTGGAATTATGCGGTGCACTTCAAGCGCAACCAACATGCCCGGTACCTGCTGGCATTCAAGCCAGGCTCAGTGCCATCAGTGACGGTTCTGTCCCGGAGTGGCTGCCTTGGTACGGCCGCCACGCCATCCACCATGCCGTGGCTGGCGGCTCCCTTCCCACCATGCGAGCCATCTTCCTGGCTGCCACCCGCGCTGATGTGGCTCGGTTTGCTGCAATGCAGGCTGAGCAGCGCAGGGCCGATGGGGGTGTTCAATCAGTGGACGCTACGGAAGTGAACCCCGTGGACATGAGTGCAGTGTTGAACCTGCAGGACGGGCATGGCCGCAGCTGCCTTGCGCTGGCTGCAGCTTTTGGCGGAGATGCTGCACCGGGGGTGGTGGGGGGGGCGTTAGCTGCAGCATACGGGCCGTTCCCATACGCTGTTCCGTCAAAACAGTCCCCAGCTGGGCGCGAGGCATGTTTAGGGGGCGTATATGCAGCACCTGATGTGGTCGGTGCACGGCCACCCCAGGTGCCCTCGTCCCTGTTGCTCAACTCGCAGCGGGTGTACTTGTCCATGTCAAGGGTGCTGCTGATGGGTGGTGCAGACTGTGGCCTACCTGATGTCATTGGCGAGACCCCCCTTATGCATGCTTTGCGGACTCGCAACGCCCTGGGTGCCATGCTGCTCCTGTGTGTGGCGCGGCAGTCGGAGCTTCCTGCAGTGAACGACGACGACGACGCCGCAGCAGGTGTGGCCGCAGCTGCTACGGACGGTGATGGATCCAGTGCGATAAGTTCTGCAGGCGAAGTTTTGCCTCCTATTGCTAGCAAACCTCAAGGCGGTGCATCGAGTCATGGTGGTTCCCAGGGGCGCCTCATGTCATGGTGCTGTCGCCCATCTGCTTTCAGCCGCCGGGGCATGACGGCAGCCTGGCTGGCTGCCCAAGCATGCCCAAGCCCCCCAAGTGTGCTATTAAATGCGCTAGAGGCGCTCTCGACACCACCTGCAGCTTTGAAGCTGCAGCATTCGTCGTCTTCCGGTACTCACTCGAGCACTGGCAGTAATGCTGAGCGCACGGCTCGGCAGAGTCTCCATCGTGTGTGCGATGGATTTGTGGACATGGCTGCAAGTGATGCAGGCCTTTTGCGGCAATGCGCACACAGTGGCATTGCCCATGTTCTTCAAACAGCTGTGGACAAGCTTGCAGGGGCCGGGTCCAGCTCCGCTGGCAAGAACGCCACGGTAGCAGCTGCTGGCCTGCTAAGTGACTGGGCCAGCGCTGGCCTGCTGGCTCTGCTTGAGGCATGCGAGGAAGGTAGCCCTACCAGCACCCAGCCGCTTTGCCCGAGTGCTCCCTTGGCGCTGCTGCTTGCCCGTGGGGCGCCCTTTGTCGAACCCGATGCGGTATCCGGTGCCACTCCGGCGCACGCTGCAGCATCTGTGGGGGCAATTTCCGCGCTGCGCCAGCTGAGCGGTGTGCCACTTTTGCCGATTCCGTTGCTGCTACTGGCACAGCTGGGAATGCCCCACCAGGGAGGCTCCACAGCGAGACTGGATGCGACCAGGGGTGGAGCGCATTCCGACCACCCTGCAGCAGCCAGGTACGACACAGTGCAGGGCCGGCGCCCAAAGGACAGTGGCGGCAGCGCAGCTTCAGACCGCAAGAATTTTGCAATGCCTGAGGCCCCTGTGGGATTTATGGGCCGCGCCAAGGCTGTGCTTCGAACGTTAGGGTCCTGGGGAAGCAGCATTGAAAGCACCCCCCCCGACCACGACACCG
>Ga0307982_1004358_pt1 | contig 11202 bp, 9 predicted proteins | sample OrgLakmetagen989_FD_201847 | JGI IMG/M metagenome (GOLD analysis project Ga0307982, IMG submission 201847) | Saline water microbial communities from Organic Lake, Antarctica - #989 | ecosystem: Environmental > Aquatic > Non-marine Saline and Alkaline > Saline | place: Antarctica: Organic Lake... | reverse complement strand
ATGACCAAAATCAGCAGCTGTAAGTTAACGAAGACAAGCAACGCCACCACTAAGCAGCCGCGGCTTACACGAACACCCATGATGTTTAAAAAAACACCAAAGAGTAGCGATATCCGCTTTTGAATGGCAGTTTTGTTGCTTCTTCTTAGTACTCACGAAACCCACGCCCCATTAAAGCACTTTGTGACCCTCGCGTCTCCCAACATGTTCCGCTAGAAATTTAAGAAATCAAAAGCTGCTTTAACTACCGGGCTTATTATACTGAGGGCAACATTTACAGCACTAGCCTAGACAGAGAGGATTGTGCGAGGACAGCGCGCCGACAACGTCTACTGGAAACAGTTACGTTCAGACTCGTTTTGACGCATTGCTTGATTGCTTGCTCACTTGCTCATTCCTCATTCCTTACCTACGCTCACAAAAATACAGGGATGATTCGATCGAGCCAAGATTTTGATCTGCGCTTCTTCACCCACACCCTTGGTGGATTGATAGACTTCGATGACAACGATGAACATTCAGAAATACGCAATTGAAGCTCGATATACAGTAGGCATGCCTGTTATGACGCAGATAGAATGCGCACGCCGTGAAGGCGACGTCATATGTATCCTCACTGGCTAATTCTTTATGAACCCAAATCGGCCCACCGCTCTCTGGTAAGCTACTTGTAGGTGCCCGTGCGCAAAGGAGTTAAGAGCGAACCGCGCTAGTTGAGACGCTCAAGTATGAACGGGTAGTCGGCAAAGACAGTCACAGTGAATGATTGCTCATTGCCCGCTTCGAAAGTGGTGCCTATGAAGACATAGCCATCATCACGGACCTCTAGCCGCGGTACCGTAACACTCACCGTGGGTAAGTTCGTGAAGGGGCCTGAGTCGGCAACTTTACCTTGGGTCACCCGACGGCAGTACGTACTCCCCCCCGCGGGGGCTTCGAGCAGAAACAGCGCAATATTCGGGCCGCGACGAGGCGGCGCTGAAGCGTCCCCATCGGCACCGTGACCGCCAACTCCCCCTCGGCCACCACCACAGTCGTCGTTATCATCTCGGTGGTCGTGGTCCAGCGTCAGCGTCGCGTACACTTCTGCGGGCCTCGCGCAACGCCACAGAAACTGCGGCTCGGTGGGCGCTGCGCGGTAGCCCCCCGATGTGTTCTGGGTTTTGCTCCAACGGCTACTTATCGACTGCTTGTGCCACTGGCCTCCTTCAGAGACCGTGCGAAAGAGGCGGCAAAGGTAAAGCGAATCGAACTCGCGCATAAAGTCGCCCAAGCTCATCCAGAACACTCCCGTAGCCTGTGCACACGCATACGCATATGCATCTCAGGCGCGCAGGAAAAGACGAAAGTAGAGACAAGGGTGGAGAATAGCACGAATAGTGTAATCGTGGCACTTTTTCTTCTTCACGAGATTACACGAAGAAGACATTGAACCGCACACTTGCTCTATCTCTTCAGAAGAACATACCACAAATCAGTTTTAATATCCTCCTATTTCAGTGCACGGCTCAGAATGAAGTTTTCGAAGCCTGAGGGTGCACACGAAAAAAGAATTCAAAGAAGAAAAAGAATTAAACACCTCGCTTCTGTGCGCGTTTGGGTCATGCGCCAGCGCTGCCTTGAGGCGCGGCGTCCAGCTGCTGACGTCATCATCGCTGAAAGGCCCTGCCCACGCCGAGGTACCCCACGGGTTCCGGAGCTGCAGCAGCTGCAAGCCGTCGATCTCGCGCACCTGTTTGCGCGCCCATCATCAACAGGTGCACATGTAGAGGTCCACCGTACAGGCGTGTGACCGCGTGGCATATAAGGTATGATATTGAGAAGAAGTACAAAAAAAGAAAAAGCACAAGCATAAGATTAGAATTGATAAATGTCGAGGCCGATGGAGATGAAAAGGAAGCCAAGTGTGAAGTTGGTGTAAGCTCCCAGATTTGACAGTACCTGAAGGATCGCGTACGCGTGGCCTTTCACGATCCCACGCGGAGTGGCCTCGGTGTCGCGGCCCGAGGTGCTCCCTGCTCCCACCAAGGTGTCCTTGGATGCAGTCAACAAGGAGCCCTTCAGCTTCTCCCACAATCGGTGCGCAGGTACAGCATCGCGGCTGGTGCTGCCTGGGGTGAGGGTACATTTTTGACCGACGCCACCAGTTAAGTCCACCAGCCCGAGATGCACGAACCCGCCTTCGATTTCCCCGTAGCTGATCCGCACCCGCCAGCGCACCCGCCAACGACAACATGCGCACACACACACGCCATGCGCGTTGATGCATAACGGTAAAAAAAGAACAGACGCAATTGTAAGGGAGCGTGGGAGAAAGTTAGTTTTTCAGCTGCGAAAATCCTATCAACAAGAGTGCGAAAGAGAAAAAGTCAATGGGTAAAAACAACAGCTGACGCACAAATCGATCCATGATATATGCTATGTTGCACGGGGCCACTAAAAAGCCCACGTCAACCAAACCCTGCCTCTGCTTGATGTCGCACTTCGGATTTACCCGCCGTAGTATTTGGCGTACGCTTTTTCCAACAAGCTGGGCCAGAGTTCGTTATCGCCCACTGACCGCACGAACAAGAGCTGAGGTTTTCCTTGGTGGTGCAGCGAAGGTTGGACGGGGAACCGGTCGTCGAGCTTGATCGTGCGCCATTTGCCCTGATACATAAACAAGTGTAACATCGGACGTAGGCTGAAGGAATACTTAGAAGATGTATTTAGCTTTCCATTCATGAGGAAATAGCTAGGATTCGAAGACGTGAGCCTTATACAAACTTCAAAAACGCAAAGATTTAAAGAAAAAAAAAGCATCGGGCAGAGTGATGGTAAAGCATTGGTTGACGTGTATCCAGAGCTATGTTTCGATACAATATGCTTGCTAATGTCTGAAGACTGACCTGTTTGAAGAGTTGCACGCGGTAATTGCCGTCAGGAGTGGCCTCGAGATTGGACGCGAAATTTCGCTCTAGCAATTCCGGCTGAAGAGCTACCAGGGACATCGCTGACAAGAGCCAACCTTATACCGCATTGCATCAGTAGTAGCATTGCATATGCCAGAGCACATCAGCATTATACCATTATACCGCAGCATCAAGCAGGAGCATGTTTCAAGAACAACAGTGAAGCGAATTAAGAAGGCAAAAGAAAGCTGAAGTGAAATTAGTTGGATTGACTTATGAAGCAATCCATGTATGCTCATGCTACTGTGGTGCACCTCTGACCCCATTTTGCAAGTCTTCCACAATTATCCCCGCTGTAAACACAAAAACCAGACCACCCATAAACATGATAGAATTGACACTGATTCCTCCCTCAGGGCTCTTAATAGCAGCAATGTAACAGCGTGCGATTTTACGTGCAGCGAGCACTTACAGTCGCCGAGTGTTCCCTGGCACACGTCTTCGGGGGCGAAGCGGCTTGTGCCGGTTTGAGATGCGAGGGACGCCGGGTGCGTGCACAGGTCAGTTATGCCAAGGTCGCGGCTGGCCGACTTCCAGTCGGCTTGCCCGGACCGCAGTCGTTCTGGCAAGGAAGCGTCGGCTTCGAAAGGTCTACCATCGTCGTAGCCGTCGTCGTCTTCGTCTTCATCCTCGTCGTAGCCGTCATCCGAGGCTTCGTCATCTTCAATGGCCTGCAACCGCAGTCGCTCGGCCTCCGCTGCTGCAGCGACCGCTGCAGCTCTTGCCGCCCTTAATTTCTCCTCAGCTTCCCTCTTCTTCCTTTCTGCTTCTGCTGCTGCTTGAGCCTCCCTTATCCTTTCCTCAGCTTCCCTTCGCTTCCGTTCTGCTTCCGCTGATGCTCGAGCCTCTTCCTCTTCAGCTTCCCTTCGCTTCCGTTCTGCTTTCGCAGCAGCTCTAGCTTCCTCTTCTTCTTCAGCTTCCCTCTGCTTCCTTTCTGTTTCTGCTGCTGCTGCTCGAGCCTCTTCTTCCTTTCGCTTTCGTTCTGCTTCTGCTGCTGCTCGAGCCTCTTCCTCATCGTCCCTCTGCTTCCTTTCTACTTCGACTGCTGCTCGAGCCTCTTCTTCTTCAGCTTCCCTTCGCTTCCTTTCTGCTTCCTCTGCTGCTCGAGCTTCCTTTTTTTCAGCTTCCCTTCGCTTCCGTTCTGCTTTCGCAGCAGCTCTAGCCTTCTTTAACGTCTTCAACCTCTTCTCAGCTTCCCTTCGCTTCCTTTCTACTTCGACTGCTGCTCGAGCCTCGTCTTCCTCAGCTTCCTTTCGCTTCTGTTCTGCTTTCGCAGCAGCTCTAGCTTCCTCTTCTTCCTTCCTTTTCGCCTCCGCCGCCACCGCCTCTACTGCCGCTGCTTCTGCTGCAGCTGTAGCAGCCGCCGCTGCCTCACGGGCGTCAGCCTCCGCTTGAGCCGCAGCAACGGCGGTGCGTGCCGCTTCTTCCGCTCGCTGGGCTGCTTCCGCTACCGCTGCACGATGAAGCCGTTTCCGACGGTTGACTGCGCCGCTGATCACTTTCTCGCGCTGTTGGCGGTCTCTTCCAGCCCGCCGCAAGGCTGCAGCCACGGCATCTCGCCGTGCCGCTTCTAGTGCGGCCTTCTTTTCAGCTTCCCAAGCTTCAAAGCGCGCTACAAAGCTGGCCACTTTCTTGCGGTGTGGTGCAGCCCACTGCAGTACGTCGGACAGCCCCACGCCTCGGTGCTCCTGGATGGACAATTGCTCTCCTACCCTGGTAACAGTGGTAGCAGGCGCATCAGCCATATCAGTGACGATGTCGTTGTTTGTCGCTGCGTGACCAGGAGTAGTATTAGCTTCAGCGGCATCATTGGCAACAGTGTTCAGATCGGAAACTGGAGTGGTCGTAGTGTCATTTGAGAGGGAGTTCATAACATCAGTTAAGGAGTCATTTGCGTCATTCGCAGCGGCGCTGCTCTCGCTGTAGTCGGTTGCCACTCCAGCGTTGGTGGCCGCTGTATCGTTTTGGGGCGGCACTTGTGGCGACGACGACGACGAACGGCTTGGTCCTAGCAGTGGCAGCGCGAGCACGCCGAGCTCCGACCGCGGCACGTGCGCTCTCAGCCACCCTACGAAGGCCCCAAACCGCACTTCTCGGTCGTCTTTCTTCTCGGCCGCTGCGGCAATCACGGCACGGTGGAAGTGTGCCAGTAGCAAGGCTCGCTGAATTGCGGCCCACGAAGCTCGCTCCTGCAGGCGCCGCACTGCATACCAGGCACTGTCATCTTCTTCCCAGACTGCGTTGTTTCCTGCTTCCGCTGATGGAGCAATTGATTCTCTTGGTGCTTCATCTGCATTCGTACCATTGCTAGCATCTGCAGGTAAAATATCTGCCCGTGCTCTACTTCTGCCTGCTTCAACGTCATCAGAAGAATCGTTATGAAGCGCAGCCCGGCGGGCCAACGGATTGCCTGCGATAGACCGTCCATCGTTCACAGGTTGCAGCCAAAGCACACTACCAGAACTAATCACGTCACGAGCTGCGACTTCAATGGCTGATCGATAGCCAAACCTCTTGTCGCTGTTGCCACTTGTAGAGCTACTACCACTACTACTCTTTGAAGATTCACCGTTTAGGTCTCTGGAGAGCCTGGACTTCAGTGCAGCAGCGACGTCATTCACCTTAGCTGAATCTAATGGCCACATCGCCTGATCACCGACAGAAGGAGGAACTAGTGAAAACGGATCTCCACCACCGGGCTGTGAGGCTTTAGTAACGTCACTGTCCTGCTGCCGTTCCTGCTCCAATTGTTGCTGTTGCTGTTGTTGTTGTTCCTGTTGGTGCTGCTCACCAACGGTACGTGTGGCAAGGGGTTCTGTAACGGTAACAGTACTTGTAGCAGTGCGAGGCATCAGCAAAGCAACTTTAGAAGCACATGCCGACCACGAAGCGCCAACTGTAGCTCGAAGCTCTTTCACGGTAGCTTGACCGATGGCATCATGCAATAATGCTACGGAAAACCAAAGGGCCGCTTCGCCTTCTGGATCGAAGCCATTCCTTGCGCTACTGCCTCTGCTACTATGAGTGTTACTGCTGCTGCTGCTGCCTTGGCGGTCGAAAGTACAGCCACTCGCTGCAGCTAGCCGGACCCACCGCTGCTCTGCATCATTATCTGCTGCAGCATTCTCATCGGCCTCAGACGTCGAAGCATCCAATGGTGTTCTTTCTGAGTTTGGCAACGTTAATATGCTCGACGATGGAGGAGGCACGGTGGCCAGGAGCGCTGTCGTGCGTGCCTGTCGCAATGGTTGCATGAAACGGGGTGGCTGCAGTGCAGCCGTGCTCCGAGGCGAAGTTGAAGACGAACGTGAAGGAAAAGAAGAAGATAGACCAGCACGTCGAAAAGCAGGTTGACGCTTCAAAGAACGATCCGGGTCAATCGATTCGAGAGTGCCCTGTCTTTCATCCTCGAGAAATTGCCACGCACGGCACATTTGTTTGGTTGGTTCCGTGCACGCTGCGACTCCTGCGAAACTCGCGACGAGGCAAAGCGATGCAAGGGTCACGAGCCCTACTGACGGCTGTAAATGAAAAGTTTTGGGGAAATGGTGGAGATTTGAGGAAAGCAAGGGAAGGGATTGTAAACGTGAACTAAATTCACAAAAAAAAATGCGCAGAGAACGAACACATAGAAGGACATTAAGGGACGAGATATAAACTATGTTAGAATGGACTTTGTAGAGCCATGGTATCGGTGAACTACGAATCATACTTAAGCGTTATTTGGCATGCGAGGGCTCTAAACGTGGTTATTCAGGTGTGCTAATGTGCGCACAAAAATGTGTAAACACCACTTCCTTTCTTTACCACTATCATTCTATTGTATCCCTTTCTTCTTCATGAATTTAACTTGGATGTGAAGATTAAATTTTCTATTTGAACCTGGTCCAAAAGTGTGGTTGCAGCAAAACTCCAAGCCATCAAGAGAGCCCAGCCAAGTCCGCTCCAGACAATTGGGCGATGGTGAACGCACAAAGTGCCGTTGCTGAAGTGGTGTCTCACAGCAGGAAAACACGAGGAACGGTCGCTGGCTGAAAAGGCCAAGTGCTCACCGCGGGCTGTAGCCGAGACCTACGCGAACAATAAGATAAGGAAGGTTAGGACGCATGCCTTAATAATAATACGCATATATAAGTACAGTATAGAAAGAAAACGTAAGAATAAGATCACGATCTAGAAGACAATGGCGGCACTAACAAGCCTGCTGCCTTTCTCTTCCGTCGCCCCCTGAGACACCTTCAAAACTTCATGTATGTCTATCGATCCCCACCTGCTCGGCTGCTGCCGCAAGAAGCAAGCCCATGGCAAGGCCCCAGACAGCGAGCGAAACCAGCGCAAAGGCAGCGATGCCTTTCAAAGCAATCGCGCTCACCAAGCAGCATGCGGTCACAAGGGCTAGGCTTGTGCTGAGCGCAGCAGCCCGAGTGCGCGGTGGGAGATAGTAACGATTTGAGCGCCACACCCAACCGAGGCCACTGGCGCCGGCAGTGAGGCACAACACCACGACGATAGCACTGCCCGCTACCCAGGAATACAATGCTCCTACCAGAATAGCAAAAAGCAACCACAAGGTTCCGCTGCCAGCTAAGCAGACGACACTCGTTTTCGGCACACCAATGAGCGATGCTTCAATGCCCCAACCTTCATCGCTGGAATTGATTCTGGCAGATGCCGTAGCTACCCTTTGAACTGTGCTCGAAGAATCACTTGCATTCATTGTTGCTTCTGATGTTCCTGCTCGGCTGCTGTAAGTAGCCGCGCCAGGTTGCACGCCAAAGAGAAGTTTCACCGCGTAGCCAGCGAGTGCTGCAGCAGGCCAGCCGAGAAAGCTCAACAAAACAATGCAGCCCCAAGTCGATAAGGCACTGCTGGTAGTGCTAGTTGTAGAGGTGGTGCTAACACTGTTGTCACTAAGGTCACTCTCGCTGATAGAAGCTTCCGTCGCGCTTGAGAAGCCACTCGTGCTGCCTTCTTCTAGGGCCAGTATCCATACGTGGAGAACAATGTGCACCACCAGCGCCAAGACAGTGGCCCCCAGCACGGCTGGCGCTCGCCACGTCAGCAAGTGGTGCCAAGCATCAAAACCAGCCAACGCGCTGAGCAATTCTACCAAACACAATGGCAATACGAACGCTGCACGCCAACCCCCAGCGGCCGCCACCTCCCATCCCAATGCAAGTGCACCTATGAGTGCACACCACGCTGCGAAAGACGAGTAATCCGTAACGGAGAGGCCGCCTCTGACTAGAGCCAATGGAAAAGCAACCGGCCGAAAATCGCCTGCGCGCCAATTACGGTAGCATTGTTGCGCGGAGAATGACCATTCAAACAAAAGGTAGCCTGAGGACCACAGCCCTGGCGTTACTGGTCTTGTTGGAGCTGCTGCTTCTGAAGATACTACTGCAGATTCTATCGCAATGGTATTGGTCGAGGTCGAGACAGAGGCAGGAGCAGAGGATGCGATGCCAGTACTGGTATGCCCCTCTACTGCGAGAAAGGTGTTGCGGCGGTGGCGCGGCGGTTGTGCATACGGATGATCCCAAAACCTTTCGTAGTGCCGGTCCACGTAATGAGACCGCAGAGCCCGGGCGGCCACGATAGCTGTAGGGAAGCAAGTGCCAAGAGCCAAGATAGCAAACGAGCCCGTGGCGACATGCACAATGCCACCAATCACGGCAAGAGCAGCCAGCATAGCGCCGAGCCGTTGCCACGCTAACCCAACATAGAGGAGACCATAACAGGGAGAAGACAACACCTTCAGAGAGGAGTCAGGATAAGCAGCCTGAGGGCCTGCACCCACACCCACACGTGCATCAACATTTGCAGCACCAACCGTGGTCTCCTCCTCTTCCTCCTCTTCAGCTGATGGCTCTACTTCCTTTTCCACCAACAAATGCGCTTGGTAGACTGAAACATGGCGCGTACGAGCATCAAGTCGCTCAGCTTCGACCGTAGCCTCGATGGCAGCTCCTGCAAGCACAAGCCCTAGTGCTAGCACCCCTAAGCTCCACTGCGGAATCACCAAAGTACCTACCAAGAGAGGCCTCAACCCACTGCTACTACTATCGCCAAGCGCTGCAACCACTGCCACTTCCACGAGCAGTGCAATCACCAGTGACATGAGCACCATCAAGTCAGGATTCTTGAGGCACCACTTCTTCGCACGCTTTGCCCATCTTGATAACGTGGTCAGCCTCGAGGAGTCACCAGTGACGGTGACGTCACCAGTGATGTCACTAGGCGAGCTGGCAGCTTTCGACGGACCCACGCGAAGAGCCTCACTTGCACGTAAAGCAGCGTTGTCTTCATCACTTTCGAGTTCATCGTCGATGTGGGCAACTTCCCACACGAGGCCACGCGTCTTGATGCTGTTTCGCACCACAAACCCTGCCAACAGCACGAACACGACACAGTGGCCCAAGAACCACTGGGAAGAGCCTCCACCCGCAATGGAAGCTCGTGCAGCTGCTTCCAGAAAGAGCACCACAAAGCTTCCTGGCGCAAAAGCTACGTTTGGGCAGCGCGCTAAGATGGTAAAAGTGGCGTCGACAACGAGCACGGCGACTGCATTAGCTGCGCCTACGTGCTTGCCCTCTTGAGGTGCAGCCAATGCTACCCACACCACATACACGAGCAACACAATCATCGCCTGCAGCCGCCGCAACGACAATTCGCTGAGAATCTTCTTTAAGGCATCAAACGCGTTGGCCGGCGGCCTAAGCAGCTGCTCAGGAATAGGTATGACCTCATCTGTATTCAGAGCTCCGTCAGGATTGTGTCCATTTATACCATCATTCAACTCGCTATCAGGCGATTTTTTGGCAACCGCAAAGAGTTCCATTGTGAGAGTTTGGTCGGCTGCGTATTTGTCCACTCGTTCGAAACAAATGATACTCAATTGGGCGGCGAAGAAAACCCTGACGTAGAGTGAGATGCAAGTACTTAGGTGTAATGAGCGTTCTGAAAAATGTGGTCTTTGATTCGCAATGCGTATGAATCGATACCTCTCCCGGCTAAAAGATATAAACACAAGTTACGATAAATTTACCAGGCTGTCGCGATGGAACCATATGGTGTTAAGGCAAGAAAGAATAAAGCCCATAGTGCGAGTGCTACCATTGCGACAGGGCCTGCTCGAGCAGCCCACGCCGATGCTAACACCAAGCCTGGCTGGCTCCACCCCACGCTTTGCCACTTGCCCAAAAGCCACAGGAACACTGTTGTAGCTTGACCAACGGTCAAAAGCATGAGGCCAAAGCGTAGACCACCTCGCACTGTCAACATAGCCACACCCCACATCAACAACACTACAAAGGGCTGGAGCTGTGTGAATATTTCACTGAAAGTCAAGGCCATACGCCGGCGCTGCCATGAGCTGGCGCCTAGTGCTATGGGCGCTGCCAGGAAGGAGCCAAAGCAAATCATAGCCTTATAAATGAACGCTGCAACATGCTCTTCCTTTGATCTGGTTAGAGCATGAGATCTCGCTCCAGCAAGGGTTGCGGCGTGGGCAATTTCAGTGCGAGCCACGTGTGCCCGAACGGCTCCCAGCGAGACGCCCCAGAGTCGTCCTTCGAGCCGCATATAAGCAGCAGCGCACGCTGAACTCCACCAGAGAAACATAGGCACACTTACGGCCCAAGTGGTGGAAGTATCTACTCCCAATGACAATGACATGCTGGATGTAATCACCATGGCTACATTACTGAATCTTACGAAGTCAAAGAACAACTTGGATGCACCAAAGAAAAATCGACCATTCCCTAAGCAAGGATATTTGCTAGCTAGTCTTAAAAAAATCGTAACGAAAACTCTCGGTCACCAGTTGAAAAGTTGAAATAGTCAATATGGTTTGACAAGCGCACCCGCATCATGTAATAACTTATGTGTGATAAGCGTGTCTTCCTCTTGTATCTTGATATCTTGATGTTTTGACTAGATGGTGTTTTTCTGTTTTTCTGTTTCTCCCCTGTAGCCTTCAGGTCTTCAAGAAGTAGGCAATTTTTTTATTAAACGGGTAGCGGAAAATATTTTATTAGAAAAAGGAGGAAAAAGAAGGAAAAAGGAAGAAAAAAGGAAGAAATAAATAAATAAAGAGAGGAAGAGAGAGGAAGAAAGAGAGAGGAAGAAAGAGAGAGAAAGAGGGAGAAAGGGAAGGAAGGGAAGTAGAAAAGAAAATGGGATAAAAGAGGTAGTATGAGGAAGAGAGAAAAGTCAAAGGGGGTCTGCGGTGGAATGGTGAAGGCAAGGA
>Ga0307982_1004356_pt1 | contig 11204 bp, 20 predicted proteins | sample OrgLakmetagen989_FD_201847 | JGI IMG/M metagenome (GOLD analysis project Ga0307982, IMG submission 201847) | Saline water microbial communities from Organic Lake, Antarctica - #989 | ecosystem: Environmental > Aquatic > Non-marine Saline and Alkaline > Saline | place: Antarctica: Organic Lake... | reverse complement strand
GTTGCCATTGGAGGAAGACCGGGTGTTGTTCGAAGGGATCGTGAGTGGCCTCGAGTGGGGCTTGAGCTGTGAGACCGACAACGTCGCCGTGAAGCTCTTCCTCTAAGAGACGCGCCCTATGGCTCGATAGCAGCTCCCATGAAGCAGTTCATCTGCTTTTCATGACCACCTCTCGTCGTCTCTAGAACTGAGTATCTTTTGGCCTACTCAAATTTTGTTTATACCTCTTCATGGCAAAGATATGTCAACTGAATCAATGTGATAATCCATTTTCCACCCCCCCTAATTCGCATTGCCATAGGCCTATACTTCTATCTTCTATACTTGACTTAAGCCAATTTGAGATTGGTATCACTAGATACAAGATGGGAGCTCGTTTATTGGGATATCGAGATCAGAGCGAATTCGAATAACGAATTTATGAATTAAATCTAGAAGTGGCCCTTTTGCCATCGGATTTAGGCTTCGAACTACGAAAGCTCCCCATTCAATTCCAGTTGTGCAACAAGTTGGACTTATGGCGCATAAATGAGATATTTGTTTTGATGAATATGCATGGCGCTATCGCACATCGCAATTACTGTGCTGCAAATATGAGCGGGTTTGATGTTTGATGCGTCCTAGCGGGTGCGGAATGATCCCTATTGCCGTGTTGAGAAATGCCCTACTCGGAAGAATCGAGGGCTGCTGCCCGGCTTGCGATTTCGCCTTCGAGGTCAAATGCGCCAATATCAAATTGCTCTTCCCTCTCGCCTGTGAAATCGCTGACTTCCATGGGTGCGCTCCTAGGCCCATTCCTTTCTGCAGCTGCTGTCTCTTTCTTTTCCTCAAACTCATCCTGCATCGCAGCCACTGCAGCTGCTTTGGCCAGCGCTGCCTCAGCTTCTTTCACTACTCCTTCCACGGGTTGAACCCTCTCGGCAGATCCATCCAGCCCCCCTGTAGCGAAGAACTGGTCCAAAATTACGCACGCGCTTTCGTCGTCGAGCTGGCCGCTGTATACATCGCGCTTCTTCACGTTTTGAAGGTTGACCGCCGCTGTATACAGAGCAGAGCAGGTCAAAGGTGTTCAAAGCTGTAGTTGCCAAGTGGACTACGTTCATTCTCGAATCGCTTTACTTTTTGGCTAACGCTTATAGCTTACCTTGCTTAGAGCTGAAGCGTTCGTCGACGAGAACTACAGGTGGTACATTCAGTTTGGCTGAGCTGAAAGCTTGGTTTAAAACCGAAGCGAGAAGCACAGCGAAGGTGCGCGTCAGTATCGCCTGCGACGTCTCCACTCCATCCTTGTTCAGAGGCAACCCCATCACCACTACCGATGCGACCTGCTCGCGTGCAAGGATAGCCAACTGCCTTGCCGCCAAGAGGTCGTTCCCAGGATGTTCAATGGCGCCCAGTCTTCGGGCGGCCCAGCCCGCCATAGTCGCCGTGCCGATGCGTGTTGTGCCATAATCTACGCCGAGTGCCACCGTTCCTTCCTTCAACTAAACTCAAAAACGAACCAAAGACGCAGATGGGAAAGGATATAGCGAAATGCCGTACAGTGCAAATAGGCATACTAACCACGTCTTCGCTAGCAACGAAAGATATCGCTCTGGTGTCAGTTTGATCTCGTCCTTCCTGTGCTGTACCTTGCTTGTTGAAGACTGCGAAACCTTCAATGAATCAAGACCAGATAAGCCCCAGCTACCATGCAACTTCCATAAAGAAGATCTGACACCTAATCTTTGGCCCTGGAATCCTTCTATAAGACCAGCACAACTTAGAACCAGCAAGACTGTAGCGACTAGATGGCGAGGCACAGACATTGAGAAAGTGCTGCTCATTCTAAAGAATGGAACAGAAAGCAGGCAAGGAAATGCTACTCTATGAAAAAAAATCAAATTATCACGTGAATCACACACTGCCCCGCTGGTCTATTTCAACGGAAGCTATGAAGCTTAGCAAGATTCACGCAATTACAGACCCATTGCGACATTGCGAGAAGGCAGTCTTCATCAGTGAGAAATGAAAAAAGTGTCAAGGTTTTGGGGCATCCCTCCCTGTATATTTCTGGTGTAATATATTCGATTATACTCATGGATATTTTTCAACCGAATTTCTGTGCAACGGCTCTCTTGCACATCGTTTGGGGTGTGCTCAGTGCTGCGCCATCTGGAGCGCCGAGGAGCACCGCGTGAGACCGCGCGCCCACGCGCGGAAGAGAGATATACAGCATGCGCTCCACGTTATTGCTGCTTGCCTTGAGCCTTAGCATCGCTCATGGTATTGGCGACGCCCCGTCACCCTTGGAAGACATCGATGCGGTACTTGTTGCTTTCGTCATCCCTGTTGACTCCCCCGATGCGCCAAATGCCCTTATTCCAGTGCTGCCTTAGTCATTTTTAGAGGAGAATAAATGATAAAGCTTAATCTCAATGCACCATCTCTTGAAGCGTCTGCCTCTTCCATGTCCACTTTTGCCTCAACATTGGTGTGCCCTCACTTCCTTTACCCCCCACCACCCTTTGACAGTCCACAATTACGCTGCCGCCGTCACCCTTTCCCTCAACGTGGCATCCGAGCGAAGCCCCCACGCCGTTTCCTTCGACGTGGCATCCTTCGCCGCTGCCGACGATCAGGCCTTCGATAGCGCCCACGGTCGGTCCCACGCCTTACCCCTCGGGTGCTCCTTCTGCCACCCCCAGTATCGCTCCGACCGACACCCCCACAGTGGCGCCCACTCACATGCCGTCATTGAAGCCAACCGAGTATCCGTCGACGCTGCCATCCATACAGCCTACGAAGAAACCCACCGAACAGCCTACGCATGATCCTACGGTGCTGCCATCTCCTGCGCCCACGGTTGGACCTACCCCATACCCCTCGCAAGTGCCAACGCCAGCGCCTAGTGAGGCGCCTACAGTGGGACCTACGCCATTTCCATCAGCGACACCCTCGCAGAAGCCTACACAGAAACCATCGATAGCGCCATCAGGTGCGCCCTCGCCTTTCCCTTCGACCTGGCATCCGTCGCCTGCGCCCTCTCTGTCGCCGACTCACTCGCCTACGCACCTCCCAACCACCTGGACTCCTACTGAAGCGCCCACGCCAGTGCCCACGAGTGAGCCCTCAGAGCGTCCAACACAAACGCCCACCAAGTCGCCTACGCCTTCGCCCTCTTTTAAGCCCACCGGCGCTCCCAGCTACCCTCCCTCGATTGCACCTACCGTAGGACCTACGCCGTTCCCATCTCAAACACCTTCGAGTGTTCCTTTCCCTGCGCCCTCACAAGTGCCTATTCCAGCGCCTACTGCGGGCCCATCAGGAGCGCCTTCGCCTTTCCCTTCGACCTGGCACCCATCGCCTGCGCCCACGCTGTCGCCAACCCGCCTGCCCACTACTCAGCCCACGCACGACCCAACCGAGTTGCCAACGCCCGTGCCTACCGTTGGACCCACGCCGTTCCCATCGTCAGCGCCGTCCGGGCTCCCCACGCCAGCGCCCACCGTAGGGCCTACGCCTTACCCTTCCGAGATGCCGTCTCTGTCGCCAACACGACTGCCAACGAATATCCCTTCCAAAGAACCAACCCAGCTGCCAACCTTGCATCCGTCCCACTCACCCACGCACCTGCCCTCTCCTGAGCCCACGAGAGTGCCCACTGGTGCGCCTTCGCCTCTGCCGTCGACTGCCGAGCCCTCGCAAGAGCCCACTCACGCGCCCACGCAGAAGCCAACGCCTTCGCCGACGCAGGAGCCTACCTACGAGCCCACCTACAGTCCTACCGAGACTCCATCGCCAGCCCCCACTGAGCAACCGACCCACGAACCGAGCTCGAGTCCTACCATGATCCCATCGCCAGTGCCCACGCACTCGCCTTCGCACGAACCTTCGGGGCAACCTACGCCATTGCCGACACCACTGCCTACGTCGATTCCCACGCCCACTCCTACCGTCGGCCCCACGCCTTTCCCTTCTTCTCTGCCGACTTCGATGCCGTCGCAGTTGCCGACTCCCGTGCCCACCGTTGGACCTACTCCATTCCCCTCGCAGCTTCCTACCTCCAGCCCAACAGAGCTGCCTACGCCGAAACCAACCCACAAGCCAACGTCTTCGCCAACCCTAGTGCCTACAGTGGGGCCCACGCCTTTCCCGTCCGAGGTGCCGACTCCACTGCCCACTCTCAAGCCGTCCCCAGCGCCCACTCTTTCGCCTTCGCATCTACCCACGGACCTCCCCACTCCTGCGCCTACCACTGGGCCCACGCCATACCCATCGCAAGTGCCTACGTCGACCCCAACGCACTTGCCAACCTACGTGCCCACGCCAGCCCCGTCTCTGCAGCCGATCCCTGTCCCGACCCCTGAGCCCACCAGCGAGCCTACGAAAACCCCCACTCCTCAACCCACCCACTACCCCACCCTGAAGCCTTCCTCAGCCCCCTCTGGATCTCCGACACCATTCCCTTCGACCTGGCACCCGTCGCCGCTTCCCACCCGTGAACCCACGCCACTGCCAACCACCTCTACTGTAGTCACCACTGCTGTGACTCTGGGTGTGAAGGCAGCCAACGAGGAGAACGTCACGGCAGCGGTTGTGTTCAAGGCGGTGTCAGAGGCAATCAAGGACATCAACACCACAGACTTGTACAACTTCGTAGTAAGTAACGGAAAGACCGCAAGTGACGGCAGCGTGACTGCTGACGTGTCGTTTGATGTGCGCAAGGATTTGGCGGATACCGACTACACGACAGCATCGGAGCTTGAGGCGCACATTTACAGCGAGATTGACACCGCTATCGAGGACGGAGACCTGACTCTGGACTTGACGAGCGCAGCAGGCGCAACCGAGGAGGCGGATGACGTCACTGTGGAGCTGAAGCGTGATTACCCTACGCTGAAGCCGTCGCCTTTGCCCACTTTGAAGCCCTCGCACAAGCCCACTCCTGCGCCATCAAAAGTGCCTTATCCGGTGCCCACGCCTTCGCCGACACCGGTGCCTACACATGCACCTACCCACGTGCCAACGCCAACACCTTCACAACTTCCCACTCCAGCGCCTACTGTAGGACCCACCCCATTTCCTTCGCAGCTTCCTACTGTAGTGCCAACGCCTGCACCTACCCACACTCCCACCAAGAAACCCACGCCAGCGCCATCAGGAGCGCCCTCGCCTTTTCCCTCTACCTGGCAACCATCGCCTGCGCCCACCCAACTGCCCATTCCACTGCCAACCAGCGAGCCCACGCACGTACCCTCGAAAACACCGACGTCGCTGCCATCTCCTGCGCCCACCATTGGACCTACCCCATACCCCTCCCAAGTGCCGACCCCGCTGCCCACCAGCAGGCCCTCTCGCGAGCCTACGGACCAGCCGTCAAAACTACCAACTCCTGCGCCTTCGCTCACGCCTACTGTCGGACCTACGCCGTTCCCATCGCAAGTGCCTTCGCCCCTGCCAACGATTCGGCCTACTTCGGAGCCCACGCCTACCGATGCGCCCTCGCCATTCCCATCTACCTGGCACCCGTCGCCGCTGCCAACTCCTATCCCCTTTCCAGCACCTTCCTCGAAGCCTTCCCGAGTCCCAACACCGGTGCCGTCACCTTCGCCTACGGTCGGACCTACTCCGTTCCCATCGGAAGCCCCTTCAGCCTCGCCTTCGCACCCACCGTCGCCAATTCCTTCCTCTGCGCCGACCTACTCGCCATCGCAAGCGCCGACGCCGCTTCCGTCAACCTGGGTTCCGACACCGCTGCCCACTCTCACACCTTCGGTTGAACCAACGGTGGCACCTACGCCGGAGCCCACCCAAGCGCCTACATCGGTTCCAACTCCAGTGCCCACCTTCGGTCCTACGCCGTTCCCATCCGAAACTCCGTCGCCACCGCCCTCACAAATGCCTATTCCAGCACCTACCGCGAGCCCATCAGGAGCGCCCTCGCCTTTCCCTTCGACCTGGCACCCGTCGCCTGCGCCCACTCACCTGCCAACGCCACTGCCAACCACCTCCACTGAAGTCACCACTACTGTGACTCTGGGTGTGAAGGCAGCCAACGAGGAGAACGTCACGGCAGCGGTTGTGTTCAAGGCGGTGTCAGAGGCAATCAAGGACATCAACACCACTGATTTGTACAACTTCGTAGTAAGTAACGGAAAGACCGCAAGTGACGGCAGCGTGACTGCTGACGTGTCGTTTGATGTGCGCAAGGATTTGGCGGATACCGACTACACGACAGCATCGGAGCTGGAGGATCACATCTACAGCGAGTTCGAGACCACGATTGAGGATGGGGACCTGACTCTGGACTTGACGAGCGCAGCAGGCGCAGCTGAGCAAGCTGATGACGTCACTGTGGAGCTGAAGCGTGAGTACCCGACCCTCATACCGACTCCGGTGCCTACGATTGGCCCCACCCCGTTCCCATCGCAACTTCCCAGTATGGTGCCCGCTCCTAAGCCAACCGCTATGCCCTTCCCTGTGCCCACCTTTCAACCGACGACCTTGCCATTTCCACTGCCGACAGCCAAGCCTACCCACAAGCCCACACCTGTGCCTACTGTCCAGCCTTCCATTGAACCCACGCACTTGCCTACCTACTTACCTACGGCTGAGCCGACGTATCAACCAACGCCGGTGCCGTCCCTGGTTCCGTCTCCAGTGCCCACCCCTCAGCCCTCTCATGCACCTACGCCGCTTCCTAGCTTGACGCCCACAGTGGGGCCTACGCCTTTCCCATCAGAGGCGCCATCGCCAGTGCCGTCGCACCATCCGTCGCCGATTCCTTCGTCCATGCCCTCGCACCGGCCAACTGTTTTACCCTCGCTATCACCTACTGTAGGGCCTACGCCGTTCCCGTCGCAAGCACCTTCGAGTGTTCCTATCCCTGCACCTACCAAGCTGCCCATCCCAGCGCCTACCGCAGGGCCTTCAGATGCCCCATCACCGTTCCCGTCTACCTGGCACCCTTCTCCGCTGCCTAGTGTTATGCCATTCCCGGCACCGACCTCGAAACCCACGATTCCACCAACGTCGCTCCCCACGCTAGTACCTACCATCGGTCCGACTCCTTTCCCGTCCCCAGTGCCCTCTGACCTGCCTACACGTAGGCCTACCTCCTACCCTACTTCCAAGCCCACGCACTCCCCGACACATGTGCCAACGTCTCAGCCAACCAAGGTGCCAACCTCGGAGCCTACGCTATCACCTACCACCGGACCTACCCCTTTCCCGTCGCCTGTGCCTACCGACCTACCTACGCCAGCGCCTTCTGACAAGCCCTCGCACGTGCCTACGTCACTTCCGACGCCATATCCTACGCACCGCCCTACGCACGCACCAACGAAAGTGCCTGTTCCAGGTCCAACTTCTCAGCCAACGCCAGTGCCCACCACACCAGAACCTTCCTCTGTGCCCACCCCGCTGCCATCGTCTGAACCGACGCACGTGCCCACCGATGCGCCTACGCACCTGCCCACCAGCAGGCCTTCTCATAGCCCCAGTGAAAAGCCCACTTCCTTGCCAACCATGGCACCTTCGCCAGTGCCATCCGAGGCCCCATCGCCATTCCCCTCTACTTGGCACCCGTCTCCTCTGCCAACGGAAGCACCATCGGGTGGACCGACACACGCGCCCTCATCCGCACCTGTGCCGCTGCCCACGGCTGCCCCCACAGCGCTGCCAACCTCCTTGCCTAGTGAACAACCTACTCCTGCACCTTCGCTCACGCCTACGGTTGGGCCTACGCCGTTCCCATCGCAAGTGCCTTCGCCTGAGCCCACCTTGAAGCCAACGACCTCCCCTTCTGGTGCGCCCTCGCCGTTCCCGTCTACCTGGCACCCGTCGATGGCCCCCAGCCTCCAGCCCACTGGCAGCCCCACCACCTCCGCCCTGGTCACTACAGCGGTGGCCCTCAAACTGCGCACGACCAACGACGCAGACATCACTGAAGACACCTGCTTCTCCGCGGTGGCCAGCGCTGTATCAGGGGTGAGCACCAGCGACTTCTACAACTACGCCAAGACCTCTTTCGTCAGCCTAGGAAGTGGCATGGTGAGCGCGAACGTGACTTTCGACATTCGGAAGGACCTGGCTGATTCCGATTACGACACAGCAGCTGCTCTCCGGAAGGGCATTGCGGAGAAGCTCACGGAAGCAGTGGATTCAGGCGAGCTCACCACCGCGCTCGACTCAGCGTGCGACTGTAACATGACCACGGATGGCGCGCACACGTCACTGGCTCGCGACAACTACCCTACCTTGATGCCAACCCGTGTGCCCACCCGCTACCCGACTCATACGCCGAGTGCTCGGCCGTCGCAGCAGCCCTCGAGCCTCCCGACCTCGGAGCCTACCATGCTACCGTCTGGAACTCCTTCTCTGGAGCCCAGCCCAGCGCCCAGCGAGATCCCAACCGGTGCGCCCACCGAGACGCCAGTGCCTGCGCCCACAGGCATTCCAACGCCTCCTCCTTCCGCTGCTCCCTCCGAACTCCCTTCGCCAGAGCCGACCCACGCGCCTACTCAGAGGCCCACACAGACGCCCACGCCTCTGCCTACTGGCGCACCTTCGCGCTTGCCAACACCGCTCCCCTCGCCCGTACCTACCGTTGGCCCTACTCCTTTCCCATCCCAGCTGCCGAGTGGATTGCCGACCGTGCCACCTACGCATCTACCTACAGGCCAACCTACTTTTCAGCCCACCGAACTACCAACGCCCGTGCCGACTACTGGGCCTACTCCTTTCCCATCGCAAGTGCCTGTTCCAATGCCGTCTGCATCCCCAAGCATCTTGCCTACCGCGACCCCGACTCTTCCTCCAACCACCTGGGAGCCTTCTCAAGTGCCCACTGCTGTGCCCATGCCCAAGCCCACCGCACTGCCGACGCTGCCGCCGTCTCCTGAGCCTACATCTTTGCCTACCCTCCCGCCCTCGCATTTACCCACTCCTGTGCCAACCTCAGAACCCTCTGGCCTGCCGTTCCCTCGCCCGACGGGACTGCCCACGTTGCCTCCCTCGTCTCTGCCCACTATCCCACCGTCTCCGGAGCCCTCCCACACACCCACCTCCTACCCTACTGGAACCCCCACACAAACCCCGAGCAGCGACCCGTCGCCGATTCCCACGCCAGAACCGTCGCCAGTTCCGTTGAGTGCGCCGACTTCGCTTCCCATTCCTTTGCCCACCCAACAGCCCACACAATTGCCCACCATCGTGCCTGCGCCTGAGCCTACGCCGCAGCCTACCCCTGCTCCTACCCATGCGCCCACGCCGCTGCCCACGTCAGCACCCACGCACCTGCCCACTCCATTGCCGACCGGTGCGCCGACCTCGAAGCCTTCTCTCGCGCCATCTTATGGCCCCACGCCTTTCCCGTCGCAAGGGCCGACTCTGCCACCGTCGCACGCGCCCTCAGCGGTGCCTACAGTGTACCCCTCCGCCTGGCCGTCGGTGCCTCCTAGCCCAGCGCCTTCGGAGCCGCCCTCGCACTTGCCAACGTACACGCCTACCCCACCGCCTTCCAACAGCTACTCGCCTTCCGCCCTTCCTTCAGCCGAGCCCACTGCGCCGTCGCCTCAGCCGACCACTTACTGCACGCGCATGTGCGACTACTCCTTGCAAGGCCTTGAGTCGCAGGTGGTGGAGATCACCACTCGGTTAACGGAAGAAGTCAACGAAACCGCGTCAGAAGTAGAGCTGGAAGCAGAGATCATCGCGCTGCAACACTTCGAGACCTTGTCCGTACATGTGGGCGAGAAGGCAGAGCAGCTCTTGAAGCCCACTGCCTCAGTGCTGGCTTCCTATGACGAGATGCTAGCAACCTTGCTGCCAGACGTCAGCGAGCACCTCAAACTGGCGTCATCTTCAAGTGACTTGGCCTCCGCCGCTGGTTCGGCTGCAGCAGCTCACTCGAGAAGTACCACGCGGCGCATCGCGACGGACTTGAGCCAGTCTGACGCTGCTTCGTCTCAACGGCAGTCAAGGGCAAGTGACTCACCTCCAGTAGGGGCGTCACCGACCACAGCAGCTCTGGTGGTGTTAGGAGCGCTCTTCGCTGGCGTGGCTTTGGCCGGAGGAGCGGGACCTTCGACCTATAAAGCAGACGGAGCGAGGCGGAGGGCTGAGTATGAAGCTCTTCTGTGAGCACAAGCCGCCCTTGTTTTGCTTCGAAATTTAGAGAGAGAGCACCGAGCGCAGGGCAACTCGCGCCAATGAGAGAGAGACATCAGAAAGGGCGATCAAGGGAAGTGCCCTTGTTTTCCTTGCTAAAATGAAGGCAGGAACCCTTTCCTGTGCGCACGCCGAATAGGCCCATTGATAAATAAAATTTTGATACGAAAACGCGTAAGGGAAGCGAATATGCGAATTGGTACCTGAATAGGGCCTTCTTGGCTGGGTATGGCGGTCGAAATTTTACGTAAATTTACGTACGTCGGTCACTTCCTAGGGTAAGATTCACGCGCGTAATTACGCGGGAATCACGCGGAAAGTGAAATTTGCACCAACCAGGCAACCAGACGTGATTTCCGCCACGGGAATCAGCTCAGAATAGAGTGGCGTCATCATGAAATCTACACGAAATTTTCAGTACCATGGGTGTCGCACTTGTCTGTTGCTAACGTTGAACGGTTGAACGGCACTTATCCACTCATGGCGGCAAAGGGTTTCTCCCAGCGAATGCGCGACGACAATGATCAATCGTATAGAGACTCACCGCAAATCAATCAAGAATAGTGCTCAATTTCTCGCAAAAGCTATAGAAGGAATGACCTAGTTTCTCAACAAGAAAGGCCATTTCTCACTGGCAACAACGATTAACGATTAACAAAGGAAGAACGTTCTCGCCGCACACTTTTTTCGACTTTTTCTGCTCGAGCATTCTAGAGTTTGCTGAGATAGTAGTAGCAATGCGCCTTGCGTCGAAGCCGAGCGTATCGGGCGCTACAGAGCGTGACCATAAAGATACCAAATTTGTTTGGACTATGGCGTGCAACCGCCTCACACCAGAATAGGTTGAAATGCTTTAGTACCGTACTGCTCCATTCGTACGAAGAATCGCGCCGAACTTGATGAAGGAGCCCAATCGGACATTGAGTTCGATAAGTACTGGGATCCAGAAGACTTCGTTGACCCAGGTATCCAGACTGTCGCGCCTACGTTGCGCACTATGGTGAATGACATCCAGGAGAATGCCTTCCACGCATACATTGATGACTGGGAGG